>ERZ779889.298-NODE-298-length-66544-cov-19.667223_pt1 | contig 66544 bp, 85 predicted proteins | sample MGYA00511030_ERZ779889 | MGnify/ENA primary metagenome ERZ779889 (study PRJEB29588, sample SAMEA2160616) | human gut metagenome | biome: human gut; feature: human-associated habitat; material: faeces | place: Denmark | collected 2008/2010 ... | reverse complement strand
TCATTTCATCAACGACTTCAAGCCTGTCACCGGCAAAGTCAATATACATCTGGTCGGCGGCATAGTGCTCGACATGACCGATGACCTTGACGTGAAACTTATACTGACGGACAGCCCGTTTGAAGGAAGACAACTGATAGCCATCAGGATATTCGGCATGGTATTCCTTGAACAGTTTTCGGACACTCATGCCTTTGCGTGACAGGCGGGATACATAGCCGGGAAGCAAGGCCTCCAGTTCAATCCTCCTGGAAGAAGGCTCCCGATGCCGGGATGCCGTACAGCCGAACAGTTCATCCAATTGCCCGTCGGACAGGGAAAGAAGCTGTTCAATACTCTTGCCGCTTGAAAGGAACAGGCGGACATACTTGCGGACAGTATTACGGGAAGTATGAAACGTGGACGCCGTTTCCTTGATTCCCATGCCGGCCGCATAACATCTTAAAATGTTTTTGATTCGTTTATCCATTTGTATAGATTTTATCATTATCCCCGTTACACCAGGACTCGGGTACTCAAATCTACACAAAAAATCTATAACAATAGGTGAGCTAAGTGGTCAATACTATTTTGGCCAGAAGGGTCAATCATATTGTAGCCAAAGGGGACAATCCTGCTTGGCCAAAAGGGTCAAAGTCGCGTGGCTTTTCCAGGGACAGCCGAATGAATAACAGTTATTTCACTTATAACCCCGATTTCTTAAAGGAAGGGGTCGAAATAGCTCCATTGACAGCATCGGTCAAAGGTGTGAAAGGGCGTTTCCCTGTATATGGGGAAAGCGACAGGAAGTACCAGAAACTGCCTCCGTTTCTTGCTGATTCTTTGCCTGATGATTGGGGAAACCAGTTGTTTGAACGATGGCGTATCGATAACAAGCTATCCAATGCGGATATTACACCTCTTGAAAAATTGTCTTTTATAGGGAAAAGGGGAATGGGTGCATTAGAGTTCGTTCCGGATGTTTCCCGTACATTCATGAAAGAGCGGATAGACATTCCTTCATTGGTGGAGCTTGCCAGAAGAATTTTTACGGAAAGGGAAAACGCACGTATCTTGCCGGAAGAATCATTGACCATGCAGTCCCTTATAGCAGTTGGCACATCGGCAGGCGGTAGGCAACCGAAAGCGATTCTGGCGGTTAACCGGGAAAATGGGGAAATCCGTTCCGGGCAGATAGCTGGTCTGAAAGGATATGATTATTGTATCTTGAAATTCGGAGACCCGCAGCGTTGTTCTGCTGAGTTGGAAATGGCATATTATGAAATGTGCCGTCATGCCGGTATTGACATGATGGAATCACGTCTGTTGGAAGTGGATGGAGAGAAACATTTTCTGACTAAACGCTTCGACCGTGAAGGTGAGGAAAAGTTACATACGCAGACGCTTGCCGCGCTTTGTCCCGGTACAGACAGTTATGAAAAACTTTTGGGTGTTTGCCGGAAAATGCGTTTGCCAGAGAAGGATGCAGAAGAGGTGTTCAGAAGGATGGTATTCAATATATTGGCAAACAATACGGATGACCACGACAAAAATTTCTCATTCGTAATGGATAAGCAAGGACGATGGAGGCTTTCTCCGGCTTATGATATGACGTTCATCTTCAATACAGGGGGGTATCAGCCACAGGAGGAAAGATGTTTTATGGTACGTGGCAAGTTGGTTGGCATCACCCGACAGGACGCACTTGATTTTGCCAAAGACAATGGCATCCGCCGTGCGGAATCCATTATGAATGATGTGGTGGAAGCAATCAAGTCTTTTAAGGATATTGCGGCTGGTTATGGAGTGAAGGAGGAATGGATCGGGCGCATAGATTCATGCCTGTCCCAACATCTTGCCGGATGGGGCTGCTTGCCCGATAAAGAAAATGTTGGCGGTGATTTTTCTCTGGTGGTGGATAACCATACAGTCCATGTGAGGATAGAACAGGCTTATAAAGGTAATTATCACTTGTTGGCTTCTGTTGATGGGCGTGAACTGAAGTATATTTTCCGGACAGGAATGGAAACGCACGGACAGATAGAAAGGAAAGGAATTGCCGGACTTTCTTCTGAAGACATCCTGCAAATGGTAAGAACGTATATTATGCCTAAATTGGAGAAGATGTAAGTTGTCGCCTTTAGTATGGCAACCGCAGGAAAACGGTTGGTTGTGCTGTTATATTATATGATAATTTTATTTGCTTATGAATACTGTTCAGAACCGATGTGGTATGCAGCCAAGGGAACTGCTGAAACTGGCTGTCTCCGGATATTTTCAGGTGTTGAAAATATCTAAGGGAAGTGACGGACTTTATGTATTGAAGCGGATGTGCCAATATTTATATCCGGCGTGGGAGAAAATTTCTTCTTCCGCAGACCGGAAGGACTTGCAGTTTGACATAGAACTTTTCTCAAATAAGTCTATGGTGCTTGTGGCATCCGAAAAATTATCTCAGGCTGATTTTGATAATATGAAGAAAGCCGGGTTGCGTGTGTTGCGCAAAGCGGACGGAAAAGATTTACTGGTGAAGGAATATGTGCAGGAATCCCGTAGCTGGCGGATTCTTGAACGGTTCAAATCGGTCAACCAAAGAGAGTCATGGCTGGCTTCTGAACTTTATGGCCACATGACGGTGCTTGTAAATTGATGCGGTGGCTTTATGGCGTGTCAAAGCCCGAAAGCAGTTTTTCTGTGTGGGCTTTGATAGCTTTCATCTGTTCTTTGATTTCTTCCTTAGAATAGCGTTTGAATTGCTTGCGCTTGTAGATGGTAGCAAGTCGTTGTACTGTCATTATATCGTATTGGTCTGATTTGTTTTTGCCTTTTCCACTCAGATATACATGTGCACCATCTTCCGTAACGAGAATATCCTTCGTATCTTCCATAATTTGCAGCACGCGCATGATGATGTTCTCAAAAATCTGAGTACGTTCCAAGGGGTTTTCATCAATAGGATTGTCATACCGGATGTCGAAATTTTCTGTGATTTCGGTGATGACATCCTCAATATGTTTGGGCAGTCCTGTCCCTAAGACATGATAAACGGCTATTTGAAAATCTTGAAGGTTCGGAGTCACTGTCATAGTGTAAATGCTATTTGTCATATTGCTGTTTAGGTATTAATCGGTTTCATCGGTGCCAATATAGTGAATAGCGTTTTATTTTTGTGTTTGTATATGCGATTTTTAAGATATGTTCCGAATTTCAATGCGTATAATGGTTTGGAAAAGAAAAAAGGCTATCCCAAAGTTTATTTTGAGACAGCCTTTTTCCATACTGGCAGGGTATTACTCGGCCAATGTATAATACCCGATATTCTTGCGTCCTTTCTTTTCGGTCGCATAGAACAGTTTGCTTTCGCGTGAAAGCCATCCGATTGCTGCCCAGAACTCATCATCTGTCAGATGTGATTCCTTTTTCAGTCTGGCTACTTCCACTTTTTCATTGCTCTCATGCAGGATATTCCAGATAGTGCCTGCATTCTTTCCGATTAGATTACTTTCCATTGTTTCTATGTTTATATGGTTTATGTGAATAAAATGTGTTGTACGTTGATTCTCGTAGGGAGAGGGCAGCGTTTATAGGCTTGCCCGGTTTCGTGACTTAAATACCTGAAATACGTTTCTGTCTTTCTCATAATGCAAAATGTTACCTGAAAACAACTGTTACTTGATAATAAACGAATGCATTGTAGGTGTGCCTCTGTAGCCCGGCGGAGCATGAGGATTTTATAAAGGGACGGATGTCATCCCCAATTGATAGTGGAATAAATACGGTGGGATTGTAATAAATGAAAGAACCCAGAGGGATTCATAGCTGAATGCAAGTGCAAATATAGGGAATTATTTTTAATTGTGCAGGTTTTATGATGGTTTCTTTGTGGAGGTAGCCTTTTGTTTCTTTTGATTCCGAGCTATGGGTGTGGCAGGTTTTACTTTCGGAAAAATTTATATGGGGCATATCGGCAAGCCGTCGGGCTATCCGTTGCAAGTCCTCGCTGTGGCTGTGGGCTTTACTCTGCTATCCCTTATGCGTCAAGAGGTATCTGTTGCCTATTCCTTTCTGCCCTTTTCCCCCCTTTCTGCCTCCCCCTTCGCGTATGAAGTCCTGTCCCGACCGGGAAGCCTTTTTTCTTCGGCAAAGGTATGATGATGGGTGGAAATGAACAAATTCCGGCGATGCCTTTGCTTCGGGAAAAATAACGATGAAGGCTTGGCTTCCCAACATTTTTCCCTATCAAAATTTTTCGTATTCCACCTTTCATTAGTTCGTATTTGCCGTGAAAAAAGGCTCATGAACTCAGTCGGGGCAGAACCCGCTTTAAAAAAAAGGTCGGCAGAAAGAAAAGGACGGAAAAGAAAATTTGAAAAAAGGTCTTTGAATCTTGCCGAAGCATAAATCAGGAAGTTCAACCCTAAGAATCGCAGGTTATGGCACAGAAAGGAAAATACCCAAGTTTGGAACGGCAATGGCGGAAGCTGATGTACGCCTTTTATGATTATTTGCCCATGCAGTATAAGAACGCAAGCGCACGGGATTGGCAGATAAGGCATCTCGTTTGGGACTTCAAAGACGGGAGAGCCTATGAAAGCGTGGCGGAAATCACGGCATCCGCACTGGTGAGGTTTTTCGGAAAGGAGACAAGGAATATCGTCTTTGCATGTGTGCCCGCTTCTTCGGCAGCGAAGAACGAAAAAAGATACAGGAAATTCGCGGAAAAGGTGTGCAGGCTGACAGGAGCCATCAACGCATACGAGCATATCCGTATCGAGGGAGACCGCTTGGGGGTGCATGAGCGGTTTGACGAGAAAAGCATACGGAATGTGCAGGTGATTGACTTTGACAAGAAGTTTTTCAACGGAAAGAAAGTGCTGGTGTTTGATGATATTCTGACCAAAGGGTTTTCGTATGCGAGGTTTGCGCTTCAACTGGAGAAACTCGGTGCTGAAATCTTGGGAGGTTTCTTCTTGGGTAAAACCATTTTTCATAACAACTAACGGAATAGTAATCTTTAAATCGTAAATCATGAAAGGAAATTTTGAAATCAACGGTGAATATCGGGTTATGGAGAATACGGAACTTGTATATATCCTGACCAATAGCGAGCGGATGGCAGGCAAGGTTAGGGAAAAGGAAATGCGGGCTGATGAGAGATTTGACCTCAATGCGGTGCTTGATTCCATGACCCCTGCACGCAGGCAAGTGGCAATGGCGGCAATCGAGCTTTACAAGCGGTGTGCGCCGAAATCGCTCAACGGCTTTCAGATTCGATGCAGTAAGGATGCCTTTGAAATTATGCAGCCGATTGTCGGTGATATCGTGACGGAAGAGTGTTGGGCAATTTTACTTAACCAATCGGCAAAAGTGATAGGTAAGAAACGTATCTCATGCGGTGGATATGTTTCTACGCAAGTTGATGTCCGTATCGTGTTAAGGGAAGCGTTGTTGGCTAAGGCTACGGCAATGGTGCTTTGCCATAATCATCCAAGCGGAAACAGCAGACCGAGTACTGGGGATGACAAGCTGACCGAATGTATGCGCAAGGCTGGAGAAGCGTTGAACATCCGCTTGCTTGACCATATCATCGTGGCAAATGATACTTATTATAGCTATCAGGATGAGGGAAAACTTTTTTGAGAATATAGGAACAGAAACTGTCACCGAAATAAGTAACGGCTTGTTCGGTGACGTATCCATATGCCGTTACAGGTTCATGGTGGGATGTATTGTCTATGAAACGGAGGCGGCTTCATTGGAAGAATGCCGGAAGCATTGCGCCGAATGGCTGAAAAAGCGTTCTGTGGCTTTCAGCGGTCATCGGAAGTTGCAGGGTAATCCCAATCGGGTATTGCCCTGTCTGTTGTCGGAAGTCCGTGCGCTTTACGCTTCGGGATACCGCTTGTTTTATACAGGTGGAGCAGTCGGATTCGATATGTTGGCAGCCGAAGCCGTATTGTCGGAAAAACGGAACTTCCCGGACATGTCGCTGGTGGTTGCCGTGCCGTTCAACGGGCAGGATGCGCTTTTCAGCCAGTCAGCCAAGCAGCGGTACAAACGGATTCTGGAGGAAGCTGATGCTGTAATCATTCTTTCCGAAAGTTATTATCCTAAATGCTATCTTAGACGGAATGATTTTATGCTGTTGCATTCAAGTGTCCTGATTGCCTATTGGGATGGCATTTCATGTGGAGGAACTTCATACACTGTGAGAAAGGCATTGAATGGCAAACGGGTGGTTGTCCGTAACCTGTTCTGATGTCCTGAAAGGTTACGGGCGGTTGCCCTACTTTTTGGCACTCGCCCCAAAAAGTAGCAAAAATGGCTTTCGATAAGTATTTTACTTTATGCAATAATCCCTCCCACCCCATTATCGGTAGGGCTGTATACAGCCGATTATGACCCGTTAATCCCCTTACATGTAAGGGAGAGTGGTAGCGTCCGCCGTGCCTTTGATTTCGGTAAGGCTTCGTAGGGCTGAAGGATTTCCCTGGTTGGTTAGGGAGCGGTTCTTCCTCTTCTTTTTCGGTGTGCTTTATAGTAGGCACCTGCATTATCTGGCAGTGCTTTCTTTTCGTTTCCAAACCGGTTGTGTGGCTTGTGTATCTCTACGGTAATCGGCGTGCCTTTCCTGATGTGTTTCAGGTGGTGCTTCATTGTTGCGCCAGACTTTTATTGTCAGTAATGGGATATTCCCCGTCCCTCTCTTTTTAATGATATGCTAAAACAGAACTCCGCTTGCCTTATCTGCCGAATCGCATCCTTGCCGAACCTGATACTGGATTTTCCTCCTTTCCCTGCTATTTCTGGAAGTCAAATCATTTTTCCTGGTGCAAATTTCGTATGACGCTAACCCTTTAGGGGTTAGGGACGATTCGCAAATACCGTTCTCCTATTTGACTGAAATCTTCCTTCCCTGTAGGTGAAGCGTATTTAAGCACAAATTATTTGCTGCCATCTTAACCAATAAATCCACTCAAAATCTTCCTTTTTTAAGGATAAAAAAGCGTATTTCAAATGGATTTCTTGGTGTACCCTAAAGCCGTCATCCGGTGTTTGCACTGTAAAAATAATTTATTAACTTCTAAAAATTACAGTTATGAAAAAGTTGGAAAATTCATTCGCAGTATCAGGTTTCATCGGTAAGGATGCAGAAATCATCAATTTTGAGAAGGCAAGCGTAGCCAGATTCGCTGTAGCTATCAGCAGACCGGAGAGAGACGGGAAATATGTTTCTTCATTCGTTAATGTGGAAGCATGGCGTAATAATGAAGCCATTGATACCTTTGAGGTGCTGAAGAAAGGCACGCTGATTACTGTAGAGGGATTCTTCAAACCCGAAGAATGGTTTGATCAGGAAACGAAGAGAAAGCGGAACCGCATCGTTTTTGCAGGTGTCAAATTCTATCCTACTCCTGAAAAAGAGGAGGAAGAAGTACCCGCTCCCCAAAAACGGGCATCCAGAAGGAAGAAATAATCCTTCAGCCTTACGAAGCGGCTTCAAGCCGCTTTTCTTTTTGCACGGCGGACGAAAACGGTTTGCGTGTCCGCATCGATGTCCCACCCACCCTGTAGCGGAATGGCTGTCCCGTGTAAATGACATGTACAGTTCCGCTCACTGGCTCACGGAACCGTATATGCCATCCGGGAGGAACAGACGGAAAGACGGTGTCCGGATGTTCCTCTCCAGAGCTAAGGCTATAGCCTTAACAACTTCCGATGCCCTTTCCGTACACGGCCATTCCTGATGTCTGTTCCGGCAGCCCGTTGTCTGACCCCTTGAAAGCTGTCTGTCAGCTTTCCATATAATTAGTGTTGGTATGGGTTTCTTTCCCGGCATCTGATTCCGTTTCAATCATTTCATTTCCCATTCCGTTCCGTCCTTTTCCTTGTCTCTCCTGCACTCCCGTTTTGGGCAGTCCACCCCATCCGTGAAAGCCTTTTCCCATCGGCAAATTTCTGATGTGAGGGGAGAATGAAAAATTCCGTCAGAGCCTTTGCTTCAGGAAAAATAACGATGAAGCCCTTGCCTTCCCAACATTTTTCCCTTTCAAAATTTTTCGTATTTCCCCTTTTCCATCCGTTTGTTTTGCCGTAGGAAAAGGCTCATAAACTCGGATGGGGCATGAATCGCTTCAAAAAAAAGTCGGCTGAGAGAAAAAGGACGGGACGGAAGTTTTTCAGAAAAAGGTCTTTAAATCTGGCTGAAGCATAAATCAAGTTTAATTTTTTAATTCTTTGCGTATGATACAAATAACAGATTCAATGCTGGATGCATTTGCTTCCGCTCCTTTGCAGTCCAAAGAGTGGAAGGGGTTCGAGACTACTGTAATTGCCGCATTTTTCATGCCGTTCACTTCTGCCGTGTGGCTTGTTACCGAAGCGGAGAGACAAGAGGACGGGGATTGTCTGAAGTCCATTTTTGCAGGAAAAAAATTTTTAGCGTGTTAAATTTTAAATGTGGTGTTATGGCTAATTGGTGTTCAACGGATTATTTGTTTGTAGGTGATACAGAGGATGCACGCAGGTTATTGGCTGATTTGGAACAGGCTGTGAGCGTCGATAGTTGGTTAACTTATGTGAGGAAATCCTTGTTGCCTGAATCATGCGGTACGGATATTCCGTGTAGAGGTGAGGTGTCTTATCTTGGTGATGAACTGCATGAGTTCAGTAATGGGCTTGTGGGAGTCCGGATTTCAACAGAAACCGCTTGGTGCGCCTGTGAGGAACTGATGCAAAAGATTGCTGACAGATACGCGCTGCATCCGTATTATTATACAGAAGAGCCGGGTATGGGCATTTTCCAGACTAACGATGCGGAAGGTGTATTTTTCTCTGCCAGATACATGGTGGATAGTGAGAGCAAAGGATGTGAGTACTTTGAGGATTTTGAAGATGTGGCTTCTGTAATCAGGAAGATGACAGGCATCGAGGTAAGTCGATTTGAAGATGTGGAACTGATGCTTGCCGAATGGAACGAACATTCGTTCTTGTTGGTGCATGAAATTGAGGTTGTGTAACTGATAATTCAAGGGTAGGGTATTCCCTACCCTTATCCTATGATTTATGAAACGAATTGTACGCTGCTGACCATCCAGGAATGGCGATGCCTTATGCTCCGTTCAAGACGCTGCTCTTACAGGCTCCTTGTCAATCGCATCAAAAAGGAGCTTCCTCATGTCTATGAGTCTTTGGCATTGCAGTTTCCCAACCCTTATGCCGACCGGTGCAGACAGACGGACACCCACTATATCTTGGTACATTCGGCGATAGAGTATTTTTTCCGAAAGTGATGAATCATTAAAAAAAAGTAATGGACTATGGAAGTTAGGCAGAACAATATACAGAAGTTGGATGAATATGTTATCCGCTTGGTGGTACTTAATGAAAGGATGCTGGGATATATTTACCCGGACAAGACATCTTTTGTGATTGCATTGGCGGTTGAACCAGGGGATTGCGTTTCTTTCAGTTGCATCTGGAGAGAAGAATAATGCCGTATGTTGTGCATCCGAATTGGTCTCTGCAACATTGTTATCAAAACATTATGATGCAGAGTATGAAAAATGTCATAATATAGGTGAAAATCCTTACTTTGGTTTTGAAAAAGATTTCTTGAGATTCATGCTATCTGACGGTGCAGGAGCCGTTTATTTGGATAATAAGCCGTGTGAATCAGGGAAATCGCTAAAAATAGAATGGATAGAAATGGAATCAAATGCAAATGAGTTGCCTGCTTGCATGATATCTGGAGCTGATTTCAGAGCAGACGGTTCAATTTCAACTTGGAAATCATATGTTGGCGAAGATATATCTGATAAGTCTGTCTTTACAGTAAAACAAGATATAAGACTTTTGAAAAAGCACATAATTAGATTGTGGGTGAATCATATAGAAAATGTAATGAAAAAGCATAATATAGAACCTGCAGAAGTTGATTATGTGATTCCTCATGTTTCTTCCATGTTCTTTTATCAGGAATTATTGAATGAAATAGAGAGTAGAAAGATTGATTTAGGAGAGAATAAATGGTTTACTAACTTAACTTGGGTTGGAAATATGGGGTCTGCATCAATATTCGTTGCTTTAGATGAGTTTCTCAAAACCCAAAATATACCGAAAGGTAAAAAGATACTTTTACTTGTTCCTGAAAGCGGAAGATTCAGTTATGGAACTACTTTAATATCAATGGTATAGCTGTACATGCTTTCAAAATATATAATTTTGTTTCTAAAAATTATGATATTCATAATAATTTTTTATTATCTTTGTGATATAATGATTTCATGATGCAGAGCTCGCATATGAATTTGTTCACACTTAAACAATTATAATTATGAAAAAAGTAGTTTATTTAGGGATGTTGTTATCTTGTATGACGATATCCTGTAGTCAACAAGAACTGACTGATGACAGTCAGCCGATTGATGGGCAATTTCCAACTGCCACTTTAGGGTTAAGTGGAAGTGAATATCTGAGTATTGCTTTTGTAGGAAACAATGAATTGTCAGAATCAGAAGCTTTATCTGTTCTTGAAGGATTCATCTCTGAACAAGGGGATAATAGTAGAAGTTATAATAAATCTTCTGTGAAATTGAAAGATAAAATTGTTGTAAATAGTAAGAATATAGAGTCTCGTACAGGAGAATCAAACGAGGATCATATTGCTTTTTATGAATTCTCGATAGAAAGTGATCAAGGCTCTTCAGGTTTTGCAATTGTCTGTGGTGATAAAAGATTTCCTAATGTTTTGGCTTTTTCTGATGAGGGAAATGCTGAAAAAGTAGAGCCTGCTCAGATGATGATAAAATCTGCACAAAATATGGCTTTTAGACATATTTCTAAAATTCGACATCTTGAAGATTCATTACGTAGTAAAACATTACAAAAAATATCAGAAGACATGGAGATTCCTATTGCTGAAATTGATGTAAAAAAAATTGAACCTCATATATTTATAACAGATTGTCCTGAAACATCGAGGGGGCAGCAAGTGGAGAATCCAGGTGGAAACTGGAAAGCTCAAGTTGGTCCATTAACATCAACAAAATGGAATCAAACGTCACCATATAATCATTTTGCAGATTATACGCCTCAAAACCTTAGTACATATTTTGGTCCTAATTATAAAAATCATTATCCTGCAGGATGTGTTGTAATAGCTATAGCTCAGGCTTGTGCTTATTTTAAACCTAATACAGGATTATCGAATTTCAATTGGACTGATGCTTCTACTGTGTCATTCTCGGTAAATGATACAACTTCAGCAGCATCTTTAATGGTTAGTAGATTAGTTGATGCTATTGCAGAAGGAAGTGGAACTACTTATTCGGAAAAGGGAGGAAGTACAAATACTGAGAATGCTCGCAATTTCATAAAGAAATGGGGGCTTTATATGGATAATGAAACTGCATGTACTTTCCAAAATATAAAATCAACTTTGGATGCTTTAAGACTTGTATATGTTACTAGTGATTCAAGAACAGTTATTAGGGAAAGCCGTTCATATGTTAGTAGTGGTAGGCATGCTTGGTTGATAGACGGGTATCAAATTAGAGAAAGGACATTAACTCGACAAATATTAAAGCAAAATAATGTTTATTGTCATTGCAATTTTGGCTGGGGCGGCAATAGTACAGGTTGGTATCTGTTTGAAACGGATGGCAGTATTCTTTTTGAAAGTGATGATGTTCTGCAATTTAATGATGATTATACTAAGATGTATTATGAACATTATGTGTATGATAATGACTTTAAGTGCTATCCTAATTTCCGCAAAGGATAATATTTAAATAAACAGAGTAAGAAGTAAGTTTTATTTCTTGCTCTGTTAAATATTGTTTATAACCGAAACAACTATGAAAAATATATTTATTATATATGTGCTGTTTTTTTCTGTTGGGTGCATTTCTTGTCAAGATAAATTTTATGTAGAAGAAAGCATGGAAAATTTGATTGAATTATCTAAAGAAGAGTTATTAAGTATATGTTATGAAGATTCTACTAAATTATCAGTATTAGAGGTATATAATATATTAGAGTCTTTCTTGCATGACAATGCTCTCACGCGTTCTTCTGAAAATGTTGAAATGGAAATATTAGGGACTTCAGAATTAATGAAAAACAGCCGATGCGATGAATCGACATTGAACAATTTAATTTATAAGATTCTCGTAACGATAGGGGGACAAGATTATATTGCATTAGTTTCTGGTAATGATATTTTTCCCTATGTTTTAGCTTTTTATAATAGAGAGTCTGATAAATTTGATGATGCAGAAATTATTCCTATAGATTATTCAATGGAAGTGATGCTGAATAATATTCGTTATATAAATCTTTTAGAAGATTCTTTACAGAATAGTACTATACAAAAGGTATGTAAAGAATTAAATATAGATGCGAAAGATTATTCTTATGAGTTAGTCAAAGATAGAATAAGCTTAGGGTCAAATACAAGGGCAAAAATTGTAACAAATCCTCCAAGTGATGCGATTGCAGGAAATGGACCATTTGTTAATGTTAGTTGGAATTGTGGTATGCCTTATAATAAATTAATGGCTCAAAATTGTTCTGATAATTGGTTGTGGGATTATCGTTATCCTATCAGTTCAGTTGTGGTTGCTACTGCTCAAATTATGTCTTGTTTTAAGCCTTCCATGAGTATTGACGGAACTACCATAGATTGGAAATACTTATGTGAAAAAGAAGAAATACACGATACTTCTGATTATTTTGGTTCTTACACTAAAGATCCAGATGATAAGTGTATGATGATAGCTAAACTAATGAAATATATTGGAGAACAGTGCGGTGTTATTTATCAATGTAATTCAAGTTCAGTCAATTTTGCTAATGTCATTAACTTCCTTAATAGATATGGTATATATGTTGACGAAGTACAAAATATGAATGTTACACGCTTAAAAGCATCAGTTGATGAATTAAGACCTGTATTTATGTATGGGCAAACAAGTTCTGGTGGTGGGCATTGGTGGATTGTTGACGGCTATCGTACGCAAGTTGCAACTCGTGGAACGTTTTTCCCTGGTTTTAATGTTTATATGCACGCAAATATGGGAAAAGGTAAGTCATATACTGGGTATTATTTGGTTGATAGTAATGGTTCTTTAACCTTTGATACGTCATTTGCTCATTTTAATACTAATCTGAGAATGTATACAAATGTGAGAAATTATAAATAGATTCTCTTTTTTAGTTCGCCCCAACACGAACATTCTCTAACCGGTGCAAGTCCGCAACACGTCCGATAGCGGGAATTGTATAGCCAATAGCAAGGGTGTCCATCGTGAGTTGGAATCTGAAGGAAGCTTACGGCAAACATCTGGCCTGACGAACAGGAACTTGATATAAGGCAGGTGGGCATGGATGAGATTACAACGCAAATCAAAGTCCGATAGCTATCCGGAAATGCCCTAAATAAATCAAGCAGGTATAAGATGGAAAGAGAATGTCCTTAACTGGGGAGGTCTCACGGACATGTGGTAAAGATGTCATATTCGATGTACCATAATGGAGTAAAGCTGACCGTGAGAAGTCAGCAGAAGCCATAGTATCTAAGCACGTGTGCTTATAGGGAAGGGTAGAATCGGGCAGTGCGATAGTAAATGACTGTCACCCTGCGAGTCTTTTGAAGTCAGATGTGCGAAAGGAGTTCTCTATCAAAACGATAGGACGGAATCCGACAATAGGATAGAAGTGATGTATCTCAAAGGCATGGCTGAAAACGACTTGCCACACATCGTAAGATGAGAGAGTTCGAAACCTCCGTATGCCGAACGGTACGTATGGTGGTGTGAGAGGATGGGAAACGAAAGTAGGAAGAAAACTACTTCGTTTTCCTCCTACTCGATTACTTGTATATTTCAGCAGGTTGGGAGTGCATGGTTATATTTAGGAAAATTGTGATAGCTTCAGATACTTACATTCAAGAAAAAAATTCTCCTTCATTGACTTTTTCTATTAACGCTTTCCTATGGTAGCCATGTTTCTTAAATTCATTAATCCAAATGAGTTTTTTAGTGCCATCACCGTATGGTTGTAGCCTGAAATGTCAATTCATTGTTATTGCATATTTCAGTAAACCATTTGCTGTCAAATACAAAATAAGATATGCCGTTTTGGATAGAACTTATTTTCTTGCCCTTTGTATTTTTCTTTTGTTTGGTTTGTATTTCGGATATTTCTATTTCTGCCCATTGCCTAAGGCAAAGATAGTCCAAAACCATTCAATATAATCCCTTAAATTGACTTCATACACGTTGTCTATTATTGGAATTATCATGCAGTCCAATTGATGACCGGCACCTTGTATCCTGTCTTTGGGGCTTGCTACAATGTAAAATGTAGGTATAGCCATTAAGTTATTGTTGACATTCGGAAGGTATTGGAATACCCATAGCGATGTGAGCCATTCTTTATTGAGTATATGACAAAGCATCCCTCGATGAAATATGGGCTTTTCACAACACCATTCTCTCCGTCACACTCAGCTAATATATCTATATGGAATTGTGTAAATTTCATATATGATTTATCTATAGCTGTCACGAAACTTTTAGATAAGACAGCTAACTTCTTACAGTTGTTTTTAATTCTGTATAATTCATCAATGGCAGCTTCACGGTCTTCATCAATTATGCTGCCTATGCTATTTAAGAACCGTTTTATACTTTGGGGATAATCCCGGTTTTCATCAAGACCATACAAGTATCTTAGTATTTGATTGTCATTATAGGTCATAAAATAATAGGATTTTTATAGCTCATTTGTATTAATGTGATTCCTCTGTTATGTTATATACGATTTTCAGGTCATCATTCCAGTCCTTGTGTTCCGGCACTTCCGCACTATCTAACATCGCCACCTCTGCTGCCAGTTCCGCTGTGCTCATGTTTTCCGTGTCGATGTCTTTCCCATAGAAGTAACGCTGCATCCATAGGGTGTATTTGTACCCTTGTTTGTCGTTGTCGAATATCGTGCGCATTGACTTCACCTCATTCTTGTCAAGGATAATGCGGAGTAGGCGCATCTGCCCTTCGGTCAGTGTGCCTTCGGTAGATACATATACGAGATTTAACGGGGTGTTTTCGTGTTTCAGTTGATAATGCGAAATGCAGTCAATGATGGATTCACCAACATACAGGATGTCGATTGGACGGCTTTTGTCGTGTGCGCTTGTCGCAAGGCAGTCGAACTTGCCGCCGATGATGCCCTTGAAAGTCTCGTTTCGTTGAGAGATGGCTTCCACCCCTTTTTCGCTGTACATCTTTACACAGATGTTCCGGTAGACACTTCCTTTGTTCCGCACTTCCCGGATGAAGAAGGTGTTCTGGAATACTTTGCTCTCGATGCTTTCTTTCCTGATGCCCCTTTTCTGAAGGTAGTTACCGTTGTAGGGTTTCAGTTGGTTCAGGTAAAATTGCAGTTCATTCTGGTTCAGTGAAGTGTTTCCTACCTCATACCTGCTTTGTTCGGGCGTGACAATCTGGTTGGTGTTGATGTATTTCTGTAGTATCTCCCCTACCTCTCGCAATGTTGGCATTTTTCCGGTAGTTTCAAACAGATGTTCCTGCATGAAGTCGAGGATGCTTCTGCCACGTATGCTGTCGCTGTGTACATCCCAATAGGTGTACTGGTTCTGCGCATTGCGTTTGATGACAATCGTGTGTGTGCCGTTACTCATCTTCGGGCAGGCATTTGACGAACCACTGACGAACTTCCATCCTAACTGTAACAGGAAATCCGGTAAGGAGATGGCGGTTTTTATCTGGTTGAAATCTACTTTCATTTTGTAAGCATTATCTGGTTAGAAACTCTTTAGAATGTCTTTTGGAAGGAAGTAGCTGGCGGATTCGCTGTGTGCAGGTGCATGTTTCAGGAATAGGAAAAAGTGCACTTCCTGTGTGTCCTTGATGAACGGGAGGCACCGGGCTTTTTCTGCTAAGTCGTGGAGCAGCCTTTGGGCATCTTCCCCACCCGTCCATTTGCATTCTCCGATAAGGATGTGCTTTTTGTCGAAGGACTCAGCCACGACATCCAATTCAATCATTATCCCTTCTTTGTTCTCTTCTGGGAATATTTTCCCCCACCATCTGGAAGCCATGTCGTAGGCTATCCCGTCAATCTCATTGCCACTTACAAACTGGCGGCAGAGATGTTCCCAACATTCGCCGACATATTGGTTGAATTGGGATTCAATGAGATTCATGACCCTATCGACACGACCCAGTTCAAGGATGGAGCGGTGAGGTGCAACAAACCGGTAATAGAATTGCAGCATATTGTCATTGATGCGGTAGATGCCTTTCTTGCTTTTTTTCTCGCTCTCACCGAAAGGCACTTCTCGCCTGACATATCCCAATTCACGAAGCTTGCTAAGCGGTTCGGAAATTTGGGTGGCTTCTTTTCCGGCACGTGCTGCAATCTCGGTGATCCTGTTCGCACCGTTACCGATGATAGAAAGGATGGTGGAGGTCTGTACCGTGTCGCGCAGGTCATCCCGTAGAAGCCTTTGGGGTTCTTCCGCCAAAATTCCCTTGGTGTCTAAAATCAATCTTCTTATGGCAGTTTCCTGATTCTGGTAATCGGCTCTCAGTTCCCAATATCTGGGAATCCCGCCCCAAACGGCATATTCTTCCACAGCGGTTGTTTCATCCACACCCAATGCCTGACAGATGTACGGGACGGGTATAGGAGCCAGTTTGATAATCTCATCAGCCAGTCCGTATAGCGGTTCTTTCCTATCCAATACGTAGCCTTGCATCAGTTGTTGCGAAGAACCGCAGATAATCAGGTCGAATCTGAGTGTTCTTCCATTCAGCAGCTTTTGGATGACAGATGGAAGTGCGGCACAGCTTTTGACCATATAAGGAAACTCATCCAGACAGACTACGATACGTTTGCTTATACGTTCGTTTAGTTCCAACAGCAGCGTTTCCCAATCCGGGTAAACCATCTTGTCAAAACGGGGAATGATGTCGGATATGGACTTGGCAAACAGCATACGCTGGTTGGCTTCATTGGTCTGGTCACTGAGAAAATACACGTCATTGCCCGTCAGGATTTCCTTAATGAGCGTAGACTTCCCGATACGCCTTCTCCCATAAATGACAATGAACTGCGGATGCTGCCGTTGCAATGCCTCTTTTATCCGTTCCAACGAATCCTGCCTGTCTATGAATCTGTCGAATTTCATTTGTTTCTTCTAATTATTATAAATGAAAAAAATTATCTTTCACAAAGATAATAAATATCTTTTAGGTAGAAAAGCATTGCGTATGTTTTTTTAGAGATATGGAAAGATTTCTCAAGCTGTATCAATTCATGCAGTAGGCGTTGCGCCTCTGTCCGATATGGATAGTTATCGGACAGAGGCATGGCTATTTATTTTACAGTGCTGTACACCAAATCAATGGTTGTGTCTGTACCCGGAACAGCAGTCAGCTGTTTGGATTGACTGAATACCGTCTCTCCGTCTTTATACACGTTCATGGTAAGCCTCGCATCTTCTTTTGAATACAGGATGCCTTGTGCTGTGATTTTGCAGACTTTTCCGTCTGTGACGTAAGACGTCCGGCTAGTGAAACTCTCATTGACTTGCTCCGTCCGTTCTCCGGTCTGCTCGTTCCTGAACGCTACTCCGTCAAGGTTATACAGATGCAGGTTCCCTTTAGGGCTGTTTCCGTTGACTTCCACGACTACCCGGTATATGCTTCCGCTGTCTGTTACGGATGGATCGTTTTCGCTGTTGCACGAGGTCATGATGCACAAGGTTGTGCATAAAATCGCTAAGAATGCTTGATAATGCTTTTTCATATTTCAAAAATTTAAATGGTTCGTTTGTTTTTTCATTATTGTTTCCGTTGGTTGGTTGTGTTTGCGGTTTGGTTCTTCAACCGGTCTGCCACGTTGTTAAGGATGGCATTCACATCGCTGATGATTCTGATATAGTTCTGCTGTACGATTTCTTCCAGTATCTCCAGTTCCAGTTTCTCCTTTCCCTTTCCAAGCCTGACGGGGAAAGAGAAACGGGGTATTTCTTGTTCCTCAAACCGGCACATCTGGAATTGGGTGCTGAAATAGGGCGGTTTCCCTCCGGCAATTTTACCTGTGAAATGCCCGGCAGACTGCCCTGCCACTTCACGGGCTTTCAACACCTTTTCTTTTTGCAGGCTTTCGGTCATGCTGTCACTTCCGCTTTCCTGATGAGAATAAGACTGTTGGGCTTCCTTCTGTTCTCCTAAAAGGCTTTCAATGTCTTTGGCGGTCTTCTCGTTTCCCGTCATGCCGTAAGCCTGTGTTCCGCAGGAGGCTTTTAGGATATTTGCGCTTTTGTCTCCGTAATCCCGGATCGCTTGATTGAAATCCTGTACGGCAAGGATGGTCGATACGTTGTGCTTTCGGGCTGTACCAATAAAGGTGTCTATCCCTTGCAGGAGGATAGTGGGGAATTCGTCTACCATGAATACGCTGGTTGCCTTTCCCGGATTGTTCATCTGCGACATAAGCACGCTTCCGATACAGGAGATTGCCGGAGATACTGCTTCCTTGATGGTTGGAGCATTGCCAACACAGAGCAGTGTAGGATGTTCTTTGTTGGTAATGTCCAATGAGAACTCTTCTTCGGGCAAGGGAGACAACACCCAGAAAATGTACTTGTTGTTCAGCAGGACAAGCGGGGTCTGTGCGGATGAAACGGCACCGGCAGTCTGCTGTTGTGCGCCGAGTTTCCATGCGGTCAGCATGGATGACATATTCAGAGCGATTTCCGGGTCTTCTGAAAGCCAGTGAAACACAAGGTCGCTGTCGGACAAGGCGAAAGCAATGACATGAGGAAGCGTGCAGATGCCTTGCTCACGTTCCTTGAAGCACTTGTAAGCGATTGAATAGACATAATTGATAGCGTTGTTAGCCCAAAAGTCGGTCTTTTCCTTCCAACTGGCTTCGAGGTTCTTCATCAATGTCGTGATGATGTTCCGGATAAACAGGGATTCGTTGCCTTTGTACATGTAGCGTGGCGAAAGAACATTCACCCGGACTGTACGGGACATATCCACGAAGTTGATGTAGGCGAAGCCGGGTACTTCCCTGCCTTGTTTCTTGAAGTGCTCGATGCTCCCGTAGGCTATGCGTGAGAGAATGGGCGAGTTGGCTTTGGTAGGGTCTCCTTCCCAGTCATAGATGAATCCGGCATAATTGCGTTCAGCACACTGGTAAATCATGCCTTTTATCCAACTTTCAGACTTCCCAGACCCCGGACCGCCATCGATATAGATGTTCTGTTGGGGTTTGTGAATGGTCAGCGGACCATTCGCTGTCTCAAACCGGAAGTAGAATGGTGATTCTTCATTGCTCAGACCGAAGATGCTTTCCTCAGATTTGACGTGCTTGCGGATGAAGTATGGAAGGGTTTTGATGACCAACAAGGTATAGGCGGCAAACAGGCATGGGAAAACGAACAGGTTGTACCAATGGGAAAGACGGCTGAATCCGATGATCAACATCGAAGCGGTCAGCAGCGTCATGCTGGCATAAAACCATTTCCGGCTTTCGTCTTTTGGCATACCGACCGGAAAGAGAAAGGCAAGCCCGCCGATGAGGATGACGTACAGGAACCGGAACATCATACCTTTCTCCATCAGCTTTTCCCACAGTGACGGATTGCCGTGCGGCATATACAGACCGTTCACTATTGCCCATTGGAAAAGTACGGCGATGCCTATCAGGGTGGAGAGCAGAATCAGGATAAATGACAGGTCTTTCTTTTCTCTTTCCATCGTCTGCTTGTTAAGATTGGGATACCGTTGATTCTTCTTTCTTATCCGCTTTGCCCAAGAGCTCGATGCGCGAGACATTCAGGCTGACGGAAGGGACATGACTGCCGTCCTCTTTATGGAACACATCGGCGTAGACATCTCCGCATACATAGACTTGCGTGCCTTTCTTCAGGTATTCCATTACTTTGCTTTCAAAGTTCACGAAGCAGCATACCCATAAGGTCTGTTCTTCACTGTCCGCGTTTCTGAATTTGTGTGATACGTGGAAATTGAATCCTTTCCCGTTCTTGTTGGTGCGTGCATCCGCACCGACATAACCGATGATTTCTCCTGTAAACATAATGATTGTTTTTTAAGTTGTTTATAATCTATAATCCGAGTTGTGGCTCATAACCTTTATGGACGGTTGCCGCTCCAATCGTTGGAGGAACGGCAATTTCATAGATGCTGGCAAGCAATTCGCTGCCGGTTTCCGTAATGCCGTTCGTCTTTGCCCTTTCGATGTTTTTTTCCGAAGGTATGAAACCGTCTTTCTTCATTTCTTCAAGCTCCTTTCCGTCATGTTTGAGTACGGCTGTCAGAAAGCGTTCCTCTGGGCTTAGGTAGGGGTGCATGGATTGGCTTACTTCCTGAATCATGCCGCTGGCTTTGCCTACGTCAGACAGGAGTGAATAGATGAATTTCGGATCTTCTTTCAGTCCTGTAAGCCAGTTCTTCAGATACATGGCATTCTCTTCGCGGATATGGGTGGATATGCCCATCGTCTGACCGGTGGTTGCCGCAGTGAGTTCGGCTACCAGTTCTTCCCTTGCATATTTTTCGTCACCGAAAATCCTGCCTTTTTCACGGTTCAAGTATGCAGGTTCCCCGGTGGAATGTGCCATTTCGTGCAGCAGGGTCGAATAGAAATTCTCGCCGCTGTTGAACTGACCTTTTTTCGGTATGACGATGTACCCGTTTTCTCCCCGGACATGATAGGCTTTGTCACCTACCTGTTGTTGAATCGGGCAAATCCATTTCTGTTCGCGCATCAGAGCGTCCAACAGCGGCATGGTAAACATTCCCTGTTCATCCTTTAAGGCCGGTGCCTGAAACTTCTCTTTCAGGGATTCCCATTTCTCCGGGTGTATTTCTTGCAGGTTGGTCTGATGCACGTTGAATACGTTGTAAGTTTTCATGAATGGGGTAACTTTGTACCGTTCCTGCTCTTCCTTGCTCAGTGCCCTGTATTGGTCAAGCGTGATTTTCCGCCCTTCCTTGTCTTTTATGGAGAAGTTCCAATAGATGACCGGAAATGACTTTTCTCCTTTCAGGACATTCACTCCGTTGTCCTTCGCTTGCATGAAGGTCATATATACCGGAAGGGAATAATTCATTTTTTCCGAAAGTAGAAACAGCATGAAGGAATTTACGCCATTGTATGCACGCCCTTCTATGTTCTGTGGCAATCCTCCGCCTTGGGTGGATAGCCAAGGCTTGTGCCAGTTGTCCTCGACTTGGCGGATTTTCTCTACCATTAAGTCTGCGAACAGTTTCAATGCTTTGTCACCAGCTGTCTCCATGTCCGTATAATTTGTCGTTTTCATACTGGAGCAGCCATTTTCGGGCTGTCTCGTCATTTATCTCCTGAAGGCTTTTTTTCATCGCCTCCTTGTAGGCTGGCGCAAGTTCATCTTGCGCAAGCAGGAACTCTAAATCGCTGATTTCTCCTGCCTGATTTTTCTGTACCAGTTCTTCGTAATCCATTGTATTGTTTTTTAAAGGTCATTGAATGCACGGTTGATGGTGCTGGCTATGGGGCGTACCATGTCTTTGGCATTTTCCGGTTTTGCACTGTTGGCAAGTCGCACGTCTCCCATGTTCTTTTCTTGGGCTTTTAGCCCGAATATTTTCTGTATGGCGATGAGGGTGTTGGACTGTACGCCGGATTCACGCATGTGGGTGAGATCGTCATTGCGCAGCCGGTAACCGCCGGATTGTATTTCCTGTATCGTCACGAAATCGTTTTTCAATGCGGCTTCATAAAGCTTTTGGGCTATGCTTTCCTGTTCGTTTTTCATTTCGGTAGCAATGCCGAATACCTGGTATACGGACGCGGTCTGACGTTCATCCAGTCCTTTTTCCTTAGCGATTCCACGGATGTATTCTTCGCTGGGGCGGTAGCCTTCTTCTTTCAGGCTTTGCAGCTTCTCGAAGTCTTTTTTTCCGATGGCTTCCTTTAATTCGGCTTCCATGTCACGTGTCGGACGTTCTTCATTAGGGTTATCCCGTTGGGTGGATGAGCCTAGTTTGGGTGTCATCTCTTTTATCAGTTCCTGTGCTTTTGACGGTGTAAGGCTCTGTATGTTGCTGAATTGGATGCCTTTCTTGTCATCGGTCAGCCGGATATCTGCAATGAAATACCCTTCTTTGCTGTGCATCAGTATGTTTTCAAGCGTATGTCCGTTGGCAAGCAGGTATTTGTCCGCTTTCGTCAGTTTATGCCCATGATATTCTGGCGTTTGTCCGATAGTTTCAGGAATCCGTATTTCTTGGTTGGAACGGACGATGACGGAATTCAAGTCTTTATCCACTTGCAGCATCAGGTCTTTTTTCTTGACCGTAAGGGGGACAATCTCTCCTGCAAGCAGAAGCTCCTTGTCTTTCTTGCTGAGCTTTTTCCCTAATATCTTATCGGGAATGGTCAGCGTCTCTTTACGGTAGAACACGGATATGCCGTTTTCACTGAACCGCAGCTTGCCCTGTTTGCCGTTAATCTCCATCATATCTGACAGGATGCCTTTCTCCAGTCTTGTTCCTTTACCGTCAAGAATATTCCCATTCTTATGGGCGTACTCGTATAAGGATTGACCGGTATAGCATACCTTGTGACGGTGGTCGATAACGGTGAATCCGTCCTTGTCCTGCCCTTTCAGGTTTTCCCACCGGATGATGCTGATATCCTTCTGCTCCAGTTCAGCAGCGTATGCGGGGTCGTTGGCCCGGTCTTTATTGAAAATTCCGGCGACACGTTCCTTAGACTGTTCACGTATGCTTCCGTCGGTCTTGCTTCCGGCTAACGCCCGTATCTGGTCGATGTGCAGGACGGTTTCTTCCCCGTCTTTGCGGAAACGGAAATAGCTATCTTTATATTCGGTCTTGTAGCCGAGTGAACGGGCTATGCCGTTGAATTGTCCTACGTTGTCAAACTGATAGGAATCCAGTGCTTCTTTCAGGGTCATGGGCGTTCTTTATATAAGGGTTCTGCTGACAGGATATATTCATTGAATACAGCGAGCTTCATGTGACGTCCGCCGTTTCTCTCATACATCTCGATTTCAAATACTTTGTCATCCGGGATGGTGAATTTCTGGAATCCGAGTATCAGGCGGTTCCGGCTCTTCCCCTTGATTTTGGTCTCAAAGTCCTTCAGGTAAACGGGGTCTATGGCCGTTTCCTGCTGGATGGCGTTCTTGCTTTTCTTCAGGTCACGTTGGAAGCATTTCACAAACTCGATGTCGTAATCAATGTGGGAATTGTTTCTTACGTCAAAGACAAAGAACATGAAATCATTGTGTACATAGAGATTGGCCATTGAAAGCTCAAACTTGTTCTTGATGACACCCAGACTGAAAATGTTCCGTTCTTTTGTCCTTAGCTCACGGATGCACTTCTCCATTTCTTGGCTATTTACGTCTACATGAGCCGTATATTGGCGCGCGTTGTCGAAGTTATAGGTGTAGGATGCCGTTTCGTTTCTCCGGATTGTGATATGGTAGGTGTTCATATCCTTGTCGATGACAAACAGGTTGGAATACGCTACGGCATCGGGTGCTGTAACTACTTTCAACTGGTTGTTGTAGGTGGAAAGGCTGAATGACATTTCGTTGCCTGGGGTACCGTAAACGACATCTTCCGGGAAAAAGAACTCGGTGACGTGCAGGTCGCTTACTTCCGCCCGGTAGTCATGGTGCTGCCATTTGCCGTTGTCTTCAGAAATGACCGGACAGGTGTCCGTCTCATCACCGTATTGGTAAGTGACGTGATAGGTGTAGACGCTTCCGTCAATGCAGACAACGGTAAGGTTCGTTTCTTCTTCAAAATCCTCGGCCTGTGCGGAGAGCCGGACGATATGTGGGGCTTCTTCCACCCGTTCTGCCAGTATCAGGTTCTCTTTCCCGATGGCAATGTCCGACACCTGTACGGGAAAGACAAGGTGTTTCACATAGTCGAAAGAGATGCGGATGTCCTTTTGGGTGATTGCCTCTTTCCGGGGTGTCTCAGTCTCTTGTGCGGATGCGGACAAACAACAGAGCAATCCGAACAGCATGTATGCGATTTTTATCTTTTTCATGTCTCTGTGATTTTAATTGAAAAATGCGGTGAATACGGTGATTCCCCATAATAGGAGAACACAGATAACGAACGAGAGGGTCAGCGGACGGATTTCTCGGAAACTTTTCCCCTTCCTTCGTGATATATAGATGCGGTAGCCGAAGAAAATTGCGGATAGCGCCAACAGATAGTTGAGTATGTCGGTCATAACTTGTCTATGAGTGTTTTTAAAGGGTGAGACTTCTTTTTCTCTTTCTCCTGCTCCAGTTGGCTGTATAGCTTTTGCAGTTCTTGCTGGACGGCTTCCCGTTTGAGCTTTGATTCCTCGCTTTCTTCCTGTATGTACATGATATAGTTGCTTTTCAGATGTACTTTAGTCTGCGACAGGCTCATGTTCAAGATTTGCTTAGCTATCTGTGTCGTGGCGTTGATGGCACTTGTGACCTCACTGGTCATTGTTCCGATACTGGAGAGCGGCATGTCAATGTTCTGCACAAGCCCTTGCTCCATGCGTTTGGCCGCTGTCGCCTTCATATTGTTCGGCAGGTTCAGCCCTTCCATCGCATCATTGTCGAAAACAAGGAAGGAGACTGGGTTGATGCTGTTGCCGACTTTCAGGTTGTTGATGACAATATCTAACCGGTTGGCTCCTAATGTGGCGGTGCCGTAGAACAGCGTGTTAGCAGGTATCTTCATTCCTGATACATGCACGTCTTCCAACAGGCGCATCCGTACTGTGCTGCCCGTGACAATGGTCTGGTCTCCGTGAATGCAGGCTTTGATAAGGTTGCTGCTTTTGGGAAGTGCGGAGCGTTGTCTGCGCATCCGCTTCCCATTTCCAGCCAAATAGATGGGAGCGTGTTGTACCCGGTTGTTCATGGTGTCTGAAGAGACGGGTTGGCTTGCCGATGCTTGTTCTTCTTTGTCATACCCGGAAATTCGCTCATACATCTTTTCACGGTATGCACTTGATTCTGCAAGGTCTTTCCGGATGCGCGCGTTTTTCTTGGCTTTCCGGATAATCTCGTTCAGGGCTTCTTCATCTTCCAACCCGTTTAGTTGGGCTTCCAGTTGCCGGGAAAAACGTCCGTCTTTTCCTCCACCGTATCCTTCCATGACTTCTGAATACGGGTCTTTATGCATCCTTCGGATACGTTCAAGTGTCACTTCGTCATATTTTTCTTCCCGGTTCTGCATTTCAAAATAGAAGTCAGAACCTCTGACACGTGAGGCTTCCTGAAGGCGGGCTTGTTCCTGTTTCTCCCTTTCGTCTTGCTTATAGGCTTCCATTTTGTTGGCGGCTTTCTCGGCAACACGCGATTCGGGTTCCAACAGGGTTTCCGCTGTGCGGTTATCGGATGATTCCTGCGTTTCCTGACCGGAACCGTGCAGGAAGAACACATAAATGAACAGGATGCCTAACAGGATGGGTATGACCATCAGCAGCTTGTTCTTGTCTTTCAATAAATCTTTCATGTTCATGGCTTATCTGTTTGAGTTTTCAGGATTGGGTTCATTCTCATCCGCAGTGGAGGGGCTTGTCTGGTGGAGCAGGTCATCGCCGTTTTCCACCGGCTCTGAATAACGGACAATCCAGTCCTCTATCTTTGCCCCGTGCGCATTGTCTTCGCTTCGCGATACGTCATAAAGGGTAAATTCGGCTTCAATGTCGCGCGATACGCTCCCTCTTGCCCGGTAGCCGGTCTGGGTGAACAGTATCTTTCCTGATACGGGAATGGTATTCGTATGGATTTCCACGTCCTTGATGGTGACACCGTACCGGATGTTTTTCTGGATAAGCGAATTGAGCATGTTCACGTCATTGTATTCGTTCAACAGTTCTTTTCCCTTGTTCCCGATAAGGTTCAGCGCAAGGGATATGTTGCCTTCATACGTGCTTTCATCGAATGCATACCAGTGGGTAACGAAGGTTTTCACGTGGTTGAGATACTCGTATTTGCGCATGGAACCGGCTGGTAGGCTGCTTGTCTCATATACTTCCCCGTTCTTGTCGATGACCAATGCCTGGCTGTAGGCTTTCTCTATCTTTACGGTCAGGTAGATGATGCAGCTTACAAAAGCGGCTGTCAATAGGATACAATAGCCGATGGAAAGCCGGATGGTCAGTCTGACAGTATCATCTGCTCCTTTGAATTTTGTCAAGTCCATAATGTTTTCACTTTTTATTATTGTCTATGATGCTTTCTCCTGCACTAGCGGCGGCTCCTACATTGGTGAGCTTTCCGGCAGCGGCTCCACCCATCAGCGCAATCGTGGCAGCTGTCGTTACGATGGAGACGGTTTTAGAGATGATTTTTCCGGCATCGCTGTGTCCTACAATCTTTGAGGATAACCAGAAGCAACTGCAATAGGCACCAATCATCGCCAAGTCAAGTCCGAGATACTGAAGCTGCTGGGTGGCTGCATCTACCGTGTCTGCACTTTCCGTATAGATGGCTTTTAGGGTTTGCCACATGATCTGGTTGAGGATATTGATTACTGTAAATACCATACATGCGGAACAGAGCGTTCCGAACCATATGCTTAGTTGCTTCTGGAAAACGGGCAACATGCTTGCGGCAAACACAAACGGACCGAGAATGACCAGAATCTTGACGATGACTACGCCAAGCCCCAAGATAATGATTTGGATGATGCCGACGAGCAAGGCAGCTACCGCGTGCAGTACTAGTGTAACCAGATTGGCAGGATTGAGCAGTTGGGCGATTTTCTCCACGCTGGAGCGAACGCCCGTCATTTCATCCTCTTCATCCATTTTGTCCAACTCCTGTTGCATGGCACCGGTCGTGTCCTCTCCTGCGGCAACTTCCGACTCTAAAGCGTGTTTGTCGTACTCGGCAATCATCTCCCCCTGTTCGGTAGCCGACTGTGCCATGAATTGTGCAAACTCCTGTGCCCTGTCCGAAGTGAGCGAGGTGGCTTCGTTGATGACTTCCATTGTCCCGACAATCGTCTGGGCGATGGGCTTATACAAAGTCAGGCAGAAGAACAGGACAAGGCAACGGGCGATTTCCATCATGTCCGGAAACTTGTCTTCGTTCGGATTCAATAACTGGCTGGCTCCATGCGCCAGATAGTTGTAAGCGATGTTGCAGATGAAGCAGATGACACCCACTCCGAAGGCAATGACGGTCATTTGGGAAACGAGTTCCATCGTCAGCCCGTCTGTTATCTGCAAGCCCCATAAAAAGTTGTCTTGATTCATAACGGCTAATTGGTATAACGTGTGTAAGCGGCCAACCGTCCTTGATAATAGGTTTTCCGGTTATGCCCTTTCAATGATTTGTAGATAACGGTAGATCGTACCGATTCGTTGAATTCTCTCATTTGTTCCGAAGCCTTCTCGACAGATTCCTTCACTTGTTCGATAAACGACATGCGTCCTTCCGAGTTCATGGAGAAATAACTGGTCACCGTGGCTACCTTAAAAAGCAGGTCAGTGCTCAGACTGAGATTCACGGTTACGCGCTGGAAGTTCAGGAATTTCAGGCAATGGTAGTTGGAACCGACATTCAGGTAGAAACTGTACTCACTGCTCAGGCAAGCCACGTCATCCAACAGGTCGGCAAGCTCTTTGAGAGATTGCAGCTCTTTTAACTGGTCTATCTTCTGTAGACCTAACCGTAGTTCCTGGGCATCGATCATTTCATTGATTTGGGATATCCATTGCTTGACGTTGGTTATCCATTCTGTGGCGTTCAGTGCGGTATGACCGGGGTCTGACACGACAAACTGTGCGTGTGCCTGACGGATGTTCGTGCAGAACAAGACGGCAATAAGACCGAATACAAGAAGTGTCCTTTTCATTTGTCTTTTCTTATTTGAGGATGAATAATAAAGTGAATACCACACAGACAAACCAAGCTATCAGGTAGCTTTTGGCATTGTCTTTTTTAGTGGCCAATGCCCAGACTACGAATATCAGGGCTACTCCGAGCATGGCGGATGCGATGCTTCCGGCCAATGCGTAAGACTGGCTGTTGAAATCGCCTGACCAATTCAGGATTTCATTCAGTCCTTGTGTCGCGTCATCCATACCGCCGCCTCCTTTCTTCTAAATACAGGTTGATGGCCGTATAGGTGGAACCGGTTTCCTGAAACAGCTGTTTCAGCCGGACAACCGTAGCTTGACGGGAGTCAAATGCGACTGCCGCAAATTCTGAGACTTCATTGCGGAAAATGAAAGCGTCATTCGACATTTTGATGAAGAATTCACGCCAACGTTCCGTCCGCTGGAGGGATTCTATCATGAACAGTTCTTCGTCCGTGATGGATAGTACAGCTTGCACTTCCGGCAAGTTTTGCCGGTGTTCCGAATGGTCTAAGATAATCTTGGTTGCACAGTTGATGATGATGGAGTCTTTGATGCTTGGCGGCATGTTCTTCAGGAAAAGGATGTTCTGTGCGGCAAGGGTGATGCTTCCTTCCTTTTTCCGGAACGTGCGGTACAAGTAGGCGATAAAGTCTCCAAACTTCTCGTCCTGAAGAAAATCCAATGCTTCGTCTATAATCAGTTCCTTCATGAAGCCCTGCCGTTTCTTGATTTTGTCGACAATCATCTGAAGGGTGATAATAGCAACCAATGGGAAGTATTCTTTCTTGCTGGCATCTTCCATGTCGAACGCGATGAGACGGTCATGCACGATGTCTACGTTTTCCTTTGCGTTGAGCAGGAAACTCATTTCTCCCTCTGTATATGGCTCCAGAAGCAGTATCAGTTCCTCAATCTCGAATTTCTGTTTTTCAAACTCGCTCATGCGGTTGCTGAATACGTCTTGCAGGAATTTCCGGTATGCGGTCAGGCATGGGAATATCCGTTCGTGCTTCTCCCCTATCGATGAGTTGTTCACATAATCATAGAATCCGATAATGGATTTCCGGAGGATGGCACTTTCTGCCGGAAGCATCGGCTCACGGGCTTTCCAGATATAGCTGATGATGGCTACGATGGTCTTGATGAGGTCATCCGCAGATTCGGCATCCGAGGTGTCGATATACAGGTATTTGCCGTTTTTGTCCCGGTCGCAGAGGAATGGGTTAAACGCGAATTTCTTCTGTTCCGTTGAATCGAAATACTTGCCCCGGTTCAGCGCAATCATCGAACGGTACGAACCTCCGATGTCGATAATCATGACATCCCTGCCAAGCTCATAGCTTTGCAGGATATAGTTGTTCAGCCAGAATGATTTTCCCGAACCGGACGGACCGATAACGATGCGGTTCTTGTTGTTCAAGGTGGGGTAATCCCACAGGTTGATTCTGACGGGTGTGCCGAAACGGTCATTGTAGATGTGTCCTTTGCTGTCAGACAAATACATCCCTTCTTTCTGCAAATAGCAGATGGCCTGTTTCGTGGTGTTGATGAATCCCCGGTAGTTGGCTCTCGCATTGCCGGGAATGTTCGTGAAAAACAGGTTGCACAGTTCCGCATTCTCCACATAACAACTGCTTTGGTTCATGAAGGAATAACCCTGCTGTACCAATGCGATTTTGCGCATGAGGGTGGTCTTGTCCGTGTCGTTCACGATGACATTGAAAGCCGTATATGCGGTCTGATAATCGAATTTGGTGATTTCGTTGCAGAAGGCTTCCTGTTCGCGCTGCTTTTCTGAAGCCGGAGGATAGAAGTTGGTGATGTAATTCAATGCGTCTTTTTCAGCACCGATGGCAGTCACCGTGGCATCTGGGTCTGTGATCTCTATCACCACATTCACAATGTGGTCGAACGGCAAGCCCAAACCTACCGGATAAAGCATCGAGCATTTGCTTTTGATACTGTCCGGCACTTCTATCTGTCCACCGTAGGATTTCGACTTGCCGGTATGCGGAACGACCAGTTCATGCAGATGCTCCCCTTCATTTGTGAGAGACAGCATCGCTACGAACTGTTGCCCGATTTTCATGTCCCCGTTCTGATTGATTGCCATCGGATTGACCGTTTTCAGCGTGGCATCGTCAGTGGGGGTCTCATAGGAGAGGTTGATGTAATCGTATATGGCATTGTTGAGCTCCTGGCTGTTCATCTTCCGTATCTCAAACTGCTGGATGGAGGCAAGCCCGTTCTCAAAGTTCAGCAGAAAGGATTCCATTTCGGATAATCTTTCCCTATAGTCCTTAAACGGTTGTTTAAACGGGTAGTGCAGCTTCCGCATGAGCGATGTGCCGGATGCGTTTTTGCGTATCTTGCCGTTCCGTTTGCCGTTTGTAAATGTAACGTACAGGTTGGTATAGCTATTCAGGATTTCTTTCCCCTCAAAGTGACGGTTGTTTTCCGAAACCAAGGCATTGGTGGAATATTCTGTGTTGTGATATTCCCCTTTATAATAAAATGCCTGCTGGTGCACGACCGTCCCTGCCGGAAGCATCTTAAATAAGGCTTCCAACCGTTCATGGATATATTGCGCGTCATTTTCTGACAGAGTGAACACTTCGGGAAGGAACAGGCGGTAACCGACCGTGATGTCACCATTCCCGTTGATGATCGCATCCTCTGTGATGGTCTGTATGGGCAGCACATCTCCCAAATCCACGGATTTGTCCGTCAGGCGGATTTCTGTCTGCCTGACATAAATCAAAGCTATCAGCAGGCTCAACAGGCAGATAACGGCTGTCAATAGTAAGATGATTCCAATCATGGGCTTTCGGGGTTTAAAATGAATTTGAATATTCTTTTCTTGTCCGTTATCCGTCTGGGTGTCGCACTTCGGATGCTCAGTCCGCTCAGGTAGTCTGGATTGCCTGCTTTGTGCTCTTTTTTCAGGGTTTTAAACAGCATGGCTGAGAAGAACAGTATTGCAGATATGATGCCGATGATAAGTATCGGATGAAACTGCTTGAAGATGCTCACGATTATGGTGATGGCCACAAACAGCATGAAAATGGCGAACTGACCCGAAGAAAGCCCGAAAAAGCGGATTGGTTTGTTGATTTTTCGCATGGTTCTCATAGGTCAGATAATCAGGAAGGCTACCATGATGACTACTACTGCGATAATCCACCCCAAAAGATACTCCTTTGCGTGAGGGTTGTTGGTGGCTAATGAATAGATGACAAATACCAAAGCGATACCAAGCACGGCTGCAAGGATGTATTTGGCTACATCAAGAATGGTGTCTGCTCCTTCTTTGGCAGTGTCAGTCACTTCAGACAAGCTGTTGATTTTCAGTCCACTCTGTGCCAAAGAAATTTCGGCTGTCCCTAGCAGGGTACAGAATACAAACAGGGTAAGAAGTCCTTTCCCGTAACGGTTGATGACTTTTTTTGCTTTCTCAGTCGATGCTTTAATGATGTTCATACCTTTTAAATATTAAATGATTATACATGAATGTTTTTCAGTTTGTTCCATTGTACGTCCTTATGCCGTACATATACGGTATCTTCCTTCCGTGTATCTGTAGCGTGTTTTCCGGTGTAATAGAAAGCCCGTCCGTGCAGGTACATGTCTGCTATCTCTGCGGCAAGCTCTTCTTCCTCGACCTCTTTCTGAAAGATGACGTGGATGACCGGGATTGCACCTGTCTGGTCTCCTTGATTCCCCTTCCCATCCGTGTTGTGTTCAGACTTCTTTTCAGGCTCTTCGTTCTTCCGGCGTTTTTTCCGAAAGTAAAATAGGAATAGGAGGCATATCGCGGCCATGATGATCAGGTCTGCCGTACTCATAACAGCTGCCATACGGTTAGCCAGACAACAAGAGCAATGACATAGGTGATGACAGCTTCTTTTGTCCGTTCATGATTGGTTATCAGCTTTTTCAATACGGCTAATCCGGCACAGACAAAACCGACTCCGACTAAATATGCCCCTATTTCACGGTACAGTGCGATCAGTCCGCTCACATCTGTGGCGGATAACAATATGCTTGTCAACATGATACAGTGATTATACTAATATAACAATGCCTTGATTCCTATGTTCCAGACCGTATTCCATTCATGGAATGAGAAGGGATTCCAATATTGTTGTACGCTGGCTAACAAGGCCATTCGCGGAAGGATGAATACCTCCATTTCCGTGCCGACTTTAGGACCGATAATGAACTGGTATTCTTTATTTGAATGTTTTTTGTGTTCGACTCCAGTAAATGCGCCGATATTTAATCCCCAATATACGGATTTTAGATTACTGGCGAGGGTGTAATGATAGTTCCCGTCTATATATATGTCTTTAGCTTTCGTTTCCCGCGTGAGTGTGGTTTCACTTTCTGGAAGCGTGATGGAATACTCGTATGTCTTTTCAAAGTAATTAGCTCCTATTTTCCAATAACTTTTCCGGTTGATGTATCGGGAATAGGAAAGATTGACAAAATTGTCAGCGTTACCAAAAATGTTGGTTCCGTAATTCAGTTCAAGGGCAGAAACCCCCTTGTAATGCTGTTGTGCGTAAGTGTCCTTAATTCCCAGCAATAATACCGCTACTGTTACCGCAGCAATTCTTATCCATTCCATATGTAATCAATATAAGTTTGTTAAGTTGATATATATAATTGTTCATCTGTATATTCAATTTGTAAGTAATATCTAATTTAATTGAATCAAGTGCTCGGTTTTACTTGTTTCCGCTTACAAACATATAGATTATATATAACGAAACAAACTTTGTGAAAGTCATTTTTAATGACTTCCTCATATCTTTAATCTGCATTAAAATTTCCGCCTTTTGTTGGATTGGAAGTGGGGAATTATTCTACAATAAATTAGCCGGAACGGATCAGTTGTGTATAACTGTCCATACCGGCTTGTGTTGATGTCGTATTTCTGTTTTATATCCTTTTCCGGACATTGCTTAATGCCTGTGGGGTGATGCCGAGGTAACTGGCGATGTCTTTCAGTGAAAAATATTGCAGCAGCCACCGTTCAGTTTCAAGCAGTCGTTTATAGCGTTCTTCCGCACTCAGTGTGTGGAACCCGTTTTCCCGTTCAATTTTGTGGATAATCGAACGCTCCAGATGGATTCTGGCCAGCTTATTGAAACTGAATGAAAGTTCGTAGAAATCATGTAGTTTGTTTTTTCTCATTCGCCATATTCTGCATGGTGATAAGGCTTTTACGTTGTAATAAGCATAATGTGTATTGTGTGACAGGAAAAAATTGATGAACTCTTTTTCCTCTATGAACTTAGCGGTTATTTCCCGGTTATCCTTATCGGGGAACCACAATTTCATGTTTCCTTTCTCCAAATAATACAGGTAATGTACTTCTTCGCCTCTGTTCACTATATGTTCTCCTTTCTTGACGGTCATAGGTTCAAAGTGTTCGTTGATGAATGCTTTCTCACCTTCGGTCATCCGTACATGGGAATGTATGCCCATTTTAAGAATAGTTTCGTCAATCAGGTTGGCTATCGCTATTTCTTTCTTCATTGTCTAATTTAGTTAATTGGGTATATATCGGTGCGGAAGCGCACCTCTCAACCTGGGCAGTGGCTTGCCCACAACAGAAGCACGCCCCGCACCGATTTGAATTTTCGGTACAGGTACGCGCTTGCTGTTGTTTAACTTTTAGATGCCACTCTTTGGTTGAGCAAGCGTATGTATGTAAAAAACGGACTGCCTTTTCAGACAATCCGTTGCAAATATAGGAATTTAATTTTAGATTTTTAGAGTTGGCAGGTCAAAGTTCTTAGGGGCGACACCTAATACCTTGATGTAGGTATCTCGATAGACGTTCTCTTTGAGCGGGCGATCTTCTTCTGAATAAGCCCATTCGATGAATGGTTGATAGTATTGTCCTGACCCTATTTTGAATTCCTCTTTATAACGGTAGTGCTGGCTGATGTGTATGCCTATCTTTTTAAGGAACTCGCTTTGTAGGTTTTCGTAGTATTTGGATAAAAGGACGGCTTTCAGTTTTTCATCAAAGTAGTTGAGCGTTTCTTCTTCAAACAGGAATTGCACGGTGTAAGCCCATCGGTCTCCTTCTCCCTTGACATACTGAAACTTGAATTTCGTGACTTCTAAATTCTTGTTGATTGCATTCAAGATGCTGGTCACCTTCTTTTTGCGGTCTGCATTATTGGTGATGTTCACTTCAAATATGTCGGCAAGCTGGTCTACAGTAGCCGTAAAGCAAGGCTCGTTTCCCTGCTCGATCTTATATTTGATAAGATAAATCATCCGGGTCAGGTTCAGATAGAACTTGCGGTAGCCTTTGCGGTTCGGAAGTTTCCGGTAATCCTTCAGCTCAATCAGGTTGTATTCCGTGAACAGTGTATTCAGCAGGTCTTTGCTCAGATGGATGTTGTAGACCCGTTTCGTTTTCTTCTTGGTTGAGAAGTCATCCTTGATTTCAAAGCTGTCGAATATCTGGATGAACTTATACTTTGATTTCCCGTCTTTGGAATAGGCGACGGTAAGGTTGGAGGTTCCTAACCGGTAGATGGCCGCTTCAAAGGAGTTTTCAATGGGGTGCTCGATTTTCCGCCCGTTCTGTTCGGTCATGTATATGGGAGACTGGTTCCCGAAAAGCTTCTCCAACACATCTTGCGGCAACTTCCGTTGTAGGCGCGTGCGTTCATAACCCATTGCCTTGCAGAAATCATTGATCGTAAACCAACATTCACCGAACAGGTCTTTCATCTGTGAGGATGCGGCATAGATGATGATGTCTGACATAATGGATCCCGCAGAATCGAATAACACTTCCAATACTTCTGTATTGGAAGATTCGTTCAGGCTTCGTGGCACGCGGCTCAGTTCTTTTTCCACTATCTCCATAATCTCCTATAACGACCACAAATATAGGGATTTTTTTTCAATCAGTCGCTTCTTTGGAGCTTTTACTTGCCGGTCCTGCATTTGCCCTCCAGATCAGTTGTGTATAACTGTCCATACTTGTGCCTTTTTCCCCTCTCTAGATGTGTACAGGTGTCCTTACTTCCCGATTTAGATGTGTATAACTGTCCTTGATCCCTGATTTAGATGTGTATAACTGTCCTTAATCCCTGATTTAGATGTGTATAACTGTCCTTGTTCCCCGATGTAGATGTGTATAACTGTCCAGACTATTCTCCCAGATGTGTATAACTGTCCTTGTCTGTTTTGAAGCAGATGTTCCGCAATACACTAATATTCAATATGCTAGCACTAATTTTCCCCATTTTAGATGTGTACAACTGTCCCACAAATTCATAATTACCTAAAAACCTAAAATATGGGAAAACAAATGTTTCGACTGACCATAACATACTTTCGGAAAAATTTTTTAGGGGAAAGGTTTTATGCTATTACATTATTTAACATTGCAGGGATGATGAATGGGTCGTTTGAAGTGTAAAAGTGTCCTTGGTTGTAACGATTTTTAAACAAAAAAAAGGATGAACCCCGTCTGTGGTGGATTCATCCCTATATGGCTTCTAAGGCAGATAGCTTTTTCCGGAAGTATCTTCGTTACATGCTCATGTATTTTTTTAAGAGACTCTGTATCTCCTTATTGTGTTCTTCGCATACGATGTCAAGGATGTTGGATGCAAGGATGTACATGCTGACTCCCGTTGCCGTTGAAATGCGCTTGAGCGTCCTGTGCGTGTCGCTGGATATGCGGATGACTTCGTTCCCTTTTATCTTCCGGTCTTGCAGGTAGTCCGAGAATTTCCTTTTCCGCACGTTGGCGTTCGTTGCCGGCTCGTTGGAGGACGGTTCCGCCGTATCTTTAGGCTGCTTTTCTTCTGCTTCTACAGTTTTTTCGATCATTTCTGAAGGTTTGTTTTCCGTTGTTTCCGTTTCCGGATTTGCCGCTACACTTGTCGTTTCCTTTACCTCCTGCTCCTTCTGCTTTGCGCTTTGCATCAAGAGATCCTTCATTGCCTGGGATGTATTTCCTTTCATGTGAATTAATTTTTAATGTGGTTGCTAATCAGTTCCAACACTTCCTCACAGAATGCGTCACACGGATGATGGTACGCATTGCTGAGTGTCGACAGGTTCCTCTGGTAGTCCACCCTCGAATCTTTGATGTAGTTATCCATCAGCTCGAATGGAAGCGCACTCTTGTTCGCCATGATTTCCTTGAACTCCAGAACATTCGGCATGACACGATTCATGGCTCCACGCACCGTTGTCTTTTGCCCCAATTTGCGCCGGGCTGAAAGTATGTCCTTATAAATGTTGTTATAGAAATAGAGCGTGGCCGACAAATCCGTATTGTTCGGCTCGAACGGAATGACAATGACATCAATGAAATGTAACGCTTCTATCACGCCGTTCTGTTTCAGGTTTCCCGGAAAATCAACTAAGATAATGTCAAAGCTGTCTTTCAAAAAGTCCAGTTGATTGATAAACTCGGAGGATGAGATGTTGATAACCTGATATTCGTTTTCTTTATCCCCATCTTCCGAAGTCTCATTCTCACGCAATCTTCCAATCGTATTCTGCATGTCATCGATATCCACAACTGCAACGGCCAGCCCTTCCCCATCCTCATTCATGGATTGGATGTAACCGGCGAACAAAGCGGTCAGTGTAGACTTCCCTACCCCGCCTTTGGGGTTTTCAAAGGCAACTGTTATGCCTGGCAATATCTGTCCCATCTTTAATACCTTTATTGATTAAGCACGTTGCAAATATAGTAATTTATTTCTTTATCAACAACGAAATTTAGTTATTTCTTAGTATCTCAATTAATCATGTAATTTATAAAGTAAATAAGAATGAAATTAAGCAATTAATTTATTACGTTGTTACCTATATTCGTAATTAAGTAATATATTACATACTTACATAATTAAGTAAGTAAGTAACTATATTACATAAGTAACTAAGTAATATTTGTTGTTTGTATAATATGAAACTATGATACAATGTAACATTGTTACTTTGTTTCATTTGTACTGTGCGGGCTTGTATATGACTGTGTATTCTTAATGCAGATTAAGAAATCGGCAACAAATCATCGGATGTTTCTCCATTTTGAAATATATTATTACCTTTGTGAATGCAAGGTATGTTTTTGTATATACAAAAAGCCTTGCGACAGCCGAGCAGTCGAAATCCGTTCGCTTTGCTCACCCATGCAGTTACAGTATAAACAGATAGTATGCAATGAAAGAAAACAAGACGAAAAGTATAGTCATTCGCATGACAGAAGAGGAAAAAGACAAACTGGTTAAACGGGCTAATTCAGTTGGTAAATCCGTTTCTTCATACATCCGTGAAGCGTCTTTACAAGGTAATTTAACTACCAAAACAGACATTCAAACGGTGTATGAACTGAAGAAGATTGGAGCTAATATCAACCAGTTGGTGAAGTATGTGAATATGCTTCCTGTAGATGAAAACATACGGAAATCCTTAACTCGTATGAATGAATACCTTTCGGATATTGACCGTATAAAACAGAATCTTTTATGATAGCAGAGATACAGCCTTCGTTTTCTTCTTCGGCAGTAATGGTACGTAAAGTAGCTTATCAGCTTACGAAGATAGAGCAGGGTGACGCACGGGTATTGTTCACCTCGACAGGTGACGGACTGCAAACCATACCGGAATATATGCAGTTGATAGCAAGAATGAATGAACGGGTAAAACTGCCCTATGCCGAGTTTATCCTTAGCTTATATCCCGGAGAGACGCTTACAGATAAGGAATGGCTTTCGCTGGCCAATGAATACGTCCAACGGATGGGGTACGGCAAATGCTGTTATGCCGTTGTATTGAATACCGATAAAGCTCATCAGCATGTGCATGTCCTTCTGACTACGGTAGACGAAGAAGGAAGAAGCGTTCCTTCAGGCAACAACTTTCGCCGTTCGGAAAAGATTTCCCGTGAACTGGAGCGGAATTTTGGATTGACACCGGTAGAGAACAGTCATTCAGCCAAGACCACTTTAGGGGAATCCCATTATCGTATTTATTATTTTGATGCAGCCATGAAAAAGGCTTTGCGCAGTTATGCTTACCGGGATAAGATTTCGTCCTTGCTACGCCATGCGGATGCCTTGCAGTCTTCCGGAAAACCGATTCATGAGATTACGTTATCCAATGAAGAATGGCGGGTGCTGCTTGGTGATGAATTGTATGATGACCTTTTCAATGTATTGGAAAAAGGAGGATTCTTCAAGCCTTTGCTTAAAGACGAACTTCTTCGTCAGCTTGACCGCGTGTATGCTTTCTCTGAGAATACGGCAGATTTCCGGAAGAATCTGGAGCAGGAAGGGCTGTATATGCGTTTGGTCACGAAGAAAGACAAGTCTTATTATGTTTATGGCATGAAAGATACGTCTTTCTATGTCAAAGATACCTCCTTGCCCATGAAATACCGTTTCGGTCATATCTGCTTTGACGGCAGGAGAATGAGTGCCGATGAACAGAAACATTATCTTTACGACCATGTTTTCATGGCGTTGAACGGCTCAGACAATTACTGGCAATTTAAAGAGCGGTTGGAGCAGGAAGGCATTCAAGTGCAGGAGCACACAAATGCAGGCGGTGTATATGGCATATCGTTTGGCGTGACCGACATTGATAGTCCGCAAATGTTCAAAGGCTCTGACATTTCTCGCAAGCTGACCTACCAGAACATACAGAAGCATTTTGACGAGGTGGCAGCAGGGATGTCGCCGCATGTCGATAGGGTAGGGGAGTTCCGTGAGAGGGTGGAACGGGAATCGTTGTATATGCAGCATGGTTCAGTTCCTTATGTACCTGATGTGGATATAACAGGCGGCAGCAGAAAATCCGACGAGGAGGATTTCATTCCGTCCAAGAAAAGGAAGAAACGCAAGAATGAGCAAGGCTTTTCCTTGTGATGTGTGTAAATAATTTTAAACTAATAATCCGATGAATTACCGTACTATTCTAAACGATTACCAACCTATTGAGCAAGGGGATTTTATGCAGAAATACAAGATAAACGGCAGGAGCTATGTGCTGTTTTCTCCGAAAAAGGATGTGGTGTCCTGCATTGAATTGCATAACTTTTCAGAGATAAGCCCCATGCAGTTGGCCCTGTTGCTGACCTTTCAGCCAAAGGACGAGCAAGATGAGTTTTCCTTTCCCGCAAGCTGTACGAAGGAACAGATTATTGATTATTTGTTTGATGTGGAGGAAAGCCGAGGTTATGCGAAAATCCGTCATACTTCCGGATTGCAAGGGTATCTACTGTATGATTTGGCAAAAGCGGAAAAGGTCAGAAACCTTTTCCAGTTCGATCTGGAGAAGAAAGAATCTCATCTGTTGTTTGACAATAAGAACTGTGCTGCTTCTTTGCGTGGGGATTGCCAAGGCAGTATCATCCACTTGTGTTGGAATCCTTGTGTGTTCCATTCCATTGAAAAGGGGGGAGAACCGGATGCACCGGCTTATCTGCTGGCTTCTTCTTCTCCTGTTGTATGCGGTTACATGCTGAAGCAGATAGAGAAATGCTTTGCTTCTGTGGAGAAGGAAAAGCGCATTATCGGCATTCATGTAGGAAATGAGGTTTCTGAAGCCCTTGATTTTGTGTGCTATTATGTTCGTAGTGTGCAGGATGATTATACCGTTATCGTTGAAAGGGAGGGCGGAATGGTTATTTTAGAAATGTTGAACTGGAATCCAATTCGGTTGGCTAACTTTGTGGCAGCTTTGAATAAAACGGTTGCTGGTCAGATAAAGAAATGCTATCCTGAAATGGATGATGCTTGTGAGGTCAGACCGTTTGCTTGTCTCTCTTTCGCTCGGAAATCGTTTGTTTCTTTCCCGGATGTGAAGGTGTATCAGGAAGTGTTTCTGAAATCGTATTTAGTGATAGTAAAGTTGAATGAATTGTTTTTTATTTGATGGGCATTATGGTACTCATGACAAAACCATGCTGGATGATATTACAAGAGCCAACATCAGAAAAAGATGGTTTTTCCTAAATACAGATGATAGATTTGACTATATAGCTTTTCTAAACACACTTGAAGGTATGGGGTAATTTTCAATATTTTCATTGATAAAAGAAACGAGATTCTAAATGATGCCATTGTGGACAAACTGTTGTGTGTTGAACATTATTTTATTGAACGAATCAATATATGGTAGAATAGTATTAAACAGATTTGAGATTGGGAGTAACTTATAATTGTTTTATTGTAATTATGTGAAGGAAATGTGTAGGAAAGGTCTAAAATCACTTTGATAAAAGTTTAATCTTATATGGCTATTAATATTGCATGATTGTTGTTTATAAAGAAATTTAATATCTAAATTTTTGTTATATTATTTGTTTTTTTTGTGATTTTTGATAACTTGCCGAAAAATCTCTTTCGATATGAAATATGTAAAAGTATTAAGTGTTTGATTTTTTTACTTGTTGATATTAGATTAATATTAGAAAAATATGAATATTCCCACAGTTAATGATGAATTTTTTATTAGAATGATGCTTCCTATAATTAAAAAAGAGGCCTCTTCTTATAATGCAGAAGAAAAAAATGTTTTACTTAATTTATTGACAAATTTGCCTAATAAAGCATTATATCAATTGGTTGTAATAGGATCTGGTGCTTTATCTTATGTAGATGTTGCTATTTCTCAGCATTTAAGTTATGTTGCTATAGAACCATTAATAGATTTTTATATTCAGAGTGAACTTTTATTTCTTATTGAACAAAAGCATAACATAACAATAATCCCAAAAACATTTGGAGATTTTCCTTCAACGGATTTGAATAAGACGAATCGTGTGTTTTTGTTTACATTTAATGTTTTCGCATATATTGGTGATGCTATAGAAAAAATTAATAGATATATTAATACAGGAGATATAATTTTTGTTTCTACATGGAATTTACATAGCAATAATGCACTGAAAATAAGAAAGAAATATTTTGATTATATTAATAAATCAATGATGGAAGTTCACACAAATATGTCAGAATTTCAGAATGGGGAAATATATAATTTAGATAACTTTGATTGCTCGAAATTGAATTATTATACTAATAATCAGAGGATTAAGGGGGAAATAACAGATGTCTTAATTATTCAAGTTTAAATTTATGAGATACTTATTACAAGATGTTTTTGTAGAAACAGTAAAAAGAAGACCGTTTAATGTTGCTATTGTTCATGAAAACGGTGATAAAATTAATTATAATGATTTGAATAAACTTTCAAATCGGTTTGCAAATCTTTTATTGTCAATTAAAAATAATATTAGACAAAATCCATATGTCGGTATTTTGTCTTGTGTTAAGATAGAAAGTATTGCTGCTATAATAGGGTGTCTTAAAATTAAATGTGCCTATGTTCCATTAGACGAATATTCCCCTATAGATAGATTGAAATACATTATTGAAAACACACGATTAGATGTAATTATAGTCGATTATTATTGGTTTGATAAATATTTGGATCTGTTCACTTATTCACAAATATCTAAAATAATACTACTCAACAATGATATTCATAAATCTTTTCTGTTTGAAAAGGTTATAAAGTATCAGGAGTTATTTAATTTTAGTGATGCTGAAATTCCATGTTATAATCAGGTCTGTGATGATTTAGCTTATATATTACATAGTTCAGGTTCTACAGGAGTGGCTAAAGGGATTATGTTAACACATAGAAATGCTAGAACTTTTGTTGACTGGATGCAAAAAGAATTTGATTTGCATGAATCTGATGTTATTATGTCACGGGCACCTTTTAAATTTGATTTGTCTATATTTGACATTTTCAATACATTTAAAGCTGGTGCAACATTGATTTGTTATGACTGGAATAAGAAAAGAGAAGGTGATCAAAAACATATAGATTATGTTAAACTGATGGAAGAAATGAGAGCTACAATTTTATATACAACTCCATCGACTTTTATCTCTTTAATGAATCGGGGACATTTAGAGGAAGCTTCTCTTTCTTTAAGAACCATTATGTATGCTGGTGAACCTTTCCCAATACCTCAATTACGAAAATTATCTAATATTTTGCCGAATACTAAAATAGCTAATATTTATGGACCTACGGAAACAAATATTATTACATACTATTGGATTAAAGATGTACCTGTAAACGATACAGATTCGATTCCATTAGGATATGTTGTGGATGATACTGAGATTATTGTAGTGAATGAAGAAAAAACACATATTTGTGAACCATTTGAGTTGGGTGAATTATGGTGTAGGGGAGGAACTGTTACATTAGGTTATCTTGGTTTAAAAGAAAAGACATCAGAAAATCTAGTTTTAAGCCCTTTTCATAGTTTTCCAGCTTATTTTTGGAGAACTGGTGATTATGGATTTGTTGACAATAATGGTCTTCTTCATTATAGAGGTAGAAAAGACCATATGGTGAAAGTTAAAGGATTTAGAATAGAAATAGGAGAAGTTGAAAATTCAATTTCAGGATATCCTGATATAGATGAATTTGCTGTAGTCGCTAAGCACGATGATAAATATGGAAATCGTTTGTATTGTTATTTCTCGTGTTTGAAGGGGTGTTCTATTAATGTAGATTTGCTTATAAAATATATAAAGAAAAGATTACCAGAATATATGATGCCATATAGGTTTATAGAACTTGAAGTTCTTCCAAAAACGTCATCAGGTAAAATTGATAGAGTATTTTTGCAAAATAGAGATGAAGAAAGTTAGAACATTTTATTTAGGATATGATATAAAAACGGCATATTTAATTAATTCAGATGAAAGATTTGAATTAGTTGGTGTTGCGTTGATATCGGAATTGCTTGAATTGAATACGTTTAATATATTTGATTCAATATTTCGTTTTTTATATAAATGCAAGATTAAAAATAAACATTTGATATTTCAGCCTTTTCTTGTTTTTATATTACATATTTTTAGAAAACTGTTGTCAAATCTTTATAGTAAATATGCTGATTATTTGTTTTTTTTGATAAAAAATAATGTAAAAGTTGTACGTGAAAACAACATTCAAAAAGACTGGAATATCGATGTATTTATCGTTAATAATTGGTGGAAGCTCTCTTCTTCTATATTATTAATTCCTCATTATGGGTGTATTAATATTCATCCTTCAATTTTACCTATGTATAGAGGTTCGCTTCCTACATTATGGTCATTAAAGAATGGTGATAATTATAGTGCAGTATCATTTATTTTGTTAGATTCAAAGATAGATGCTGGTCCAATAATATCACAATATAAATTTAAGATAATGAAGCAAGATAATTCAATTGATTTAGAGTATAAAATTGAAGAGATTGTTTCTAAATATTTGTTGAACGATATTATCAAATATGTAAATGGGCTGGTTATACCATATGCACAATCTGAAGAGCATATATCTTTTACTGATAAGTATTATAATTATATGCAGATTAGATTTAATGTGGAGTCTTCTGTTGAAATAAGGAACAAAGTTAAATTATATCCATATTTGTTCCCAATTGATTTGTGTTATTTCTTTCTTGGTAAAAGGAAAATATATATAAGAAATTGCTCTATTTCATCAAAAAATATTGGTTCAGATATTACAAAAATTATAGGTTTGAATTTGTATATTAAATGTATTGATGGAAAACTAATTGTTATAAAACTATTTAAGGATATAAATATAGTTGAGTCTTTATATATAATATTTCATTGATATGATGACAACAGAACAAAACGTGATTGCCATAAATATGGCTGAGCATCGAAGAGGACTTATTCGACAGATGTTTACTAGAATGAAGCAGTATAATGTTACTGCAAGAGAAATTCAAGGTAGAAAAATTAAGGTTGATGATGAACATTGGGTTATAGATTTTGCATCATGTAATTATCTTGGTCTTGATTTAGATGATGAAATGTATCTTACCGTGTTAGATGAAATAAAAAAATGGGGTGTACATCCTAGTTGGTGTAGATTGGTTGCAAGTCCTGATATTTATAATCAACTGGAAGAAAAATTATCGCGTCTGATAGGGACAGAAGCATGTGTAATTTTCCCGACAGTAACTTTAATCTCAATAGGCGTTATTCCTGCTATTGTTGGGAAAACAGGAGTTATGTTTTTAGATAAATCGGGGCATGAAACAATGTATGAAGGCTGTAAAATAGCTCGTGATAATGGTGCTGTTTTGGAAAGTTTTGGACAGAATGATTTTTCTACATTAGAAAAATTATTAGACAAACACAAAAATAATCCAAGGAAATTAATTCTCGTGGATGGAGTATATAGTATGACTGGAGATTATGCAGATATTCCAAACTTGGTAAAGTTAGCTAAAAAATATGATGCATTATTATATATTGATGATGCACACGGATTTGGTGTTGTAGGAGAAAATCCATCAAAAAAATTCCCATATGGGCATAAAGGAAATGGTATTGTCCGATATTATGGTATGAATTATGATAATATAATTTATGTTGGTGGCTGTTCTAAGGCTTATTCTTCGTTGGCAGCTTTTGTTGGCTGTAGCAAAGAAATGGAAACATTTATAGAAGCTTTTGCAACTCCATATGATTTGTCTGGCCCATGTCCGATAGCTTCATTAGCGACAATGATGCAAGGTTTAAAAATAAATGACGAACGAGGAGATGTTTATCGTGAAAAATTATATAATCTAACCCATAAGGCAATTGAGGGTTTGAGGAATCTCGGATTTAAGGTTGTAAATAATTCGGAATTTCCGATTATATCTGTTCATATTGGAGATACAGATAAATTAATAGAAACTGCAAATCAGATCTTTGATGAAGATGGTATATTAGTAACTGTATCTCCATATCCAATGATGAAAAAAGGGGAAGAAGTTCAAAGAATAACCATTACAGCAGCAAATACTGAAGAAGAAGTTGATGCCTTAATAAGGGCATTCAGTAAGATTCGGTCACAAATATTAAGTTTATAAATTGTTAGACCATGAGGTTGAATTATTCGATTTCATGGTCTATAAAAATTTTTCTTTTACGCTTTTTTTAAATTTAAAATAATAATAAAATGCTGCAAATGAAAGCCCACATATATATCCATACCATAATCCATTGGGACCTATATTTAATTTAAAAGCAAATAAATAACCAATAGGAACATTTATGATAAAATATGCAATGAAAGCTATTATTGGAATTATTTTAACATCTTGTATTCCTCTAAGAACTCCAACAGAAATACATTGTATTCCATCTGGAAATTGATATAAACATACGTAGATTAAGAAATTAGCTGTAATCATTGCTACATCAATATCTGTTGTAAATAAATAAGGTAATATGTTTCTTTGCAGATAAAATGTAATTACAGTAATTATGTTGAAACAAAATGCAATGATAAAGGAACATTTGGCAGTCATTAGTATCATTTTAGGATTGTTCGCTCCAAAAAAGTGGCTTATTTTTATTGTGGTTGCTGTAGATATTGCATTTAAAATTAGAAAAGACAAATTAGCTATAATTATAGCAATTTGATTTGCTGCTAAAGCTTTAGCTCCAAACCATCCCATGATAACACCTGTTACTGCAAATGCGCATCCTTCTAATGTCATTTGTAATGCAATAGGTAGACCAATATTTATAATGTGACGTATTTCTACTAATGAAAATAATTTATAAATGGGGCATAGGAGATATGTTCGTAATGTTTTCTTTCTTAGAAATATTGTTATAATTAAAATAAGCATAATAATTCTAGAAATAAAAGTAGCTAGTCCAGCACCAGGTGCGCCGAATTCTTTGCATCCTAATTTGCCATATATAAAGATATAATTTAAGATGATATTAATGATATTAGATATAAGTATTATTATCATTATAATTCTTGTATTCCCTATTCCTTCTAAAAAACTTTTAAATACGCAGAATAGTAAAAGCGGTATTGTTGATAATGATAAATAGATATAATATGGAACGGCAATATTTAAAATTTCATTTGGTTGTCCTAAATAAGCTAATAATGGAGTTGATAATATTTGTACGGCACTAAAGAATATTCCTAAAATGGAAAATAAAATTATTGCATTATGTAATACTTTTTTTAGTTTGTATTGATTTTTTTTGCTAAATTGTTTTCCAATGATAGGTGTTATTCCACTTACTATTCCTGTTCCAAATATGTAAATAAAAAAATATATATTGCTACCAAAAGCAGTTGCAGCTAGGTCAATAGCTCCTAAATTGCCTACCATTAAAGTATCTACCAATTGAACGGCAAATAATCCAATTTGAGAAATAATAATGGGTAATGATAATTTTATTATTTCTTTATAATTTGAATTAAATAGATGCAACTTCATAATCAATGAGTAACTTTGTACCATTCTGTTGTTTGAACGGATGTTGCCAATTGGTTGGTGCTTGGTTCAGAGGTTGTAATGCCGGAAAATTTATAAATAGGTAATGCTCCTTTTAGAGCAGAATAATACTTTTCTGTACAACATTTAAAGGGTATGGTTTTGTTAAGTTGAATTACAAACTCATTGATAAGAATAGAGTCTGAACATATTTGAGATATATAATCTCCAAAATCAAAGAATATTGTAGGAGAATAGCCGTCCATTTTTTGGATATTATTAATTATATCTTTGTCTTTAATTGTTTTGTTTGAATTTATTTGTTGGATTATTGTTGCTAATTTGTCTAATTCTCTGCAATCTGTTACAGCTGCAGTTCCATAAGGATATTGATAATTATTGTAAAAATCGTAAAAGGCATTTATGATAGATGCGTAATTTACTTTACCAATAAGAAATTCTCCACATTTATGATATGGAAATCCATATACTAAAACTTCTGTAGGACATGCTATTAAAAAATCTGTAACATCTTTTAAGTCATAAGCAACTTCTATAGATGACATGTAGCAATCATCAAATAAAATATATTCCATTTTTAATCCAGCATTTAGTATTCCTTCTGCTAAATCTTTAACTTCTATTTGATATTTGGGAGATAGACCTCCAAAATATCTTGTCATCGGCGTTGTTTGTATGTCATAATGTAAAAGGTTATTTGTACTTTTTGTGTTAACACCTTTTATAGGTAACCATCCCATTCCGTGGCAACCGATAATTAAACCATATCTACTAGCAGATGAAACATTTTTTATATCATTTAACATTTTGGTAATATCAAAGTGATTAACAAAAGATTGATCCTGATAGTATTTTAACGTATCTGCTATGCATTTGCCATCTTTATACTTTAATTCAAATAACTCAGCTGTAGATGGAGATGATGATAAACAAACGATTACTCTTTCAGAGTTCAGACCTTTTTTTTCTATAGCTTCAGAAAAGTCACGAATGTTTTGTTGAAAGTAAGATAGCAAATTTGTACTCCAAGGGAAAAACATAATGATAGTTTGTTCAGTTTGCTTTTCTGGAATTATAGGGTCTTCATTATCTCTGCAAGAAATAGTGCTTGACATAAATAGCATTACAAATATATAATAAATAATTTTTTTCATAAAAAATGTATTTTCTATGGAACAAAGATAGAGAAAATTTTGATATTTGCAAATTGTTCTTTTACTTTAATATAATTTGTTTTTTAACTTAAAGTTTGATTTGTGAGTTTACTATTGTAAGCTTCATTCGTATTAAAAATATATTAGTCTTTGTTATTTTTATGTTTTAAAATGGTGTCAATGTAAAATATTTTAGCGGAAGCAATGAAAGTGGCAGATAATATGTCCAGTTGGAGGCTCTTTAGTAAGTTCTCTGATGGATGATAACCTGTCATTTTTTATTCCAGAATGGAATTGAAGTCATCTTTTAGTATGGCATTGATGAATGACTGCTCTTGTTCGTGGGCGATACCCAGCATATTGATCGTATGTAGACACTTGCCAAACAGGAACAGTTTTTCCGATAGTATCGGCGTGATCAGCCTTGACATCGTAGTCCTTTTTATATCCCATCCAATGTAATATGGATTCAGCGACTTCTTCAACGATTACCTTGTGACTTCGTATGTCCATATTTTCCCCTACTTTTTGCAGGTCTTCTATGGTGAAATTGTTCTGTTTCTCGTTCAGTTGCATTTGGTGGCGCGTCCATTTACCGCCGGAGTATAGGAATAGCAAATGTCGTAGGTAGGTGTAAGGCTCCAGTTCCCTTGTTTATCCATCAGGAATGAGAAGTTCTTGGTGTGGTCATCGTGGTTGCATGCTATTCTTCGGTATAGTTCTTCTTGTTCTTTGTATGGTGGTCGCATCGAGCGTACGCTGCGGAACATTTCTTCGTAAGCTCCAAAAACTGGTAGGGCGTTCCTTTGTAATTGCCTGTGGGCATGACAATCGGCGCGATGTCAAGTCCGCTTCGGATGAAACTCCGCTCGTAATCGAACAAGGCTGTTCCGGTGCTTTCGTCCCAAGAAAGCGACCCGACCGCTTTGCCCCATAGCTTGATGTCTATCATTCATCGTTGTTGTCTTTTGTATGGCGTACCCGGTGGCGTTTCTTTCCCTGCATCCGTTTTAGTTCAATCGGGCTTATCTTCGTTTCCGGAACCAACAGTTCCAGATTCTCCAGCAGTCCCAATTCCCGGAGGGCGCAAAGGAACAGCAGCATCGAGACAGGTTTGCCTTTCTCGATGTTGGCTACGGTCAATATGCTCATGCCTGCCCGTTTTACCAGTTCTCCCTGCGTCATGTTTTGCTTGATGCGGATATCTTTCAGGCGATGGCCTATCTTAGCCAATACAGCAGGATTGCTCATTTCTTGCCACATAGATTCTCCTTTTCATGCAAAGGTAAGAAATAATATATATATAAATGCAAGTATTATGTAGTGTATTTACTTATAATATATATAAATGTATAGATAAATACACAAGGGAGTTACATGGGAATTTCTTTAATTTGAAGTTGTATGTTGAGTTCTTGACTTTGTTTGATGATTTCCGACCTTTTCAGGAAATCGGAGCATTCGTCATAATTGCAGAACGTCAGGAAATATCCGTTGAAAGGTTGTATTTCGACTCCGTTTTCTGTCATGTAGACGGAATATTTTATATCTGAATCAACTATGCAGTAATATTTTCGGTACATAGCAGTGTCCGTATTTTGTCTATCTTCTTTATTTCTTTCATGGTTGTAAACTGTTCGTTAAATTGTGGCATACTCATCCAGTGATTGGATCTTTTTTATGATTTCATTGAAGCGGTTCTCTGTAAGAGGGGTAAGGGTAGAGACATCGCTTCCGTCAAATGATTCTCCGTAAATAAGCCGGTCGAGTTTCAGGTTATGGTTGAAGTTTTCCCGGATGCAGTTCCGTAGTTTCCACAGGTTTCCCAAAGTCATCCACGGTTGGCTATGGTCTTTGATGGCCATAAAAAGCGCGATTGCTGTTTCCAAGTAGAATCCTGTATGGTTGTAATCTGATAAGACCTGATTTCCGTTATGATAGACGTATATGTTTAGCCCGTCATCATCGGTCATAACCTGACACTCCGAAAATGGGATGTGGCTGTATTCATTGTTCTGCATGATTCTTGTGATTTATAAATTGTTTATACTGTTTTTATTTTCTCTATATTCATCTTGTTTTGATTTCAGTTCAATGCCGTTTCTCCGTAACATCCGGTAAACGGTTCCTGCACTACCGATATGCAGTATCTTTTGTATTTGCCGGATGGAAGTCCCTGTTTGGTAGAGCTTGATGCAGCTTTTCTGCTTGGCGACATTGTTCCTGTTGATGGTCGCTTTCCGTCCGAATTTCACCCCTTTTTCTTTGGCTATCCTTCTTCCTTCCTGTGTTCTTTCCACAATCAGATCCCGTTCAAATTGGGCGAAGGCTCCCAACACGTTGGTGATAAGTTGGCCTGTGGCTCCTTCGGTGCTGATGTTGTCTTGCAGCGAGACGAAATGGATGCCTTTGTCCCTGAACTCGTCAAGCAGCATGAGTATGTTCCGTAAAGAACGCCCGAGGCGGTCTAGTTTATAGACAATAAGGGTATCTCCCTGCCTGATGAATGACAGGCAGGCATCCAGTTCCGGGCGGATGCCTATGCGACCGGATAGCTTTTCCGAGAATATCTTTTCGCATCCTGCGGCTTTCAAGGCCTCAATCTGCATGTCGAGATTCTGCTCTTTAGTTGATACACGTGCATAACCGATTCTCATAAATCCCTTGTCTTATAACAGGTTGGTAATGGCCGTGGCGGGTATTTCCAGTTTGGAGAAAGCGAACATTTTCTTTCCCAGATCTTTCAGAGAAGCACCGATATGATAAATGTCTGTATCGTCAATGATCAGGAAGCGGTCGTGGCTGTCCCGGTAGGTTCTGATGTCAATCGGCGGATATTGGTCATTGTGCCGGTCAAGGTCAAGCTGGAGCTGTGGAGTAATCCGTTGCGTGTAAATGACGGCTGATACGCCTGCGTTGCGCTTGCTTAGCATGAGCAGTACGTCTTCATCCACATAGTTGTCTATCAGAAGAAGCGACTTCTTGGCGGTCTTTATCAAGTCTGTGGCGAACTTATAAGCGTCGAATATCTGTCCGTTGTAGAATATGCCTTCTACCGGAGGCAGGGAAGTGCGTACAAAGAAGTCTATCTTCTCTGAATGCAATGCAACAGTTTTCTCTAACTCGGTCAGGCGGCGGTTTACTGAATATCCCTTTAACAGATATTCCTTGAGAACACTATTTGCCCATCGCCTAAACAAAGTGGCGTTTTTGCTATTGACACGGTAGCCGACAGATAAGATAGCATCAAGGTTATAGGCCTTGGTTTTGTAAACTTTTCCATCAGATGCAGTTAGTTCCAAAATGGAACATACTGAATCTTCATCTAATTCAGCACTGCTAAAGATATTTTTCAAGTGTTTGGTAATAGCTTGTCTGCCTGTGCCAAAAAGTTCAGCAATCTGTGCCTGAGTTAGCCAAACCGTATCATTTTCCAAACGGACTTCAAGCCTTATGGCTTCGTCAGGTTGGTATAATATGATTTCTCCTTGGTTCTCCATGTCGGTGTTTCTGTTTTATTATCAAGTCGCAAACTTAATCAATAGAAACGGATTCTCCAAATGTTTTCCAATCAGTTTCACAATATCGAATGTTTCTTTTTTATTTTGAGTTTGTGATAACAGGAAGGTGTGAATTGTTCATATCGTTCGTTTTTATAATTGCTATTACATTTACAGAATGTGATTCTTGTACTTCTTTGCTATAAAAAGATGCAGTATGGTATTAGTTAAAGTTAATCTTTCTCTTTTTAATGATAAAAGCTATTATTTTTATTATGGTTGTAATAATAATTATTATCTTTGAGGAAAATTTAGAGCTATGAAGAATTATGATATTGAACGAATATTGAAACCTGCTTTTAAGTTGTTTCTTATGTATAATTATGAGGGAGTTTCAACTTCAAAACTGGAGGCAGAAAGTGGACTTACTCGGGGGGCTATATTTTTTAAGTATAAAACAAAAGAAGATCTTTTTAAAGCTGTAATAGATAAATATGTTTTCACATTTCAGTCAAGTTCTTCTGATTTAGAGATAGCAACCTTGAAAGATTTTATAGATTTATATCTGACTAAAGTAGAGAACCGGATGAAAGAAATGCATTCATTGGGTATAGAGAATGTTCATAAGGGATATTTTAATTTGCTATACCAAGCTCTGAAATTTTATCCAGATTTTGACCGTAAAATTACAGAACTGTTTAATAGAGGTCTGCATCAATGGGAATGTATACTACAAAAAGCAAAAGAGTCTGGAGAAATTAAATCATCTTGTGATATTCATGAAACAGCACAAAGGTTTAGATATATATATTCTGGAATGTCTTTTGAAAATAGTCTTAATCAAGGTCTTAGTATAGAAAAGTTGAGAGTTGTGTTTTATTCATATTATAGAGAGATAGCTAATGAAAAATGAAGTATTTATTAAAAAGGTAAATTCTTTCCTTCCTAACGAACCTGTAAATAATGAGGATATGGAAGATTATATTGGAAGAATAGAGGGTAAACCTTCAAGAGTAAAAAACTTAGTGCTTAAGCAAAATGGCATAAAGACCAGATACTATGCACTTAATAAAAATCAAGAAATAACCCATACGGCTGCAGAACTTGCTGCTAGAGCTATAAGAGGGTTGTTTGATAATAATCAGGAGCTAGAGAGTTTGGAGCTGATTACCACAGCAACATCTATTCCGGATCAGATTCTCCCTTCCCATGCTTCAATGGTACATGGGTTGTTACCAGAAACGAAAAATATAGAGATTTTTTCTACATCCGGTGTTTGCTTGACTTCGCTGCAAGCATTAAAAATTGCATACCTATCAGTTGTATCTGGAGAGAAGAATAATGCTGTATGTTGTGCATCTGAATTGGTTTCTGCAGCATTGCTTTCAAAACATTATGATGCTGAATATGAAAAATGTCATAGCATAGGTGAAAATCCATATTTCGGTTTTGAAAAAGATTTTTTAAGGTTTATGTTGTCTGATGGTGCAGGAGCAGTTTATTTAGATAATGTACCAAGTGAATCTGGTAATAGCTTAAAAATTGAATGGATAGAAATGGAATCAAATGCAAATGAGTTGCCTGCTTGCATGATATCTGGAGCTGACTTCAGGGCGGACGGTTCCATTACTACATGGAAATCATACGATAGCGAAGAAATATCTGAGAAATCTGTCTTTACAGTAAAACAAGATATAAGACTTTTGAAAAAGCATATAATTAGATTGTGGGTGGATCATATAGAAAATGTAATGAAAAAGCATAATATAGAACCTGTAGAAATTGATTATGTGATTCCTCATGTTTCTTCCATGTTCTTCTATAAAGAATTACTTAATGAAATAGAAAAACGAAATATCGACTTAAGGGAAAATAAATGGTTTACTAATTTGACATGGGTTGGTAATATGGGCTCAGCTTCGATATTTGTTGCATTAGATGAATTTGTCAAAACAAGAAAGTTACAAAAGGGTGAAAAAATACTTTTACTTGTACCTGAGAGTGGACGATTCAGCTATGGGACAGTTTTAATAACTGTATTATAGGATAAATTATAGGTGTACACGATAAAATTATGAAGGTCATAATAAAAAAGTAGAATAAAAATTATGATAGTTATAATAATATCGCTATATTTGTCGCAGTTCAAGATATCATCTAATAAAGATGTCTTGATTATGAAACTATTTATTAACCATTAATTTAATTACAATGAAAAAGTTTTTTGCATTTATGGCGATTGCAATGTGTGCAATGTTCTTTACTCCAAGTGTGGTAAATGCCACAGAACCAGCAGTTATGGAATCAACGGCTACTCCCAGAGTTGCAGCTGCTCAGTCAGAAACCCTTATTGTTGTTATTGAAACAAGCGATGAGATTATTATCATAATTATTCAATAGTCTATTGATTGTTAAATTTGTGTAGGCGGGGGAATTCTATTCCATAGTATTTCCTCGCCTATTGTTACAAAAACTTCAAATTGATAAACAATGAACAGAAATATATTAACTTTATTCTTTCTGCTTATGTGCATCCATGTTTTTGCTCAAAATATAGAATGTAAATACACATCAACAACAGTAATACCAGAGGATGTAAAAAATATAGAAGATGCCAATATACGGAATATAGTAATTAATCAACTTTCCAATAAAAAGAAAACTTTTTCTCTTAAAGTCTCTAATGGAAAATATTTGTTTGAAGCAATTTCTAATGAACAAAATAATGGGACTGTTATGCAGATAGGGGGAAGTTCTTCCATATATATGGACATGAATACAAAAACTTCTATTTCCCAAGAAAACATACTCGATCGTACCTTCCTCATTAAAGAAACGGTTAAAACATACGATTGGAATATAACAACAGAGAATAAAGAAATTATTAATAAGAAGTGTACTAAAGCAACACTAAAAGAAAATCCTACTATTGTTGCATGGTTTACGAGTGAAATTCCTGTTAGTTTCGGTCCTATGGGGTATTATGGCTTACCAGGACTTATTCTACAACTGGAAACACCAAGTAAAAATTACATTATACAAGAAATCTCTGTATCGAAAGAAAATATATCTATAAAAGCCCCAGATAAAGGCAAAGAAATAAGTCGGGAAGATTTTGATGCATTAAAAAAGAAAAAACAAGAAAGCCTTGGCATAAACAAAGGAAATGGGAGTAAAGTAAAAATCATAAAAATGTAAATATGATAAATTACGATAAAACACATACCTTTTCTTACAGAGTTCCGATAATTATTGCAATAATAATCATCGGAACTCTAAAAATAAATGCCCAAAATCAAGTAACCGGAACTGTATCAAATAGAAACCAACCTATACCATATGCTTCTGTCACCATAAATGCAGATAGTGCTTCTTCTTCAACTATTAAAGGATATGCAATAACAAATGATGAAGGCAAATTCTCTATTAAAGCAGACTTCCAAATAAACGATTGGTTAATAGTTCAGTGTCTGGGATATAAAGAACTTAAAAGACAAATAACCAGTACTTCGGGAATCTTTAACTTGCAAATGGAAGAAGATGTTGTTTCCCTCAGTGAAATAACAGTCAAAGCAAATTATTCCGGCATAAAATTCTCGAATGATACTGTGTCATTGGACACAAAACATTATGCCATTGGCACAGAAGAAAACATTGGTGAAGTGCTAAAAAAAATCCCAGGAATAGAAGTAAATGAAACTGGAAAAGTTTCCTATGCAGGGAGAAATATAGGGAAAATATTAATAGACGGTAAAGATATTATATCTTCAAGTAGTAACCTTGCCATAAACAACCTGTCTGCCGACTTAATGGAGAGTGCGGAAGTCTTGACTAATTATAAAAATAATAGCCTAACAGACGCCTTTAAAAAGGATGAAACATTAGCTTTAAATATCAAAACATCAGGGAAACAAAATTATGATGGATATGTAGAATGTTCAGGAGGATATAAAAATAAGTTTCAAACGAAATCAAACCTATTACATATAGGTGAAAAAGGTTCTTTCTCAGCTATATTATCTGCTAATAATGTGGGTAATGCTGTTTTCTCCATTGAGGATTATATTAGTAATATAGTTGGTATAGATAATTTGCTGAGCCAGAATAAAACTACATATAGTTTATCAAATGAGGAATCTAAAATGTTGCTGCCTCCGGATAACGTTTATAGAAATACTAATGGCGCTCTTTCTATAAATACCACTTACAAACCGTCTGAAAATTTTAATTTTAAAGGAAATGTTATTTATAATGGCTCTTTTATAGAGGCAAGCAATTATAGTGAAGATTTATATTTTTCTGGGAATGTCGCAAACAAAAAGGATGAACGAAACGAAGATGTTAATCATTATATTACGGCAAACTTTCAGGAAATCTGGAAAATTAAGGAGAATTTAGAAATAAATGTCTCTACACGGTTTAATTTAGGTAAGTATGATGCGGAACAAAGTCTGAGTAATAATATATCCAATAAATCATTTTTAGCTGATAATAATAATGATTTGTTGAGTACACAATTTATACAAGAGTTAAGCACAAATTATATTCTTGGAAATGGTTTATTATATTCTTATATTCGTGTGGATGCTTCAAACAGAGATAATAGTTATCGCATATTAAGTGATAGTCTGTTATTACCGATAGACTATTTGCCAACGTATGAAGAAGAATATCCTTATATATTTGTTGCCAATACTATAACCCGGAAATTAAGTGTATCTCCTGAAGTTGGATATGTATTCCCACTCTTTAAAAATGTGAATCTAAATGCCTCATTATCTTATGATTACTTTCGTAATAAATTAATCTATTTAGATGATAGGTCAATTTATGAATTTTCAAAATGGGATAAATTTCAAACTAATATTAGGTTAGAAAAAAACAAAGGTTTTTTTAGATTTGGTTTAGGAGTAGAACTCTCCCTTAATAGCTATATGGGGAATGTATTTGACAAAAGAGATACCAAAGGTTTTGTATCTCCCGAACTTTCGGCATCGTTAATATTTAGCCCCAAACATAGATTGAATCTGTCTTTTATTTATGATACTAAGCCAACAGAGATAGAATTTCTGGCAAAAAATAGTAGGGTTGCCGGATATAATGAAATGTTGAATGGGTCTTCGCTCACAAAATGGTTTAATAATGAAGCCAATATATCTTTGAATTATAGTATCTTTGATTTATTTACAAACACAACATTCTTTCTTTTTGCAAGTTACATAGATAAGCATAATTTGCCAAAATCTTGTATTTCTCAAAATAACATAATTAGTTCTACTACTTATCAAGATGGAGGTAAACAGCGCGTTTGTATGATGAAATCTTACCTTAATAAAGGGTTGTCTTTTATTCCAGTTGATGCCAAATTGACCTGTTCTTATGCTTTAACTGAATATAATATATTATTAAAAGAGAGTGATAATAATGTCAAATCTCAAAATATTGTTACTGGATTAAATTTTTCTTCAAGATTTAAATCTGCTTTTAATGTAGAATTGGGAGTGAATTATCACTATAACACTACCACCACATCAAATACCAGTATAGAAAATGACATTCATGAATGGACTGCGACATCTAAATTTCATTATTCTTGTAAGAACATAAAGGCGTATATATATGGAAATTTTGTAAGCATAAACAATCCATTTTATGAGCAAGATAATATTGATGTTGGATTTGGTTTTGAATATAAGATAAATAAAATTGGAATAAAACTTTCAGGTAACAACCTACTACACCTGAATAATATGGAATGGATTGGCATATACAATACTTCATATTATACAAGTACATCTTTATATAAGAAAATACCTGGTTATTTACTGTGTTCTTTATCTTATCGTTTTTAATTTTTATAATCTGACTTAGATATTGGTTATGATGCTATACAGTCTTGTACAACTGTTTTTTTTTAATCGCATTTCGGCAACCTTCTTCTTCATCGCTGAATGAAGAATTGAAGCAGAAACTTGGCATTAAACTATTGGATGTGTTGGAACTTGCTTGAAATTTGAAGGTGTAATCCTTATTTATTAGAGAGATTCTGCTTGTTTACTTCACTTGTATAATCTCTTTCAAATTGGTTGTATATTGCCGGGTGATGTGCTCACACTTCAGGTGCCATCCTTTGCCGTTTCCTTGCACGGCAACCTTGACCGTGTTGTAACCGTTCTTCCGGTTGATGGCATCTATGGCAGCGGCCAAACGTGCCTGTTTCACCCGGTCAATGGTGTCAAACAGGTTGGTCTGTATGGCAGAATCCGGGCAGATGTCCCAAACAATGACCCCTGCTTTTTTGTATAGGTATGTGTTCCCTTTTCGCCATTCTGACCGGAGTGCTCTAACTGCGGATGCTGCCAACTCCTGTTGGTCGTTGGTAGGAACTGGAAACGTAACGGTTCTGTTGATGGCATGTGACGGTAAGTCCATGCGGAATCGGCTGGTGTAAGCGAATACGGTCATTGAAGAGCAACAACTTTTCTGTTCTTTCAATTTGCGTGAGCAGGATGCGGCAAAATTGGCCACTGCTTCTTCTACTTGGGTGAGTTCGGAAAGTCCTTGGTCTGCAAAACTGCGGCTGGTGCAGATGCTCTTCTTTTGCGGCAGTTCCTCGATATCTATGCAGCTTATTCCTTGCAGTTCTTTCCATGTCCTGACACCGGTTACGGTCAGCATCTTCCGTACCCAACTTTCGTTCTTCTGCGTAAAGTCCCATGCCGTCCGGATGCCGTGATAATTCAGTTTCTCTGCGTGTTTCCTTCCGATTCCCCATACATCGGCAATATCGAATCCTTGTAAAGCCTTGATGCGTTTTTCTTCCGAATCAATCAGACATACCCCTTCATACCCTTTATATTTCTTTCCGTATTTGCTGGCTACTTTCGCCAATGTTTTAGTCTGGGCTATTCCCATTGTGACGGGTATGCCCGTTCCTTTTCCAATGGTCGCTACGATCTTTTTTCCGTAAGTGTGCAATGCTTCTCCGTTTCCGAACCCGTTGAGGTCAATGAAGGCTTCATCGATGGAGTATTGGGTTAGTTCAGGGGAAAAATCGGAGAGTAGCATCATGACGCGGCGGCTCATATCGCCGTACAGGGTGTAGTTGCTGCTGAATACCGCCACTTTATTTGTTTCCAACAGGTTTCTTATTTGATAGAACGGTGTCCCCATTGCAATGCCTAAAGCTTTGGCTTCGTTGCTTCGGGCGATGACGCATCCGTCATTGTTGCTTAAAACAACGACAGGTGCATTACGGAGATTGGGGTTGAATACCCTTTCGCATGAGCAGTAGAAGTTGTTGCAGTCAATAAGCCCTATCATATTTATCTATGTAGCTGCCGTTTGATGTTATAGGTAAGCACGCCCCAGATGATGAAATCGTTTTCATCCGTGACTTTTATAGGCGGATATTCGTCATTGGCAGGAATAAGCCAAAGGCAGCTTCCGTCCGGTTCCAGTTTTACTTTCTTCAAGGTAAATTCACCGTCAATATAGGCGACCACTATATCCCCTTCCTGCGGGTCGATGGCTTTGTCAATGACCAACAGGTCTCCGTCATCAATCCCGCAGCCTTTCATTGAATCACCTACCGCACGTGCATAGAAGGTGGTAGCCGGATGCCGTATTAGTTCTTGGTTCAGGTCGATACTGTCCGACATGTAATCCTGGGCCGGGGATGGAAATCCGGCACGGATGCCTTGGTCTGCGAACTGTAGTTCCAGTTCACTGCTCAAATCTGCGGAAAAAAGAATCAGTTTCATGCTTTGAAGCCCTTTCTTTGCATATCTTCCCTTGCTAGTTCAATTTCAGTCTGTGAGAGTTTGGGTAGTTTTACGGTATCGGGGCTTTCGCTCTGATATGCCTTCACTTCGTCTATCAACAGTTGCCAGTCGTACAGGAATTCTTCAGAACATCCGTTTTTCCGGTATATTTCCTTGGCAGCTTCCAATATCTCAGGCGCACAACGGTCATCCCCTTGGAATACGACAGCAGGGATGTCGCCATTGATACAGTCTCTTAACAATCGTAGCTGATCTTTCATCTTGAATCAGTTTTTGATAGTATCTAACTTGCTTATGCTCTTTATAAACTCTTTTGATGGCTTGAATGCAGGAATATTATGTGCCGGCACAAGGATGGTTGTGTTCTTTGAGATATTGCGGGCTGTTTTTGTCGCACGGCGTTTGATGATAAAGCTGCCGAATCCACGGAGATATACATCTTCTCCTTGTGCCAATGATTCTTTTAGTTCCGTCATCAGGCTTTCAATGATGGTCAAGACGGTTCGTTTGTCTATGCCGGTCTTGTTTGAAATTTCTTGTGTCAATTCTGCTTTGGTCATTGCATTTCATTTTTTGTTGGGATGCAAAGATAGTAATTTCTTCCATGTCTTATGTCCTGATCCTTGTTTACAGTCTTAATTCTGTTTCTGTTAGGTCATTATCTATTTGAAGTGAAAGAAGTCTGTCGACTTTCCATGTATGTTCATTGCTAACTGTTTCTTACTCCATTCTGTTCCGCTCTTTTCCTTTTTTTCCTGCTCTCCTGTTTTGGGGAAGTCTATCCCCAATCCGTGGAAGCCTTTTTCAATCGGCAAATTTCTGATGTGAGGTGAAAATGAAAAATCCCGGTTTGCCTTTGCTGAGGAAAAAATAACGATGAAGGCTTAGCTTCCCAACATTTTTTCCTATCAGGATTTTTCGCATTTCCCCTTTTCCATCCGCTTGTTCTTGCCGTAGAAAAAGGCTCATAAACTCGGATGGGGCATAAATCGCTTCAAAAAAAAGTCGGCTGAGAGGAAAAGACCGGAACGGAAGATTTCAGAAAAAGGTCTTTAAATCTGGCTGAAGCATAAATCAAGTTTAATTTTTTAATTCTTTGCGTATGAAATGGATTGATAGAATGGTAGAAAAGGTGACAAGATGCAGCACACTGTTGAATACATCTTTCAAGATGGGTGTTCATGCGGTGGTCTGCCGAAGCGGTCTGCCTGATTATGTGTGTGTGAATGTTGACGGGATTGACTGGTTCAGTTTCGATTTTTGGCTGAAGGAGCTTGTGATTGAATCATCTTGCCAATGTCCTTACAATATCGTAGATGCGTTTGATATGCTGTATGATGATGTGCATGTGACCGTTAAAAATGAATAAGCGATGATACCGAAAGATTTTTCAGGGTTATACGACCGGCTGTCTTATACGCATGGGCGTGAGGATGTGTTCCGTGATTTTTTGGATGTTTCTCTTTTCATGTTGTCCGGTGGTACATATCGGGAAGATTACGATAGGCTTTCAATCTCTTATAAAGAAAATGAAATGGAGATTTTTATACAGATGCTGCACTCCGTTGCCAAGCATTCGGAGGGTTTCAATGATGTGTTGGGGGATGTATTTATGGAGCATATCAGCCACGGGCATCACGGGCAGTTTTTCACTCCGATACATATTTCTGACCTTATGGCGGTTGCGTCTGGCTGTGAGGCGTTGCGGCGTGGTCAGTCGGTGTATGACCCGTGTTGCGGTTCCGGCAGGATGCTTTTGTCAGCAGTCAAGGCAAGCACGAAGTCTGACATTTCAAACAGACCTTTCTGTTATGGTTCGGACATTGATTTGAATTGTGTGAAGATGGCGGCGGTCAATTTGTTGATGAACACGATACCGGGTGAAGTCGCTTGGATGGATGCGCTGACATTGGAGCATTGGCGGAGTTATAAGGTTGAGCTTGTTTCTGTGTGTGGCGTATGGTTGCCGTTGTTGTCTGTATGCGGTGCTGGAGATACTTCTTTGATTACCCGTATTCAGAATACGCCTCAGATAAAAGCGGCAAAAGGCGTGAGGCAGCTGCAACTGTCTTTTGACTTTTAAAGTCGGTTCAGGGGGTGTTTTGGCACACCCCATTAGGGAGTAACTAACCAATCATTCTTATAACACTTTAATCATTTTCTTATGAAATCAATTAAGCTAGTTAAGTTTATCGCAGACAGCTTGAAAGGAGCCAACGAATTGCTGAAGAATGCTCAAAAGAAAGCAGCCGAACTTGACCAGTTCAAGGGTGAGATTGTAATAATCACTGATGCAAAAGGTAAGTCTGTTCAAGGCTTTTTCAAGAATATTGAGTTCGTCATCATAGATAATAAGATAACTGCCAGATATACGGTTTACCTTATTCTTGAATGTGAAAAATTTATCATGGCATCAGCACATACTGACTATGTATATGATGCAGTGGATATACGGAAAACAACCTATAAGAACTACAGGTATAATGTTTAATGACTAATAACGAATGATACTGATATGAAAACAAAACTTTCACCTTATACAATCGCTTCAAACTGTACCGACCTTACTGACATTCTTGACGGTATCAATGAAATTCAGGATGAAATGAAAAGACTTGTTTCCGGGGGTAAGGATGTTCCGTCATTCTTCTACTACAGATTGTCCAAACTTCAAGCCAAGAGGAAGAAATATGAACAGAAAAACTTGGTTCACATGAATGTGACTATCCGTTTCTTCATAGACGAGGAAACGCTTACAATGGCTGTCCGCCATTGCTTGCACTTCAAGATAGAACCATCTTTTCCGAATGTAAAGAAGGCCATCAGGAATGCAGTTCTGAACAATGGTAAATCCATCATAGATTTCCCGGAGTCATGGGGTGATGACCTTATGGATGTAAATTCGGTAGAAGTCGATAAGGTTTTGAAGTTGCTTAAACCTGCTTTCGGTTTATAATATTATTACTTCATGGGGGGAGATGATACGTTTTCTCTCCCTTGAAGTTCCTCAATTATTTATTTTCTTTCATTCATTCATTATCTTCTTGTATGCTTCTGTTTTGCGGCAAGTTTTCATGTATTTTCGTGTGATGTAGGTTTTTATGTACCGAAAAAATCTTCTTGTACGCTTCGATATACTTTTTCATTATACCGTTTTTTTTCTTTGAATTGTTTCAGTATATTTGTGAAGTAAACCCAAAGGGAATGTTATAGACGAAAAAACCCGTTCTTGATGAACGGGTATATCCTTGACTTGGTTACGTGTTTTGATAACAGAGGCTTTACCAAGCATTACGATACAAAGGTACGGTTTTTATTTGAATATGCGAAATGAAATATAAAAAAGTAGTCAGATTATATTCCAATTCGAGGGTCGCCCAATATTACAGGGCGACCAACCGCAACAAAAACAAGGCGGTCATGCTCTATTTTGCCAACATGAAGATAGCACAGGCGTTTCATCCGTTGCTGTCTTCCTTTGAGGTCATATTGCGTAACCAGTTGCATTATGCACTGGCACGCCATTTTTCCGATGGTAACTGGATTATCAACCAAAAGACCGGATTCATGGTTGCTCCTTCCCTGACATATACGAACAAGCGGACAAAGAAAAAAGTTACCAATGACTATATATTAAAAGAGGTTTTGAAGGCAGAAAAGAAAATTGCCGATCGGGGTGTCAGAGTTACGACTGGCAGGGTAATTGCCGAACAGACTCTGGGCTTCTGGAACAGCTTTTATGAAACGCACCACTATGCGCTTTTGGCTGGTGTACCTTGCCGGATTTTCAAGAAGTTGCCTTCCGGGTACGGACGCAAGGAGATTAACGATATTATAGTGCAGGTTCGTGAACTGCGCAACCGCATCAACCATAACGAGCCGATATGTTTTGTAAACAGGAAATGCGATTTTTCTTATGTGAAGGGTATGTACACGATAATCAGTGATTTTCTTACATGGATAGACCCGGAAATTATGCCTTCGCTAAGAGAGGTGGATAAGGTATGCAAAGTGATAGAAAAAGAAGAAAACAAACAAAAATAATGACTATGTGTAAAGATTCCATTTTTACAGAAGAACAGCTTGTGCTGATTAGAGATACTTTCGGGGGAATGTGCCAGGCACATATAGAAAAAGGTTTGCTTGATTATGCCGAAGAAGAACTAGAGGTTATTAACGCAGTCCAGAGGCAACTGGATTGTGAGGAATATGTCAGTCTTGAGCAGTTCCGTAATAATGGTAGCGGTACTTGGACTTATATCAGCGTTGAAGATACAGATGAAGATGATGCTGAAAATGTCGCTTTTCAGGAAGATTAACGGTATAATCAGCTTCTACCATATAAACGAAAATATTTAATGTGACTTATGAATGTAGTTATCTATTCACATGTCAGTTCGCAGACTGCCCGGCAGTCCACAGAGAGGCAGGTTGCAGACCTTCGCAGGTTTGCAGAGGACAGGTGTTATACAGTATGTGCGGTTTTTGAGGAAAAGATGAAAAAACTTGACCGTCCTATATTACTTCGGTGTCTGAACTATTGCACAGATCCGCAGAATCGGGTGGATATGTTGCTCGTTACTGAAATCTCACGCCTTGGTTGTTCCACGCTGGAACTGCTGAAGGCTCTTGATACGCTGCACCGACACAAGGTCAGCGTGTATATTCAGAATCTGAACATCGAAACGCTCTTGCCGGACAAGACGGTAACCCCCTTGTCCTCGCTTATTACCACGTTGCTTGGCGAACTGGCAGCGATGGAACGGCAGGGCATACTTGATCGCCTGAACAGAGGTCGTGCGCTATACATAGAGAAAGGCGGTCGTATAGGCAGGAAGCCTGGCAACACGAAAAGCATGGAGCAGAAAAAGGATGAATACAAGGAAGCTATTTCATTGTTGAAAAAAGGCTACTCCATCCGTAACGTGGCGGAGCTGACAGGCAGAGCCGTTTCCACCATACAGATAATAAAGAAAGAGTTTGTCAATGGCTGATGCGGATTTTAATATGTTACGCAATCAAAAAAGATATAATGAAACCAACTGATTACATCGAATGGGATAATTTGAAGTATACTTTATAGAACAGATGAAAATAATGGATTTATTAATCTGAGGTAATATTGAATGTCATATGAAATTGCTTAAAGAAAATTCTAACAGTTATATGCCAGCCTTTTTCTATATGAACTTAAAGTTCCCTTTTTATGATTCTCCAATGGTGCTTTATAACCTGTCCAAACGGAATTTGGCTTCTTTTATTCATGAATATATACATTTCTTGCAGGATATCACTACTTATTGGGGGTTAAATAACGCATATGTGTATAGTGAATATATACATGGGGCAATTAATCAAGTTTATGAATATCCTAAAGGCGATTTCTACGTTCCATTGCAATTATCCGACAATGTGTATAATATAAGATTAAATCAGTCGTTTGTAGAAGAATGTACAGGTGATTATGATGAAATAGATAAATTGTTCATAACAGATATTAATGTGAGAAAAGAGAAGGTGAAATATCCTGATTTTTATGTGAAAAAATTGGAGCATGTTTATTTAAAGTTACCCAGCGGGAAAATACAATTTGGAGCAAGAGCTATTATGGAGAGTATGGCATATCTGTTAGAGAAACAAATAGCTCCTGGAGGTAGCGGCGTTTGTGAGTATCCTTATTGTTCTGCAGAATATGTCGTTCTTAAAGAATATCCGGATTTTGCGAATCCTCTTCTTAATGTGTTAGCTTTATGCGATCTTTCATTGCAATATTCGAACCCTGGAGCTATATTTATAAGAATTCTGAGAGAATTTAAGAAAGAACATTATATACCAAATAATCCGGAAGATTTATACAGAATTTTTTATAATCGTCCATGTATTCAGATGAATAAAAAATGTAGCCTTATAAGTGCTTTATTTAATTTAGGACAAGTAGTGAGAGAGCGGTTGAAATTGTATCTCAATCATTTTTTATTCAAATCGTTTCATTGTATAATTGATAATCTTATTATATGTGGCTTAGATTATCGTATCAATCATCCAACATTTATTATAGATATTGCTCGTTCAGGAGATGTTTTGTATAATGATCAGATGCGTTCTCTTTTTAATAGGCTTGGTACACCTATTATAAAAGACTGTAATGAAGAATATTTTTTAATTAATCCATATTCATTTTCAAATGATGATTTGCAATATTTTCCTGCAATAGAGCAGATTATGAATCTATTGTCTAAAGGAGATGACTGTTGTGATATGGTTTGTTGGTGTCAGCAATCTACTAGAAATAAAGTGTTTGTTGATGACAGGTGTATTAATGCTCCTTGGGAGCGATGTACTGATATAAATCTATGTCCTTATGCTACTTTATGGAAACATTGGAATTTGTCAGGATATAAGCCTATTAAGAAACTTATTATTTAAAAAGAGATTCTTGGTTGTTTAGTTGCAAGCAGTTTTTCACTCCGATAAATACTCAGACTTTATGGCGGTTGTGCCAGGCTGTGAGGCATTGCATCATGGGCATCGGTGTATGACCTTTGTTGCGGTTCCGGCAGGATGCTTTTGTCAGCAGTCAAGGCAAGCACGAAGTCTGACATTTCAAACAGACCTTTCTGTTATGGTTCGGACATTGATTTGAATTGTGTGAAGATGGCGGCGGTCAATTTGTTGATGAACACGATACCGGGTGAAGTCGCTTGGATGGATGCGCTGACATTGGAGCATTGGCGGAGTTATAAGGTTGAGCTTGTTTCTGTGTGTGGCGTATGGTTGCCGTTGTTGTCTGTATGCGGTGCTGGAGATACTTCTTTGATTACCCGTATTCAGAATACGCCTCAGGTGAAAACGGCAAAAGGCATGGGGCAGTTACAGTTGTCTTTTGATTTTTGATGGCGGTTCGGAGGCTGAATAGTAAAAGTTAGCCTCCGAATGTTTTTATGAGCCGATTCAATGAAATTCATTTTATGATTTTGTTTTCTCTTGAATAATTCATATATTTGCATTACTATAATTATGGTTATAGTTAATGCGTATATAATATTATAAATTATAATATATTTATATTTAATACATAATGGATTTATATGAATATTCCGTTCCTGAACTGGTCAGGCTCTTGGGCTCCCGTTTCAAGGAATATAGAATGAGGGCTGGTATGACGCAGAAAGAGGTGGCAGAACAGTCTGGTATAACGGTAACGACGATTCACAAGTTCGAAACCGGAATATCTACCAACATCTCATTAGGGACGTTTCTGTTGCTGCTTAAAACCATTGAGCGAATTGGGGCAATCGATGAATTGTTGCCGGAATTGCCGGAATCTCCCTACTTGTATGTCAAGGATAAGAAAGTACAACGTATTCGTCATAAAAAGGAAAGCAAATGAAGGAACCGTTGAAGATATTTTTGTGGGGGAAAGAAATAGGTCGCCTTGTATGGGACTGGAAAAGCCACGCGACTTTGACCCTTTTGGCCAAGCAGGATTTGCCCACCTTTGGCTACAATATGATTGACCCTTTAAAGTCCTGGTGTTGGGGGTCAATTTTATTTTACCCTTTTAAAATTTCCCGTTTTTCTTAGACCTTAACTTTCGCATACTTTCACCATATAACTCTATGGTATGAGCCGTATGTATGATGCGGTCAAGGATTGCATCGGCTATTGTCGGGTCACCTACCATGTCGTACCAGTTGGAGGAGGGGTACTGCGATGTGATGATGATGGATTTCCGTTCATGCCTGTCCTCGATGATGTCAAGCAGTATGGGACGCTCCTTGGCGTCGAGAGGCACGATGAACAGGTCGTCAA
>ERZ779889.287-NODE-287-length-68146-cov-9.799944_pt1 | contig 68146 bp, 48 predicted proteins | sample MGYA00511030_ERZ779889 | MGnify/ENA primary metagenome ERZ779889 (study PRJEB29588, sample SAMEA2160616) | human gut metagenome | biome: human gut; feature: human-associated habitat; material: faeces | place: Denmark | collected 2008/2010 ... | reverse complement strand
GCCTCAAAAACTCATCCCAAATCATCGCACGATAAATTCAAAACAGCTTCTCAATCATTATAATCTAATTTTTGATATATTTACCGTCGGGTAGGAAGCGTAAACTCCTGCCAGTCGTATTCCGTCCCTTCGTAATCGGCAATGGCGATGTGGATAGTCACTTCTCCGTTTTTCAACCGTTTGTCTCCTCTTAGATGAGCCGTATATTTGATGCCGTCGTGAGGAGCGATTTGCTCCAGCATCACCGAAGGCGATACGTAAATGCGCTTGTTGTCGGTCTGTACAATCGGTACGGCATTGTATACCGTCTCTTGGCTAGTATTGATGATTTCGAAGATGACTTTGCTTCCCTCTTCCGCCTGGATGATGTGGTCACGGTTTTCGTCAATGAAACGGATGTTACGTATTTGCAGATAGCTTACGCTTGACGGTGCGTCTTGCGGGTGTGGGGCATAGTCATGGTTTTCTTCTATCACGTAACCCTGCTGCGCTTTACGTTCTTGTGCCGAGCTGATGGCTCCTCCGATAGCGGCTCCTGCCAAGGTGCCTACCAGTGTGCCGATAGCCGAACCCCGATAACCTCCGTCCCAGTGCCGGTTGCTTCCTACCAGTCCTCCTATGGCTCCGCCTACGTTTCCTCCTATCGAAGCTCCAGCCAGGGTGGAAGTAGCCTGATATGCGCTTCCGCATCCGCATAGGACAAGGGTTGCCAAGCTTAAAGCAATCATCTTCTGTTTCATATTTTCGGATTTTAGATTCTTCCTCGACAAATATACGAAATTTTCCTGTAATGCAGTGCTTTTATGGCACCTGAAAAGTAATATATACTGCATCTGCCGATGAAGTTATCTTCTCCGGCAGTTTCAGTGCACTGAAACTGCGGATGCAGTATATATTACTTTCCGTAGGCATTTATGATAATACATGGAGGTTTTGTATGTTCTCTCTATTATGGTCATTTCTTTTTGTACTTTTGATTCATGTCAAATGGATTATCTGGAATGGTTCTTATCAAATATCCAGCATCTACTAGACTGGTAACATACTTTTTGATATTGGTATTATGGTATTTTACGCCTACTCTTTCTAAAATCTCTCGACTGCTTCTTGGTATACTGCAAAAGTTTATTATATCTTTCTGTTTATTGGTCAATTGGGGCTTTTCAATAGTTGGAAAAGTGTTAGGGTATTCTCCGTGAATGTCATGGCATTCACCTTTTGTATTGAGAAAAGTGTTAGGGCATTCGCCGTTGGTATCAGAGTTGGAGTCTAAGTCTGGATTTCTTGCTATCGTAATCAAAAACTCATGTGTCCTTTCATCATTCTTGAACTCTACCTGTAATCTATCTTCCAAGGCACGTTGGATACCTGTACCTGCTCCGGTATAAGGCAGGAGATAGATGGCATTGCTGAAAAGGAAATTGTTGCGTGGCATGGACGTACCGTTTGTAATGTCCTCCACCTGCAAGCCATTGGGTAGTATGCCCGGACTATGTATTTCTACTCGATTGTCAAAAATGAAGATGCGGATGGGTGCATTCCAATTCATGATCTCTGAGTTGTACTATGTTTTCTGTTGTCATAATCAATTCTAATTATTGCATCCAATGTCTTCATGTCTATGACTCTTCAGGCATTGATTTGTTAGAAAGCAACAACAAATATGTAGGAATGACCATTTTGAGACCGCAGACAGATGGAGCACGAGCTTCTTTTAATTTGCTGAAATATTGATTAGCGTTGACTACAAATTTAAATAATTCTTTTGGATGCGCAAAGAATGAACCGTATATTTTATGTAACGAAGCATGTGTTTTGACGAACATAAGTGAGTTGCCCGTTTAACATAAGTAACTCGGGCGATTTACATAAGTGAGTCGGCCCGATCACTTATGTTCGTTTGCGGAGGATCTTGTGATTAAAAGAAGATATACCTCTCCGTCAGATTATCCTCTTTTTTAGTGTTTATAAGCTATTTGGATGTCATTGACACATTTTGTTGAGAAAAATAAAATTCCTCTCAACGAAAATCCATAACTTTGTAAAAATTATGGCTCACAACGAACGTTCTTTGCAAAACTTTCTGTTTATTCAGAGCCTCATTCACTTTACAAAATGGTTTCCTGTGATTTTGGCACTAAGAACAATGATTTTCAAGTCTTTTTTATATCAACATGTATGTCATATTTATGTGATACATTTTTAGGATAAGTATCAGATTTATGCTTGATTACTAATGTGTATTCAATTAAATTAGCTATATTTGCACACTGAAATTGAACAAAATATGAAACTGAATAGGATAAAATTGATATTAGAGGAAAAGGGTATATCCCAAACATGGCTATCCAAACGCTTGGGGAAAAGTTATGGGATGGTTAATGCTTATGCGTGTAATCGGATTCAACCAAGTTTGGATGTTTTATTACAAATCGCAGAAATTCTACAAGTTGACGTTAAAGATTTGATAACAGATAAAAACGAAAGATAATATCAGGAATGGGACAAAAACTTCATAATCGCATAGATACATGGAAAAAACTTTTGCTGGATTTCGGCAAGAGGAATCGTCTTATAAACTTCAAAGACAACAAACGTTCAAATGTTTGTATAACATCACCTTCCTGCGAATCTCTATATTCAATAATAGCCATTCAAGAAAAAGAAATAGAATTTCCATATGCTATTGAACGAATGGGAGATTTATTTGATGATGATAGCGATGAACCTTATGAGATAATATCGGAAGGGGATGTGAAAACGTCCAAACGCCCAAAAGAACTTCAAAAAACTCTAAAGCATTTGCGCTATAGGGCAAATACTTCTATTGAAGAACAAGGTATCAACATCTTGTATCTTGCTTTTGGCCTATTAGAATGGAAAGAACGTGAAGATTCTACGCAAATATTTTATGCTCCTTTAATCTTAGTCCCAGTTAAATTAACCGTGGAATCTTTGACATCTCCTTATAAACTATCTTTATATGAAGATGAAATCGTTGTTAACCCGACGTTAGTTTATAAATTGGATAACGATTTTGGAATAGTATTACCTGACTTTGATGCGACTCATGATGAACTTGAAAACTATTTCTGCAATATCGAAAATCTTGTAAAAACGCAAGGGTGGTCTGTAGAGCGTTGCATTAACTTGACGACACTTTCTTTCTTAAAGATCAATATGTATAGGGATTTGGAAAGAAATGAAGATAAGTTAAATGCAAATGCTATCATATCCGCGATAGTTGGCGAGCAACCACCATTACAAATACTTGATGAGTTAAATAATTGTGACCACGATAAGAATGAACGTCCTATTGATACTTTTCAAGTCGTAGATGCTGATTCAAGTCAACAAGATGCGATATTGCTATCAAAAAAAGGAATTAGCTTTGTATTACAAGGACCTCCGGGAACTGGTAAGAGCCAGACTATAACAAACATAATAGCAGAAGCAATTGCTGACGGAAAGAAAGTACTGTTTGTTTCTGAAAAAGTAGCAGCTCTACAAGTCGTATATAATCGTTTAGCAAAAGTCGGTTTGGCTGATTTTTGTTTCTCCTTGCATAGTCATAAAGCCAATAAGAAAGAAATCTTGCATGAGCTTGCAAATACTATTTCTTTGAACAGAAAGAAAGTACGAGAAGAAGCTCTGCATGAATTGACCGTATTAGAAAAGAAACGCCAGGAACTAAATGATTATCAACTGCAATTGCATACGCCTTGTTCGAAACTGAATATTTCGATCTTTGAGATAAATGGCAGGTTGGCAAAATTAGAACAAACGCCCAATTATATCTTTGAGATTAAAGACGTAGAGAACACATCCGTAGAGCAATTAGAAGAGAGAATATACCTCCTAAAACAACTTTCTATTACAATAGGCAAAAGGACTGAAGACTACTCTACTAATGTTTGGAGAAACTCAAACATAAAATATTTGACCAATGAGTTAAGGCATGATATTGATGCAAACATCACGTCCTGTTTGCCATTGCTGACAGAAATCAATGATTGCGTTAGGGGTTGTTGCGTGAAATTAGGATTAACTATATCAGTTTCTCTTGAAGGGTGTGATTTATTGAAAGCATTGTTGGAATTGGGTGCTCAACCTTTTGTAATACCATTAAAATGGATATACTCAGATGAATTTGATGCGTTATTTACAGATGTTGAACAGTTTAACAAACTGACTAATAATATAAATTTATTAGAAACAAAAATACATGATATTTATGCTGAAGATATAAAAGAGTGTAATGCAAATTTGGTATACGAAACTTTGTCGCACAAAATGAAAATGTTGAAGGGTGAGCTTAAAGAAATGTGCGCTAATGATATTGCGAAAAATGCTATTAGCATCAAAGAATCATTATTGTCATATAAAACAGATTTAACAAATTTATATGATTATATAGGAAAAATATCAAAAATATTAGGAGTTAGAGAACTTCCTACAACATTGTCACGCTACAAACAATATGTATCGGTTTTTGGCACTTTATTATCATTATCCCAATACATACCTACCCAAAATCTTCTAAATCGTAAAGAAACACAAAGAATACAAGCCACAATAGCAAATTGCAAATCCTTGCATGAAAAATGCAAAGATATCCAATCTGAAATCTTGGGGCAGTGCGATAAAGATATTTTGTCGCAAGATTTATATCCGATGCTTCAACGCTTCAGAGGAGAGTACAATTCTTTCTTTAGATTCTTAAATAAAAACTATAAGTCTGATATACGAGAGCTGAAAAAGTATCTAACAGTTTCTTCGGATTTGTCATATCAGAAAGCATTGTCTCTACTTACTTTATTGAAAAGTTTATCTGATATGAGTAAGGACATAGAAACCCAGCAAGAACAATACATTGCAGATTATGGGATATATTACAAGGGAATAGAAACGGATTGGGATTCACTTGAACACATTGTTAGCACTTTCAATACAATGTTCTCTATGATGGGTATTGTAACACAAACTATGCAACAAATGTTGATAGAAAATTCTGTTCCCACCGTAGAGCTAAAGGCTTTTATTGAAAAGAATCCTCAATCGCTCGTTGAAGATATTTATGCAAATGCAAATTTGTTGCTTGCGACTAATTTTAACGAAGAAACAAAAGTAAGTACAATTCTCCAAGGATTAGATGAAGTTATAGCCTGTTTGTCCGATTTTGAAAAATCATATTCAAGTGTTATCAGTAAGCGTAAAGAAGAAAGTGATTTTGACACAATCCTTGCTGAACTTCAGATCCTTACTGAAATGCAAGCCAATAAAAATGAATTGAAGAATAAGGATGGCTATCTTTCAAAGCACTACGAGCATTATTATAAAGGTGTAAAAACAGATTGGAATGAATTGAGAGAGGCGTTATCCTATGCTAGTGAAGTAAGAGAATATGTTGATACGTACAATCTTCCCAAAGGATTTGTCAGCAAAATATGCACGGAAAAGTATTATATTTCTTATAGCCGACAATATTTACAGAAACTCAACGAGCTCTGCAATAGACTGAAAGTTCCTGTAGAATGGTATTTAGCCTTATTCGACGATTCTTCATCATTTTATAAAGAAGATATCATCGAGTTAAGCAACAGAATGAAATTGTGTAGAGATAACAAATATCTTCTTGAAGAGTGGGTAGATTATCGTTCGATTAGAGAAAAATGTAAAAATGTAGGATTAACTTCTTATTTGTCTGAGATTGAAGACAAGAATATATCATCCAATGACATCGTGGATGCTTATCTGAAAAGATTCTATAGTTTGTGGCTTGATAAAATATTGCCGCAATTTCCAGCAGTCCTTAATTTTAGGGGAAAAATTCATAAACAAGTGATAGAAGATTTCTGTACATTGGATAAGGCTCAGTTCAAAATTGCACAAGCACGGGTTAGAGAACGTGCCATGTCAAGAATACCAGACTTTAATTCAATCACGACTACGAAAGATGAAATAGGCATTCTAAAACGGGAGTTGAACAAACAAAGAAAGCTGATGCCTTTGCGGAAACTATTCATGTCCATTCCTAATTTGATAACATCATTAAAGCCTTGCTTTATGATGTCACCTTTATCTGTGAGCGTTTTCTTGGAAGCTAACAGTTATGAATTTGACATGGTGATTTTTGATGAAGCATCACAGGTTCATACAGAAGATGCAATTGGAGCCATTATGCGAGGAAAGCAAGCTATAATTGTAGGCGATACGAAACAGTTGCCGCCTACAAATTTCTTCACCGCTTCATTAAACGATGACGATTATGATATCGATGCAGATAATGAAGACGACTATTCCGGAGCATACGAGTCCATTCTTGATGAAGCTGTCGCTGCTTTACCAGAAAGAGGATTACGTTGGCATTATCGAAGCAAGCATGAGCATCTTATAGCGTTTTCAAATATTAAAATTTATAATAGCTCTTTGATAACTTTCCCGTCATCTGTCGAAACTGCGCCTGATTTTGGTGTTGAATATATCTATGTCGCTGATGGCGTTTATGACAGAAGTGGAAAACGTAATAACCCTATAGAAGCAAATAGGGTTGCAGATTTAGTGTTTGAACATATTCGTAAGTATCCTGATAGATCACTTGGTGTAGTTACATTTAGTGAGGCACAACAAAATGCTGTTGATGCTGCCATTCGGCAAAAAAGGCTTCAAGACAATTCTTATGAATTCTTTTTCGTTGAAGATAAGGATGAGCCATTCTTCATAAAAAATCTTGAGAATGTTCAAGGTGATGAGCGTGATACTATCATTTTTAGTATTGGTTATGCACGTGACAATAAAGGAATTATGTATATGAACTTTGGTCCCCTTAGCCGTGATGGTGGCTATAGGAGATTAAATGTAGCAATTACACGCGCAAAATACAATATTAAACTTGTTGGATCTATTGTATCAACTGATATAGATACAGATAAAACTTCTTCTGAAGGCGTGAAGATGTTGCGTTCCTATATTGAATTTGCTCGACAGGGTATTTCTGCTATTGAAAACGAATTATCTTATGATAATAGTTTGAATTTTGATTCTCCTTTTGAAGAAGCAGTATATGACTTCTTGATGTCAAAGGGATATAATGTAATAACACAAGTAGGATGTTCTGGGTTTAGAATTGATATGGCCGTAAAAGCCACCGTTTTAAGTGGAAAGTTTGTTTTGGGAATAGAATGTGACGGTGCAACATACCATAGTTCCAGAACTGCCCGTGAAAGAGACAGGCTGCGTCAGGAAATGTTGGAAAGCATGGGATGGCGGATTTATAGAATTTGGTCAACGGATTGGATTAAAGACCCAAAATCAGAGGAAGATAAACTAGTTGCTGCTGTAGAGGAGTCTTTAAGAAGAACTCAAAATAAAAGTACTACACAAGCAGAATCCTCTCAATTTATCAATGACATGGTTATAGAGGAAATCATTGAACAACCTGCAGACTCAAGCGGTTTTGGTTTCGTTGAATATGAATTATGTACCACTGATAAATATTTGCATATGGTGCCACTGGACGCATTAAAAACTATCATAGGAATAGAACAACCAATACATTTTGAAGAGCTTTGTAGAAGAATGGCTCCATTGTATGGTCGCCAAAAAGCGACATCGGTTGTACGAAGTGAAATTAGTTCATTACTTGCATCTCTAAATGGTTCTATTGAAGTTAAAAACGATTTTATTCGTTTCAAAGATTTCGAAAAGTTGGCAGTGCGGATTCCTAAAGTTGGCAGTGAGTACTTAAGACCTATAAATTATATTTGCGATGAAGAATTACTATTAGCTATGACAACTATTGTCAGCAAAAGTTTTGGTATAACTCCAAATGATTTGTTTGTTGTTACAGCACGAGAATTTGGATATAAACGTACTGGAGAAAATATCACATCAGCTTTGCAACGAGTGTATCAAGCTGCATTAGATTCAAAAAAGCTAAAAGAAATTGATGGTAAAGTTGCAAATGTATAGAGTGATTCAGAACACTTCTGCTGGATCCATTATTTTTGCACAACCTATCATTAAATAGATAAAAAGTATTGCTTTTGTATATTGTATGATAGGTTGGATATGGCGAAGAATACAATGGGTACTAAATTGCCCTGAAAATTGGAACAGAAAATGCAAGTGGTAGGTGAGCAGATAAAGTTGGCTCGTCTGCGCAGGAATTTGAGTGTGGCTTAGGTGGCTGAACGGGCCACTTGTTCTCCGCTGACTGTATCACGCTCATACCAAAGCACAAGAGTAGCGTTTGGCTCCGTGTCCTTAGTCTTCTCTAAATATTTCCTCCTCGTCTTTGCGCCTCTGTGTTCGATTTCTTTTTTGCAAACTAATTTTGTTTTACTATAAAATCACTTCTGATTGACTTTAGAAGATGAAATGAGCACTTGTTTATCTGAATCTTTCTTTGTATATTTGCTGCATAAAAATGAGTTTGTGTATGAAGAAAGAAATAAACGGTTGGCTGAATATTTTGCTGGGATGTATCATCTTGGCGGCAGGTTTTGTGTTTTTTATCAATCCATATAACATTGTGCCGGGAGGTGTGTATGGGGCGAGTATCGTGTTACATAACCTGTTTCCTTCCGTTCAGGTAGGTACGTTCGGGTATATGTTCGATATTCCGTTGCTGATTCTTTCGGTCATCTTTTTAGGCACGAAGCTGGGGGCGCGTACCATTGCGGCTGCATTGACCACTCCTTTGTTGATGAACATCATGTCGCGTCTGGTATATCCTACGGAAGAAGCTTTGCATGCGCTTGACCCGTCTCAGCTTTTGGGAGGCATTATGGACTTGTCGGACCATCTGATGCTGACCTGCGTGATGGGTGCCGTACTGATAGGTATCGGGAGCGGCATTGTGGTGAAGAATCAGGCTACTACGGGTGGGAGCGATATTGTGGCAATGATGCTTCAGAAGTATATGCACATCCGTTTCTCGCGGGCGATATTGCTGGTGGATGGGATCGTTGTCTGCTTTGGTTTGTTGGTGATTGGGTTCGGATTGGGAAGCGGAGAAGTATCCGAGGAACCTTCCGTTTATTTGTCTTTGTATTCGTTGATAGCTATCTTCATCGTATCGCGGGTGATAGCTTACATGATAAACGGCTCGAAGAACGACAAGCTGATATTCGTTATCAGCGAGAAGGAGTTGCCAGATTTGCATAAGTATATCTTGAATGATTTGGACCGTACCGCTACATGTATCAAGAGCAGCGGCTTGTACACGAAGAAGGAGAAGGAAATGATTTTCTTGGTAGTGAGCTACAAGGAAGTGGCGGGCGTGAAAGCCACGATAAAGCTTGCCGACCCGCGTGCCTTCGTGGTAGTGACCGATGCTTACGATACGTTTGGTGAAGGCTGGAAGCAACTTCCTTCACCCAATGAGATTGAGCCGGAGTGATATCGGGGCTTACGCACGATATGATATACTTCTGCTAATAAAATCTCAAGATGAGGGAAAATTCAGATTTTTCTGGAAATACAGCATGTCTGTAAGTACTTTTCCATCTTCTATGATGGGATGGTCATAGTGGAGCGTGAAGAAGTCCGGTACCGTATGCGAATAGGTGAAACCACAGCTTTTGTAAAACGAGACCGTTTGTATGCTGTTTCCGGTTCCTACCATCATTGTTGTAAACTGCTTGCTGTAGAGCCGGCACAGATAGCTTATCATTTCCCGTCCGTAACCATGCCGTTGGAAAGAGGGTGCAATAGCCAGGTTTTTCAGTTCGCATACCTTGTTTCCTTCGTCTGTTACAACGGCAATGCCTATGGTATCTGTTCCGTGGTGCATGACATGCATTGTACCTCTTTCCAGGTAGCGGTCAATCATCGATTCTTGTTCGTCTGCCAGCAGCAGAAGTTCGAGGTATTGTTTCTTGTCGGTTTTTATTTCTGTTATTTCCATATTCATTACACTTGTCTACAAGGATGTCGGTTGTATGTCCGTCTTCGACAAATATAGTCAATCCGAAATAAAAAGCGAATATTTGCATACATTATTTTTCGCAAATCAATATTGTTTCGCTATAAAAGATTGAATTATGCCAATCAGGAGTTAAAAGGGAGTTATAGGTAGTTATCGCCCGCCGGTGCGGGCTGGGAGTAAGATGCCCATACCTTTTTGCGCCGCTTCTGTAGAGACGATGTGCAGAGACGATGTGGCATATACAAAATGCACAAAATAAATACCGCTAACTCCTGATTCGCATGAATTCCGCAAATGGTCCATGTAGGGGTAAAATAAAAAAAGCCGGAAACATCTAATCGTGTGATGTTTCCGGCTTCCGCCTACTGGTTACTATTAATGAATTTCAATAACCTTATTGATTCTGGCTTTTTCTTCAGGCGTGCGTTTCGGCAACTCGATGGTCAATACACCGTTGTTGACGTTGGCGTTGATTTTGTCTTTTTCTACATCGTCCGGAAGAACCAATGCCTGTTGGAACTTCGTATAAGAGAACTCGCGGCGCAAGTACTTCTTGTTCTGCTTGTCTTCTTCGTTGGTTTCGGTCTTCTTTTCCATCGAGATGACCAATTCGTTGTCTTCACTCAAGTGGATGTTGAAATCCTCTTTCGTCATACCTGGAGCCGCAACTTCAACCTTATAATCTTTGTCACTTTCTATCACATTGATAGCAGGTGCCGTTGCGTTGGCCTTTACCATCCAATCGTTATCGAAAAAGTCATTGAAAATACTCGGTAACCATTCTTGACTGTAATTTCTTCTGCTCGGTGTCATAATCTTAATCTCCTATTTTTAAGTTCTTTGTTTATCAATTGTTCTTCTGAACTCCCTCTGCCTTTCGGCTTCCGAAGTTCACTTACAGATGTGCAAACTCTGTGCCGCCAGACGGCATGGCTTGTTTTTTAAACTTGCGAAAACTATTTTAAACAAAACGCCTTTGCTTTTAAACTTTCGGAGAGCCGGAAGGAAGAAGTTTGTCATAAGGGATTGCCTATTTGGCAGGAAAGAAGAAAAAAAGTCAGTCGGACTTGATAGAGTGCCGGTTTTATGCTATATTTATCGGCATAAAGAGAGATGCCATGCATACGAAAGGAAAGTTTGTTTTAATCCTATTGATTATGATACACAGTATTGGAAACGCCTGTTCTTCGGGTGAAAAGCATGTCCGTATGCCGGCGGTTGCCGGTGCTTTTTATCCGGCAAAGGCGGATACGTTGAGAAAGATGATAGCATCGTTCATGTCCGATGCTTCTTCGGTAGAGCCGGATAAGGAAGTGCAAGCGGTGATTGCTCCGCATGCCGGTTATGTTTATTCGGGTGCGATTGCATCTAAAGCCATAAAGGCAATCCCTGCGGATGCTGCCTATAAGCGGATATTCTTGCTCGGTCCCAGCCATCGGGCTGCATTCGACGGCGCTTCGGTGAACGGTGCTTTCGGTAGTTATGCCACACCGTTGGGTGAAGTGCAAGTAGACAAGGAGGCATGCGATGCATTGCTGCGTGCCGATACAGTTTTTACTTATGTGCCTGAGGCGCACGTCCGTGAACATTGTCTGGAAGTTCAATTGCCCCTCTTGCAAGTACATTTGCGCGATGTCCCTCCCATCGTACCGATTATCATAGGTACGCAAGACTTGGCAAAGTTAAGAAGAATCGCTCAGGCATTGCAGCCTTATTTTACTTCGGATAATCTGTTCGTTATCAGTAGTGACTTCTCGCATTATCCTTCGTACGAGGATGCCAACCGGGTAGATAAAGCCACGGGAGAAGCGATTGAGAGCGGTTCGCTCCGGAAGTTTCTGGATGCGTTGGAGATGAATGCCCACGAGGGTGTGCCCCAATTGTTGACCAGTGCGTGCGGGCAAAGTCCTATCGCTGTACTCCTTTTATTAATGGAGGGGCGCAAGGATTTGCAAGTCCGCCATTTGGCTTATTGCAATTCGGGCGATGCCGTTTATGGAGATAAAGACAGGGTGGTGGGCTATCATGCTTTTTCGATAGTAAAGAAGGAAGAAACAGGTGCATTTGTGCTGGCAGAAGATGAGAAGGCGCAACTCTTGCAAATCGCCCGTAAAAGCATTGACTATGCACTTGCCCGACGGACGGATTTGCCCTACGATTCTACGAAAATGAGTCCTGCGTTGCAACAACATTGCGGTGTATTCGTGACCCTTCATAAGGGAGGAAAGTTGCGCGGATGTATCGGGAATCTGATAGGCTTTTTGCCTTTGCACCGTCTTGTCGCTAATATGGCTAAACTTGCCGCATTCGAAGACCCACGCTTCTATCCCGTAGAAGAAAGTGAGATGAAAGACATTGATATCGAGATTTCGGTGCTTTCCCCTTTGCGGAAGATTCAATCTATCGATGAGTTCCAGTTGGGGCGGCATGGCATCTATATCATAAAAGGAGAGCATCGGGGGACGTTCCTTCCTCAGGTGGCAGGGGAAACGGGATGGACAAAAGAAGAATTCTTGGGGCATTGCGCACGCGATAAGGCAGGTCTGGCTTGGAACGGCTGGAAGGATGCGGAACTCTATGTGTACGAGGCGATTGTATTCGGCGAATAAAAAGGAAAATAAAACGATGCGGATGAAAGAAGCGGCTTATTATATTTCGAATCCCGACGGGACGGTGGTTTGTACGCTCTGCCCGCACCGATGCAAGATAGATGAAGCTAAGTGCGGGAGGTGCCGGAGCCGTATGAATCGGGGAGGGCACCTATATTCGTTGGCATACGCACGTATATGCGCAATGCACGCCGACCCGATGGAAAAGAAACCCTTGTTTCATTTCTTGCCGGGAGCGACTTGTTTCTCTATCGCTTCGGCGGGGTGTAACCTTTCGTGCCTGAATTGCCAGAACTGGTCTGTATCGCAGGTCTCTCCGATGGAAATCCCTTCTCAGACCTTGCTTCCCGAAGATTGTGTACGCCTGGCTAAGAAGTACGGATGCAGGGCGGTGGCATATACCTATACCGAGCCGCTTACGTATCTGGAATATGTGCGTGATTGTGCTTCGGCTTGCCAAGAGGCCGGACTGAAGAACGTGCTGGTAACGGCTGGCTATGTGAATGAAGTGCCTTTACGCGACCTTCTGCCTTTTATCGATGCCGTAAATATCGATTTGAAATCATTTTCGGACGAGGTTTACCGGAAGGTGAGCCGTGTCCGGCTCCAGCCGATATTGGACACCTTATTGGCAATGCGTGATGCCGGCGTGTGGATAGAGATTACCCGTCTTCTGATTCCCGGTATCAGTGACGGAGAAGAAGACATTCGTGCAATGTGTCATTGGTTAATGGAACACGGATTTGCGGACAATCCCTTGCATATCAGCCGCTTCTTTCCCCGCTATAAATTGCAGGACATCGATGCCACTCCCTTATCGGCTTTGCTCTCTGCTCGGCGGATGGCGCAAGAAGAAGGCATGCGCTTTGTGTATATAGGCAATACTTCGTTGGCGGATGCCGAAAACACTTATTGCCCGAAGTGCGGAAGTTTGCTGGTCAAGCGTGAAGGGTATGCCGTCTCTTCCGGAAGCTTTTCGGGTATATGTCCGGCATGTGGGGCGGATATTGCAGGTGTATGGACGTTTTGATGCATCGAAATGCGGGCAAGGTATTGGCGGAAAACGTAATAATCCCTATCTTTGCAAGGATATATCATTGAAAAGATATGAAAGAAGAAAAGGAAACAATCAGTGTACAGGGAGCCCGTGTGCACAACTTGAAGAATATAGATGTAGATATACCCCGCGACAGCCTGACGGTCATTACAGGTCTGAGTGGGAGCGGGAAGTCATCGTTGGCTTTTGACACTATCTTTGCCGAGGGACAACGTCGTTACATCGAAACCTTTTCGGCATATGCCCGCAATTTCCTGGGAGGAATGGAGCGGCCCGATGTGGATAAGATTACGGGGTTGAGTCCGGTGATCTCCATTGAGCAGAAAACCACGAATAAGAATCCTCGTTCTACCGTAGGTACCACTACCGAGATTTACGACTACTTGCGTCTGCTCTTTGCGCGTGCCGGAGTAGCCTATTCGTATTTGTCGGGCGAAAAGATGGTGAAGTATACCGAAGAACAGATTCTCGACCTTATCCGGCGCGATTATAAAGGAAAACGGATTTATATCCTGGCACCGTTGGTGCGTACTCGGAAGGGGCATTATAAAGAACTTTTCGAACAGGTGCGGAAGAAAGGCTACCTGTATGTGCGGGTCGACGGAGAGGTGAAGGAAATCGTGCATGGCATGAAGCTGGACCGTTATAAGAACCATGATATCGAGGTGGTTATCGATAAGACCGTGGTGACGGACAAAGAGGAGAAACGCCTGAAACAGAGCGTGGCTACGGCGATGCAGCAGGGTGACGGGCTGCTGATGATACTCGATGCACAGACCGAAAACGTACGCCATTACAGCAAGCGGCTGATGTGTCCCGTCACGGGACTTTCGTACAAGGAGCCGGCTCCTCATAATTTCTCTTTCAATTCGCCTCAGGGTGCGTGCCCGCGTTGCAAGGGATTGGGTTACGTCAATCTGATAGATGTGGACAAAGTGATTCCCAACCGTTCCCTCTCGGTCTACGAAGGGGCGATTGCTCCCCTGGGAAAGTATAAGAATGGCATGATATTCTGGCAAATCGATGCCTTGCTCGAACGGTATGACGCAAATCTGAAGACACCGGTCAACCAGTTGCCCGAGGATGCCATTAACGAGATATTGTACGGATGCGACGAACGTCTGAAGATAAAAGAGTCCCTGATACATGCTTCGTCCGATTATTTTGTGACGTACGAGGGAATTGTCAAATATATCCAGCTGATGCAGGACCGTGATGCTTCGGCTACCGCACAGAAATGGGCGGACCAGTTTGCCAAGACCGATGTATGTCCCGAATGCAAGGGGGCGCGGCTGAATAAGGAGGCGTTGCATTTCCGCATTCACGATAAGAATATCTATCAATTGGCAACGATGGACATCAGCGAGCTGTATGCATGGCTGCAGCATGTGGAGCCTTTTCTGGAAGAGAAGCAGCGCCTGATTGCAGCGGAAATCTTGAAAGAAATCCGTACCCGCCTGAAGTTCCTGCTGGATGTGGGGTTGGATTACCTGTCGCTCAACCGTTCTTCGGTCAGCCTTTCGGGAGGCGAGAGCCAGCGCATCCGCCTTGCCACGCAGATAGGGTCGCAACTGGTAAACGTGTTGTATATTCTTGACGAGCCGAGCATCGGGCTTCACCAGCGCGACAATATCCGCCTGATAAATTCGTTGAAGGAATTGCGTGATTTGGGAAATACCGTCATCGTGGTAGAGCACGACAAGGACATGATGCTTGCGGCTGATTATGTTGTCGATATGGGACCAAAAGCCGGACGGCTGGGTGGGGAAGTGGTCTTCGCCGGAACCCCAGCTGAGATGCTGAAGACCAGTACGCTGACCTCGCAATACCTTAACGGGCAAATGAGAATCGAAGTGCCTGCCAAGCGCCGGGAAGGAAACGGGAAATCGCTTTGGATTCGGGGAGCGAGGGGAAACAACCTGAAGCATGTCGATGTGGAATTCCCGTTGGGCAAGCTGATTTGCGTGACCGGGGTTTCCGGAAGCGGCAAGTCTACGTTGATTAACGATACCTTGCAGCCCATTCTCTCGCAACATTTCTACCGCTCGTTGCAAGACCCATTGCCTTACGATACCGTCGAAGGGTTGGAATACATTGATAAGGTGGTCAATGTCGACCAGTCGCCGTTGGGGCGTACGCCGCGTTCCAATCCGGCTACCTATACGGGCGTGTTCAGCGATATCCGGAATCTCTTTGTAAGTCTTCCTGAAGCGAAGATGCGCGGATACAAGCCCGGACGCTTTTCGTTTAATGTGTCAGGAGGCAGGTGCGAGGCATGCGGAGGAAACGGTTACAAGACCATTGAGATGAATTTCTTGCCCGATGTGCTGGTGCCTTGTGAGGTGTGCCACGGCAAGCGGTACAACCGCGAGACTCTGGAGGTGCGTTTCAAAGGAAAGTCGATTGCCGATGTGCTGGATATGACCATCAACCGTGCGGTAGAGTTTTTCGAAAACGTGCCACAGATTCTGAATAAGATTAAGGTGTTGCAGGAAGTAGGGTTGGGCTATATCAAGCTGGGACAGCCCTCCACCACCTTGTCGGGAGGCGAAAGCCAGCGTGTGAAGCTCGCCACCGAACTTTCGAAACGCGATACAGGCAAGACCGTGTATATTCTGGACGAGCCGACCACAGGCTTGCACTTCGAAGACATCCGGGTACTGATGAACGTGCTGAACCGGCTGGTAGACAAGGGCAATACGGTGATTGTCATCGAACATAACCTTGATGTCATTAAAATGGCGGATTATATCATTGATATGGGACCCGAAGGCGGAAGGGGAGGAGGCGAGGTGCTTTCTACCGGCACGCCCGAAGAAGTGGCACTGAGTCCGAAAGGTTATACGCCTAAGTTTTTGAAGGAAGAACTGAAGGTAAATTAAGAATGAAGAATGATACCATGTGCGGTATGAAATTGTGCATATTTTCACCACAGAGGCACACAGATTTAATGTGCCAATGAATAATAGGGCAATGTGCTAATTTATTTTCACATTAGCATATTGTTTATTGACCTATTCTTCTGTGTTCCTTTATGGTACTCTGTGTCTTCTGTGGTGAGATTCAAACGAAATTGCTTATGAAAATTAACAAGACCAATGTGGCACGCTTGCTGGATAAGGCAAAAGTGCCTTACGAACTGATTCCTTACGAAGTGGACGAGAACGACTTGAGTGCCGTGCATGTGGCGGCATCGTTGGGAGAAGACATCGAATGTGTATTCAAGACCTTGGTGTTGCACGGCGATAAGAGCGGATATTTTGTCTGTGTGATTCCCGGCGAGCATGAAGTCGATTTAAAGCTTGCGGCTAAGGTGTCGGGTAATAAGAAGTGTGATTTGATACCTGTAAAGGAATTGCTTCCGCTTACGGGTTACATACGCGGTGGATGTTCGCCTATCGGGATGAAAAAGCATTTCCCGACGTATATCCATAAGACCTGCCTGGATTTTCCTTTTATTTATGTAAGTGCGGGCGTACGGGGGCTGCAAATCAAGCTTGCTCCTGATGACCTGATACGTGAGGCGCGGGCGGAAGTGGCTGCATTGTTTTGAATGCACATTGCGTAGCCTTGCGGATGTTTTCCCGTGCAATATCCGGTTGTATGGCTTGCTCGGGAGACAACGTGTCAGGTGAGATTTGGATGATCCGGCAGAACCCCATCTTTTCCAATAAGTCGCGGTCTTCTGTCTTTCCTGCCAGCAGAAGGGTAGGAATGCCGGCTTTTGTCGCTCTTTTCAGTACTCCTGCAGGAACCTTTCCCTCGCAAGTCTGGCGGTCTGCCTTGCCTTCTCCGGTGATGACGAGGTCGGCATCTTTGATTTGTTCATCGAATCCTACGGTGTCCAACAGTAATTCGATACCCGATTGAAGCCGGCTTTTCAACAATACGTGGAAGGCTCCGCCAAGCCCTCCGGCAGCTCCCGCTCCCTTTACCTTATTTATATAGATGTGAAAATCCTGTTCGATGAGACGGGCGAGATGTTGCATCCCTTTGTCCAGCAGATGTATTTGTTCGTCGGTAGCTCCTTTTTGCCGGGCAAAGACATAGGCGGCTCCTTGTGGCCCGTAGAAAGGATTCTGTACATCGCAAGCTACGGTAAAACTTGTTTCCTTCAGAGCCGGGTGCAGGAGATCGAGGTCAATACGTGCGATGTGTTGCATGATTTTCCCTCCTTGTCCCAATTCGTTTCCTTCTTTATCGTAGAGCCGTGCACCGAGTGCCTGCATCATGCCCATGCCTGCATCGTTGGTGGCACTTCCTCCGATACCGATAATGAACCGTCGGAATCCCTTTTCCAAAGCCTCCTTTATCAGTTCTCCCGTACCGTATGTGCTGGTCTCCATCGGATTCCGTTCGGCGGGAGAGAGTGTGGTCAGGCCGTTTATTTCCGCCATTTCGATAACAGCGGTTTGTTGATTGCCCAGTATGCCGTAGCGTGTTGTACGCATTCGCATGAGTGGGTCGTGGGCACGGGTATAAATGATTTGTCCTTGCATGGCATTTATCAGTGTGTCGAGCATACCTTCTCCTCCGTCAGCAATAGGGATGGCTACGGTTTGGCATTGAGGGTGGAGGCGATGTATTTCTTCTGCTACACATTGCTCCACTTCTTCCGATGTGAGACATCCTTTGAACGAATCGATAGCTAAAACAATCTTTTTCATAACGTATGGTGCTTATTCCTTTGCAAAAATAAGTAATTTTCATACCTTTGTCGGTGGAATAATGTTTTTTTATTAATCTAAAATAGTTTTATGTATGTTTGAAGGACAACCTAAAGGTCTTTATGCGCTGGCGCTCGCCAATACGGGCGAACGTTTCGGCTATTACACAATGCTGGCTATCTTCGTTTTGTTCTTGATGGACAATTTCGGCATGTCGCCGAGTACAGCCGGCAACATTTACGCCATGTTTTTGGCTTTAGTTTATTTCTTGCCGTTTATAGGAGGTATTCTTGCCGATAAGTTCGGTTATGGGCGTATGGTGACGGTGGGCGTCATTGCGATGTTTGCCGGTTATGTACTACTTGCCCTGCCGATGGGAAGCAGTACATTGGGGCTGGTGGCGATGTTTGCCGCATTAGTCGTAATCAGTTGCGGTACGGGACTTTTCAAAGGCAACCTGCAGGTGATGGTGGGCAACCTCTACGACGATCCCCAGTATGCCAAGCGGCGCGACTCGGCGTTCAGCATTTTCTATATGGCGATTAATATCGGTGCGCTTTTCGCTCCGACAGCAGCGGTCGAGATTATGAAGTATGCGCAGAACAGCCTGGGTGTAAGTGCGAACGATTCCTATCACTTTGCGTTCGGCGTGGCTTGTGTTTCGCTGATTGTTTCCATGGCTATCTATTACGGGTTCCGTAGCACGTTCCGCCACGTGGAAGGGGGAAGTGTGAAAGAAGCAGGCAAGGGTGCTGCTGCGGCAGAAAAGCACGAGGAGCTTTCGCCGCGTGAGACGAAAGAGCGCATCGTGGCACTGTGTCTGGTATTTGCCGTGGTGATTTTCTTCTGGATGGCATTCCATCAGAACGGTTTGACATTGACTTATTTTGCCAAGCAGTTTACCGCACGCAGCTCGGAAGGATTGGAAAGCATGATGTTCAGCGTATGGAACCTGGTGGCGGTGATATTCATCGTTTATGCCCTGTTCTCGTTTTTCCAGTCGAAAACAGGCAAAGGCAAGCTTGTTTCGTGTGTGGTCATCTTTCTGGCAATGTGCTTCTTGGGTTATCAGTACGTCGCACTTCCTGCAAGCACTCCGGTGGATGCGCCTATCTTCCAGCAGTTCAATCCGTTCTTTGTCGTAGCACTTACGCCTGTATCTATGGCGATATTCGGTTCATTGGCAGCACGTGGCAAAGAGCCTTCGGCTCCGCGTAAAATCGGTTTGGGTATGTTGGTGGCAGCCTGCGGATACGTCATCATGCTTGCAGCTTCTATCGGTTTGTTGAGCCCTGCCGACCAGACGCAAGCCATCGAGGCGGGCACGGCTTCGTTCGTATCGCCCAACTGGCTGGTATCGACTTATCTGGTATTGACGTTTGCCGAATTGTTGCTTTCGCCGATGGGTATTTCGTTCGTGTCGAAAGTGGCTCCTCCTAAGTATAAGGGGATGATGATGGGAGGCTGGTTCGTGGCTACGGCTATCGGTAATTACCTCACTTCGGTGGCTTCGTGGCTGTGGGGCGAATTGCCGTTGTATTTCGTATGGGGTACACTGATGGTGCTTTGCCTCTTGGCTGCCCTGTTCATCTTCTCGGTGATGAAGCGGTTGGAGAAAGTGGCATAAGGAATATTGCATACGTTTGTGCCAGGCATCGTATCGCTTGGCATTGATTCACGCAAGGCTTTGCTTCTGTTGGGCAAAGCTTTGCGTTTTTTTGTTGTGTAAAAAAGAAGGAAATGGCTGCATAAAAATATCATTATATTACATGCTTGAGTTTGTTGTTTTTGTTTTTGTCAGATATTCGTCTGTATTTCTTGCTATTTTATCTGAAAACTTATACTTTTGCGGCACTAATAAATAACAGTATCCATGAAATATCCAATTTTATCAGCAGAAGAAGCTGCGGCGCTTATCATCGACGGACAGACGGTCGGCATCGGAGGATTCTCGTCAGTAGGTACACCGAAAGCAGTCCCCGCTGCATTGGCAAAGCATGCAGAAACATTACACAATGAAGGAAAACCGTTTAAAATAGGACTTATTACCGGAGGGGCAACAGGAAACCAGGTGGACAGTGCCCTGACCGAAGCGCATGCCGTTGCTTTCCGCACTCCTTTCCAGTCGAACAAGGAAATGCGGAATGCCATCAATAGCGGCGAGGTGCAATATTTCGATCTTCACCTTTCGCAAATCGGACAAGACGTGCGCTACGGATTCTTGGGGAAAATCGATGTGGCTATCATCGAAGCTTCCGGCATTACCCCTGAAGGCGACCTCATTCTGAGCACCTCGGTAGGCATTTCGCCCACCCTGACATGTGTGGCGGACAAAATCATTATCGAATTGAACGAAGCTCATGCGGGCAAATTGACGGGAATGCACGACATCTTTGTGCTCGACAATCCGCCTTACCGCCGTGAAATCCCTATCTATAAGGTAAACGACCGTACCGGAAGCATCAGCGTGAAAGTAGACCCCAAGAAAGTGGCTGGAGTAGTGTTGACAAACGAGCGTGACCAGATAGCCGCCTTCACTCCTCTGAACGAAACCACACGCCAAATCGGACAAAACGTAGCAGACTTTTTAGTAAAGGAATATCGTCAGGGAGCGATTCCCAAAGAATTTCTTCCCTTGCAATCGGGCGTAGGAAACATTGCCAATGCCGTATTGGGGGCTTTGGGCGGTGACCCGCACTTGCCTGCCTTTTCGATGTATACCGAAGTGATACAGAACTCCGTTATCGACCTGATGCTGGAAGAGCGCATCCGTTTTGTGGCAGGCAGCTCGCTTACACTCTCGGACGATAAGTTGGACTTGCTTTACGAGCACATCGGTGAAATGAAAGACCGCGTCCTGCTCCGTCCGCAAGAAATCACCAACCACCCTGAAGTCATCCGCCGGTTAGGTATCATTGCGGTCAATACAGCACTTGAAGCTGACATCTTCGGCAATGTAAACAGCACTCATGTGTCGGGAAGCAAGATGATGAACGGCATCGGAGGCTCGGGCGACTTTGCACGTAATGCCTACCTGTCTATCTTTACCACCCCTTCTACGGCGAAAGGCGGGCTTATCTCGTCCATCGTACCTCAAGTATCGCACGTAGACAGTACCGAACACGATGTACGCATCCTTGTGACCGAACAGGGAGTAGCAGACTTGAGAGGAAAATCACCGCTTCAACGGGCACGTCTCATCATCGAGAATTGCGCGCATCCCGACTATAAAGAACTGCTTTGGGATTACCTGAAACTTTCGGAAGGGCATTGTCATACCCCGATGTCGCTCCGTAACGCCTTCCAGATGCATCTGGCATTTGCCGAAACAGGTGATATGCGGAACACGAAATACGTATGATTTGTTCACCACAGAGGACGCAGGGGTTTTTAATTTACGATTGGGCAATTTACTATTTACTATTTTGATATGGAATCGTACTTCGTAAATTGAGAAAAATAGATTTTCCCCTGTACCCTCTGTGGTGAGTTTCTGATTTCTCCCCGGAACAGTTGTTTCCACATTTGGATTACATAATCGTTTCAGACGGCTTCCATTTATGGTTTCCATATGAAAACCGTATGGTTTCCATATCGAGAACGTACGGTTTCCAATTCAAAACCGTACGGTTTTGATATCAAGAACGTAAAAGTATGCCTGCTGAAACAAAGATACGAGCTGTATGCAAAAATAAATGTTCCTTACCGTCTTACTCTTGTATATGCCATCAAATGTAGAAGGTGTGTAACATGCAGGAAATGCACAAATCCATACTCAAAAGCTCTGCGGTGAATATTTCAATCAAATCTTTGCTTTCAGCGATGCCTGGCAGATGCCGTTCAATCCGCATTTGTCGCATTTCGGATTGCGTGCCGTACACACGTACCGTCCGTGCAGGATAAGCCAATGGTGTGCCTTGGGTATCAAGGCTTCAGGAATATAACGGGTAAGATACTTTTCGGTAGCAAGCGGAGTAGTGCAGGTGCCGGGCACCAGCCCGATGCGGTGGCTCACACGGAACACGTGGGTATCGACCGCCATGGCGGCTTTATGGAACACCACGCTTTGGATGACATTCGCTGTCTTCCGCCCTACTCCGGGAAGCTTCACCAGTTCTTCCAGCGTATCGGGCACCTGCCCTCCATAATCACGCACCAGCATCTGTGCCATTCCTACCAAATGCTTCGCCTTGTTGTTGGGATAGCTCACGCTCCGGATGTATTCGTAAACCACATCGGGAGTGGTGGCAGCCATAGCTTCTGCCGTAGGAAAATCACGGAACAATGCCGGAGTAATCATATTGACCCGCTTGTCGGTGCATTGTGCGCTTAAGATAACGGCTACAAGCAACTGGAAAGGGTCTTCGTAATGCAATTCGGTTTCTGCCACGGGCATCGCCTGCTCGAAATAAGCGATTACCCGGTCGTAAAGTTCTTTTTTTCTCATTTTTCTTTCGTTCCCATTTTTATATAAAAAGTGCCGTTGAGGCAAATCGCAATCTCTCCGGCTTTTAATACCATTTCTTCCGCTTAAAGTACACGCATACACCGATGGCGATGAGCAACATCAGTCCCCAAGCATAGAGGTATCCGTATTTCCAGTCCAGTTCGGGCATGACGCGGAAGTTCATCCCCCAGATGCCGGCGAGAAAAGTCAGCGGAATAAAGATGGTAGACACCACGGTGAGCTGGCGCATGATGTTGTTCATGTGCCGGTCGTTGCTGGAAAGAATCATATCGACCAGCGCACCGAGCAGGTCACGGCATCCTTCCAATGTTTGCAGGACAAATTGCAGGTGGTCGTTTACATCGTTGAAGAACGGGCGGCTCGCCTTATGCAGCAACCGGGTATCTTCAGGATGAAGAAGTTTGGCGATTTGTTCTTTCAGCGGGAAGATGCATTTCTTTATCAGGCGATAATTACGCCGGAACACGTGCAGGTCGCCGATTGTTGGGTCCATCACACCGGGCGTGAGCAAGCGCTCTTCCAAGTCTTCCAGCTTGTCTTCCATATCCGAAATGATGGACATGAAACTGGTCATCACGCTATTCAGAATCACGCTCAGCAGAAAGTCTGACGAGCGGGTACGGATTTTCAACACGTCATTTTCTATCGCCGTATAGATTTCATCGAAAAAATCGGTATCGTTTTCCGTAAAAGTGAGCAGGTAATCTTCGCCTTGCACCAGGCAAAGCTGCTGGGGAAGATATTCGTCCTCACCTATAGCGGAAAGCAGTTTCAGGATTACGACATTATAGTCTTCGTGTGCTTCAATCTTGGTGAGATGAAGCGAATTGAGAATATCCTGCTCGGTAAGGAACCCAATGCCGAAATGCCGGCATACCTTCTGTATTTCTTCCGTATCCTTCAGCCCATGTATCTGAATCCAGTGCATGGAGCCCGCCTTGAAATAAGGCAATATGTCTTCTATGGTGTCACCGTCATGGTTTTCCGCTCCGGCTGGTCCATACGTACACAAGTGCAGGTGCGTCGGGGTCTTGCTTCCTCCGATATAGTTCAGTTCTTCCGTCAAAAGATTGTTCTTTGCCATAATCTTGCCTATAGAAAGTGTACAAATATAGGGTTTTCTTGCTAATCCGACAAATTATCCGTAACTTTGCGCCCGATAAAAAAGATGAGGATGTTTCTTTGCCGAAACATCTTCCGTGTATTCTAGGACAACCACGTAAAAAACAGGAGCGATGAAAAAAGAAAATCTCGTATCGGTGCCTTTTATGGTTTTGGGCATCGTGTTTTGTGTATGCCTCGTAGCGGCAAATCTATTAGAAACCAAAGTCGTGCAGTTGGGACCGATAGCGGTTACTGCCGGGCTGATTGTTTTTCCCGTCTCATACATTATCAATGATTGCATAGCCGAAGTGTGGGGCTTCCGTAAGGCTCGTCTCATCATCTGGATGGGATTCCTTATGAATTTCATGACCGTTGCCTTGGGCCAGCTTGCCGTAGCATTGCCCGCTGCCCCGTTTTGGGAAGGTGAAGCGGGATTCAATTTTGTATTTGGCATGGCTCCCCGCATTGCCGCGGCAAGCTTGCTGGCTTTTCTGGCAGGCTCGTTTATCAATGCCTACGTGATGAGCCGTATGAAGCTGTCTTCACAAGGAAAACATTTCTCGGCGCGTGCCATCCTCTCTACGGTATATGGCGAAAGTGCCGATTCGCTTATCTTCTTCCCCTTAGCATTCGGCGGACTGATGCCGCTTCCCGAGCTGGGCAAAATGATGCTGGTGCAAGTAGCACTGAAGACGATGTACGAAATCATTGTACTCCCCGTTACCGTCCGAGTCGTACGTTACATCAAGCACATTGACGGAACGGACACCTACGACGAGAACATATCTTACAATATTCTTAAAATTAACGAACTATAAATCAGGGACCAGGTGACTAGGTAACTAGGTACTAGGTTTTAAATAGTCTTAGTATTTGGTATTAAAAAACTAGAACCTAGTCACCTAGTACCTAAGATAACAAAAACAATGGATAAAAACAAAGCATTAGTCGTATTCAGTGGCGGACAAGACTCCACCACTTGCTTGTTTTGGGCAAAAAAACATTTCAAGGAAGTATATGCACTGACTTTCCTTTACGGGCAGAAACATGTAAAGGAAGTGGACTTGGCACGCGAAATCGCCCGTAAGGCAGAAGTACATTTCGATGTGATGGACGTATCGTTTATCGGGCATTTGGGTAAAAACTCGCTTACCGACCTTTCCATTCCGATGGACGAAGAAAAGCCCGAAGGCAACTACCCGAACACTTTCGTACCGGGGCGCAACCTGTTTTTCTTGAGCATTGCCGCCGTATATGCACGCGAACGGGGCATCAGCCACCTGGTGACAGGTGTATCGCAAACCGACTTCAGCGGTTATCCCGATTGCCGCGATTCATTTATCAAATCGCTCAACGTCACGCTCAACCTTGCCATGGACGAGCAGTTCGTCATCCATACCCCACTGATGTGGATAGACAAGGCAGAGACCTGGGCTTTGGCAGACGAACTGGGAGTGCTCGACCTGGTACGCCACGAGACCCTGACGTGTTATAATGGAATCCCTGGAGACGGATGCGGACATTGTCCCGCCTGCAAACTCCGCCGGGAAGGATTGGAAAAGTACTTGGAAAATAAACAATGTGACAATGTAATAATGTGCTAATAAATAATGTGCTAATAAATAATGTGCCAATGTGCTAATGTAATAATGAATTAGCGTATTATTTCATTGTTTATTGTCACATTGTTTATTGTCACATTGTTTATTGTCACATTGTTTATTGCCACATTGTTTATTAGCACATTGTTTATTAGCACATTGTTTATTAGCTCATTGTTTATTAGCACATTATTTATTAGCACATTATTTATTAGCTCATTAGCAAATTAAAAAATCATGGAAAGAAAAGACGAATTGACTATCTTGGGAAAGACCACCGCTTACAAGCAAGATTATGCCCCCGAAGTGTTGGAAGCGTTTATCAACAAGCATCCCGAAAACGACTATTGGGTACGGTTTAATTGTCCGGAGTTTACCAGTCTATGCCCCATTACAGGGCAGCCCGACTTTGCGGAAATACGCATCAGCTATCTGCCCGACATGAAAATGGTGGAAAGCAAAAGCTTGAAACTATACCTCTTCAGCTTCCGAAATCACGGAGACTTCCATGAGGATTGTGTAAACATCATCATGAAAGACCTTATCCGCCTGATGGATCCGAAGTACATCGAGGTAACGGGCATCTTCACACCCCGTGGAGGCATCTCCATCTACCCGTATTGCAATTATGGGCGCCCCGGCACAAAGTACGAAGAACTGGCGGAATACCGGATGAGAAATCACGATATTTAGACACATTGTCTAAAGTCTCCTCAAACGAACATCTGTGATACGACTGACTTACTAAAGTATAATCATTATCTGTCAGGCAAGTTCCAGCCCCAGTTCCTCTTTCAGTTTCAGGAGGTCGGGGTTTTTCTTGCTCATCATTTGGAAGCGTTCCAGATGACTATAGGCACGCACGTGTTCGCCTTGTTCGCTTACGCGTACCTTCATTGTGATTTTACGGTTATGAAGCCGTCCGCGCAGGTGGGTCTCGATGCTTGTGCGCAAATTCTGCATGTCTTTTTGCACCATATCGTTGTCTACAACAGCCTCGAAAGTCACCCCGTCTTCCAGCAGGTGCGGACGGATGTTGCGCATGCGTGCTGCGTTTGCCGCTTCTTCCTTCGGAAGGTTTGCGGCAAATTCGTTCCAGTACACGTTCAAGTCCTTTTCATTGATGATGTAGTCTTCGTATGCCTGTTCATCGGTTGCTGGAGTCTTTACATTCGTCTGTGTTGCGTTCGTATTCGTTTGTGCGGCATGCGGGCGCTTGATAGAGATATTCATGCTTCCTGCTTTCATTACAGGAATCTTTTTGCCTGTGTCTATCTTTTGCATCGGATTCGGGTGTACCGGAGGAGCCGGAGCGGCTTGGGGTGGTTGGTAAGCCGGTTGAGGCTCGGAAGCTACAGACGTTTGTGCCGCAGGCTGGGAGGCCTGGACGGGTCGGGCTTGGTTGAATAAGGGTTTGAGAGTCTGCGTAGGGCTACGCCCCTCACTTTCTGCATCGGGCTCGGTAAGTTGTGCCAGTTGGATTAGGGTCAGTTCTATTAGCAGACGTTTGTTTTTGCTCACCCGGTAGTTCAGGTCGCAATCGTTGCAGAGCTTCATTGCCTTGAACAGAAACGGAGCGGTGCATTTTTGTGCTTGTGCCAGATACCTTTCACGGATGGAAGCGCCAGCTTCCAGCAAAGGGAGGGTAGACGGGTCATGGCTTACCAGCAGGTCGCGGAAATGCGAAGCCAACCCTGTGATGAAATGGTTGCCGTCGAATCCTTTCTGCAATACATCGTTGAATGTAAGAAGGCATTCGGGCACTTTGTTCTCCAGAATGAAATCCGTCAGTTTGAAATAATATTCGTAATCCAGCACATTCAGGTTTTCGATGACGCTCCGGTAAGTGATGTGTCCGTTGGTGAAGCTTGCCACCTGGTCGAAGATAGACAATGCGTCGCGCATTCCTCCGTCCGCTTTTTGGGCAATAACCGTTAGTGCCTCGGGTTCCGCGTCTATGTGCTCTTTCGAGGCTACGCTTTCCAGATGCTCTACCATGTCGTTCACGCTGATGCGGTTGAAATCGTATATCTGGCAGCGGCTCAGGATGGTGGGGAGTATCTTGTGCTTCTCGGTCGTAGCAAGGATGAAAATGGCGTGCCGGGGAGGCTCTTCCAGCGTTTTGAGGAAAGCGTTGAATGCTGCTTGCGAAAGCATGTGCACTTCGTCGATGATGTACACCTTGTACTTGCCCACCTGAGGCGGGATGCGTACCTGCTCGATAAGCGAGCGGATGTCTTCTACCGAGTTGTTCGATGCCGCGTCCAGTTCATGGATGTTATAAGAACGCTGTTCGTTGAAAGCGACACACGATTCGCATGCATTGCATGCTTCGCCCTCGGAAGTAGGATGAAGGCAATTGATGGTTTTGGCAAAAATACGCGCACAAGTGGTTTTTCCTACCCCTCGCGGACCGCAGAACAAATAAGCGTGAGCCAGCTTGTGGTTGGCTATGGCGTTCTTCAAGGTAGTGGTCAGTGCCCTTTGTCCCACGACCGTGTCGAAGGTGGAAGGGCGGTATTTGCGTGCCGATACGATGTAATTCTCCATACTTCCGATAATCCTTGTTTATATGATTAGTGATTCATCCGCACAAAAGTACATAAAAATATCGGTTTTCCTTGCCGGTTTGCCGTGAAATCTTTCTATCTTTGCCCCGTCATCTTAGCATAAAACCATCCGATTATGAGTAAACTTAAAGCCGTGTGGAATTACATCCGCCGCCACAAATACCTGATAACCATTTTGGCGTTTCTCTTGATTATCGGCGTGTTGGACGAAGAGAATAACCTGATACAACGGGTCAGGCACAAACGTGAAATCTTCGAGCTGAAGCGTGAAATCAAGCATTACCGCGACCAGTACGACGAGGATAGCCGGGAGTTGAAAGAACTTTTGTCCAACCCCGAAATGTTGGAGAAGGTGGCGCGTGAGAAATACCTGATGAAGAAACCGAACGAAGACATTTACATCTTCGAAGAAGACTTGGACAAGAAAAATGAAGAATAAACATTATCCGGTAATAGCGGCTATAGGTGCCGTATTGTTATTGGCTGGAGCCGTTATCCAAATCACTCGTGCCGTATGGGCGCCTTACCTCTACTTGGCAGGGGCAATACTCTTTGCCTATACCCAGCTGACAGACCGCTATGAAGGGGCAAACCTTATCATCCGCCGCCTTCGCCGTCAGCAAATGATAGGCGCGGCACTATTGATTCTTGCCGGGGTCATGATGCTGATATGGAACCGCAACGAATGGGTGCTCTGCCTCACCATAGCTGCCGTATTGGAACTTTATACAGCTTTCCGCATCCCGCAGGAGTTGGAGAAAGACAAATGATAGGGAGGATACTTGATTGATGTATCTAAGTATGTGTTGACGGGCATTGTGATTGCCTCTATGTTTAAGGATATGGGCGAAAGCCGTTTGTTGCTTTATGGAATCGGGTTGTTGATAGCCTGCACTTCATTAGTTTCGGGTTTGTTGTTAAATAATAAAAAGGAGGAAAAATGACGGATTCAATTATTATTTTGTCTATCATCGGATTACCTTGCGTAATATTCTTGTTGTGGTGCCTTACTCCATGGGGCAGGAGATGGCTCAAGGCTAACCACATGATTTGAGCATACGGTATAGATTTTATTGTTGCACACAGGCGGCACAGATTGACATTGGCTAAGCATGATTGCCTATGTCGGTCTGTGCCGCTTGCCGTTTGGAAGCCGTCATACAGGTAGTTTCTTTTCTCGGAGAAGATAGCTGCATGTCGCAATGCAGCCTGCTTCCCTTGCCAGTCCTCCCTATAAGGACTGCAGTCCTGATGGGCAAGTACTGCAGTCCTGACAGGCCAGGATAGCAGTACTGGCTTGTCGGGACTGGCAGGACGGTTAATCGTCTTCTTTTATGCAGCCTGTAGTTTGGTTGGATAAGCTTGTATGACGGTTTCTCCACAGAGGAAAATGACCGATTCCGTTAATTATAGAGCAAATAAATTCTGCCTGTTGCATAAAATTACAGCATTATGGACAATTCTACATGGATGCGGAAAGAAAAATTCCCGATATTTGCGTCATTGATTGCATAACCTGTATTTGAAAACTATGAACAAACTGAGAAAACTGATTATCGGGCTGGTTATCGGCTTAAGCCTGCCGGCATTGGCTGCTATTCCATATAGCTACGGACAAGAACAGACGATTCGATTAGATGGTAATGCCGGAGGCAAACGCTTTGACGGCATCGGTGTGGTGAACGGAGGAGGAGCTACTTCCGTATTGTTGAAAGACTATCCGGAACCTCAGCGCAGCCAGATATTGGATATGGTGTATAAACCCAAATTCGGTGCGTCGGTCAGTGCCTTGCTGGTGGAGATTCCGGGCGACGGCAATTCTACGCAAGGCTCTATGCCCAGTCACCAACATGTGCGGGGCGACTTGAATTATTCGCGCGGCTATACGTGGTGGATACTGAAAGAGGCAAAGAGACGAAACCCTCGCCTGACGCTTGACGGAACGGCTTGGAGTGCTCCGGGTTGGATTGGGAACGGGAAATTTTGGTCGCAGGATGCGGCCGATTATTATGTAAGTTGGCTGAAAGGCTTGCGCAATGTATATGGGCTGGAACTTACGGCTATCGGTTGCCGCAACGAAAAGGGAGCAGACTATGATTTCGTAAAACGCTTGCGGCGGACATTGGATGCCAACGGTTTCACAGACCTTAGGATTCACGCTTTCGACAATTGGAATGCCGGAAAACTGAATTTTGTGAAAGACATGGCTTCCGATAAGGAATTGCGGGACGCTATCGACATTGTCAGCGGTCATGTCTTTTACCAAGGCATACCGGTTTCGGCAGAGGAAAAGGCGATGGCAGAGCAATTGGGCAAGCCGATATGGAATACCGAAGACCATGTGTATCGGAAAGGGTTTGATTGCCTGATTAGTCTGGTGGAATGCTTCAATGAGAACTATATCCGCTATGGAGTTACCAAAATCGTAAACTGGTATGACATTGCCGGCATCTATCCGTTGGAGCCTTATGCGGAAGACCCTCCTACGGTATTGGCATACGAGCCTTGGAGCGGACATTTCCAGGTGCGTAAGGCATTATGGGGGTATGCGCATTACGGACAGTTCTCCGAAGTGGGATGGGAATATCTCAACGACGCATGCACAGATTTGGCTGGCGGCGGGTCATTGGTTACCTTGAAATCCCCGCAAGGAGATTATAGCGTGATTATAGAGACCAAGGATGCCAAAGAAGCGCAGACGCTGCACTTCACATTGTCAGGTCCTCTTTCGGGAGAGAATTTATGTGTGTGGCATAGCAACGAACAAGAACAATTCGTCCGTCTGAATGACATTGCAGTAAGGGATAACGAATTTACGATAACGGTAGCTCCCGATGCCGTTTATTCGCTTTCTACTACTACCGGTCAGCAAAAAGGCTCGTATTCCGCTCCGGCATCCCGGCCTTTCCCGTTTCCCTATTTCGAGACATTCGAACAATACGAACATCCGGAACACTATGGCTACTTGCCTCGCTATACCGCTGATATTTGTGGTGCATTTGAAATAGCCGACCGTCCTGACGGAACGGGGAAATGCATGCGCCAAGCAGTGCCGGCGCCTACTATCTCGTGGGCACCCGATTGGAAACCTTATACCATTATAGGTGATTCCGCCTGGACAGACTATGAGGTCAGTGCTGATGTATACCTCAATCCGGGTGACACGGCAGGCATTATGGGGCGCATCAACGATGTGGGAAGCGGTTATGGCTTTATTCCCAAAGGATACTATTTGCAATTGGCAGATGATGGACAATGCCGGTTGGTGGTGGTCAGAGGCAAGGTTGATAAGAAAGCCTTGGTGGGCGATGCCGAACAACAGGCTCTCATCAAGCGGAATAAGGATACAAGCGAAGGAGGTGAGAAGCTGTTGGCTTCCGCAAAGCTGCCCGGCATATCGTCCAAGAAATGGTACAACCTGAAATTACGGTTCAAAGGAAACGAGCTGACCGGATTTGTTGATGGGAAACAGATTCTGAAAGTTGAAGATGCATTATATGCTTACGGTATGGCAGGACTACTTGCCGGACAATCAGAGGACAAAACCAGCACACCTTATTTTGATAATCTGTGCATTACTCCCATAGGCGAAAGCGTCTCTACACCAACTCCGCCTTCCGCGAATCAAATTCCAATTTATGAAAACAGTGCTTCTGATGATATTGAATAATATCCCAAACGAACAAAACATACTGTCATGAACAAACGAATCTTAACCGGAGGACTGCTGTGCCTCCTTTTGGCAACAAGTGCCTGTACACAAGAAAACGGGCAAGAGAAAGCCGGTTTCCTTCCTCCCCTGATGGGCTGGAGCTCGTGGAATACCTATCATGTAAATATCAATGAGGAACTGATAAAGAAGCAGGCAGATGCCTTGGTCTCACAAGGGCTGAAAGATGCAGGCTACTTATATATAAATGTAGACGACGGATTTTTCGGGCATCGGGACGAAACGGGAAAGATGCATGCCCATCCCGAACGGTTTCCCAACGGGATGCGCGTAGTGTCTGACTATATCCATTCCTTGGGACTAAAGGCAGGCATTTATTCGGATGCAGGCGACAACACCTGTGGTTCTATCTACGACGATGACGCCAACGGAGTGGGCGCAGGGCTGTACGGACACGAACAACAGGACATGGATTTGTACCTGAAAGAATGGAATTATGATTTCATCAAGATAGACTATTGCGGCGCACGAGAATTAGGGCTGGACGAAGAAAAGCGTTACACTACCATTTGCGAAGCTATCCGTAACACAGGCCGTACCGATGTGTCCATCAACATCTGCCGGTGGGCTTTCCCCGGCACATGGGCAAGGCAATTGGCACGCTCGTGGCGCATCAGCCCCGACATCCGTCCCAACTGGAATTCTGTAAAGCACATCATCGAGAAAAACCTCTATCTTTCGGCATACGCTGGTGAAGGGCATTACAACGATATGGATATGCTGGAAATAGGGCGGGGACTCTCTCCTGCGGAAGAAGAAACGCACTTCGGGATGTGGTGCATCATGAGTTCGCCCCTGCTTATCGGATGCGACCTGACCACCATACCCGAAGCATCGCTCGCTCTCCTGAAAAACAAGGAACTGATAGCCTTGAACCAAGACAGGCTTGGACTTCAGGCATACGTGGCGCAACGCGATAAGGATTGCTACGTGCTGGTAAAAGACATCGGTCAAAAGCGTGGAACGGTCCGTGCCGTAGCTTTCTACAACGCATCAGACACCGCTTATACATTTTGCACTCCTTTGGAGACCTTGGAATTAGGAGGCAATATCAATGTGCGCGACTTGATACAGAGAAAAGACCTTGCACCCGTAACCGATACTTGCCGCTATACGGTACAACCGCACGGCGTGCTGATTTGCCGGATGGAAGCCGAACACCGGCTCGAACCTTCCCGCTACGAAGCCGAATGGGCATACCTGCCTTGCTTCGATGATTTGGTAAAGAACCCGAAACAAATCCTGTATGCCGCTTCGCCGGAATGTTCGGGAGGCATGAAAGTGCATTATCTGGGGGGAAGGCAAGAAAATTACGCCGAATGGAAAGAAGTGTACAGCCGGCAAGGAGGCACGTATGAAATGACCATACACTACTGTTCGCCCATACAGCGCAAACTGGATGTCTGGGTAAACGGGGAAAAACACGAGCTGGCAGGACTGGTGTCGGGGGGAGAAGACAAGGTAAGCACCGTCACACTCCCCGTCACCCTTGCGGAAGGATATAACTGCATCCGCATGGGGAATGACTTTGGCTGGGCACCCGACATCGACTGTTTTACCTTACAGAAAAAATAAGAAACAGTTTCTACGCATGCTTACCGGCTCCCCAGATACAGGAAGAACATGCCGAGAAGCACCAGTGCGAGGTCGACCGCCTTGCTCCGCAGGTTCTTTTCGCGGAACACCATGGCACCGAAGAGGAACGATACCACCACGCTTCCCCGCCGCACCATCGACACGATGGAAATCATCGAGTCATCCATTCCTAAGGCATAGAAATATACGAAGTCTGCCGCCGAAAGGAAGAGGGAAATCAGCGGGATGCACCAGTCCCAGTGGAAAGGAGTAGTGGTCTTGCGCTTCGGAAGCCACAGGAACATCAGCACCGCCCCCATCATGAAAAGCTGGTAGATGTTATACCAAGCCTGCACCACCATGTTGTTGAACATTCCCATCAGGTATTTGTCGTACAGGCCACTGATAGCTCCCAGTAAGGCGGCAAGCACCACGAACCACACCCAGCGGTTGTGTTCGAAGCTGATGCCTTCTTTCTTGCCCGAGCGGCTCAGCATGAAGAACGATACCACCGCCAGCAGCACACCAATCCACTGGTACAGGTTCAGCCGCTCGCCGAAGATGAGCAATGCGCCCACTAGGGTCATTACAGGGCGTGTGGCGTTAATCGGCCCTACGATGGTAAGGGGCAGGTGCTTCATCCCGAAATAGCCGAAGGTCCACGATGAAAGTACAATTACCGATTTCAGCACAATGTATTTGTGCACTTCCCAGCCTCCCGTTTCGGGTACGAAAAATATCGTGTCCTGCAATGCCGACGGACAGAATCGGGACACAAGGATGAAGGGGATGAAGATGAGGCTGGAGAACAGCGTGTTCAGCGCCAGTACGGGGAGCACCGCATTCCCGTTCAACGATTTCTTTTTGAACACGTCATAAAAGCCCAGCAATGCCGCCGAGCAGAATGCTAATAATAACCACATGTCGTTTCGTTTAGTTTCTAAATCGGGTGCAAAGGTACGAAAACAATTGGTAATTGCTAACGGGGCACTTAATAATTGAATACGGAAAATGCGCAATTACGCAGAGCTTGAAATGGATGAGGCGGTGAATCTTATTCGGAGATAATGGAACTTTCAGGCTTTGTCATTAAGATGAAATAACGGCTTGCTATCTTTGAGACAATAATTTAAACCCTTATCTCATGTCGTACGGCACAAAATTCACCAAGAGCAGAAAGAAAAACAGGTTATTTATCCGTGTATTCAGCGGTGTGTTTACCACGATAGGTCTTTTCCTGTTCGCCATTTCTATTTATATAGGTGTCGAAAGCCGGACTTTCAAGCAAAATGCAGAGCCGGCGGAAGCTGTCATTACGTCCATACAAGGCAGAAACAGTGAATCTTTGGGTATTCCCTTTGTGGAATATACCATTAATGGCAAAACGTATGGTTCCGCGTTGAATGTGGTTACTTCCTCCATGCGTCCCGGAGGGAAAATAATTGTGTATTACCGGAAAGATAATCCTCAAGAAGTCCGCTATTTGGAAGAAAACGGATGGGTCATTGCCGTGCTGGTATTTATGGGGGTTGTGTTCGTTGGCATAGGTACGGCTTTTAGGGCTGTGGATAAAGCATACAGACGGAAAGTCCAGAGGTTGCTGGCAACAGGCAAGGTGGTGGACGCAGAAATAACGGATATCAGCGAAGACACGGAGAAAAGCATGAACGGGCGGCATCCCATTATCATAAGCTGCCGTTTCGTGGCTCCCGACGGGCGGATACATTTATTTCGCAGTGCTTCGTTTTGGTATGAAAGTTATGAAATCAATCCCAAGAAGAAAGTGCGTGTCTACATGGATAGGAACAATCCTTCAGACTACTATGTGGACGTGGACAGTGTTGTAGGATAAAAAGCAGGATAAAGAACAGTAACTTGGCAAAAGTTTGCATAACTGGGAAACTCTTGTTATCTTTGAATTTGAAATGATTCTAAATAACGGAAGAGATGAACGAACAGGTGTTGCATAAACTGAAGGTGCTTGCCGAGTCGGCTAAGTATGACGTGTCGTGCGCGTCGAGCGGGACGGTGCGCCGCAATACGAAGGGCGGTGTGGGCAATACCGTGGGCGGTGTGGGTATCTGCCATAGCTTTGCCGAGGACGGGAGGTGCATCTCCCTGCTGAAGATTATGCTGACCAACTATTGCATCTACGATTGTGCCTATTGCATCAACCGGGTGAGCAACGACATCCCGCGTGCCACGCTCTCGGTGACGGAACTGGTGGAATTGACCATGGAGTTTTACCGTCGCAATTATATCGAGGGGTTGTTTCTTAGCTCAGGCGTGGTGCGCAATCCCGATTATACGATGGAGCGGCTGGTGCGGGTGGCGAAAGACCTGCGGGTGAAGCACCGTTTCAACGGCTATATCCACTTGAAGAGTATTCCCGGTGCCAGTCAGGAACTGGTGCACGAGGCGGGGCTGTATGCCGACCGTATGAGCGTGAACCTGGAAATCCCTACCGAGCGGAATCTGAAGCTGCTGGCTCCGGAGAAAGACCATCGTAGCGTGTACTTGCCGATGAAGTACATTCAGCAGGGCGTGCTGGAAAGTGCGGAAGAGCGCAAGCTGCACCGCCATGCCCCGCGTTTTGTGCCGGCAGGACAGAGCACGCAGATGATTGTGGGTGCCACCGACGAGACCGACAAGGACATCCTCAGCGTATCGTCGGCGCTCTACCGCCAGCCCACGATGAAGCGGGTTTACTATTCGGGTTATGTGGCGGTGAACACGTACGACAAACGCCTGCCCTTGCTGAAACAGCCTCCGCTGGTGCGCGAGAACCGCTTGTATCAGGCAGACTGGCTCTTGCGGTATTACCAGTTCAGGGTAGACGAACTGGTGGACGACGCTTCGCCCCACCTGGATATGGAGATTGACCCGAAACTGGCGTGGGCGTTGAAGCATCCCGAACTGTTCCCGGTCGATATCCAGAGTGCCGACTACGAGATGTTGCTCCGTGTGCCAGGCATCGGGGTGAAGTCGGCAAAGATGATTGTGATGTCGCGCCGTTTTTCGCGCATCGGCTTCTACGAGTTGAAACAGATGGGGGCGGTGATGAAGAAAGCGCGTTTTTTCATTACGTGCCGTGAGCTTCCCGACAAGACCATCCACGAGCTGGGACCGGCGGGTGTGCGCAGGCTCTTGCTTCCCAAGCCGAAGCGGAAAGAGGACGAGAGGCAATTGACGCTGGATTTCAGGGATTAGTCAACTAGTCAACTTATAAATGCTTTTTTATTATGCTGAAAAAACTACTGAATGAACTGAAACGAAAAGACCACCAGCGCTATTTGGGCGGGTTGGATTTCTTCAAGTATATCGGTCCCGGACTGCTGGTGACCGTAGGATTTATCGATCCGGGAAACTGGGCTTCGAACTTTGCCGCGGGTTCTGATTTCGGATATACCCTGTTGTGGGTAGTTACCCTGTCTACGGTGATGCTGATAGTGTTGCAGCACAACGTGGCACACCTCGGCATCGTGACCGGCTTGTGCTTGAGCGAGGCGGCACACCGTTATGCGCCCCGCTGGATTGCCCGCCCCATATTGGGCAGTGCGGTGCTTGCCTCTATCTCTACCTCGCTTGCCGAGATATTGGGCGGAGCGATAGCCCTGCAGATGCTGGTGGGGATGCCCATTGTATGGGGCGCGTTGCTCACTACGGTGCTGGTGGTGGTGTTGCTTTTCACCAACTCATACCGGCGCATCGAACGTGGCATCATCGGTTTTGTGTCGGTCATCGGGCTTTCTTTCCTCTACGAGCTGTTTCTGGTGGACATCGACTGGCCTCTTGCCGCCCGTTCGTGGGTGGTGCCCAGTATCCCTCAGGGCAGCCTGCTTATCATCATGAGCGTGCTGGGAGCGGTGGTGATGCCTCATAATCTTTTCCTCCATTCGGAGGTGGTGCAGAGCCGCGAATATAATAAAGGAGACGATCGCTCCATCCGGCGGCTGCTGAAGTACGAGTTTTACGATACACTCTTTTCGATGGGCGTGGGCTGGGCTATCAACAGTGCGATGATTCTGCTGGCGGCGTCCACCTTTTTTGCCCAGGGCGTGCAGGTGGAAGAGTTGCAGCAGGCAAAATCGTTGCTCGACCCTTTGCTGGGCAATCAGGCGGGTACGATTTTCGCTTTGGCATTGCTGATGGCGGGGCTTTCATCAACGGTAACAAGCGGGATGGCGGCAGGCTCTATCTTTGCCGGGATGTTCGGCGAGCCGTATCACATCAAGGATATCCATTCGCGCTTGGGTGTGCTCCTCTCATTAGGCGTGGCGTTGCTGGTCATCTTTTTCATCAGCGATCCGTTTCAGGGACTGATTATTTCGCAGATGGTGCTGAGCGTGCAGCTTCCGTTCACCGTCTTCCTGCAGGTGGGGCTTACCTCGTCGCGGCGTGTGATGGGCGAGTACGCCAATTCGCGCTGGAGCACCTTCGTGCTCTACACCATCGCCGCGGTGGTTTCGGTGCTTAATCTGATGTTGTTGTTCAGTTGACAGGCGGATTTCACCACAGTGTTTTTTGAAACGCAGATTATTTTAATTTACGATTTGACAATTTACTATCTACTATTTGAGCATTAAATCGTACCTCGTAAATCGAAAAATAGTAAATCAAAATAATCCGCGTTAATCTGCGTTTCCCAAAATCGTTGGGAGACTTCGGATGCCTCGGTTCAGTTGCCTACGCTCATTTTCGTGCGGTAATGGTGTCCGAGCATCAGTACTGCCACGATGAAGGCAAGAAAGTCGGACACGGGCATGCTGAGCCATACGCCGTCCAATCCGTAGGCAAAGGGCAGCAGGGCAAGTCCCGGAAGAAGGAACAGCAGCTGGCGCGAGAGGGAGAGGAAGATGGAGATTTTGGCTTTCCCGATAGACTGGAAGAACTGGGTGATGACAATCTGCGCACCCACCACGGCAAAGGCGGCTACTCCGAAGCGTACCGCTACGGTGGCTTGGCGGGTCAGCTCGTCATTGGTGGTGAACATTCCTACGAACACACGCGGAAACAGTTCGCCGATGGCAAAGCCGCAGGTGGTGATAATAACGGCGGCGGTCATTCCCAGCCTTAGTGTCTGCCGCACGCGCTGGTAATGTCCTGCCCCGTAATTGTATCCGGTGATGGGCTGCATCCCCATCGTGATACCCATTACAATCATCACAAAGAGCATCTGGATGCGGTTCAGGATGCCGAATGCGCCGATGGAGAGGTCGCCTCCGTATTTCAGCAGGCTACTGTTGATGAAGATGGTGATGCAGCAGGCGCACACGTTCATTACGAAGGGCGACATGCCGATGCTGAACACGTTGAGGATGATTTTCTTCTTCAGCCGCAGGCGCCGTTTCTGGAACCGGATGTAGCTGGACCGGCTGCAGAAGTGGTGAAGCACCCATATCATGCCGACGAACTGCGAGAGGATGGTCGCCAGTGCGGCACCCCGCATCCCCCATTCGAGCCAGAAGATGAAGAGCGGCGCGAAGACGACGTTACACCCTACGGTGAGCATCGACGAGAGCATCGCTTTCCGCGGATAGCCCGTGGCGCGCATGATGTTGTTCAGTCCGATCATCACGTACGATACGGGCGTGCCTATCAGGATGACTTGCATAAACTGGCGTGCGTAGCCGATGGTGGCTTCGGTGGCGCCGAAGAAGTACAGGATGGGGTCGAGGAAGATGAGCGAGATGCTTCCGAACATGACGGCATTGACCACGCACAGGATGGTGACATTGCCCAGGATGTCTTCGGCTCCCTGCACGTCTTTTTGCCCCAGACGGATGGATGAGAGCGTGGCGCCTCCCACGCCTACCAGTGTGCTGAAGGCTATCAGCAGGTTCATCAGCGGGAAGTTGATGGCAAGGGCGGTGATGGCAAGGGCACCCACGCCGTGGCCGATGAAAATACTGTCGATGATGTTGTACAATGAGGTCAGTGTCATGCCGATGATGGCGGGGATGGAGTATTGCCACAGCAGTTTCCCTATAGGTGCTTCTCCCAGCACGTGCGGATTGTTTGCGTTCATTTTGTGTATTCTTTCGTTAAAATTGCGGTGCAAAGTTAGGAAGATGGACGAATATTTCGGAAATTTGTGCTGTTAAATCAAACTAAATGTAAAACTGGATATGGATAAAACCAAATGTATAGCCGCTCTTTTCGATTTCGACGGGGTGGTGATGGACACCGAGCCGCAATATACCGTCTTCTGGGATGCGGTGGGGAAGAAGTATCATCCGGAGTACGAGGCTTTCGGCAAGATAATCAAGGGGCAGACCTTGAGCCAGATTTTCAGCCGTTATTTTGCCGGGATGGAGAAAGAGCAGGCGGAAATTACGGAAGATTTGAACCGCTATGAGGCAGAGATGAAGTATGAATACGTGCCGGGAGTGACCGGTTTCATGCGTGAGCTGCGTGAGCAGGGAGTGAAGACGGCGATTGTGACCAGCTCGAACGGACAGAAGATGCGGAGCGTGTATGCCGTGCATCCGGAACTGAAGGAACTGGTCGGGCGAATCCTGACGGCGGAGATGTTCACCCGCTCGAAACCAGCCCCCGACTGCTTCCTGCTGGGGGCACAGGTGCTGGGGACGGTACCGGAGAACTGTGTGGTGTTCGAAGACTCGTTTCATGGGCTGGAAGCGGGAAATGCCGCCGGAATGGCGGTGGTAGGGCTGAGCACGACGAATCCCGCCGAGGCAATCCGTGATAAATGCCGGGTGGTTATCCCCGATTTCACCTCGTTCAGCTACGAAAAGATGAAAAGCTTGCTTAACTCGTTGAAATGATTTACTTTTGCCTGGATTTTTATTTGAGTGAGTGTACGGACTTAAATGATATTTATCAGAAACACAGATTTTCGCAGATTAACGCAGATAAAATAAAATGATAATCCGTGAAAATCCGCGTTTTATAGTAAAACAAAATTGGTTTGCGAAAAATTCTTGATGTATTGTCATCCTGAACGAACGTGAAGGATCTCGTGTACATCCACGTGGGCGCATCCGAGATGCTTCACTTCGTTACCAATGACGAATTTACAATTTGTCATAATCGAATGGGTTTTCCGCAGGAAATAGGCACTCAGCATGACAAATGATTTTTCGCAATTTATTTCTGATTGACTATAAAACGGGCAGATTGTATAAACTGATTAGGATTAATTACTTAAGAAAGGAGAAAGATTATGGCTGGATATTTAGTTAGTGACACTCGGAAGGTGACCACCCACCGCTTGATGGAAATGAAAGAAAGAGGTGAGAAAATTTCAATGCTGACTTCGTACGACTATACCACGGCACGCATCGTGGACGAAGCCGGGGTGGATGCGATATTGGTTGGCGACTCGGCATCGAACGTAATGGCAGGCAATGTGACGACGTTGCCCATTACGGTCGACCAGATGATTTACCATGCCCGTTCGGTCGTCCGGGGCGTGAAGCGTGCGCTGGTGGTGGTGGATATGCCGTTCGGCTCGTATCAGGCAGACCCGTTCGACGGGGTGCGCAACGCCATGCGGATGATGAAGGAGACGGGTGCCGATGCGCTGAAGCTGGAAGGCGGAGAAGAAGTGATAGAGGCTATCCGCAAGATAATCGGGGCGGGTGTCCCGGTGATGGGTCATCTGGGCCTGATGCCGCAATCCATCAACAAGTATGGTACGTATGGTGTGCGTGCCAAGGGCGATGCCGAAGCCGATAAGCTGTTGCGCGACGCGAAATTGCTGGAAGAAGCCGGCTGCTTCGGGCTGGTATTGGAAAAGATTCCGGCTGCATTGGCACAGCAGGTGACCGAATCCTTGCATATCCCCGTCATCGGCATAGGTGCCGGAGGAGCTACAGACGGTCAGGTGCTGGTGGTGGCTGATATGTTGGGCATGACCAAAGGCTTCAGCCCGAAGTTCCTGCGCCGGTATGCCGACCTGAATGCGGTGATGACCGATGCCATCGGACAATATGTGACGGATGTGAAGTCGGGCGGTTTCCCGAACGAGTCGGAACAATATTAAACAATGGACAATTGACAATTGCCCTGCGGCGATGTGAAAGAATTGTCAATTGTCATTTGTCAATTATAATAAAGGTATATGCTGTGGAATAAAAACTTTACTTTGCTTGCAGCGGCAAATGTGTTTTTTCATGCCGCCGTATACATGCAGTTTCCTGTCCTGCACCGGTGGATGACGGATGTCTGGGGATATACAGGAGTGGAAGCGGCGTGCATGGCGGTAGTGTTCGGCTTGTCCCTGTTCATTCCGGGAGTGTTCAACAGTTATCTGGTCGATACATTCAGCCGGAAACAGGTATGCATACGGAGCATGATTGTGTTAGGTTTGGCGACGCTGGCTTATCCGTGGACCTCGGCAACATGGCAGATTGTCGCTTTGCGCGTCTTGCAGGGGAGTGCGTTCGGAATCGCTTTGATGGCTACCGGAAGCACATTGGCGATAGATGTGGCTCCCAGCCATCAGCGGGACGGAGCGAACCGGGCTTTTACATGGTCGGGCATCGCGGGCATGTTGGCGGGTGTTGTGATTGGCTTGGCGGGGATGCAGCATGTGGCTTTCACGCAGCTGGTAAGTGCTTCGGCGTGCTTGCTGGCGGTGGCTATGGTGCTAATCGGGTATGTGAAAATCAGTTTCCGCGCCCCTTTGGATTTGCCCCTGTGCTCGTCCGACCGTTTCTTGCTTTTCCGTGCGGTCCCTCCGGGCATCAATATGATGGCGGTTCCGTTGGTGATAGGCATGCTTTTTGTTTCGGTTTCCGATTTTTCCTTTTATCTTTGCACAGGGCTTGGCTTCCTGCTCTATCTGTTGGTGAGGGAGAGCGTAAGGCGGCAGGTCGACGGGCGGATTCAAGTTGGGGCGGGGCAATTGCTGATGATTGCCGGACTGATGGCATTGCATCATCCTGAGGGCGTTTACCCCCTCTATATAGGCGGATGCCTGATAGGCTTAGGCACGGGATTCTCCATCGGCCAGTTCCTCCAGATGATGATTTTGCTCCCCTTGCATTGCGAGCGCGGGACGGGTTATCACACATACCGCTTGTCGTGGGAATTGGCGTGGGCGTGCGGCATCTTCTTGGGCGTGTATCTGCAAAGCCAGGGCAAAGGCTTGTTTGGGGCGGAAATACTGATAGCCGTGGCAGGGCTTTTGCTGTATCAGGCATTCACGTACCGTTATTTCAAGAGACATTATCAGAAACATTAAAACTATAAAGAATATGGCAGACGATAAAAAAATTATCTTTTCGATGGTCGGAGTGAGCAAGTCATTCCAGAACAACAAACAGGTATTGAAAGACATCTACCTATCCTTTTTCTATGGAGCGAAAATCGGCATCATCGGTTTGAACGGAGCCGGTAAGTCTACGTTGCTGAAGATTATCGCCGGACTGGACAAGAATTATCAGGGCGAAGTGGTGTTCTCGCCGGGCTACTCGGTAGGCTATCTGGCGCAGGAACCTTATTTGGACGATACGAAAACGGTGAAGGAAGTCGTGATGGAAGGCGTGCAGGCAACCGTAGACGCGCTTGCCGAATACGAGGAAATCAACCAGAAGTTCGGCTTGCCCGAGTATTACGAGGACCCCGAGAAAATGGATGCCCTCTTTGCCCGTCAGGCGGAACTGCAGGACATCATCGACTCTACCGACGCGTGGAACCTCGACTCCAAGCTGGAGCGCGCGATGGACGCCTTGCGCTGCCCGCCCGAAGACCAGCCGGTGAAGAACCTTTCGGGAGGCGAACGCCGCCGGGTGGCGCTGTGCCGTCTGCTGCTCCAGAAGCCTGACATCCTCTTGCTGGACGAACCTACCAACCACCTGGATGCCGAAAGCATCGACTGGCTGGAACAACACCTCCAGCAATACGAAGGAACGGTGATTGCCGTGACGCACGACCGCTATTTCCTCGACCACGTGGCAGGCTGGATTCTGGAGCTGGACCGTGGCGAAGGTATCCCCTGGAAAGGAAACTATTCCAGCTGGCTGGAGCAGAAGACCAAGCGCATGGAGATGGAAGAGAAAGTGGCAAGCAAGCGCCGCAAGACCCTGGAACGCGAGTTGGAATGGGTGCGCATGGCGCCCAAGGCACGTCAGGCGAAAGGCAAGGCACGTCTCAACTCGTACGACAAGTTATTGAACGAAGACGTGAAGGAGAAAGAAGAAAAGCTCGAAATCTTCATCCCGAACGGTCCCCGTCTGGGAAATAAGGTAATCGAGGCGAAACACGTGGCAAAAGCTTACGGCGACAAGCTGCTCTTCGACGACCTCAACTTCATGCTTCCCCCCAACGGCATTGTGGGCGTCATCGGTCCCAACGGTGCCGGAAAAACCACCCTGTTCCGCCTGATTATGGGCATTGAGAAGCCCGACAAAGGCGACTTCGAAGTGGGCGAAACCGTAAAGGTTGCCTACGTGGACCAGCAGCACAAAGACATCGACCCGAACAAGACCGTATACCAGGTTATCAGCGGAGGCAACGACTTGCTCCGCATGGGCAACCGCGACGTGAACGCCCGTGCCTACCTGAGCCGGTTCAATTTCTCGGGTGCCGACCAGGAAAAGCTCTGCGGCATGCTTTCGGGAGGCGAGCGCAACCGCCTGCACCTCGCCATGGCGCTGAAGGAAGAAGGCAACGTATTGCTCCTGGACGAGCCTACCAACGACATCGACGTCAACACCCTGCGTGCGCTGGAAGAAGGTTTGGAAGACTTTGCCGGATGTGCCGTAGTAATCAGCCACGACCGCTGGTTCCTCGACCGTATCTGCACCCACATCCTGGCGTTTGAAGGAAACAGCGAGGTGTTCTTCTTCGAAGGCTCGTACACCGAATACGAGGAAAACAAGATGAAGCGCATGGGCAATGTAGAGCCGAAGCGCGTGCGTTACCGGAAACTGATGGAAGACTGATTTAAATGAAGAATGAAGAATTAAGAATGAAGAAACAGCATTCTTCATTCAAAAAAGATTCTTCATTCCTCATTCTTAATAATGAATATCCGCATTTTACCTAATTGACTGTAGGGGCGTATCGCATACGCCCCGAAAGCATCCGCGTGGATAAGTGGACGCATTCGGGCGTATGCGATACGCTCCTACATGGGATGTTTGCCAATACTCATTTAATTATTTAAGCTCGACGATAACGGACGATGAAGGCGTGGAGAACATTGTTGCCCTCTTGTTCCGCATCGACCATCCGCGGGCGGTGCAAATCAGTGGGGAGTTTGCGCGTGCGGTGCAGCTCTTTCACGAGAAGCCCGAATGAAAACGGGGCGATTTGTTCCTGATTCGCATAAATTAATAAACTTGTGCTTCTTTTTTATGGATAAATCCGTATCTTTGTGCGCATTTATGAGTTTCGGAATTAATAATTTAAAGATAAAGAAAAATGGCACAAGAAGACGTTTTCAAGAAATTGGTTTCGCATTGTAAGGAATATGGCTTTGTGTTTCCGTCGAGTGAAATTTACGACGGGCTGGGAGCCGTTTACGACTATGGACAGAACGGTGTGGAACTGAAAAACAACATCAAGCAATACTGGTGGCAGAGCATGGTGCTCTTGCACGAAAATATCGTGGGAATCGATTCGGCAATCTTCATGCACCCCACTATCTGGAAGGCTTCGGGGCACGTAGACGCATTTAACGACCCGCTTATCGACAACCGCGATTCGAAAAAGCGTTATCGTGCCGATGTGCTGATTGAAGACCAGATTGCGAAATACGACGAAAAGATAAACAAGGAGGTGGCAAAGGCCGCCAAGAAATACGGCGATGCTTTCGACGAGCAGGAATTCCGTTCGACCAATGCACGCGTGCTGGAGCATCAGGCGAAGCGTGACGCCCTGCACGAACGCTATACACAGGCGATGAATGCCGGACCGGACCTGAACGAGCTGCGCCAGATTATCCTGGACGAAGAAATCGTGTGCCCCATCTCGGGCACGAAGAACTGGACCGAGGTGCGCCAGTTCAACCTGATGTTCTCTACCGAAATGGGCTCTACCGCCGACGGTTCGATGAAAGTCTACCTTCGTCCGGAAACCGCACAAGGTATTTTCGTGAACTATCTGAACGTGCAGAAGACAGGGCGCATGAAAATCCCCTTCGGCATCGCCCAGATAGGCAAGGCGTTCCGTAATGAAATCGTGGCACGCCAGTTCATCTTCCGCATGCGCGAGTTCGAACAGATGGAAATGCAGTTCTTCGTTAAGCCGGGCACCGAGCTGGAATGGTTTAAGAAGTGGAAGGAAACCCGCCTGAAATGGCACAAGGCGCTGGGCTTCGGCGATGACCATTACCGTTATCACGACCACGAGAAGCTGGCGCATTACGCCAATGCAGCTACCGACATCGAGTTCCTGATGCCGTTCGGGTTCAAGGAAGTGGAAGGCATCCACTCGCGCACCAACTTCGACCTGAGCCAGCACGAGAAGTTCTCGGGCAAGAGCATCAAGTATTTCGACCCCGAAATCAACGAATCTTATACTCCGTATGTCATCGAGACTTCTATCGGCGTAGACCGTATGTTCCTGAGCGTGATGAGCGCTTCGTACACGGAAGAGAAGCTGGAAAACGGCGAGACACGCGTGGTGTTGAAGCTCCCTGCCGCCCTGGCTCCGGTGAAGCTTGCCGTGATGCCGTTGGTGAAGAAAGACGGTCTGCCCGAAAAGGCACGCGAGATTATGGACGACCTGAAGTTCCATTTCCATTGCCTGTACGACGAGAAGGACTCTATCGGCAAGCGTTACCGCCGTCAGGATGCCATCGGTACGCCGTATTGCGTAACGGTAGACCATCAGACGCTGGAAGACAACTGCGTGACGTTGCGTAACCGCGACACGATGGAGCAGGAGCGCGTGGCTATTGCCGACCTGAACAATATTATCGCCGACAAGGTGAGCATCACCAGTCTGCTGAAAACCTTGCAATAATGAATGTGTGCATGAAGAATTATGTGATGTGTCTTTGGGGCGTGCTCGTGCTGATGTGCGCCCTTGCCTCATGTAGCGAAGACACCGACCTTACTTCCGACCCTTATCAGAATTGGGAGGCGCGTAATAGTGCTTATCTTGATTCCATCGCCAATGTTGTGGAGAATCCGCCTGCCGGTGAGCGTTGGACGCGGTATGCGAATTATAAGATTCAAAGTGGCGGAGGGTTGGAAGGCACTACGATTTTACCCGTTTCCGATTATGTGTATGTAAAGGATTTGACCGAGGCGGATGTGGAGTCAGGCGAAACGCCGTTCTCGACCGATACGGTATTGGTGCACTATCGGGGCTGGTTTATAAACGGAGAAGTGTTCGACCAGAGCTATAGTGGAGACTGGGATCCGGAGGTTCATGTGCCGGTCTCGTTCGCGGTAAGTGGGGTAAGAACCGGTTGGACTACTGCTCTGCTTCACATGCAAGAAGGTGAGCATTGGGAAGTCTATATTCCTTATACTATGGGATATGGTACTTCGGATTATGGTGATATTCCTGCTTATTCAACGTTGATTTTTGATATACGTTTGGAAAGGGTGATTCATCCGGAAGGTCCAGACGACCGGAGCCGGAACGCCTTGGAGAATGAAGAATGAGGAATGAAGAATGAAGAATATCCCCGATGAGAATTCTTCATTCTTCATTTTTTATTATTCCTCAAGCAGTTTTACCGCATCTACGTATTGCGCGATGCCTGCGGCTACTTGTTTGGCGGCTTTCATTGCCAGTACCACGGTGTGCGGACGGTGCACTACATCGCCTCCGGCGAATACGCCCCGTCGGGTGGTCATCCCGTACGGGCGGTCTTTCACGATGACATAGCCCGTATCGTCTACCTCGATACCCGTTGTGGTCGACACGATGCGGTTGGCAGGGCGTGAACCGATGGCGAGCAATACCCGGTCGAACGTAAAATCCCGGATTCCTTCCGGGGTTGCGGCACGAAGCCCGATGACTTTTCCCTCGTCGTCTCCAAGAAATTCTTGGGTGGAGGTCTGCCATAAGAATTGCACCCCTTCTTTTACCGCGTCTTGGTATTCGCTTGGGATAGCGCTCATTTCCGCTTCCGTGCGGTGGTAAATCACGTGCACGCTGGCTGCTCCCATGCGTACGGCGGTGCGTGCGGCATCCATTGCCACGTTTCCGCATCCGATAACCGCTACCCGGTCTCCTTCTTTTAAGGGCACGGCATTGCGTTCCACGATGTTTTGGTTGAATATGTTGACCATGTGGAGCAAATAGGAAGATTGGATGATTCCCCGGAGCTTGTTTCCGGGAATGTCTAATGATTTCGGGAGGGCTGTTCCTGTTCCGATGAAAATGGCGTCATAGCCTTGTTCGAACATTTGGTCTACGGTAATGTCTTTTCCTACCAGACAGTTCAGCACGAAGTTGACCCCTAACGCCTCTATCTTTTCTATTTCTTTAGCCACTACGGCTTTGGGAAGGCGGTATTCGGGAATGCCGTACATCAGGACTCCTCCCGCTTCGCTTTGCCCTTCGAAGATGGTGACGCTGAACCCTTGGCGTGCCAGGTCGCCCGCTACGGTAAGTCCGGCGGGCCCTGAGCCGATAACCGCTACTTTCCCTCGTGTTTTTTGCGGAAGTTTCTCCCGTATCAGGCTCATTTCGGTATCGAAATCAGCAATGAAGCGTTCCAGCTTGCCGATTTGGATGCCTTTTCCTTTGGCATAGAGCACGCAATGTCCCTGGCATTGTTTTTCGTGCGGGCATACACGTCCGCAGATGGCAGGCAGGTTGCTCTTTTCGTTGATGATGCGCATGGCGTCACCCATGTTCCCCATAGAAAGCTGGTGGATAAAGCCGGGGATATCATTTTCAATGGGACATCCTTTTTTGCAGGAAGGATTTTTACAGTTCAAGCATCGTTTTGCTTCGTCGATAGCTTCTTTGGTGGTGAAGCTTTCATTCAATTCGCGAAAGGTTTCTTTTGCTTCGTTCATATAAATAATCTTGTTTTTGTAAACTATGGTTTGCAAAAGTAGATTATTTATTTCTTGTATTGCTATGTTGTGTTTACATTTATATGTCGTTTAACATTTATTATATATAAATAAAATGCATACAAAACACCACAGAATACCCGGATGATAATAAAATCCGTGTAATCTGTGGTGAAAATAAGTGATTTATCAGAATAAGGGTGAAGGATATTCGCCGCTATCTGCAAGTGCTTTGAACTTGTCTACTACACCTTGACGGTCGGCAGCATACGTTACGCCGAACCAGCGTGAAGTGGTGTCGAGTACTTTCACCTTGGCGGTACCTTCGTTGATGAGCTTGTTCACCATGAGCGGGATGTAGTATTCGGCTTTCGGCTTGTCGATATTTTCCTTCAGGAAATCTACGAAATAATCTTCCGAATACTTGAAATAATCGGGCGTGAATCCCCACATGTTCATCGATACCGGGGTGTTGTCGGCGATGCCCACCCATTTCCCGTCATCGTCCTTATAAGATACGGTGCCGTCGATGCGCATGATTTCGGTACGTTCTACTACGGTGGTCAAGTGTCCTTCCGCATCGGTCGAACAGATACCCCGTGCCACGGTTCCGCTTTCGCTTAATGTGTTTCCTACCCGGAAGCCTACCATGCAATATTGGTTTTTCGCGCCTTCGGGAAGTTCGGACAGGTATTTGCCGATTACGGCGAAGCTGTCACGTCCGTAGAAGTCATCGGCGTTGATAACGGCAAACGGTTCGCTGATAACGTCTTTACCCATCAGTACGGCGTGGTTGGTCCCCCAAGGCTTGGTACGTTCGGCTGGGCAAGTAAAGCCTTCCGGAAGTTTGTCGGTAGACTGGAATACGACTTCTACCGGGATGTGGTTTTCGTATTTGCTGATGATTTTGTCGCGAAAATCTTTTTCGAAATCTTTACGGATGACAAACACGAGTTTGCCGAATCCTCCACGGATTGCATCGTAAATGGAATAATCCATGATGGTTTCTCCGTTCGGACCCAGGCTGTCCAGTTGTTTAAGACCTCCGTAACGGCTTCCCATTCCGGCGGCAAGAACGAATAAAGTTGGTTTCATATAGTTTTATTTTAGGTTAGTGATATTGCAAAGTTAATTATTTTTCGATTAGTTGGCATTATCAAATCAATCAAAATGTGATGTATTTCCGGTTATTTTGCCTATATTCGCATCAATAAAAGCGATTGCATGTCCGTATGAAGAAAAATATCCGCCGGTTGGGGATTATCGTAGCGTCCCCGTTTATATTGTTTGTTCTGATATGTGTGTTGGTATATCTGCCTCCCATACAGAATTTTCTGGTGCGTACCGCTACCCGGTATGCGTCGGAAGCCACGGGCATGCAGATTTCGATAGGGCGTATTTCGTTAGGTTTCCCGCTCGATTTGGTCGTGCATCGGGCGCTGGTGGTAAATCAAGGTGATACGATTGCCGATGCCGGAAGGCTTACTGCAAAAGTGCAGCTTCTTCCTTTGTTGAAGAAACAAGTGGAGCTGGACGGGCTGGAATTGTCAGATACGCGGTTTCATACGGCGGACTTAATCAGCGGCATGAGGTTAGAGGGCGAAATAGGGAGTGTCTTTGTTTCTTCGCATGGAGTAGACTTGAGTCCCGAAACGGCTGTTGTGAACCAGCTGACCCTGAAAGACACACGCTTGTCGATGTGCCTTGCCGATACGGCGGCACAAGATACGGCCGCCTCGGCACCGGTATATTGGAAATTCCAGTTGCAGAAGATTGACTTCGAGAATGTGTCTTTTGCCTTACAGATGCCGTTGGATACACTTTCCATGGCGGTTTCGCTCCATCGCCTTGCCTTGCGCGAAGGCAATGCCGACCTGCACCGCATGGCTTATTCGGCACGTTCGTTTGCATTGGAAGAAGGCAGGTTCAGTTTCGATACAGGCTCTCTCCCTCCGGCAGAAGTGGGGCTTGACCCTTCGCACATTGCGGTTACCGGTTTGAATATCGGCATGGATTCCCTCTATTATGCCGGAAACGACATCAGGGCATTCATCCGTACGTTTGAGCTGAAAGAGCGTTCGGGATTGGAAATCACTTCGGGAGAGGGGCGTCTGGTTTCGGATGCCCATGCCTTGCAGGTGCCTTCGTTCAGTATCAAGACGCAGGATTCGGCTTTAGAGTTGAACGCTTCGATGGACTGGGATGCCATGGATGCCGGTAAGGAAGGGACTGTTCAGGCACGCCTGATGGCAGACATCGGCAAGAATGATTTGCTGAAGCTCGTGACGGGGATTCCCGCAGACTTTGTCCGGCAATATCCTTCCCGTCCGCTTCAGGTGCGTGCCGGAATAGACGGAAGCCTGAACGACTTGAAACTGACCCAGCTCTCGCTTGCGCTTCCGGGGGCTTTCCGTGCCGAAGCGGACGGACATCTTGCTTTTGTGTTGGATAGTACGCGGCGGAACGGTACGTTGCATTTGGCTATGGGCACCGGAGATTTGGGCTTTGTAGAAACGCTTTCGGGCGGTGTTTCCATACCGCAAGGGATGCGACTGGACGGGCTTGTCTCGCTTAAAGGGAACCGGGTGGGGGTGGATATGGACTTGCGTGAAGGAAAGCGGGGCAGGGTAACGCTTGCCGCAGGATATGATTTGCAGGAAGAGAGCTATCGGGCACAGATACGGATTGATACGTTGAACCTGCATGCTTTTCTTCCGGACGATTCTCTTTATCGGTTCGATGCCTCCCTCTGGGCGGAGGGAAGGGGGCTTGATTTCTTTTCTCCCCGTACGCAGATGAAGGTGAAGGGCGGCGTTTCTCATTTGCGTTATGGGCGCCGTTTGTTCTCTGGGCTGGAGCTGGAAGGCGGGCTGGAACATTCGCAGGGAAAGCTTTCGCTTTCGGTGTCCGACCATGCGGTAGATGCCCGGATGAATCTGAATGCCTCGCTTCTTCCGAATCAGGTGAAAGCCGACTTGGACGGGCAAGTGAAACGGCTCGACCTGAAAGCTTTGGAGCTGATGGAAAAGAAGCTGAATCCGGCTTTGCACATAGAGGCGCATGCCCAAACCGATATGAAGCAGAACCATCGGGTACGGGTGTCGCTCACCGATATCCATCTTGCCACGGAAGAAAATACGTTTCATACGAAAGACTTGCATGCCGGAGTGGAGATGGCTTCCGATTCTATCCGGAGTTTTGTCAACGCGGGAGACCTTACTTTCCTCTTCCGTTCGCCCGATGGCGTAGAGCGTCTGGCTTCTGGCGCTACGGCATTGATGGCGGAATTCGGCCGGCAATGGAAAGGCAAGAAATTAGACCAACGCGTGTTGAAGGCAATCTTGCCTCGTGCCGAGCTCCGTATCTTTTCAGGTCCGGACAATCCGATAGCGAACCTTCTGGCTGCGGGCCATCTCCGGTACGACCGGTTTCGGATAGCCATGTCTGCTTCGCCCGATGAAGGCTTGAATGCCGATATGCGCCTGTATGGCTTGCGCACAGATAGCCTGCGGTTGGATACCATCTTCTTCGATGCCCGTCAGGATACCGCGCGCTTCCTTTTCCATAGCGGGGTGAAAGCTTTGGCAAGCAAGCGTCAGGAGGCGTTCGGCATCGGCTTGTGGGGAAGCGTTGATTCTACGCGTGCCCGTACGTACATCAGCTATTTGAACAACAAGCTTGAAAAAGGCGTCGAACTGGGATTGGAGGCACGTATGCATCCCGAAGGAATCAGCGTGCATGTGTCTCCTGATGAGCCTACGCTGGTATACCGTAAGTTTCAGGCGAATCCCGGCAATTACATTTTCCTGAACGATAACGGACGCGTATATGCCGATTTGCGTCTGGCGGATAGCCGGAATACGGGACTGGCTTTTTATTCTCCTTCCGATACGTTGAGCGGGCAAGACCTGACGCTGGAGCTTCATCGGATAAGCATCGGAGAGTTCCGGAGGGTGGTTCCTTATATGCCCGATATAGCCGGTCTGATTGACGCCAAAGCGCATTATGTGCAGCAGGGAACGGATATGCAGGTGGAGGCGGATGTCCGGGTAGATAGCTTGGCATACAACCGTTACCCGTTGGGCGACTGGGGCGCGTCGGCGGTTTATCTTCCACAAGAAGACGGGGCGCACGGCATTAAGGGACAGGTCACGATAAACGGCACGGAGGTGGTGAGCCTGGGGGGAAGCTATGCTCCGGCTACCGAAACGCTCCCCGACCGGTTGAATGCAAGTGTCGGGTTGCATCATTTCCCTTTGCATATCGCCAATGCCTTTATCCCGGCAGGGCTGGCTACATTAAAAGGCGGCCTGGACGGGAAGATGGAAGTGAGCGGCGCTGCTTCTTCCCCTTTGCTGGCAGGAGACTTGAGCCTTGATAGCGTGCAGGTGGGAGTTCCGCAGGCTTCGTTGAACTTGCGTTTAGACAATCGTCCGATAAAAATAAAGGATAACCGGCTGGAGTTCGAGCGGTTCAACATTTATACCGAAGGGGCAACGCCTTTCACCGTGGACGGCTATGTGGACATGGGCAATTTCGAGGCGATAGATGTCAACTTGGGCATGATGGCACGCAATTTTGAGCTGATTAACGCCAAACGGACGAAAGAATCGTTGGTGTACGGCAAGTTGTATGTCGATTTCAGTTCGGTTGTAAAAGGCTCGCCCGATGCATTGACCATGCGCGGGAATATGAATATCTTGGGGAATAGCGACTTTACGTATGTCTTGAAAGATTCTCCTCTTACGGTGGAAGATAAGCTGAGCGAGACCGTTACGTTTGTAGACTTCCGGGATACGGCACGCGTGGATCTCACGCAGGCAGAACCCATATCGTTGGGAGGCATGGATGTGCTGATGACCCTGCATATCGACGAGGCGGTACAGGCACGGGTCGACCTGAACGAAGACGGGAGCAATTACATGCTTCTGGAGGGGGGAGGCGACCTTTCTTTCCAATACCAGCCCGACGGGAATATGGTCTTGAACGGACGTTATTCGTTGATGAGCGGCGAGATGAAATACGAAATGCCGATTATCCCTCTGAAGACTTTCCACATCCAAAGCGGGAGCTATATCGAATGGACGGGCGACCTGATGAACCCCAATCTGAATATCAAGGCCTCGGAACGGGTGCGCGCTTCGGTGGCTTCGGAAGAGAGCGGCTCGCGTATGGTGAATTTCGATGTAGGGGTGAACCTTACGAACCGCCTGGAAGACTTGGGCTTTACCTTTACCTTAGAGGCTCCCGAAGACGGGACGATGCAGAACGAGCTTGCTTCGAAGTCGGCGGAGGAGAAGAACAAGCTGGCGGTGACGATGCTGGTGACGGGCATGTATATGGCGGAAGGAAACACTTCGGGAGGCGGTTTTGACACGAACAGCATGCTGAACTCTTTCCTCCAGAGCGAAATCAACAAGATAGCCGGGAGTGCCCTGAAGACTATCGACATCAATTTCGGTATGGAGACCACCGAACAGGAGAGCGGAACGTCGCGTACCGATTATAATTTCCAGTTTGCCAAACGCTTTTGGAACAACCGTTTCCAAGTGATAATAGGCGGGAAGATATCTACCGGAAACGATGCCCAGCAGCAGGACGAGTCGTTCATCGACAATATCTCGTTGGAATACCGGCTGGACAATAGCGGCACGCGCTACATCAAGATTTTCCACGATAAGAACTACGAGAGCATACTCGACGGGGAAGTGATAGAGACGGGAGCCGGTATCGTCCTGCGCAAGAAAGTGAGCAAGCTGGGCGAGCTTTTCATCTTCCGCTCGCGGAAGAAAAACCGCCCTGCGGATGAAGATAAGAGCGAAGGGCAATGAATATATATTAATAAGGTATAGCAGCTAATGAAAAGACGCAACGCATATATATGGATTTGGTTGGGCATGCTGATAGGGTTGTCTTCGTGCTCTATTACCAAGCATTTGCCGGAAGGAGAGACCTTGTATTTAGGCTTGAAGGACATTTCCGTACAGAATGAGGACGAGACCAAAGCGGGGCAGGCGGCGCTGGACGAGGTGAAGGGAGCTATCAGCATCGCTCCCAACAATGCCATCGTGACCTATCCCAATATCCGTTTCCCCATACCTTTCGGCCTGTGGGTGTACAATCGTTTCGTAAGGTATGAGAAAGGCTTCGGACGGTGGATTTTCCGGAAATTGGCAGCCGACCCGGTCTATGTGTCGACGGTCAATCCCGATACCCGTGCCAAGGTGGCAAGCAACTTGCTTCGGGATTACGGGTTCTTCGACGGGCATGTCACGTATCGGGTGGACAGTACCAAGAATCCGCGTGCGGTAAAGTTGAGTTATGACATCGACATGGGGCGTCCGTATTACATCGACACGTTGTTGTATGAAGGCTTTGCGCCTCTGACCGATAGCCTGATTCATGCGAATATGGCTGGGAAACTGGTGCGTAGCGGCGAGCATTTCAATGTCAATACGTTGAATGAGGAACGTCAGCGGATAATTGACCTGTTGCGGGATAACGGATATTATTATGCACGGAATGATTTCATCACCTTTCTTGCCGATACGTTGATGCGTCCCGGATATGTCACGCTGAAGCTGGTGCCCGAGCCGAACTTGCCTAAGGAAGCTTTGCGGCGGTACCGTTTGGGGAACACCTCGGTTTACCTGACCGGATACAACGGCGAGCGCCCGACGGATTCGTTGAAGCTCCGCGACTTTACGGTGCATTATGCCGGCGAGAAACCCGGGCTTCGTTTCGGTGTGTTGCGCAAACGCTTTATCTACCGGAAAGGGGAAATGTATTCGCAGACCCGCCAGAACTATACGCAGGAAGCCCTTTCGCGCCTGGGCGTGTTCAAGTTCAACGAGGTGCAATACCTTCCCCGTCCGGATAGCGATACGCTTGACGTGCGGGTCAACGCGATGTTCGACCTGCCTTACGATAGTGAACTGGAATTGAACGTGACAACGAAGAGCACCAAGCAGACCGGTCCCGGAGCCATTTTCAAGCTTTCGAAGCGCAACTTCCGGCGCATGGGGGCTTCGCTCAACCTGGAACTGAAAGGCTCGTACGAGTGGCAGACCAGTTCGACGGTAGACGGAGACAAGTCGGTGATGAACTCCTACGAGCTGGGCGCGGCGCTTTCGCTCGACTTCCCGCGCATTGTCTTGCCGTGGGTGCGCGACCGGATAGACCCGTTCCGTTTCCCTTCGGAGACCCATTTCCGTATCTATGCCGAGCAGGTGAACCGTGCGCGTTATTTCAAGATGCTTTCTTTCGGCGGAAGCGTGTCTTATAGCTTTCAGAAATCGCGGAGCATGAAGCATACTGTGACGCCGGTTCATCTTGCCTTCAATCATTTGCAGCGCCGTACGCCTACATTCGATTCCATCGCCTTGGCGAATCCCATGCTTTTCCGAAGCCTGGACGACCAGTTCATTCCTTCCATATCCTATACCTTTACGTACGATGACTCGTGGCGCAAGCGGCGCTTGCGCTTGTGGTGGGAAAACTCGTTCACTTCGGCGGGCAATATCACTTCAGCCATTTATGCGGCATTCGGCAGGAGCTTTAAAGAACGGGAGAAGAAGTTCTTGGGCACGCCTTTTGCCCAGTTCCTGAAGTTTACGAGCGAGATACGTCCTTTGTATTACATCAGCGAGAAGCAGCAGTTGGCGGGACGTTTGATGGCAGGTGTCATTTGGTCGTACGGAAATAAGACCGTTGCGCCTTACAGCGAGCAGTTCTACGTGGGCGGGGCGAACAGCATCCGTGCCTTTACGGTACGTTCTATCGGACCGGGACGTTTCCATCCTGCCGACAACTCTGCTTATTCGTATGTGGATGAGACGGGCGATATCAAGCTGGAGGCGAACTTAGAATACCGCTTCCGCCTGTTGTCGAATATGTTCGGCGGAAATCTGAACGGAGCGCTCTTCCTGGATGCAGGCAATGTATGGCTGATGCGTGAAGACGAGGCGCGTCCCGATGCCAAGTTCACGTTCAAGCATTTCTTCGATAATATTGCGTTGGGTACAGGTGTGGGCATCCGTTACGACCTTTCTTTCCTGGTTCTCCGTCTGGATTGGGGAATCGCATTGCATGTGCCTTACGAAACCGGACGTTCGGGCTATTACAACATCCCTCGTTTCAAGGACGGGCAAGGGCTTCATTTCGCCATCGGCTATCCGTTCTGACACTTTACGTCCGCAAAGGTCTTGGAAACGGCCATGCACCCCTGCATCACTTCTTCCGAGGCCTTGGAAACGGCAAACGGCGTGACGTTTGGGCGTAATGAAACGCAGATTAGCGTAGATTTACGCGGATAAAAAATAAAATTATCTGCGTCAATCTGCGTTTCAAGAGAAATAACTCAGCAAACGGCGTGGGGGCTTGGGGAGTGCTGCTTGCGGGCTTTATTTCCGCACTTTCTCCTTGTATTCCGTCGGTGTCATCCCGAAACGCTGCTTGAAGCATTTGCTGAAATAACGCGGGTCGTTGATTCCTACCATATACGCGATTTGGGTCATGTTGAATTCGCCGGTCTCGATGAGCTGTGCGGCACGTTTCACGCGCATTTCCTTGATGAACTCAATCGGCGCAAGCCCGGTGAGCGATTTCAGCTTCTTGAAGAAGACCGAACGGCTGACCGACATTTCGTGTACCAAGTCGTCTACCACTAACTCGCCATTGTCCATGTGTTTTTCCATGAATTCCGTCAGCCGGTCGATAAAGAGTTTGTCTTGCGGGGAAATTGAGTTCTGCACTTCTTCTTCCACTTTTGCCTCTTCTTCGGTGCCGGCATCGTTGATGTCCATCAGATGTTCGCAATAGAATTGGCGCAGGCGTTGCCTTCTGGCGAGCAGGTTGTCTACGCGTGCCTTTAGATAGATGGCGTTGAAAGGCTTGGTGATGTAGCTGTCGATGCCCAGCTCCATGCCTTGCAGCTTACTGTCCATGTCGGCCTTTGCCGTAAGCAGGACAATGGGAATATGGCTTGTTGCCACGTCGTGGCGCAGTTCTTTGGTCAGGGCGATTCCGTCTTGCCCGGGCATCATGATGTCGCTGATGATGATGTCGGGTATGTGTTTTTTGGCCTTGTCGATGCCTTCTGTTCCGTTAGAGGCTTCGATGATTTGGAATTGTGCCTTGAAGATGCTGCGGAGGAAGGCGCGCAGTTCCAGGTTGTCTTCTACCAGCAGCATCGTGTTCCGGTCTTCCGTTATGCCTTCTTCTGAAGCGGCAGGGTCTGCAAGTTCCGCTTGGGTGTTGTGTTCGATGTTGTCCGAAAGGATGAATTCCGCCTCTTTCCCGTAATGTGCCTTGCCTTTCTTGAATTCGATGGTGAAGCAGCTTCCTTCTCCTTCCTTGCTGTCTACGCGGATGGAAGCATGATGCATGTCCGCCAGTTCTTTTACCAGCGAAAGCCCGATGCCGGTGCTGTTCTTGTAGTTGAAGAGGTTTTTGTCGAGCAGGGTCTCGAAGCGGGCAAAGAGCGATTCCTTCATGTTTTCGGGGATGCCGATGCCTTGGTCCTGCACGCCTATGGCGATGGTGTTTTCGTTTTCGTGGATGAATATTTTAATCGCCTTGCCCGGCTCTGTGTATTTGAATGCGTTCGAGAGCAGGTTGAAGATGATTTTTTCCACTTTGTCTGCGTCTGCCCATAGTTTCAGGGAGGGCTGTTCGCTCTCGAAGATGAAATCTATCTTGTTCGATTCTGCCACCGATTCGAAGTTTTCCATGATTTTACGTGTGAAAGGCACGATGTCTATCTGTTCGATGCACAGCTTCATCTTGTTGTTCTGGATTTTGCGGAAGTCCAGTATTTGGTTGACCAGGCGCAGCATGCGGTTCGTGTTCCGTTCTACGGTCTGCAATTGTTCCCGTACTTCCTGGGTCAGGTCGTTCCGCTTCAGGATGTAGCTTACCGGGCCTTCTATCAGGGTAAGGGGAGTGCGCAGCTCGTGCGAGATGTTGGTGAAGAAGCGCAGTTTCATGTCGGTCACCTCTTGTTCGACGGATACTTCATGTTTCAGGCGGTAAAAGACGAACAAGATGTAGGCGCCTCCCAGCAATACGCATAAGAAGGCGAACGTGTAGAGGATGTAGGCGTATGGCGTTTCCCAGAATGTGGGGCTGACGGTGATGGCAAGCCGGCGTTCGTTGTCGGTCCAGATTCCTGCCCCGTTGGTAGAACGGATGCGGAAGGTATAGTCCCCGTGCGGCAAATTGGTGTAGGTGGCGATGCGTTGCTTGCCTACATAGTTCCATTCTTTATCGAATCCGTCCAGCATGTAGGCGTATTTGATGTTTTCGGGGAAGTTCATGTCGAGTGCGGCAAAGGCAAGCGAAATGGTGTTGGTCTTATGGGATAACGTGAGATGCTTCAGGGTGTTCAGCGATTCGGGCAATATGGAGCCTTCTTGCGGAACCATATTCTCGTTGGCGATTTTCAATCCGCAGAATACGATGCTGGGCACGTACCGGTTGGTCTGTATATCGGCAGGGTCGAAGGTGAGCAGTCCTCGGTTTGAGCCGAACAACAGGGTGCCGTCGGTACGGGTGAGGGCTGTGCTTTCTTCGAAGATGAGTTCTTCGCCCAACTCGCCTTTCAGGAAATTGTCGAAATGCCGGTTGATTGCGTTCATGCGGCTTAATCCGCTTTCTGTACCAATCCAGATGTTTCCTTTCTTGTCTTCGCTGAGCGATACCAGCACGTCGGTCGGAAGCCCGTTGGACGTGGTGTAGGAGGTGAACCGTACGCTGTCCCGGATTCCGGTGGACTTCAGCTCATTCAGCCCTCCTCCGAATGTGGCGAAGAACAAGCGCCCTTCGTGGGTGAGCAGGATGTCGTAGATGTCGTTGTTGCTCAAGCTTTCTTTGTTGTTTGGCTCGCGTACGTGTAGCTTGAAGTTGATTGCTTCTGCACGCGTGAAATCTTCGCTGAAGGACAATAGTCCGTTCGAGGTTGCCACCCAGATTGTCCCGTTTTTGTCCCGTTGGATGGCGCGTGCTTTCGAGCAGCGGTCCAAGGGGTATGCCTTCAGGTTGTTTCTTGCGTTGAGAAACCGGACGCTTCCGTCCGCCTGCTGTTCCATGCAGTTGATGCCTCCTCCGAAGGTGGCTATCCAGAACCGTCCGTGCCCGTCCTCGCAGATGTCGTATGTGCTGTTGTGGCTTAGGCTATAGATGTCGTTCGCGTCGTATGTATAGTTAGACAAATGGTAGGCAAGGCCGTTGGCGGTCGGGGCAAGGCGGATGATGCCTTGTCCTTTCGCCGCAATCCAGATAATGCCTTTAGAGTCTTCTATAATCTGGTAAGCCGAAGCGATGAGGGGGGTGCCTGTGGCAGAGATGCGTCCGTCGGCGGTAAGGTATCCGATGAAGTCGAATTCGGAAGAGTAGACCAGCGTCTTTCCGTCGCGTGTGCTTGTCCAGATGCGCCCTTCACGGTCTTCGCATAAAGCCCGTACTTGATTGGCGTTGGTGTCGTGATTGCAGGACAGGGGCTTTATCAGGCGGAAATGGCTGTTGAAGAACGATACTTTTTCTAATCCTTTCGAGTGGGTGCCCAGCCATAAATTGCCTTGCCGGTCTACGGTCATGGCATGCAGTTTGTTCGAGAAACGCCAGTCGGGCGAGCCGGTTTCGTCGTAGAACGGCAATAGCTTGCCCCGGGTGCGGTCGAACCATGCCAGTCCTCCTCCTACGGGGTGCACCCATAGGTTTCCGCGCTGGTCTTCGCAGATGGAAAACACCGGAACCGAACGGTCTGCGGCGTCTTGCTCTACCTTCATTTGTTCGATGCGGAACGTGCCGGTACCGGGATTGATGTGGCACACGCATCCGATGCGGTCGATGGCAATCCATATTTCCCCGTACCGGTCTACGTACGTGTTTTGGATAGGGGACTTGCTGAAATCCACTCCTTCCGTAGAGCCGTAAAAGCGTATGGGATGCAGCGATGCGTCCGCAATTAAGACACCTTGGTGTTTCATTGTCAGCGCCATCCGCTTGTCGGGTAATGTAAAGATGTGGGTGATGTCATCTTGATAGGGAAGTTCCGTCAGCGTGAAGATGTCATCCTTTAGCGAATAGGTCCATATACGTCCCTGTCTGGAGGTGAAATAAAGGTTTTCTCCCTGTTGTGCCGCGGCAAAGAAAGACTGGTTAGACCTGTTGTTTTCCATGTCTGTAAAATAGGTGTTCCGTTTTCCGTCGGGGCTGATGCGTTGCAGTCCGTTGTCGGTCAATATCCATTCGTTCCCTTTGTTGTCCAGAAAGACGGTGTTGATGTGTATCGCCTGGTTGCTGGCGGTTGTCGAGGGCCATCTCTCGGTAAGGGTTTCCCCCGTGCGTGCTTCGGTATGGATGCGCATGCCTCCACTATGGTCTGTCAATAGCCACACCGTTCCGTTGGCTAAGGGTTGTATGGATGTATAAGCCAGGTCTTTGCCCGGACCTTCGGAGGGCACTTCGATAAAGGTTTCCATGCGTTTGTCGAACCGGAATACATGTCCGTCGTATGCGATGCACCAGACGTTTCCTTTGGCATCTACGTAAAGATAATCTATGCGGTTTGACGCCCAGCTTACGTCGTTGCTTTTACGCGCTTTGTATACATGGAAGTCGTATCCGTCGAAACGGTTGATTCCGTCCCAAGTGGCGAACCATAGCATGCCGTCATGGTCTTGTACGATGGACATGACGGTGTTTTCGGACAACCCGTTTTCTTGTGAGTAATGGGTGAATGTGCTGTTTAACTGTGCCTTGACGGAAAGGGACACGAACAGGAGCCAAAGGGTATACAGGTAATTTTTCATAAATGGTCTTGACAAATGAAGAGCAAATATAGGAAAAAATGAGGTTATCCGCAAAACAAGTGTCCTGAAATCTTCCTTCGCCGGTGGCGTATCGCTTCGGAGCAAGCTGAAAATCCTGGCACGTATAGCCTCGTTTGGTGTAAGATTAATAATCTTCAAGCCGCAAGATTATTAATCTTACAAGCCGTGCGGCTATATGTAAAAAAACGCATATATCTTCATGGTGCTTTGAGAAGATATATGCGTCGGGTTGTTAGTAATATGTATGGAAGTAACTAAAAACGTCGCGGGCCTCTGCCCCCCGGGCCGTGCCCGCCTTGGAATCCGGCGCCTCCCTGCCCTTGTTTTCCTCCGAAAAGGTTCAGGCGGTAGATGAAGTGGACCATGCAATAGCTGTAGATGGCATTGTATTCCGTATCTTGGCGCATGGCGGCGCTGATGGTGCGGCTGATGTTGCTTTGGTTTTTCAGGATGTCATATAACTGTACGCTTATCGTTGCGGCATTGCCTTTCAGGAAATCTTGCGCGATTTGGGCGTTCCATATCAGCTCGTCCCGGTTCATGCTGGCATCGGTATATCCCCGGCGGGAGTTTTGCGAGATATCGGTGGATAAGGTCATGTTCCAGGGCAGGCGTATGTTGGTGCTTGCTCCGTATGCGAACTGGTACGTATCCATGTTGTTCGAAGTCTGGTAGCTGTTCCGCGAATGCGTATAGTCCAGCGAGCCGTTCAGCGATACCTCCCACCAGTCGTTCCGGTAGGTACCGCGCAGGCGTTCGCCCAATGAAAGGCGTTTGGTTGTGTTCTTGCCTGCTTCATTTAGCTCTGTATCATTGCTGATGTAGCTTACCATGTTCTGGTAGTTTGCCCGTGTAAACGTGTTGATGGTGTATTTCTTGTTCTTCAGGGCGATGTTGCCTCCTACGATGCCGAACAGGCTCCAGTTTCCGTTGATGTTTTCGGGTTTGGTGGTATATCCTCCGGTCTCCTCGTTGTAGATGCGCCGGTTGCTGATGTCGTTCATCGTGTTCTGGAAATTGAAGAACGAAAACATGCCTCGTTGGGTTTCGGCATTGAATGTGTTGTATTCCATGCGCAGGCTGTTGGTGAACGTTGGTTTCAAGCCCGGGTTTCCTATCGTTACATTCAGCGGGTCGGTATTGTCTTCTATCGGAAGCAAGTCAATCATGTCGGGCTGTGAAGTTCGTCCGCGGTAGCGTATGCGCAGCTGGCTGGTTTTCGAGAAACGGTAACGGAAATCCAAGGTCGGCGTAAAGTTGAAGACATTGCGTATGGTGTCTATCTGGTATTCGCCTTTTGTGTACGAAAGGGTAGAGCGCTGAGGCTGGAAAGACATGCCGATATTGAAGCGCATCTTCTTGCGTATCCAGCGGAAAGATACTTCCGCCTGATGGTTGTAATAGTTGTAGATGGCGTTTTGGCTTAAATCGGCATTGAAACTGCCTCCTGCCGTACCTCCGCCTGTCGTCCAGTCATCGGGCATATCGTATGTGGACTTGTCGGTCGTGGAACGGCTGTATTGGAAATTGTAGCTGAATTGGATGAAGCCTCCTTTGAATATAGGTTCGCTGTAAGTCAGCCTTGCGTTGTATTCGCTGGTTTTGGTCGGGGTGTTGATGTATCGGTTTAATATTTCCATGCGCTCTTCAGGCGTTTGCTGGAAATATTCGGTTTCGGATACAGAGAATTGTTCGCTGGTACTGTTGGTGTAGTTGTATCTGCCCCTGAACGTGATGTTTCTTCCTTCATCGTTCAGCCGGCGGTTTAATATTAAGGTACCTCCTGCCGTCAGGTCGTCTCCTTTGCTCAATGTGTTTTTTAATACCGTATTGACAATGTTCTCTTCGGGCACCAGCGAGGTCAGGTCGTCCGTGTTGAAGAGCTCGTCGGTAGAATGCTCTGGGTCTTGGTTGAAGGTGTACGAGTTTTGCAGGCTTGCGTTGTCCGTTTTTCCATAGCGGATGCGGGGACGTAGGATAAGGGTTGTCATCGTGTCGGGACGCCATTCCAGGAAAGCGTCGGCGGTCAGGTTGGTGGTCTTGTTCCGGCTATTGTCCAGGGCATTCTTGAACGAACTGCTTTCGGTAGATACAAAGGTTTCCGAGGCTTGTTTGCTCCGTTGGTCCGCGTCTTTGTAATTGAAGTTCACGCTTCCTTCCGACTTGAACTTCTCGTTTTCTGTGGCAAAGTTGGCTCCCGCCATCTTGACCGTGGTCAATCCGTTTTCTTGCCTGCGGAAACCTCCTCCTCCGGGGAAGCTGTTATCGTTTACATTGTTTATAGAACCGATAACGGTGAATTGTTTTTTGTCCCGGAAATAGTTGGCAAGCAATTTCCCGCTATACCGGTCTTCGGTACCGTACGCTCCGTCTACGTTTCCGAAGAATCCGTGATTCATCCCGGGTTTTACGCTAAGGTCGAGCACCGTTTCTTCTTCTCCGTCTTCAATGCCTGTTACACGTGCCATGTCCGATTGTTTGTCGTATGCACGCACTTTGTCAATGATGTTTACGGGCAGGTTTTTCATGGCGATGTTGGGGTCGTCGGCAAAGAACTCTTTCCCGTCAATCATGATTTTGGTGATTTCCTTTCCGTTAATGGTGATTTTCCCGTTTTCATCTACTTCGGCTCCCGGAAGTTTCTTGACCAGTTCTTCCAGTGCCGAACCTTCGGGCAGGCGGTATGCCGAGCTATTATATACTAAGGTATCTGCCACTGCAGTTACTTCTGGGGCTTGGGCTACGATAACCGCTCCTTCCAGCATGATGGCATCGGAATGCAATTCGATTTGTCCGATATTAACGGCTGGTTTGTTCCGGGAAATCGTAACCGGTTTGATGACCGGTATGTAGCCTACGAATGAAATCTTCACTGCATAGTTTCCCGGCTTTGCCCTGAGGGAAAAACGCCCGTTGTTGTCTGTTACGTTTCCTGTAATCATCGTGCTGTCCGGCAGGGACAATAATTGTACCGTGGCTTGTATTACCGGCGATTTATCGTCGGCGTCAATCACATTTCCCGAAACCCGTCCCCTGTTGTTTTGTGCAAAAACAGATGCTCCTATCAGCATCAGTAGTATCCCCATTACCCACTTTCTCATATTCTGAAGATTTGTATATGTCTGAAAATTGAACATTAATTTCCTTTTTGACAGAGAAAAGAAAGTAAGGTTTAATCTTTCATCCTGAATATTTGTTAATGTTTTCGTCTTACTCCTGACTTTTTTCTATTTTTGCCCTCCAAAGAAATAAACCACTATGAGTACGCAAGAAGTTGTTATCTGTAATCATTTGGAAAATGATTTGCAAAAGGCATTGGCAAAATGTGAACATGACAAGGTGTTTGTCTTGACCGATGAACACACACACTTGTTTTGCCTTCCGGTTATCGATAAGTTCCCGTTCCTGAAGGATGCCGTAGAAATATGCATTGGTGTAGAAGATATTCATAAAAACCTGGAAACGTTGGCATACGTTTGGACTGAATTAAGTACGAAAGGGGCTACGCGCCATTCGTTGATGATTAATTTAGGAGGGGGAATGGTGACTGACTTGGGCGGATTTGCGGCTGCGACTTTTAAGCGGGGCATTTCGATGATTAACATTCCGACCACCTTGTTGGGAATGGTCGATGCTTCAGTCGGAGGGAAGACAGGCATTAATTTCAACGGATTGAAGAATGAGGTAGGGGCGTTTTATCCGGCGGATACGGTGCTGATAGATTGTGAGTTCCTGAAATCGCTCGACCGTGCCAATCTTTTGTCCGGTTATGCCGAAATGTTAAAGCATGGCTTGATAAGCAACACGCAGCATTGGAGTGAATTGGTGGGCTTTGATATGGACCATATAGACTATGTTCATTTGCAACGGCTGGTAGGAGAGTCGATAGCGGTAAAAGAGCGTGTCGTAGCGCAAGACCCCTTCGAGAAAGGCATCCGTAAAGCGCTGAATTTCGGGCATACCGCAGGGCATGCCTTTGAAAGTTTTGCTTTAGCGGTCGGACATCCGGTGTTGCATGGCTATGCCGTAGCCGCCGGAATGGTTTGCGAATTGTACTATTCGCATGTCCGTATGGGCTTCCCCAAGGACAAGCTTCGCCAGACCATCCGGTTTATCAAGGAAAATTACGGTCGTATAGCTTTCACGTGTGAGGATTACGAGCGTCTTTATAACTTTATGCGCCACGATAAGAAGAATGGCGCCGAAGGGCAGGTTAATTTTACTTTGATAAGTGAAGTAGGTGATATTCATATCAACCAGACCGCCACGCAAGACGACATTTACGACATGCTGGACTTTTATTCTGAAACGATGGGGTAAACGTATGATATAAGTGCTTTCAACAGATAAATGGGGATATGTTATTATGATATATCCCCATAATATTTTGCAGATTATTTGCCTCGTGGAATATCATATCCAATCATAAATAGGGCAGCTTCTAATGAACGCAAATCTTTGAATTCGCATATGGGTGCATTTTGCACTTCTTTTAGCAGCCAATTGGCTTTCATATTACATTCTATATGGATTTTACCTCGATCGAGTAATGAAAATTTATAAGTGTCGTTATTGGGATTTCGGTTGACTTTCGGATTTCGGCTATTGCCATAAGCGAATTTTAACGGAGCCGGAAGTTCCTTTAGTTTTTGCTCCTCACAATAGAGTTTCACCATGTAACATAATGCGGCTCCTACACGGCTATCGTAAATAATGAAATCGTCAATATATAAGGAATAGATTTTGGTAAATCCGGAATTCATGAAGATTTCCTCTTCGGGATTACCGATAGAATCGTGGCTGAGAAAAACTTTTGCTTTTATCAGATAAGAACAGAGTCCTTCTTTATTGTTGATTTCTTCTAATTTTGTTTGATTCCCTTTTAGGACACCGCCCCATTTTAGAATATCACAGCATACATCTTTACAAGCGTCATTGTTGGCATGACTGATGCTTTCTCTTAAGCGGCTAGAAAAATTCTCTAATTTTTTTTGAGTATCTTTCCAGTTACTTTTATTCCAGTTGTATTTTTCACATGCTTCATAAAAAGAACTGCATCGCCAATTTTTCTTTTCTCTATGGTTGTAATATGAATAGGGAAAATCCGATAGCTTGTGACTGAACCATTGGATAAATCCGGCAACGTTTTTGTCGTTTAAGAATTCTTCTTTAGTCATTATTGTTTTAATTTTAAGAAGCTGTTTTGAATTTATCGTGCGCTGATTTGGGATGAGTTTTTGAGGCATTTTCGCTTCTGTGATGAGGAAGATAGCGGGCTATCTGACGAAGAACAGGAGCGGAAAGGACCAAAAAATCGCCCAAAGCACACACGAAAACGAATACATCAAGCCAAGAAAAACTTTTTGGAGAAATTCAAAACAGCTTCTAAATTAGCAGATAATTTTCTCATAATTTCAAGTGTTAGTCATTCGTGCCTAAAGATAGTTCTTCTTTTAGTTTTAGGCAACTCTCCGTGAACTCTGTTCTCTCAAAAATAAAACTCTGTGCCTTTGTGTCTCTGTGTTCTATTCTATTTTTCGTAAACCAATTTTGTTTTACGATAATGTAGGATTATTTATAAATTGTAGAATAAATGCAATCTGCTTATGTCGCAAAATAACATTTAAAGATACTATGCTTCATTCTTTCTCTTAGATTCATCTAACTATCGTTTTTCTTCGTTTCTTTTTCTATTTTCTGCCATTTCTCGAAGAGTTTGTTTTTTGATTTATTCTTCACGTTCTTTCAAGTCTTTCTTTTTCCTCTTTCGAGCCTTCTATTAATCTAACATCGTGAGGTTCCCACCACCTGGGATGTACAAACCATTCAAATCTGGCACGATGAAATTCCATATATATATTCTGTAAATCTTTGTCTAATAGAGAGTAAACTTTTTTCCATATGTCAAGAGGAAATTTGTATAGATAATAGGCTTGTGCAATTCCACCTGTAATACAAGCCAGCGTATCGCTATCGCCTCCTAACGAAACAGCCAGTCTCACGGCATCTTCATAGTCTTTACTTTCTAAAAACGCTATGATAGCTTCCGGAACTGTACCTTGGCAACTTTCGTCAAAGCCATAAGTAGGACGAATCTCGTCACAAGTCCGATTCAAGTCATAACCGAAAGTCTCTTCTATGAACTTCTTGATGCGTTCTCTTTTTTTCCTGTCGTCATCATAATCGGCAAAATCATCTGGCCAATATGATTTTCGAGCCAAAAATATAGCGGCTGCTACAGCTTGTGCTCCCTTGATTCCCTCTTCGTGATTATGAGTGGCCATAGCGGTTTCTTTTGCAACCTCCATTGTCTTTTCTAACGTATCGAAATACCAACCTACAGGGCTTACACGCATAGCCGCTCCGTTTCCCCAGCTGTTATAAGGCTTCGGATTTTTTTCGTGCAACCACATCGAGAAGCGTCCTCCATATCCTCCCATAGGATTAGGATATTTCCTTCCATAATGTTGCATGACTTTAGCCAAATCACCTCCATGCAATAGCCAATCAGCCACTGCTATCGTCATAATGGTATCGTCTGTATAAGTTGAATCTTTGCTGAACAAAGGGAAATCCTTTGTTTTTATGTTGTTAAATTCATATACAGAACCTATTATGTCACCCGTTATTGCTCCTATCATAAGTTTATCATTGTTTATACGGCTGAAAATCTTCCGTTTGTCTTTATATGCAAATATATTTGAAAAGTATTGATTGTCAAAATATTTATCGAATATTTTCTTCATGAATAATCGCAAGTAATAGTTGCGATATTCCAATGCACAGGATAAATTCGAGAAGTTCATCCTAAAATATTAGATATGACTCTATACAAATAAAGGAAAAACGACTGACGAACGTATGCCTCTAATATACAGTGCGTTATCTTTTGAAATCGAAATTAAAGCATATTTTATAGCAAAAAAGTGCTCCAATATTTTGCTATTTCCCCGTAAATGTGTACTTTTGCACTCGCAAAACAAAAGTGACGGGGTGTAGCTCAGCCCGGTTAGAGTACGCGTCTGGGGGGCGTGTGGTCGCTGG
>ERZ779889.283-NODE-283-length-68758-cov-12.236613_pt1 | contig 68758 bp, 49 predicted proteins | sample MGYA00511030_ERZ779889 | MGnify/ENA primary metagenome ERZ779889 (study PRJEB29588, sample SAMEA2160616) | human gut metagenome | biome: human gut; feature: human-associated habitat; material: faeces | place: Denmark | collected 2008/2010 ... | reverse complement strand
CGGAGTCGGCCTGCCGGCAGTATAGGGCTGTGCGGTGGTTCTTACTGCCGGAGGCTGAGCTCCGTCCGCGGCAGGTTAAGTCTTTGTTGCAGGGGATTTCCAATCGCCTGCTCTCTGTCTCAGCAGATTTGCAATCTGCCACTTGTCGGTTATGCTGTTTCTCTCTGTTTTCTTCGGAACATCGTGAGGTAGAGCAGGCCGGCGAGGGTCAGCGATATGGGGTAGCCGAACCAGACGCCCCGGAGCCCGAAGTCGAACACGAATCCGAAGAGGTAGCTGCAGGGTATGGATATCAGAATGTAGGAGACGAAGGCTATTGGAAGAATGGGGCGGACCTGCTGTATGCCCCTCAGGCAGTTGGAGAAGCAAATCTGCATGCCGTCGCCGAACTGGTAGAGGATGAAGGGGAGCACCAGGGTTATCGCCAGGCCTATGACTTCGGGTGAATCGGTGAACAGGGAGGCGAGCGGCCTGATGGCCGTGAGGACTATGCCCGAGCAGACCACGGTGAGGCCCAGGGTCATCACGTAGGCCGTTCTGGCCGTCATGTTCACTTCTTTCGAGAGCCCCTGCCCGTTGAGGCTGCTTATCAGTATCGCCGCGCCGCTGCCCACTGCGATGTACATCATGTAGCAGATCTGGGAGATGGTGGTCATGACCTGGTGGGCGGCGAGCGCCGTGGTGCCCAGCCAGCCGACAAGTATCACTATCACCGAGAAGGAGGCGGTCTCCATGGCCATCTGTCCTGAGATGGGCGCGCCCAGCCTGGCGATATCCGCCATGGTCTTCCTGTCGGCGCCGCCGGCATTGAAGCCTTTTCTGTATTCGCCCAGTTTCCCATTCAGGAAGAAGTAGGCCGCCATTGCGACCACGGTGAAGATTCTTGCGAACAGGGTGCTGACGCCGGCGCCGAGCAGGCCGAGTTCGGGGAATCCGCATTTGCCGTAGATCAGCACGTAGTTGCCCGCTATGTTCAGCAGGTTGCTCGTGATGATGATGACCATGGAGACGGTCGGCCGCATGGTTCCGTCGGTGAACTGCTTGAAAGTGTTGAAGAAGAAGGTCGCGAGTATGGATATCGCCACCACTATGTAGTAGGAGCGTATCAGCGGCAGGAGTTCTTCGGGCTGACCCATGCGCCCGAGATTCAGGTAGAGTATGGCGAGTATGGCCGCCACCGCGGCAGCGAACAGCGAACTCACCTTGAGTCCCGCCCTGAGCAGGCCGCCGACAGCCCTGCGGTCGCCCTTGCTTTCGGCGTCGCTGACAAGGGGCGTGAGCCCGAGCGAGAAGCCGAGCCCGGCGAGCACGAGTATCAGGGTCACGTTGTTCACGAACGAGGCGGCGGCCAGTTCGCTGACCCCGTAGTGGCCTATCATGAAGGTGTCGGCGAAGGAGACCAGCACGGTCCCTATCTGGCCCACCATTATCGGACCCGCCAGTTTTGTGAGCCTTCCGGCTATTCCTATGTAGCTTGTTTCTCCCATAAAGCGGGCAAAGATACGAAATATCCGGCACCGTCGGATTCTGCCGCTGAATTTGGTTATATCGCAGGAATTGCTAATTTTGCCCGTTAAAATTTTTTAATAACTACAAAAATGAACAAATTAACCGCTATTGCCGCGCTATCCGGCGCGGCCCTGGTCTTGTGCTGTGCAGCTGCCTGCAACAAGGCCGAGACCCCGGCACCTGAAGTGAAAGTTACCGTAGCCGGGGTGACAATGAACTCCGTTTCCTTCACCGTAAGCGCAACCAACGCCGCCGAATGCTCATATCTCGTGGTCGGCGCGGACGAGACCGTGCCCGCCGCTTCCGCGATTCTTGCAGACGGCACTTCCGTGGATCTTGCCAATGCTTCCGAGATTGTTGCGGAAGGCCTTGAACCGTCGACTGAATACACCGTAGCCGTGGCCGTATCGTCAGAGGACGGCCAGACCGCCGTGGCGACAGCCAATGCCACCACCGAGGCCGATCCTGCAATCGTGCTGGACAGCGCCACCGGCAGGCACTACGGCTCCGGCAGCAACTGGGGCATGACCCTGCGCGGTGAAGCGGACGGCATGGAGTACGAAATTATGCTGGACCTCTATGATGACGAGTCCGTCGACGCCGGATTTGTCACCGAGGGAGTCTATACCGTCTCTGCCGACGGAAGTGACGGAACCATCAGCCCGGATTACAGTTCTGTCGACATTCTGGATACGGCCGACTACTCGAACTATCACTATACTCTTTCTTCCGGCACCCTGGAGGTCAAGATAGCTGACGGCGAGTATGCGCTGCGCCTCGATGTGGTTCTCAACGACGGCAGCAGCCTGGCTGTAGTGTACAACGGCCCGGTCGAAGGCATTGAGATAGCCGCATAATATGGCATCGCGTTCATTGGCATTGACGGCGGCGGCCCTGGGCCTGCTTGCCGTCGCATGCGGAAAGGGCGGGTGTGAGGCGCCTCCGTTCGTTCCCGAAGGCGTGGATTTGAGCGCCGGCGAGGCATACGCGAACTGCTATATGGTGGAAAAGGACGGAAAGTATTTCTTCGAGGCGAAGCGGGTTGACGGCTCTCCCGTGGAGAACATAGCGTCCGCGGACTGGATATGGTCCACCAAGGATGCCGCCGGCAACGGTCTTGTCGATGATGTGGAGTACAAGGAGGGCTATATCAGCTTCACCGCAGGGGATACCCGGGGCAATGCGCTCATAGGGGCGTTCGATGCAGCCGGGAACGTGCTCTGGAGCTGGCATATCTGGCTCACCGAGGCTCCCGCCCTCCAGGCTCTGGACAACGGGGCGGTCTTCATGGACAGGAACCTGGGTGCGATGAGCGCCTCTCCCGAAGACGGGCCGCTGACCTACGGACTCAAGTACCAGTGGGGCAGGAAGGATCCGTTCTACGCCGGAAGCTCCAATGAGGATGCCGGCAGCGTCTTTTCCATGGCCCGCGAGGCCACCGTTTTCAATCCCGGAACGGCCGCCGGCTGGACTTCGGTGAAGAAGGATGCTTCCAGCGGAACCGTGGAGTTCGCCATTGCCAATCCCACGGCGTTCATCTATACCGATAAGGACGAGAACGGCTGCGACTGGCTTGTCGGGCGCAATGACTATCTGTGGAGCGAAGAGGGAAGCGATGCGAAGACCAACTACGACCCCTGTCCGGCAGGCTACCGTGTGGCCTACGACGGAGCCTGGGAGGGCTGCGGCTATTGGAACGTGGACGATGACCCCGTCAACGGAGGGCGCACGCACGTGACCGAAGCCGGAGAGCATTTCTGGTGGCCTTTGGACGGCACCAGGTGGGGCGACGCGGATGCGGGCATGCTCGGTTATGTCGGAGTGAACGGCGTGGGCGCCATCTGGATGCGCACGACCATCAACTGCGGCTACAACGCCAGCTGCTTCTACTACCACCAGGGCACCTACCTCGGCAGCAGCTATGCGATGTACAGGGCATACGGAGAGTCCGTGCGCTGCGTGAAGGAGTAGCTTCCGCAAATAGGACAATCATGGCCGTCCCGGAATTCCGGGGCGGTTTTTTCATGTCAAAAGTGCACGCGGAAGCCGCCCGTTGCCGTGATTCCCGGCATCTCGTAGCCGTAAATGATGGTGTAGCGCGTGTCGGTGAGGTTGTCGAGGTCGGCGAACAGCTGCATCCAGTCGAGGACGTCGTAGCTGAGTTTGAGGTTCAGCAGGGCGTAGTCCTCGCGCGGCAGGCTTTCGTGGACGAAGAGTCCGGCGACTCCCTGGAGCTGTGCGTCGATGCGCAGCTTGGGAAACGCCTGCCAGCCTGCTCCCAGGAAATATTGGTGTGTCGGGGCTTCGGTCAGGTCGGTCAGGCTGGTGTGGAGGTAGCTGTAGCTGGCCTGCAGGCTCAGCTTGTCGAGGGGGTTCGACGTCGCGCTGACCTCCATGCCCCTGTTGGTGAAGCCGCCGGTGTTCTGGTTCAGCTGCTGCCCGCTTGCGGGGTCAGGTGCGGTCTGGATCAGGTTGGAGCCGCGGCTCCAGTAGCCGGTTACGTCGATGCTGAACCAATGTGAGAAGCTCTTTCCGACGGTGGCTTCGTAGTTGACCATGCTCTCCGGCTCAAGGTCGGGGTTGGCGGGCCTGTAGAGGTAGAGTTCGCGGAAGGAGGGGTTGCGGTAGCCCTTGGCCACGGAGGCTTTGAGGGTCCAGCCTGCACCGGGGTGCCCGATGATGCCGGCCTGCGGTATCCACTGGGTGTCGAACATGTCGCTGTTGGCCATGCGCAGTCCTCCGTTGACGGTCAGGCGCCCGTCGAAGAACTCCTGGGCGAAGGTCAGGTAGGGGGAGTACTCGGTGATGCTCTTGCGGCTGATGGTGCTCATGGAGCCTTCGTGGTGTGCTGTGCCGCCTGAGACGGGAATCTCTCCCGAGTAGGTGTTGAAGTCGAAGCCCACGGTCGCGGCTGCGCCTTCCCAGAGGTCCAGGTTCTGGTAGGCGAGCACGCCGAAGCGGTCGTCAAGACTGTGGAAGTAGCGGGGGTCTTCGATGAAGTGGTTGCCGTAGCTGTAGTAGACGCGGACGGTGCCGTCGGTGCGGCCGTAGGAGTTGCTCAGAGCGAGCGAGGCTTCGCCGCGGATGATGTTCTGGCGGTAGATGTCGGTGGAGGCGGGGTCTTCTATCCTGGCGTAGACGGGGTCGTTGCCTATGAAGTTCATCAGGGTGTAGTCGGCCTGGAGTCTCCAATTGTCGCTGAAGTCGTAGCCGAGCTTGGCGTAGACGCTGGCCTGCCTGAAGTCGAAGTTTTCCACTGTGCCGTCGGTGCGTCCGTAGCTGGCGGAGACGAGGGAGGAGAACCTGCCGTAGCGGGCGGTGGCGCTGAGCGACGACTCCCAGGTGTTGAAGGAGCCGTATTTGGAGCTGAGGTTGAGGTGGAAGCCGTCGCGGTCAGCGTTGCGGGTGATCACGTTGACCACGCCTCCCATCGCGTTGGAGCCGTAGAGCACGGAGGCCGGTCCGCGCAGGACCTCCACTCGCTCGACATATTCGGAGTCATAGAAGTCGGCCACGTGGTGGGAGTAGATGCCGGCGAACTGCGGCTGCCCGTCGACCATCATCAGCACGGCATTGGTGGGGGAGCCTCCGACTCCGTGGATCTTGATGCCGCCGGAGCCTCCGTTGCTGATTCCGAAGCCGAAGATGCTGCGCTGCGAGATGAACAGGCCGGGCACCTGTCCGGAGAGGGCGCTGAGCAGCTGTGACTGGCCGGTGGCCGCTATTTCGGAGCTGCTAACCGTGCTGACGGTATAGGGCAGGAGCTTTCGGCTCACGGCGTTGTTGGTTCCGGTCACCACGACCTCGTCGATGGAGTCGAAGATGGTGGTGTCGGCGGGAAAGCTGTCGGCGTGGAAGTTGTCAGCGGCACTGGCGTGTCCTGAGAAGAGGGCGGCAGCGGCTGTGAGTGCGAGCGCCGTATGGATTAGTCTGTTCTTTTGCATGGTGCAAAGTTAGGTGCGTCTGCCGTTCGGACCGCTACCGGTTTTACGGAAGAGCTTACCAATTTTACGGAGAGGGCTTCTTGGACTTCTGCTGAAAGTTTCGTAAATTAGTAAGGTTCTCCGGATTTGGAGGGGAACGGTGAATGTTTGACTTAATTCTTTAGTGCGATGAAAAAGTATGTTTGCGACGTATGCGGTTATGTATATGACCCCGCGGCGGGCGACCCCGACAACGGAATAGCCCCCGGAACCGCGTTCGAGGATCTTCCCGCTGACTGGGTGTGCCCGCTCTGCGGCGTCGGCAAGGACCAGTTCAGCCCTGAGGCTTAGGCACCTACCGTCCGGTGTTGACTCTCAGGTAGTCCAGGATGCTGTAGCGCTTCTCCCTGGTCGGGGCGCCGGGTTCGGCCTCCACGACCGTGACGGCAAGCTCTTCGCCGCCGAGCACCTGCCTCGTGAGGAAGGACAGGATGTCGTGATGGTTGTCCTGCATGGGGATGCCGGCTATTTCGTGGCTGGCGTTCGCCACTATGCGGAAATCATACGGGCTGTCGATACGCTCCAGGCTCTTCACGATGCTGGCTGAACCCCACAGCCCTCCGAGCCCGACGATATGGGCCTTCCTGTAGGGCACGGTGGTGTCGGCGTTCCCGTGGAACAGCATTATGGGGCAGGGGGCGGCATCCCAGTGGAGCCTGCCCTTGTCGGAGATGGCGCCGGCGAAGGATACCACTCCCGCGAAGTTGAAATCTTCGGGCAGACGGCCGGTCGTGTACCTGCCGTTGCAGATGTCGTATTCCGCCTGCAGGGCGGTGATGGCTCCGGCGCTCGAACCGCTGGCTACTATGAGCGACGGGTCGATGTTCCACTCTTCGGCATGGTCGATCGCATAGCGGGCGGCGTCGCAGAAGTCGACTACGGCGGTGTCGATTGCTCCCTGGAGTGCATCAAGGAAGTCTACGGGCGTCTTGACCTTGCTGACGTCGAGCTCCTTGAGCATCGTGCGGTAGTCGGTCGACAGCACCACGAAGCCGTTGCGCGCAAGGAATTCGAAGTAGGGAATCTGGTATTTATCCGCCCTGTCGCCGGTGTAGAAGCCGCCGCCGAACGCGAACAGTACCACCGGACGGGCTTCTTCCGAACCGGGGGTTTCGTATTTGTCGAGCCAGAGCGTCCTTCCGTCCTTCTCGGCGAAGGCTATGGTCTCCATGGTCACTTCGGCCGCGGCTGTCTGGCCGTAAGCCTGCGTGCAGGGCAGCACGGCTGCAAGAAGCAGGTAAAAGATTATTCGTCTCATATCTTTTCTGTTGTTGGTCGTTTCACGGGGTCTGATGGCTCCTCCGCGGAGCCGTCGCCGTACTGGCGCAGGTACTCGCCGACTATCTCCAGCAGGCGGTCGCCGTATTTCTCCACGGTTTTCCTGCCGAGCCAGGGGATGGCTGCCAGCGCGTGCCGGTCTGCGGGCAGAAGGTTGGCGATTCCGAGCACCGCCTTCTGATGTATGACGAGGTAGACCGGCACCCCGAGGGAGGCTGCCTCCTCGTTGCGGAAGCTGATAAGCCTGCGATAGAGTTCGGGATGCAGGATGTCCGCCGGAACCTGAACTTTCCCGCTCTTGCCGGCCTTTGCTTCCTCCGGCCTGGCCTTCGCCGCGCTTTTGCCGCCGTCGAAGGTCACGGCCGCCTTCTGCCTGAGGTAGCCTGCGGCGCTGAAGCCCTCGGTTCCGACGAATTCGAGCAGGGCGGCCTTGACGCGCAGACGCTCAAGGAGGTCGCTGGAGTATTCCCTGAGCTTTTTCCTGGTTTCCTTGTTGTCGGAGTCGGTGAGGGCGTCGCCGAAGGTTTCCAGCAGGGCTTCGACCTTCTCCTTGAAGTAGGCTGCGCCGGAGTTTATCCGGGATTGGAGGGTCTCGTCGATGGCGTAGTCGGCGGCCGAGTCGACGAGCCTGGTGTATTGGTGGCTGAACCTGCGCGCGACCTCGGTGATCTCGTCGGCGAACTTCGACCGTGCATCCCTGTAGGCGCCGACCTGCGAGGGGTAGAGTTCGGCGAAGGTCTCGTCGGCGAGGCGCACGTAGCGCTCCATCGAGCGCCGCACGGATTCGAAGCCGAAGAGGTCGGAGAGCTGCTGCAGGAAGTACGCCTTCTGGAGACTCCGAAGGCGGTTTTCGTCGGGGACGGTCTGGCGGGCGTACCGGGTGAAGCTGTCGACAGCCTTGTCGTAGATCAGGGACTGGCGGGTCAGGGGCGCGCTCAGCACCAGGCCTTCGAGGGTGCGGCAGCGGCTCAGCGCGACGTAGGTCTGGCCGTGGGTGAAGGAGCCGCTGACGTCGATCACGGCGCGGTCGAAGGTCAGTCCCTGGCTCTTGTGCACGGTGATCGCCCAGGCGAGCTTCAGGGGATACTGGCGGAAGACGCCGTCGATGGCCTCGCGTATCTCCTTGGTCTGCTTGTCGAGTTCGTAGCGCGCGTTGGTCCATTCCTCCTGCCGGAGTTCGAAGGTCTCTCCGCTGTCCTGGCAGCGCACCTCGATTCCGTCGGAGGAGAGTTCGGTGACCTCGCCCAGCATGCCGTTGAAGTAGCGGTGTGCGCCCGAAGAGTCGTTCTTCACGAACATTACCTGCGCTCCGCGTTTGAGCGTCAGTTCGCGGTCGGTGGGGAAGGAGGTTTCGGGGAACTTGCCTTCGGTCTCGGCGCTGAAGGTGAAAGCCTCGCCGGGGAGCTTGTCGAGCTCTTCGGTGTTGATGCGCTGGGCCTGCCAGTTGTGGGTCACGAGGCGGATGCAGCCTTCGCCGGGGATGTAACCGGGCTGGAAGCGGCTGTTGAGGGCGCGGAGGGTGGCGGCGTCGTAGCGGTTCTCGCGTATCCTGTTGAGTATGTCGAGGAAGTGGGCGTCGTTCTGGCGGTAGACGGTTCTGAGTTCGATGGTGCAGAATTCGCTGCGCCGGAGGGCCTGGCTGGAGAAGAAGTAGGGGCTGTCGTAGTATTCGGAGAGCAGCTGCCACTCTTCGTCGCGGGCGACCGGGGAGAGCTGCTGGAGGTCGCCTATCAGCAGCATCTGCACGCCGCCGAAGGGACGGCTGCGGTCACGGTAGCGGCGCAGCACGTTGTCGACCGCGTCGAGCAGGTCGGCCCTGACCATGCTGATCTCGTCGATCACGAGCAGGTCGAGGCTGCGGATTAGGTCGGTCTTGTTCTTGCCGAAACGGTAGCTGTATTTCGTGTCTGCTCTGCGGCTGAAGCTGGATTCGGGGACGTAGGGCGCGAAGGGCAGCTGGAAGAAGGAGTGTATGGTCATTCCGCCGGCGTTGACGGCAGCGATTCCTGTCGGAGCGAGCACCACCATGCGCTTGGGGTTCTGTTCCTTGAGCTTGCGCAGGAAGGTGGTCTTCCCGGTTCCCGCCTTGCCGGTGAGGAAGAGGTTCGCCCCCGTGTTCACGATGAAGTCCCATGCGAGGGCCAGTTCGGCGTTCATCTGCTGAGCTCCTTGAGCATTTCGGTCAGCTGAGAGTATTCCTTGCGGTAGCGTTCGATGCGCATGATGTCGCGCTCGCCGGGGTCGGAGAGGCGGCTGAGGTCCATGTTGTTGCTCAGGTCGCTGAGTTTCACGCGGATGGCGAGCTCATGGCCGCGGAAACGTTCGATGTAGGCTTCGCGGGAGGGTGCGGTGTGGGCGTTCAGCAGGTCGAGGGCTTCGGTGAGCTCCTGCCATTCCTGGTAGGTGGGTGCGATGAAGGCGTCTTCCAGAGGCATTTCGGCAAGTGTCTCCTTGAGTTTCTGCATGACCTGGGGCACGCTGTGGTAGGTGTCTTCGGCCGCGTCGTGGAGGTAGCCGACGGTCTTTTCCTTCCAGTTCCTGCCGGCTTCGGCGACGGCGGTCAGGTGCCCCTCGAAGTAGTCCTTGCCGGCCTTGTCGAGCTGGCCATGGTGGAGCTGGCGGGCGAGCTGCGCCGCGGCTTCGACGATGGGTGCCTTCTGAATGTCCTCGAGGCTGGGGGAGGTCAGCCTGCCGGCGGAGTTGCGGGGGCGGGCGGTGTCTGCCGTGCGCTGTCCGGAGCAGGTTTTCCCGCTTTTGCCGCCGTTGCGGTTCAGGTGTCTGATTATCAGGAATATGGCGGCTGCCAGCAGTATGACGCCGACGCCGATGATTGCGATATAGATGCCGTGGTCGCTTCCGGTTCCAGTCATGTGTGTATTTGTCTCTTTTTGTTTCCTTATCGTTTCCGCGGGCGAATATAGGATGTTTCGGCGGAATTCAGAAGAGGGGAGAGGGGAATTGCGTGAAAATTTTCTTAATGGTTCTCTGGAGTGACGACTCCGATGAATTCCCCGACTATTCTGAATTCGTCGGCCGCTTCTTCGGGGATTATTATCGGTCGGAAGTCGGGGTTCTTCGGCTCGAGGATGATTTCTTCGTGCTTCCAGTTGCCGAAGTCGTCGAAAGCCTTTCTGCTTGTGTATGTTTTTATCGAATAGCTGCCTGAATAGTCAGGGTCATAGAAGCTTCGGTGTTCAGCGAGTACGACCTTCCCCTGACGGCTCCCTGCCGGATTGGCTCGGAACACGCAGTAGTCGCCGTCGTGAATAAGCGGCTCCATTGAGTTGCCGGAGGCCTGGATGACGAACATGTTGCGGTTCAACTTTCCCATTCCGGAGACTTTCATCCACCCGGATTCTTCGACATTTTCTCCTTCTCCGAAGTATCCGCAGGCGGCGCGGATTGAAAAGACTGGCAGATAGTCGATATATTTGACCTCGTCGTTGACCTCCGGTTCGATTCTGATAACAAAGAGTCTGGCGGCAGGTTTGTATGGCTGAAGCTTTTCTGCGAAATGCTCCGCCAACGGCTTGTCGCAGAAGTAGACGTAGCAGCCCTTCATTCCTCTGGTCATCAGAGTACGATAGGTGTTTTTGATGATTTCGTCCGCTTCCTGCAATGCGGCGGCTCTGTTGTTCTCGAGCATTGACTTGAAGCCGCGCACAGACTGGTCGTTTTTCGAACGCTGAGTGACGTCGGTGATGACGCTGCCGTTCTCATATCTCATATCCGGCCCGACGATGACGCCTACGTAGTCAAGTTCCAGTCCCTGACAGGTGTGGATGCAGCCGATTTGCTCTATTGAATTCTCTCCGATGAGCCAGGGTTCTTTTCCTCCTTTGAGATTCCATTGTTTCCTGAAACCGAATTCGGGAAATTCGATGTCAAATTGACCGGCGTTATGCTGGCTTTTCCAGTCCCAGCAATAGCCTGCGACGACGCGCGACTTGTTGTTGAGCCGGTTTTTGTCCTTGATGGCCTCGAACAGATCGGAGGGGTTGTCGAATATCCTGAAGTCGTAGTCCTCCTTGGAGAGGAAATTGTTGGCGGTTTCGCTTATCTGAAGGGTGTTGTCGAGCCAGTTGAGGTAGCCGTCGGAGCCGTTGCAGCGGAACTGGGAGCTTAGTTTTGCGATATGGACAACGGCGCCGCATTCTTCGGCGTATTTTTTAATCGCAGCCTTTGAACCGATGTCCTTGACATGGATCCTCTGGCGGTCATCGACGAAGAATATGGAACACCTGGACGCGTTGATGATTTCCTTTATCTGGTTTTCTCCCTTGTTGCCGTAGAGGCCGCTTTTCATGTTCAAGCGGTGAGCCTCGTCAACTATGAGCGCTCCGAATGTGTCTTTCTCGCTATCTATGAAATTCCCGCTGCTTACGAACAGATTGTTGATATAGCTGTGCTTGAATTCGCCTGAAAGCCTGGCGGAGTAGACTTCGCGAGGGGCGGCGTTCTTGGAGACATATTGCGCTACTATGCCTTCCTTCGTCAGTTCTACCAACAAGTTGACGGCGAGTACGCTTTTGCCTGTTCCGGGGCCGCCTTCCACGATGAATACCTGTCTGGGTCCGTGGATGGATGTCCGCGCAATGTTCAGCGCTGTTTCGTAAACCACTTTCTGCTCATCGAGAAGTACGAATTCACGGTTGCCTTTCAGCATTGAACTGAGGACGTCGGCGAGTTGTTTTGACGGCCGCAGCCTGCCATTGTCTATCTCGTAGATTATATCCTTTTTCGAAGGGTACCTGACATATTTTTTGATGAATTCCTGAAGTTTCTGGGCGTCGGTTTTCAGAAAGAGGGGAGCATCGGCGATATATTCGGCATATCGGGCGTCGGAAATGATTCCGTCATCCCGGTAGTTGTGAAGGAAAGCGCAGGGATAGAGACCGATATGCCTGTCGTGTACGGTTTCGTTGTAGTTGCTGAGCATGAATGCATACGACCATGCCTGATAGGAGGGATGTGCAGTCTCTCTGTCTCCGTGCTGGAATCTGGTCTGAACGATTCCCGGCTTGTCGGACAGCTGGGCGTGTTCCCATTGCTTAAGTTCAATTATGACGACGTTTTCTCTTGAGTCGGCGTCAAGGCCGGAAATGATGAAGTCGATTCTTTTGGATGTAAGAGGAATCTGATATTCGATGGCTACGGTGGCGTCGTCGGGAATATCAGGAGTGTTGACCAAATTGTGGACGTACATCATCGAGTTTTTCCAGGACAGTTTCTCGTTAGGTGAGGAGTGCCTTCCAAGATGGGTAAGGAAGGCCTGGTCGATGTCGTCCGCGATAGTATTGTTAAAAACATCGTCGACAAATCTCTTTTTACTGGCGTGATAGACTATCATTGCTTGCGTGGAACTGTCAGTACAAAGATAAGAGTTTTTAAGCTCTTTTCTTGTCGGCTTTGGATTTCCTTCTCAGCAGGAAAGAGGTTTGGGGATTCTGAATCGCTGCGTGTAATTTCGAGGGTTCAGAGTCCGGCGCTGATGTCCTGGAGGATGCCCTCGTCGGCGGGGAGCCAGCGGACGGAAGGCAGTTCGTCCTTGGAGAGCCATCTGGCGGCCTCGTGCTCGAGCAGGTGCAGTTCGGGAGAGGCGAGGGTGCACCAGAAGCAGTGCATCGTGAGGTGGAAACCGGGGTAGTCCCACTCCACCGTGCGGATTAGGCTGCCGACGGCGATGTCGGTGTCGAGTTCCTCGCGGATCTCGCGTACCAGAGCCTGCTGCGGCGTCTCTCCCGGTTCCATTTTCCCTCCGGGAAACTCCCACCAGTCCTTGAATTCCCCGTAACCGCGCTGTGTGGCGAATATCCTGTCGCCGCGGCGGATGACTGCGGCTACGACTTCGATACTTTTCATATTGATTTTTCAGTTATATATTCGTATAGATTCTGTTCAATCGGAGTGTTGAGCTTATATCTAAGCTCGACAGCATGAATATTATCAGTATTAGGCATGATAAATTCTTTGGCAAAATTGTCAAATTGCATCGTGCCGAGGAAGTAGAATTCTTTTGAGGTTTTGTCGTCTTTGTTCTTTCTAACAAATAAAGGAAGCAGTATGCCTCTCTCCTTGCTATGCATGGCATTTAGGACGTCTTCAGATGATATCGTTCGTTTGCTTTTGGAAATCGCCGTCAGATGAGAACGATCTTCAAAACGATCTTCGTATCTAGTTGTTGCTGTGACGTCCTCAGTCTTCTCATAATTGATAAAGATTGGATATGTTTTTGTTCGTTTATCGAATTTATATCCACCAATATTGAGAGAGACTTCTTCTTTCTCCCAGTTCAAGAGCCAGCAGACTTCGCGATATGTATATTTCTTATATAAGCAGAGTAGTGTATCAGGATAATTTCGAGAATAGTCTCGATTGTAGCGGTATATCCCGAAATCAAGAAGTTCTGAAAAGTCCTTTCGGAAATTATCATCTGAAAGAGCCTCTATCAGGGCACCTGAAGGCTTCATGAGATCATCGTGGATCTCGATAAGGTCAGGAGATATCTTCGTTCCTCTAAAGAATTTATTTCTGAGTATTTTTTACACTTTCGCGGGAAAATGTATCTAGCTCAAGATTGTATTTAGTTTTAAGTTCATACTCCCATTTAGTAGAGTCATGTGCGCCATTAACGAATGACCGGAGTAATGCAAGTTCGTGAATCCTCATTCCGGCAGCAAACATAGTCGAGACAAACTCTAAAATCCCATATTGCTGGGAGGAATAATTACGGTTGAAATCTTTATCGTATTTTCTAAGGAAATTCTGATAAGAACCGCATTTTTCGATAAGACGAAGCGGATCAAGTTCCCCGAGTTCATCAAATTCCATTAGCTGTGGGATGCGTCCTAATTTGAATTTGAGATTCTGATACTCTTTTTTTAACGTCTGAATCTGGTTGAGATCAGCAGTATCAATTGATTTATAGATTCGGTCCCGTGAGATTTCATCAAAATAAATAGTTGAGGCTCCCTTGATAATATTGTTGCCTTCCATGAGGCTCCTGCGAATATTATCTTTATTGCCGCTCCTGTCGCCACTTAAAGCAATAGGAATCATATAGTTATTTTGATAGTTTCCAATAAAATCAAGAATTATGACGAATTCCTTACCCTCAGCCTTTCTTAAACCGCGACCAAGCTGTTGTACGAATATTATAGGGGACTCGGTGGGGCGCAAGAGGATAACTTGGTTAATCTCGGGAATATCAACACCTTCGTTGAAAATGTCTACGGTGAAGATATAATCAAGTTTGTTTTCTGCTTTGTCGGAAATAAGTCGTTCAATAGCTTCTTCTCTTTCTTCGGGAGAATTATCTCCACAAAGCATAATTGTATTGTATTTTCCTGTTTCGTTAAATTTCTTGCTTAATTCCTGGGCTTCATCTTTGCGGCTACAGAAAATAAGCCCTTTAACTCTATTGCCACTATAACCATAATACTCGGCTTTTTCGATGATATAGTCTACTCGTTTGTCGGAAGTAAGTTGGCGGAATTTAGCAATATCAGAAATATCGCCATCAACCTCAAGATCCGTAATTCCAAAATAGTGGAATGGGCAGAGCAAGTCATTTTCAAGTGCTTGCTGCAAACGGATTTCGCAAGCTATATTATGATCAAACAGACTAAAAATATCGTAATTGTCAGTACGTTCTGGTGAAGCGGACATTCCAAGGAGGAGCGTCGGTTGAAAATAATCAATGATATTCTGATAGCTTTGAGCTCCGCTTCTGTGACACTCGTCAAGGATGATGATAGAGTATTCCTTTGGATCGAATTGTGTGTAAATACTTTCTTTCGCCATCATATTGACGGTTGAGAAAAGGAAATGGGCTGCTTTTGCTCTTTTGATATCGTTTTGGTGCCCGCTGAACAGTTCCATGGTAACATTCTGACCAAAAACTCGCTTGTAGCTGTTAAGGGCCTGCCTGTTTATTTGTTCTCGGTGAGAGATGAATAAGACTTTTTTGTTCACGAACATTTTTGTTCCGAACAATTTGCGAATTGCAAATGCAGAGGCGAATGTTTTCCCTGTCCCAGTTGCAGAAATTAGTAGCGCACGGCGACCGCCATTATGTAAAATTCTCTCAATGTTGGAAGTAAATTGCTGCTGCATCTGGTTCGGTTGCAGGATCTGTGAATAACTAAGATCTAAGCTTTGGGCTATATTCTTTAAATCTTGCCGTTCACGAGCATTTCTGTAGTATATTTCTTTGTATTCGTCCCTATACTCAGAGTAGCAAACAGAACTGTTCCACAGGTCGTTGAATTCAGCTTCAATATCCTGGGCATATTGGCCGTGAATAGTTGTTACAATCCTTGTGTTCCACTCATAGTTTTTTGTAATTGCGTTTTGAGTAAGATTGGAACTCACGACGATAATGCGCAATACTCCATTGTTGTGGAACAAGTAACCTTTTGTATGAAAGCCGATGTTGTTCTCCGCTGTTTTGAATATGCGGATGTCAAGATTGTTAAGCGATGAGAGCCGGTCGAGAGCTCGCGGGTCACTAAACATCAAATGTCTGTTGTCAGGATTCTTCCTTTGATCCCTTTTTGCTCAAGGTCTTTTAGAGTTCCAAGTAGCGGTGCAATGCCGCCCATTGTGATAAATGCGACACTGAGAAACAGGTCATCACAGGTTTTGAGCTCCCTTTCCAATGCCGTTAGGACTTTTTGGCCTTTGCTATTTGATATAAGAAGGGGAGAATATGCCGGATCCGACTCAAAAGTCGAATCAATGAAGGCCTTGCGGTACCCGTCAACTAACTTACTTGTCGAAATTGAATCTTGCATCGGAATATGTTTCGGGGAACAAAGATAGTAAAAAGGGTGCTATTTTATTTGTGGCAATGAGGTACAATATTGTTTGTTTACAACTCGGTCCCGCATTAGTTTCATATTGGTACAATTGCGGCTGATGTTCTGGACGATCTCAAGATAGTTGTCTGATCCGTCATATTTTTCGTAGTAGAAAGGTTTTATCGATACGCAGTTTCTATGTTAGAATAAAGTATTGAGCATAGTTCTATCTGAGGTGCCGCATGAATGCCCCATAATGTAGATTTGATATGGCGCATATTCTATGAACACCAGCAGCTTACGGTAGTTGTTGCAAAAAATGCAACAACTGATTCTGCCTCCGACTCCCCGGATTCAGAGACATAGAAATAGAAGATGTGCCTTGAAATGGTGGATTTGTTGCGCTGGAACAGTTCGGCCATCTTCTGGTTAGCAGTCATGGTCTTTATCATGATTCCAAGTGCCAGTAAATGTTCCCGAAATGTTTTCGCCCCTTCCGATCAATTGCCGAATCCGTTCCTCAGGAACTCCCTCAGTCCGAGATGTATTATGCCTTCATGGTCGCTCCTTTTGACAAGAGGCGTCATTGAAATCACGTATTTCGGATAATTGTCATTTATGTTTTTCAATCGACCGAACTCGCGAGCCTCCGTTTTCTCGTCGGCGACTATATATGCGACCTGGACATACCTTCTGTCATTGGTCTTGACGCAGACAAAATCCACCTCCCCGGCACGCAACTGACCGACGGTCACTTTATATCCAAGATTGACAAGGTGCAGATACACGGCGTTTTCTATTATTTTCTCAATGTCGGAATTCCGCTTTCCTCCGGCGATGATGTTCCTTAGGCCGATATCTCCGAAATACAATTTGTCATTTGACTCCAGTATCTTCTTCCCATGGAGGTCAAACCTGTGGACCGGGTATATCAGATAAGCCTCTGCGAAATAGTTCAGATACGAGGACACGGTTTTTGTCGATACGTCATGCCCTTGATTTTTAAGATAGCTGCAAATGTTTCCTATCGAACTCAATTTACCTACGGAATCGGCGAAGTAGCGGATAAGATTATTGAGAAACACGATATTCCTTATGCTATGTCTCTCGATGATATCTTTCAACATGATCGTATTGAACACGCCGGTAAGATACTCTGATATCATATCCTCGTCGTCAATGCCGGTTTGAATAAGTCCCGGCAGGCCTCCGTAGTTAAGATATGCCCAAAGCGAGTTATCAGTGTCTTCAAGCTTATGGAACAGGAGAAATTCGTTATAAGTCAGAGACTGTACGGGGATTTCCTGATATCTTCCGCCTATCAGGGTGCTCAAGTCCCCTGAGAGCATCCTGGAATTGCTGCCTGTCACGATTATGTCGGCATTCTCTTCCATCCTGTAACTTCTGACGGTTTTCTCCCATTCCTGTATCTCCTGAATTTCATCTATAAGGATGTAGTTATGCTTGTCTTTAAGAAAGCGGCTTCCGATATATTCGTTCAGATCAGAATATGTCCTGATATGGTCGAACTGACTTTTTTCCTTATTGACATATATGATGTTCGAAGAGTCATCTTTCGCATGCCGATTCGTGAAATCTTTCAGTATGAAGCTTTTTCCGACTCTTCTTTGGCCAGTCAGAACAAGAATCTGCTGTCTTCCGAGCCAATGGTCAATCTTATCGGCGTAGTATTCCCTTGTGATGATATTCATACTTATAAGTTCTTATTCGCACACTAATGTACAATTTTATTTCCTATAAGAAAAGAATTTCATCGGCTTTTCAGCAGCCTTTTCCGTCGAGGCTGCAGGAACTGCCGGATTGATAATCTGACGGGGCGGGGCCAGAACTGCCAGATTTCAAATCTGGCAGAACAGGTGATTGCAAATCTGCCGGAACGGAACCGCGACCGAAGCTGTCGGGAGCGGCGTCGCGGGACTTCAGCCCCGCTTCTTCGGGCACCAGCGTGACCCTGCCGTCGTCGAGCACGAAGCAGGGGATGCCGGCGCGGCCGTGGCGCCGGGCGTCGTCGAAGACGGGGCTGCTGTCGCGCAGGCGCAGGAACTCCTTGAGGAGGCGAACGTGCGAGCCTATGTCGATGACTTCATATCCCTCGCGCCCCTCGGCCTGCCGCTCGACGAAACTGCAGTCGGGGCAGCTGGGCATACCGTAGATCTTGATCATGGCAGACCTATTTGAGCAGCGTGGACGCCAGCCAGTCGGCAGCCATCTCGGCGGCGCCGGTCATGTCGGCGGTGAAGCCGTGGTCATCGCCGGGCAGCAGCTGGACCGTGCAGTCGGGCATCTCCCGGCCGAAACGCTCGCCGTAGGTGTAGGGCACAACCTTGTCGGCCATTCCATGGAGCACGAGCACGGGGCCGTCGTATTTCGCTGCGGTCTCGTAGATTGGCAGACTGAGGGCGGTCTGGATATAGTCGCGGCCGAGCCTGTGGCCGAAGATGTCGACATATTCCGGGGCGTGCCAGGGGTCGTAGGTCGCGCCCATGGTGCTTCCGCGCAGGGCGTCGTCGCGCAGAACCGCCGCGGGGGCCATCAGGACCGCGCTCTTCAGTACCGAGCCGCCGAGCTGTCCGGCCGTCATCGCCGCGACTACTCCGCCCTGGGAGTGTCCGAGTATGGAGATGCCGTCGGTCTGCGGCATCCTGCGCACATAGTCGATTACTGCGAGCGCGTCGTCTATCTCGTTGAGCACCGTCATGTCCACGAACTCGCCCTCGCTCTGGCCGTGGCCGTTGAAGTCGCAGCGGATAGCGCCGATGCCGAGTTCGACGAGGTTTTCGGCTATCGCTGAGAGCAGGGGTTCGTTCTTGTTGCCCATGAAGCCGTGGCAGATGACCACGACGGGGCATTTCTCGCCTTCCTGCAGTTCGGGGAGCTGGAGGCGGGTGGACAGACGGCCCATGGAGCCGTCGATGAAGAAGGTGGAGTCGGTCTGGGCCGAAGCGGCGAAGGTGCAGCAGAGCGCAAGCGCGGCCGCGGTGAGGAATGTTCTTGCTTTCATGTCATAAATATAGTGCTTTTGCACCGAAATCGCTATACTGCGGCAACGGTTCCGAAAAGCGGTGCCGGAGAGGCGGAGACTGCTGGGCCATGGCGGTGAATTGGATATTGCGAAAAAATGTCTAAATTCGCAGATTGAACGTATAGAATAATCTATGGAAGAAAACTCAAAAAGAGTACAGGAATCGGACGGCGGCTCGGATGACGCGGTCTCGAGATGTTTCAAGTCTCATGTAATCATCCCGATGTCAATCTAAACTGAGATTATATGAGCGAAATTTTCATAATTCTTTTTCTTATCCTGCTCAACGGAATATTCTCCATGTCGGAGATGGCTGTGGTGTCGGCGCGCAAGTCTAACCTCCAGGCTGAGGCCGACAAGGGCAGCAAGCGGGCCAAGACGGCCCTGAAGCTGGCTTCGGACCCCGACAGGTTCCTCTCGGCCGTGCAGATAGGCATCACCCTGATCGGTATCCTGACCGGTATCTTCTCCGGCAACAAGATAGCGGCGGCGTTCTCCGACCTTCTCGTGAGGGCGGGCATGTCCGCCGGTCTGGCGACCGCAATCGCCCAGGGTATAATAGTCGTGCTGGTGACCTACCTCACCATAGTGTTCGGCGAACTCGTGCCGAAGAGGATAGCGCTGAGCGCCTCCGAGCGGGTCTCCAAGGTGGTGGCCGGCCCGATGAAGGTCATTTCGGCGATAGTTTCGCCCTTCGTGTGGCTGCTCGCCAAGAGCACCGGCCTCGTGATCAGGATTCTGGGCGTGAAGAGCCAGGAGTCGAAGGTCACCGAGGAGGAGATCAAGTCAATCATACAGGAAGGCACCGACGAAGGCGAGGTGTCGCCCGTGGAGCAGGACATAGTGGAGAGGGTGTTCGCCCTCGGTGACCTCAAGGTCAACACCATCATGACTCTCAGGAACGACATCGTCTGGCTCGACAAGGAGATGAGCGAGAAGGAGATACGCGACACCATCGAGGAGAACCTCTTCGAGGCCTATCCAGTGACTGACGGCGACCTCGACCACGTGGTGGGCGTGCTCTCCCTCAAGGACTACGTGCTCAGCATAGGCAAGCCCGGATTCAGCCTGGAGAAGCTGATCCGCGAGCCTGTCTATTTCCATGAGAACATGAGCGTCTACGCCGTGCTGGAGCAGATGAAGCAGAAGAAGATCAGCCGCGCCCTCGTGTGCGACGAGTACGGCTCCTGCTCGGGCATAATCACCCTCAAGGACATCATGGAGGCCCTCGTGGGCATAGTCAACGACGACCACCAGAAGGAGCCGGACATCATCGCGCGCCACGACAACGACGGCTGGCTCGTCGACGGCCAGTGCTCGATGTATGACTTCAAGATGTTCTTCGACATCGACGATTCCGACGACGACTCCGATTCGGAGTACAACACCGTCGGCGGCCTGATACTCGACGAGCTCGAGCATGTTCCCGTGGCCGGCGAGCAGACTACCTGGAAGGACTTCTCCTTCGAGGTGGTGGACATGGACGGCGCCAGGATCGACAAGGTGATAGTCAAGCGTGAGACGCCTCCCGCTTCCGAGGAGGAGGACGGGGAGGGGGACGAATAGCCTCCAGGAAGCCGGCCGGGATTTACGCAGGTCGGCAGGGATTTCAAAAAAAGCAGGCCGGGATTTCAAATCCCGGCCTGCTTTTCTGCAGTTGCGGCGGTCTCTATTTGAGTTCGAACGAAACCTTGCCGCGCACATCGTCGGCTGCCGCCGCGACGTAGATGTCGAACATTCCGGGCTCGGCCACCCATTCGTGCCTGTCGGCGTCGAAGTAGCTGAGGTCCTCCTTGTCGACGGTGAAGCTGACTTCGGTGGTCTCACCGGGGGCGAGGCTGACCTTCTTGAAGCCCTTGAGCTCCTTGACGGGGCGCTCCACGGAAGCCTTGCGGTCGCCGACGTACATCTGGACGATCTCCTTGCCCTCGCGGTCGCCGGTGTTGGTCACGGAAACCCTCACGGTCACGCTGCCGTCCATGTTCATCTCGTCCTTGTCGATCACGGGCTTGCCGTACTCGAAGCTGGTGTAGCTCAGACCGTGGCCGAAGGCGAACAGGGGCTTGGTCTTCTTCTGAAGGTCGGTCCATCTGTAGCCTACGTAGATGCCGTCCTTGTACTCGATGTCCACGGTGTCGGCGGAGGCGATTCCGGTGTACTCTCCCATGATGTGGGCGGGCACGTCCTCAAGCCTTGCGGGGAAGGTGAAGGGCAGCTTGCCGGAAGGGTTCACGTCGCCTGAGAGCACGTCGGCGATGGCATGGCCGGCCTCGGAGCCGATGTACCAGGCCTGCACGATGGCGGGAACTTCCTCCACCCAGGGCATGGCCACGGCGTTGCCGGAGATGTTGACCACGATGAGATTCTCATTCGCCGCGGCGAGAGCCTCGATCACCTGGTCCTGGCCGTAGGGAAGTCCGAGCTGGGTGCGGTCGGCGCCTTCGCAGTCCTGCTGGTTGCTCTTGTTGAGTCCGCCGATGAAGATCACGTAGTCAGCCTCCCTGGCCCTGGCCACGGCGTCGGCGATCAGCTGCCCGGCCGAACGGTTCTCGCTGAGGTCCTGTCCGGTGGTGACTCCGTTGTACTCGCCGCCGGTGTCGCCTACATAGCCTCTTTCATAGACCACCTCGGCAATGTCGCCGAAGCGCTCGCGTATGCCCTCGAGGGGAGATATCTCCCTCTGAACCTTGAGCGAGGAGCTTCCTCCTCCCACGGTCATCATCTTGACGGCGTTCTCTCCGACAACCAGTATGGTAGAGCCCTTCTTCACCTCCATGGGAAGCAGGTCCGCGTCGTTCTTGAGCAGCACGATTCCTTCGCCCGCAATCTGTCTTGCGGCGGCATAGTGGGCGTCGGAGCAGAGGCTGCCGAGAGGGCGGTTCCTGTCCATCACGGTGCGGAAGGCGAGCCTGAGCACGTTGCGCACCTTGGCGTCAAGCTCCTCGGTGCCCACCTCTCCGCTGCGTATCTTTTTGAGATAGGGGAGAGCCAGGTAGTAGCTGTCGTAGGCGTTGCTGGCGCCCTCGCTGAGTCCGTCGGTCCAGGAGCCGAACTCCATGTCGAGCCCGTTGTGGATGGCCTCGTCGGTGTCGTGGGTTCCTCCCCAGTCAGACACCACCACTCCGTCGTATCCCCACTCTCCGCGCAGGATGTCGTTGAGCAGGTACTGGTTGTGGCAGCAGGCCTGGTTCTTATAGAGGTTGTATGAGCCCATGATGGCCCATGCGCCGCCTTCCTGCACTGCGGCCTTGAACGCGGGCAGGTAGATTTCATAGAGAGTGCGGTCGTCGACTATCACGTTGGTGTTGTAGCGGTTGACCTCGTGGTTGTTGAGCGCGAAGTGCTTCACGCAGGCCGCGACTCCGTTGGACTGCACGCCCTTGACGTAGGGAACCACCATCGTGGCGGCGAGGTAGGGGTCTTCGCCCATGTACTCGAAGTTGCGTCCGTTGAGGGGAGTGCGGTAGATGTTGACTCCGGGACCGAGGAGCATGGCCTTGTTGCGGTAGCGGGCCTCTTCTCCTATGCTCTTGCCGTAGAGCAGCGACATGTCTTCATTCCAGGTGGCTGCGAGGCAGGTCAGCGCGGGGAAGGCCACGCAGGAGTCATTGGTCCAGCCGGCCTGGTCCCATTCGTCCCAGAGGACTTCGGCGCGTATCCCGTGGGGGCCGTCGGTGGTCCAGATTTCGGGAATGCCGAGACGCGGCACTCCGCGGGAGCTGAACTTGGACTGGGCGTGGATCACGGCGATCTTTTCTTCCAGCGTCATTCTGCTGAGCGCATCCTCGACGCGGTCCTCGATGGGCTTGGTCTCATCGAGGTAGACCGGTACCTGCGCAGCCAGCGGTGCTGTCGCGAGTGCAAGTCCGGCGATGATGTGTATCAGTTTCATGTCTTTATGGTTAATGGTTTGAGTGCTCTTACTTGACGGGGACAGCCTCGGCCACGGCGATCATGCCGAGATTGATCAGCGAGCGGACGCTGGCGTTCTCGGGCACGAGGTGCACGTTGGCGGTGTCGAGTCCCATCAGGATGGGTCCGTTGACTTCGGCGCCGCCGAGCATCTCCACGAGCTTGTAGGAGATGTTGGCCGCGGCGAGGTTCGGGAAGATGAAGGTGTTGACCTCGCGGTCGCCGAGCTTGTTGAAGGGGTAGAGGCGCGCCCTGGTCTCGCGGTCCAGAGCGATGTTGGCCTTCATCTCGCCGTCGACGAGGATGTCGGGATATTTCTCATGGAGCATCTCCACGGCCTTGGCGACCTTGAGCGAGCGGGTGCCGTTGTCGGTGCCGAAGTTGGAAGACGAGAGCATCGCGATGACCGGTTCGATTCCGAAGCGGCGCACCGTCCTTGCGCTCATCAGGGCTATCTGCACGAGGTCGTCGGCGGTGGGAGAGGGGTTCACTGCGGTGTCGGCGAAGAACATGGGGCCGCGCTTGGTCGTGACTATCCTCATCGCGGCGAGCTGGCGCTCGGCGGGGAGGGCGAAGACCTGGCGGATGATGTCCAGGGCCTGGATGTAGTTGTGGCCGTAGCCGAGCAGCGAGGTGTCGGCGTCGCCGGAGGCTATCATCATCATGGTGAACCAGTTGCGCTGGAGCATGCACTTGGAGGCCTCGTCGCGGTTGATTCCGCGGCGGCTCATCTTGGAGTAGAGCAGCTCGGCGTAGCGGTTGCGGCGCTCCCTCTCGGCCTCGCTGCGGAAGTCGAGTATGTAGCTGTCGTCGAGCGACAGGTTGTGTTCGTAGAGCAGGGCGTGGATCTTCTCGCGGCTGCCGACAAGGATCGGGGTCGCGGCGCCGTCGGTGAGGAGGTGGATGGCGGCCTTGATGGAGTTGAGGCTGTCGCCCTCGCTGAACACGAGTCGGCGGGGAGTCGCGGTGCGGGCCATCGAGCGGATGGAGCGCATCAGCTTGTCGTCGCGTCCCATGCGCCCCTCGAGCTGCTGGCAGTAGGCGTCCCAGTCGGTGATGGTCCTGCGGGCCACTCCGGATTCGATGGCCGCCTTGGCCACTGCCATGGATATGCGGGTGATCAGGCGGGGGTCAAGCGCCTTGGGGATCAGGTATTCGCGTCCGAAGGAGATGTTGCTGTCGTTGTAGGCTGCGGCCACGATGTCGGGAACCGGCTCCTTGGTGAGGGCGGCGAGGGCCTTGACGGCGGCGATCTTCATCTCGTTGTTGATCTTGGTGGCGCGCACGTCGAGGGCGCCGCGGAAGATGTAGGGGAAGCCGAGCAGGTTGTTGACCTGGTTGGGGTAGTCGGAGCGTCCGGTAGCGAAGATTATGTCGGGCCTGGCTCCCACCGCGGCTTCATAGCTGATCTCCGGGTTGGGGTTGGCGAGCGCGAAGACTATGGGGTCCTTGGCCATGCTGCGCACCATGTCGGGGGTGAGCACGTCGGCCACGGAGAGTCCGAGGAAGACGTCGGCGCCCCTGACAGCCTCCTCCAGGGTGCTGATCTCGCGGTCGGTCGCGAACTCGGCCTTGGCTGCGTTGAGATTGCAGCGGCGCTTGCTGATCACGCCCTTGCTGTCGCACATCACCACGTTCTCTCTCCTGACTCCGAGTGCCATGTAGAGCTTCGCGCAGGAGATTGCGGCTGCGCCGGCTCCGTTGACCACCACCTGCACCTCGTCGATCTTCTTTCCGTTGATCTCAAGGGCGTTGAGCAGGGCGGCGGCGGAGATGATGGCGGTGCCGTGCTGGTCGTCGTGCATCACGGGGATGTCGAGCTCGTCGCGCAGGCGCTCCTCGATCTCGAAGCACTCGGGGGCCTTGATGTCCTCGAGGTTGATGCCGCCGAAGGTCACCGCGATGTTCTTGACAGTGCGGATGAACTCCTCGGTGTCGGTGGTGTCGACCTCGATGTCGAACACGTCGATGTCGGCGAAGGTCTTGAACAGGAAGCCCTTGCCTTCCATCACGGGCTTGCCGGCACCGGCGCCGATGTTGCCCAGCCCGAGCACGGCGGTGCCGTTGGAGATCACGGCCACGAGGTTGCCCTTGTCGGTGTACTTGTAGGCGTCCTCGGGGTTCTTCTGGATCTCGAGGCAGGGCTCGGCGACTCCGGGGGAGTACGCGAGCGAGAGGTCCTTCTGGGTGCTGTAGGGCTTTGTGGGGATTACTTCAATCTTGCCGGGACGGCCTTCGGAATGGTAGGCGAGGGCCTCGTCACGGAAACTTTTGTTATTGCTCTCTTCCATATGGAGTTTTCCAAAAAAAATCTGCCGAAATTACGAATTTTCCGGCAGATTTCTCCTCGGGAGGACCCAAGTTTTTTTTAATTTTCAAGCGCAGGAAGCAGGAACTCCCATATCAGGTTGATTTCGGCCTGCATGTCCTGCAGGTTGGCGGTCACGGCGATCACGGCGTCCTGGTCGGGAAGCACGAGTATGTACTGGCCGCCGGCCCCGTCGGCGCGGAAGGCATTGTGGCGGCAGCGCCAGATCTGGTAGCCGTAGCCCTGCAGCCAGTCGCTGTTTTCGGGCGTCATCCCGAGCTTCTCTGCCAGTTCGGGCTTCACTCCGGCGGGCAGCGAGGGCACCTGGGCAGCGGAAGCCTGCTCCACCCAGCCTTCGGGAAGGATGCGCTTGCCGTACCATACGCCGTCCTGGAGCAGCAGGAGGCCCATCTTGGCGAGGTCTTCGGTCTTGAGGTACAGACCCCAGCCGCCGCAGTTCACGCCCTGGGGGCTCTCGTCCCAGCGCACGTCGGTGATGCCGAGAGGCTCGAACAGGCGGGGGCGGAGGTAGTCGGCAACCTTCTCGCCGGTGAGCTGCTGCACGATGGCGGAGAGCACGTAGGTGCCGAGGCTGTTGTAGGTGAAGAAGGTGCCGGGGTCATGCTCCACGGGCCAGGAGAGGAAGATCTCCACCCAGTCGGCGTCCATGTTGCCCATGGCGGCGCCGGTGGGGTCGGTGTCGTGGCCGCAGTTCATCGTGAGCAGGTTGCGCACGGTCATGGCCTCGAGCCTGTCGCTGACTTCGTCGGGCAGCTTGTCAGGGAAGAAGGAGACGATCTTGTCGTCGAGGCTCAGCAGGCCTTCGTCGATGGCGAAGCCCACGGCGGTGGAGGTGAAGGTCTTGCTGACGGAGTTCAGCACGTGCGGTACGTCCGGAGCCGCGCCGTTCTGCCAGGTCTCGGAGAGCACCTTCCCGTGCTGCACTATCATCAGGCTGTGGATCTCCTGGCCGGCGCCGGCTGCTGCCGCCAGGTAGTCGGTGACGGCCTTGTCGAGCTGTTCGGAGGCTTCTCCGCGGGGGAGGCTGCCGGTCGGGTCGACTGAACTGCCGCAGGAACTTGCCGCGCCTGCCGCCAGCAGGCATGCGGCCATGAAGGGGATGATGGTTTTCATTTCAGTGGTTTGTGTTTGTCAGTTTTCGGAGAGTATCTTGCGGATATGGGTGTGGAGGATGTGGAACGCGGGGTCGCGCATCGCGTTGTGGTCGTGGCCGCCGGTGAGCCCGCCGCCGTGGAACCATATCACCACGGGGCAGCCGCTGAGGTCTTCGGGGTAGTAGACGTCGAGCTTGCAGTATTCGCTGGCGTAGGCGTCGTCGGAATCAGTGTAGGAGATGTCCCTGACGGTGCTGTAGGTCGTCTGCCGCGGCTGGGCGGAGAGCAGGGCCGTCAGGAAGAGGGCGAGGAGTGTGAGAGTCTTCTTCATATCATGCGTTTTTCTGGAAGGGCTGTATCCAGGTGAGCTTGTTCCATACGCCCTCGAGCGGGCCGCGCCTGTGGTGCCTGAGCCATGCGGTGCTGAACCAAACCTGGAGGATGACCACGAGCAGGCCTATGCAGATGCTCATCGTGTGGCCGGAGACGGTGTGCAGCCCGAAGCCCCAGTGGTAGAAGAGCAGGCCTCCGATTATCGACTGGCCGATGTAGTTGCTCAGCGACATCTTGCCGTAGGGGGAGAGGACCATCAGGGCCTTGCGGGCGCGGGTCCTGTAGAAGAGCAGGCAGACGCCGGACACGATTATCCACATCATGGAGAAGTTTCTCCACATGGTCTGCATGGCGTCCAGGGGACTGGCGATGGCGGGGTTCTCGATGTTCCTGGCCCAGCCTCCGGCCCAGGGGTTGACCAGGGCGAACATTATGACAGCTCCGACCAGGATGCGTTTCCAGATCCTGATGTGGTCGCCCTCGTCGTAGAACATCCTGGTGCGGCCGAGCAGTATGCCTATGGCGAAAAGGCAGACGGTCTGCGTGAGGCGGCCGTGACTTATCGCCCACTGGAAGTTGCTGATGAAGCCGTGGGTGATTCCGGCTCCGGCGACATCGAGGAAACTGCCCTCGGCGCAGGCCTGGAACATGGCCATGTAGTGTTCTCCGCTGCCGCTGAACGCGAGCGGCGCCGCCTCGGGGTTGATGAGGGCGCGTATTATGCAGACTATCTCGACCGGCTGGATGAACATCACCGCGGCAATCGCGATGAGCACGGCGTTGCTGGAGCGGATGAACGGGACGACGAAGAGCGCGCAGACGGCGTAGACCGTCAGGATGTCGCCGTTGTAGAAGCAGAGGTCAAGCAGACCCCATGCGAAGAGCAGCAGCATGCGCCAGAGGAAACGCGGCCGGAAGTCGACGCCCTTCTTCGCCTGGTTGTCGTTCTGGATGAAGAAGCTCAGGCCGAAGAGCAGTGCGAAGATCGCGTACATCTTGCCTCCGAAGATGAAGAAGGCGGTGTCCCATACTGCCTGGTCGAGCCCGGTCGGTTCGGGAAACGAATAGAAATTGAGGTGTTCGATGAAATGCAGCAGGACTATGCCGGCTATTGCTATGCCCCTGAGGATGTCGGCGACATCGATACGGGTGTTCGGGAGGCTCGAGGCCGAGTATATGTATTTCATGGCCTCTAATATACGCAATCTTCGCGATTTTGCATAGTGGAAGATTATGCGTATCTTTAACCGATACCGCATTTTAATGACATTGAACACTATGGAAGAGAATCTGGATTTGCGCAAGGCGCTCGTGGACGCGCGTCTGGCGGTGAAGGACCTGCCGCGCACCGGCAACGGCGACACCATCGAAGCTTATTGGGAGGTTTGCTGCGGCGACGTGCTCGTGGCCGAGGAGAATCTGCGCGAGCAGAGGCGCCTTTGGGAGAATTCCGCGCTGGCGGAGGAGTTCCTCGACATCGCGGAATATCTGGAAGGCTTCGACCATAAGCTCGACGGTCTGAACCAGGCGGTGCAGCGCATGACGGATGCGGTCTATGAGCATCCGGCGCTGAAGCTCAGGCTGCTCATGTTCCGCCAGCTGGTGCTCAGCCGCATCGAGAGCCTGCACGGCTGCGAACTGGGCGCGTCGGAGGACGTGCATGCGCAGATCTGCCTGTATGAGCGCAATATCGAACATGCCGACAACGGGGAGTACGACCTCGTCGAGCAGGAGGGCCATCTGAAACGCGACCCCGTGGAGTGGAGCAGCGCCTACGAGAAAGTCATCGACGAGGTGGAGCGGCTGGTAGACGAGGAGCTGGAGGACCATCCGCGCGGGATGGGCTTCTGCTTCGCGTACTGGAGCGCCAAGGAGGCCCTGCTGCGGACGAAATTCGGAATCGACTGGCGCAGCCCCTCCGCCATGAACCCGGGGGTGCTCTTCGACTGAACCCGCCTGCCGCGGCTAATGCGGAGTGACGTACTCCTCTCCCCGCAGGAAAACCTTTTCTATCAGCGGGGTCTGGTAGGCGTAGGTGAAGAACTCCACTGAGGGCATGGGCCGGGTCAGGAAGAAGTTCGCGGCCTTGCCGGCGGTGATGGAGCCGAAGTCGCGGCTGAGCCCCATGGCGTAGGCGCCGTTGAGCGTAGCCGCACACAAGGCCTCGCGAGGTGTCATCCTGAGGCGTATCGAGGCCAGCGAGCATACCATGCGCATGTTGCCGGAAGGGGAGGAGCCGGGATTGTAGTCGGAGGCCAGCGCCACTCCGAGGCCGGCGCGTATCATCTCCCGTGCCGGAGGATTGCCCATGCCGAGGAAGAACGCGGCGCCGGGCAGCAGGGTGGGCATGGTGTCCGAGCCGCGCAGGGCTTCGATCTCTTCCGCTCCGCTGCTTTCGAGGTGGTCGACCGAGAGGGCGCCGCAGCGCACTCCTGCCTGCACTCCGCCCGAAACGGCCAGCTCGTTGGCGTGAATCTTCGCGCGCAGGCCATACTTCCGCCCTTCGCCTATGATGCGCTCGGTCTCGGCCACCGTGAAGAAGCCCTCGTCGCAGAATACGTCGATGAAGTCGGCCAGACCCTCCCGGGCCACGGCGGGCAGCATCTCCTGGCACACGAGGTCCACATATTCGCCCTGACGTCCGCGATATGCCCGCGCGACAGCGTGCGCCCCGAGGAAGGTGGCCCTGACTTCCAGCGGTGCATTTTCACGTATGCGCCTTATCACGCGCAGCATTTTCAGCTCGTCTTCGGTCGAAAGGCCGTAGCCGCTCTTGATCTCCACGCAGCCGGTGCCCATTGCGGCAATCTCCCGCACGCGCTCCATCGCCGTGGCGTAGAGTTCGTCTTCCGAAGCCGCGTGCAGCCTGTCGGCGGAGTTGAGTATGCCTCCGCCCCGGCGGGCGATTTCCTCGTAGGAGAGTCCGTTGATCTTATCCAGGAACTCCTGCTCGCGGCTGCCCGCGTAGACGAGGTGGGTGTGCGAATCGCAGAACGAGGGGAAGAGCATGCCTCCTCCGGCGTCGATACGCCTGCCGACATCCTCCGGCATACCTTCCGACGCGCTTCCGAATGCCGCGATTCGTCCGTCCTCGACGAGCAGCCAGGCGTCTTCAAGCGTCTCCATGCGACCCATCTCCTCGCCGCAGAGCCGCGTGCGCCCCTGCCTTTCGATGCCGAAGATGCAGGCGATATTGTGTACCAGCGTCCTCATCGCTCACGCAGGAATTGCACCGACGCCTCGATGTAGGGGTACATCACGGCGTCGTTGTCGATGAACGGCACCCGCCTGCGGTAGTCGGCGACAAGGTTCTCCAGCGCCGGGGAGGTGCGCGCCGGGCGGCGGAATTCCAGCGCCTGGGCGGCGTTGAACAGCTCTATGGCCAGCACGCGCTCGGTGTTGAGAACCACGCGGCGGAGCTTGGTGGCGGCGTTCGCCCCCATGCTGACGTGGTCTTCCTGGCCCTGCGACGAGGGTATGGAATCGACCGAGGCCGGCATGCAGAGACCCTTCGACTGGCTTACGATCGACGCCGCGGTGTACTGCGGAATCATGAATCCGCTATTCAGGCCCGGGTTGGCCACGAGGAAGTGGGGCAGTCCGCGCGAGCCGGAGATCAGTTTGTAGATCCGGCGCTCGGAGATGCTTCCGAGTTCGGCGAGGGCGATCGCCAGGAAGTCCATGGCCAGGGCGATGGGCTGCCCGTGGAAGTTGCCCGCGGAGATGATCATGTCCTCGTCCGGGAAGATGGTGGGGTTGTCTGTCGGCGAGTTGATCTCGGTCTCGAGAACGCCTGCGACGTAGTCGATGGTGTCCTTGGTGGCGCCGTGGACCTGAGGCATGCAGCGAAAGGAATAGGGGTCCTGCACATGCTTCTTGGGGCGGCGTATCAGCTCGCTGCCTTCGAGCAGGCTGCGCACGGCACGTGCGGTGGAGAGCTGCCCGGGGTGGGCACGTATCACGTGGACCTCGTCGTAGAAAGGTTCGATGCGTCCGTCGAAGGCGTCGAGGGAGAGCGCCCCGATGCGGTCGGCCCAGTCGCTCAGACGCCTGGCGTCGATGACGGCCTGTACGCCGTATGCGCTCATGAACTGGGTGCCGTTGAGCAGGGCGAGACCTTCCTTGGACTGCAGCTCCAGGGGCTTCCAGCCGAATTCCTCCAGGACTTCGGCAGAGGGTCGGCGGCGTCCGTCATGTTCGACTTCGCCCAGGCCGAGCAGCGGCAGGCTGAGGTGCGCGAGCGGTGCGAGGTCTCCTGAGGCTCCAAGAGAGCCCTGCCGGTAGACGACGGGGAGTATGCCGTTGTTGTAGAAATCGATGAGGCGCTCGACGGTCTCCATCCGCACGCCCGAATAGCCGTAGGAGAGCGAGCGTATCTTGAGCAGCAGCATCAGCCGCACGATCTCGGAAGGAACCTGCTCGCCTGTGCCGCAGGAATGCGACATGACCAGGTTGCGCTGGAGCTGCGAGAGCTCGTCGCCGCCGACCGATATGTCGCAGAGCGAGCCGAATCCGGTGGTGATGCCGTAGACGGGCTGGTCTGAATCCTTGATCTTCCGGTCGAGATATTCGCGGCAGCGCACTATCCTGCGGCGAAGTTCTTCGCTCAGGGCGACCGGCTTTCCGCTGTCGAGAATCTCCTTCAGGCCGGCTATGGTCAGCCTTTCGGAGCTGAGATGGTGGTATTCCATGTGTTTTGTTCCTTGTTTAGCCGTTGTCTGCCAGCGCCTCGCGTATGAGCTTGTCGTCGGCATAGTTGGGGAGAGTCACTTTAAGTCCGGGGGTGCGCTCCATCTCGCGGCGTATCGCCTCCACGGCCCCGTCGTTGCGGGACCAGCTGCGGCGGGCGATGCCGTTGTTGACGTCCCAGAAGAGCATCTCCCGGATATGCCGGGCGGAGTCAGGGGAGCCGTCAAGCACCATTCCGAAGCCTCCGTTGATGACCTCGCCCCAGCCGACTCCGCCGCCGTTGTGGAGCGACACCCAGGTGGCGCCGCGGAAGGAGTCGCCGATGACGTTCTGCACCGCCATGTCGGCTGTGAGGTTGGAGCCGTCGTAGATGTTGGAGGTCTCGCGGTAGGGGGAGTCGGTTCCGGAGACGTCGTGATGGTCGCGTCCCAGCACCACGGGGGCGGAGATGCGTCCGTCGGCTATGGCTTCGTTGAACGCCAGGGCTATCTTCGTGCGGCCCTCGCAGTCGGCGTAGAGGATGCGCGCCTGCGAGCCCACCACGAGCCTGTTGCAGCCGGCCTCGCGTATCCAGTGGAGGTTGTCCTCCAGCTGGCCGCGTATGGAGCCGGGCGCCGTCCGGCACATGTCCTCGAGGACTCCGGCGGCGAGACTGTCGGTCATTTCGAGGTCTTCCGGCTTCCCGGAGGTGCATACCCAGCGGAACGGACCGAAGCCGTAGTCGAAGAACATGGGGCCCATGATGTCCTGCACGTAGGAGGGGTAGCGGAAACGTCCGTCTTCGCGCATCACGTCGGCGCCGGCGCGCGAGGATTCGAGCAGGAAGGCGTTGCCGTAGTCGAAGAAGTACATGCCACCGTCAGCCAGGCGGTTGATTGCGGCCACCTGCCGGCGCAGCGACTCCTGCACACATTCGCGGAAGCGCTGAGGGTCTTCGGCCATCATCCTGTTGGATTCGTCGTAGCTGAGCCCGGCGGGGTAGTAGCCGCCCGCCCAGGGGTTGTGCAGCGAGGTCTGGTCGGAGCCGAGGTCAACCTTGATTCCCTCGTCGGCGAGCCTCTCCCAGAGGTCGACTATGTTGCCGACGTAGGCGAGGGAGACGACTTCCTCGCGGGCCACGGCTTCCCGTATGCGGGGTATCAGTTCGTCGAGCGAGTCGTGCAGTTCGTCGACCCAGCCCTGGTCGAAGCGTTTGCGGGCCGCCTTGGGGTTGATTTCGGCGATCACGGAGACCACGCCGGAGATGTTGCCCGCCTTGGCCTGGGCGCCGGACATGCCTCCGAGTCCGGAGGAGACGAAGAGCATGCCGCGGGCCGAAGTGCGGCCGCCGCCGAAGCGCTTGCGGGCGGCGTTCATCACCGTGATGGTAGTTCCGTGCACGATTCCCTGGGGTCCTATGTACATGTAGGAGCCGGCGGTCATCTGCCCGTACTGCGAGACTCCGAGGGCGTTCAGCCGCTCCCAGTCGTCGGGCTTGGAGTAGTTCGGAATCACCATGCCGTTGGTCACCACTACGCGCGGGGCGTCGGGGTGGGAGGGGAAGAGTCCGAGAGGGTGGCCGGAGTACATGACCAGGGTCTGGCTGTCGGTCATCTCCGAGAGGTATTTCATGGTCAGGCGGTACTGCGCCCAGTTCTGGAACACCGCGCCGTTGCCTCCGTAGGTGATGAGCTCGTGGGGGTGCTGGGCCACTGCCTTGTCGAGGTTGTTCTGGATCATCAGCATGATTGCCGCGGCCTGCCGGCATTTCGCGGGATATTCGTCTATGGGGCGGGCGTGCATGTCGTAGTCGGGACGCAGGCGGTACATGTAGATGCGGCCGTATCTGCGTAGCTCTTCGGCGAACTCCTTCGCGAGCAGGGCATGGTGCTTCGCGGGGAAGTAGCGCAGGGCGTTGCGCAGCGCGAGTTCCTTCTCGGCGGGGGTCAGTATGTCCTTGCGCCTGGGCGCGTGGTTTATGCTTGTGTCGTAGGGTTTCGGCTCGGGCAGGATGTCGGGTATGCCTGCCCGGATGTCGGCCTGGAATTCTTCGAGGGTCATGGCTATTTCTTTATTTTTTCTTCCACGATGCGGAGGATTTCTGCTTCGAGGCGCACTGCTTCCGCCGCGATGGAGTCGGCTTCGGCGGTCAGCGATTCCGCCAGAGCGCGGTCCTTGAGCCCGGCGGCGTTGATCTTCACGTTGAGGCAGGCCCCCAGCACGGCTCCGCGCGCCGCTATGGCCCCGACCCCTGCGTCGGAGACGGAGTTGGGGTTGCCGGTCTCGGCCATCGCCTTCACGAGGGGGAAGACTTCGGCGGCGGCTTTCATGGTCCTCAGGGGCACCTGAGTGGCGTACAGGGTGGCTTCCTGCAGGGCGGCGCTGCGGGCGGCCTTCTCCTCATCGGTGTTCTTCGGCATAGCGAAGACGGCCATGATGCGGTTGAAGGCTTCGGTGTCCTCGTCGACCAGGTGCAGAAGTCCGTCCAGCAGTTTCTGTCCGCGGTCGGCCCAGTCGGAGAATTCCTCCCAGCGCTCGTCCCAGCCGGCCTTGTGCGACGAGAGGTTGGCCACCATGGTTCCGAGAGCGGCACCGAGGGCTCCCATGTAGGCGGAGATAGAGCCGCCTCCGGGGGCGGGGGATTCGCTGGCGGTCTCCTCGGCGAAGGCCTTGCAGCTCATGTCGATGAGCTTCTCCTTCCTGTCGTCGGCTTCCAGCAGATATTCTATGACCTTCTCTTCGGGCCGGAAGGGCCTGAGGTCGTCGAGCCCCATCGACTTTATGGCGATTTTCAGGATTTCCTCCTCGGAGATGCCGGTGGAGCGGTGCTGCTTGCGCAGGAAATAGCGGCCCGCGTCGATCAGGGCGCTCTTGGGCACGAGCCCGACGATTTCGGTGCCGGTGACGCGCACTCCTCTCGCGTCGGCCTTACGGCAGACTTCGTCGAACGCGACGTGAAGCGGGGTGCGGGAGATGTCGGTCAGGTTCATGGAAACCTGGGCGATTCCGTACTCCTTGATGTACCAGCCTATGGCCTTGGTCGCGGGGAGGGTGCCGGGCTGCATCACCGGGTTGCCGTCGGCGTCTCTGACTAGGGGTCCGGTGATCGGGTTGCCTTCGCGCACGGGGCGGCCTTTCTCGCGGACGTCGAATGCTATGGCGTTGGCGCGGCGGGTGGAGGTGGTGTTGAGGTTGAAGTTGACGGCTATCAGAAAGTCGCGCGCGCCCACCGTGGTGGCTCCGGTGCGGGCGATTCCCTCATCGTAGGGGCGTGCCCCGAAGTCGGGGGCGGTGTCTTCGTGCGCCGTCTTCTCGGGGAGCGCTTCGTATTCGCCTGCGCGGCATACGGCAAGGTTGCGTCGCTCGGGGCGCAGGGCGGCGGCTTCGTAGCAGTAGGTGGGGATCTGCAGCTCGTCGGCTATCCTTCGGGCGAGGTCGCGGGCGAGCGGTACGCATTCTTCCAGGGTGATGCCGGAGACGGGGACCAGGGGCAGCACGTCGGTCGCGCCCATGCGCGGATGCTCTCCATGGTGCTGGCGCATGTCTATGACTTCAGCGGCCTTCCTGACTCCGGCGAATGCGGCCTCCACCACGGCCTCGGGTTCGCCCACGAAGGTGACCACGGTGCGGTTGGTGGCCTCTCCGGGGTCAACGTCGAGGACTTTGACTCCGCCTGCGGCTTCGATGGCCCGGACAATCTGTTGTATCTTCTCCTTGTCGCGCCCCTCGCTGAAGTTGGGGACGCACTCGATTATGCGCTTGTTCATTTTCAGTGTCTGATGTGTGGTTATCGTCAGACAAAGTTAGCATAATTCGGGAGATAATGGCACGGGAGGGTTATTTCACAGGTTCCGGGGAGCGGAGTTCGCGCAGCAGGTGCCTTGTCGCGGCCAGGGGGTGGTGGAATATCATTCTCGGGCCGGCCCAGCGCATGACCGTGCGTATGCGCTCCCTCATGTCTGCGCGGTAGCAGTGGACAGGGCATTTGCGGCAGCTGGGCTTGCCGTTCCCGAAGCGGCAGCTGTCGAGTCTCCGGAGGGCGTAGTCGAGGAGCGCCGAGCACTCGGGACAGAGGGGGCGGGTGTTGTGGCGCGCGTCGATTCGGTCGGTTATGGCGGTCCGGCCTTGCTGCCGGCAGTGTCTGCGGCAGTACATCCGTATCATCAGTGCGACAACCTTCTTCTCGTCTGCAATGCGGTCGGGCATGTTCTTGCTGTTATTGTCTATGGATAGGAATCGGGGTTACGCTGCATTTCTGTCCACGGTTTCGGCCAGGTCCTCGACCTTCCTGTCGGCGTAGCGCGCGAAGGTGTTGAGGCAGAGCGGGCAGGCGGTCACGATCACGTCGGGTGACGCCACCGTAAGGTTGCTGAGGGCGTTTTCGGTCATCACCCTGCGTTTGTCCAGACCAAGCGAGAGGCTGCCTACGCTTCCGCCGCAGCAGATGCTCTCCTTTCGGTTCTTGGCGGCCTCGACAAGTGTGCCGGCATGGCGCAGCACATTGCGCGGCTGCTCGTATATTCCGCATCCGCGTCCGAGTTCGCACGGGTCATGGTAGACGTAGGTCCGGTCTCCCGCGCTGACTCTGAGGCGTCCTTGCGCTATCAGTTCGTCTATGAACTCGGTATGGTGGACTATCCGGATTCCGTCGAGCTTGTACCTCTCCTTGAAGATGCGGTAGCATATAGGGCAGGTGAGCAGCAGGGTGTCGGCTCCGGAGCTGCGGATTATCTCCGTGTTCTTCACTATCATCTGCATGGCCTCCTTGATGCGTCCGGCCATCCACATGGGCCGTCCGCAGCAGATGCCTCCGTCCTTGTCCATGAGTTCGTACTCTACTCCGGCCTTGCGCAGCAGCGATTCCATGGCCTTCTTGATCGAGGGCGTGAGGGCGGTCATGCACCCGGCGTAATATAGCACCTTGCCGCGGCTGTCCGTGGTCAGAGGAGCCGTGTCGATGAGGGTATAGTCGGGGTTTATGCCATAGCGGCGCACCGACCGCTGGGCTATGCGCAGCCTGTCGCCCTGCACTCCCACGGGGCAGACGGCGGTACATTTGCCGCAGAGCAGGCACTTGTCGCTTATCTCCTCGATGCGCTCTTCGTTGTTGCGGCGTATCTGCCTGTTCAGGTAGACGGTCGTGTCCCTGGTGTTGGCCTTCTGCACGCTCATGGGGCAGGCGTCGATGCAGAGTCCGCAGCCAGGGCAGGAATATACCTGGGCCTTGGCGAGGCCCTTGCGCGCGTTGCGTATCTTGAGCCCTGCGTTGCGCATCGGAATCAGGAGTATCTCCGAGGGGATGTGCATGTAGCGGGTGAACGGCAGTACCACGAAGAAGACGCAGAGGGCGCAGGAGTAGGCCCACCAGCAGGGGAGGATGTTCGTGGTGTCGCTCAGGAAAGCCGAGAACAGGTGGTTGAGGGACTTCGTGAGGAAGGAGCCGCCGCTGATGTTGGCGGTGAATCCTTCGGCGAGGAGGCGGAGCGGGAATATCGCCCACAGCGAATACAGGCCTATCATGTCGAGGAAGCTCGGTCTGGTGGTGCGGCGCATGCCGAACAGCCGCGAGCGTATTCTCTTGATTATCGCGAGGGTGATGCCGCTGAGGACCATGAGAAGGAAGAAGTCCATCAGGAAGAAGAGCACGGCCCCTTCCATGGTGCTCTCGGTCTCAGCCACGAAATATCTGAAGAATATCGGGTAGTAGAGCAGTTTGGCCCTGTGGGGCGTGTAGAGCAGCACCTCGATGTGCCCGATGACTATCAGCATGAACCAGCCGAAGGCTATGCTGGAGTGCATGTAGCCCAGGAGCTTGTTGCGCTTCCATATCTTCACGTGCAGAAGGCAGTCGCAGAAGATGTCCTTGACGTTCTTCAGCATGGTCTTCGGGGTGATCAGGGATTTCAGGAAGCGCTTCCTGTCCTCGGCGGGCAGCTGGAGAAGGATTCTCACCAGCGCGACGAGGCAGTATGTGATGACGAACGCCATTCCTATCAGGAACGGCAGCACGAAGTTGTTGTAGCCGGATGCAAATCTTTCGCTCACCTCAGTCCTCCTTATACAGTTTGCAGATTGAGAGTATCAGATGTCTGGTGTTGATGCCGCGGGGGCAGACCATGGAGCATTTCCCGCAGAGCATGCAGCACTGGAGCATTTTCACGGCCTCTTTCTCCCTGCCTCGCTGGAGGCAGTGGAGCACCTTCCTCAGGCTCATTCCGCTGAAGGTTCCTGCCGGGCAGGTGGCGCTGCAGGAGCCGCACGACATGCATTTCCACGCATCCGGTTCGAGCTCGTGCAGTTTGTCGAACAGGGTGAAGTCCACCTTGTCCATGTTGACCGTCGAGCTGGGGGAGATGCCGAATCCGAAGATGTTTTTCATGGCCTGCCGTTGGGATTCTTCAGGAACGAGTCGATCTCCAGGGTGGCGGAATCGGCCTCGGCGAGGGTTTCGGGAATGGTTTTCGGCCCGGTGCAGGCCCCGGCGTAGAAGATTCCGTCGCGGGGGGAGGGGGACTGCGCGACGCCGCTGATGTTGTTCCTGCTCTTGAAGAAGCCGTCGGAGTCGACGGGCAGCCGGAGCATCGACGCCAGGGAGGCCGTGTCGCCGCCGCTGACCATGCCCGCCATCAGCACCAGCAGGTCGAGGGTGACCTTTATCGGCCTGCCCGCCAGGGTGTCCTCAGCCTTCACGACGACCCGCCCGTCGATGTTCTCGCTGACCTCGGAGACCCTGCCCCGGATGAAACGTACCCCGTAGTCTCTCTGGGCGGAGATGTAGAAGTCCTCGAACTTCTTGCCGAACATGCGGAGGTCCATGTAGAAGCAGTACACGGCGGCGTCCGGGAACCGCTTCTTCATCTCAATCGCCTGCTTGACGGCGGTGATGCAGCATACCTTGGAGCACTGCGGGTTGCGGGCCTTCTCGTCGCGGGAGCCCACGCAGTGCACGAAGCCCATGGCCTTCATGCCGGCGCTGTCGATGCGCGGGTCGTTCCCCTCGTTGAACCAGTGTTCGAGGTCGCTGTTGGTGATCACCCTGTCGTAGATTCCGTAGCCGTATTCTTCTTTTCGGGCGGCGTCGAAGAGCGTGAATCCGGTGGTGAAGAGTATGGCCTTGGCGATGACCGAGACTCCGTTGGAGAGCATGATGTTGTAGTTGTCGCGGAGCCTGTTCATGAACGAGATTTCGGTGTCGAGGAAAATGTTGGCGTCGGAGGTGTCTCTGATGAGGCCCGAAACGATCTCCTGGGCGGGCGTCATGTCGGGAAACAGGCGGTGCCATCCGGCCACATGCCCTCCCAGACGCTTCTGCTTTTCCACAACGATGGGGCTGTATCCCAGCCCGAGGAGCCTTTTGGCCGCCTCGAGTCCTGCGATTCCTCCGCCTATTATGACTATGTTCTGTTTCATCCTGTCGGTGTTGAAGTTGTCAGCAGCATCTCAGGACGCCGGGTAGTTCCGGCTTCATGAGGTCTTTCTTGTCGACGCCCTTGTATTTGTCTTCGGGCCTGTAGGGTATTCCTATCTTGTCCAGCAGCGGCTCCACGGCGACCTGATGCAGCTGCAGGCCGAGGTCCCACGGGTCGTAGCCCAGCAGCAGGCCGGCGACTTCCTCGTAGGTGAACACGGGGATGCCGTATCCGTTCTTCCCGTAGGTCTTGCCTTCGGTCTCGGCTATCACGTATTGCCAGCGGTCGAGGAAATACGGGCAGCCGGGGCAGTTGGTGATGATCATGTCGGGGTGGTACGGCTCCATGGACTCGAATTTCTTGTAGGTGTTGGAAAGGGAATAGCCGCGGTTGGCCTTGACGTGGTACTGCCTGAAGCCGTAGCCGCAGCAGTGTCGGCGTTCGGGATAGTCGACGACGCTGCCTCCCCAGGATTCCACCATGCCGCACAGCACGTAGGGGTATTCGGCTCCGCCTATCCCCTTGGAGGGGAACATCTTGGAGTAGTGGCAGCCTATGTGCTCGACGACCTTCAGCGGTTCGCCGGTCCGCTTGTTGACGAGGCGGTAGGCGGCCTTTTCCGCGATGAGGTTCCTGTATTTGTATATCAGGTCGCTTGCGTGTGCGACATATCTGGGCTTCTTGAATTCCCTGCGGCAGGCTTTCCAGAGCAGCTCGCGTATCTTGGTCTCGAGTTCGGGGAACTCGTGCCAGGTTTCGAGTATCTCGATGTAGTTGCCGAACGAGGTGATGCAGGAGGTCACATAGTTTTCGTAGCCCGCCTCGGTCATCAGGGCGAACTGCCTTGCGACTATCGTCATCACGGTTTCCTGGGGGATGGTGTCGCAGTGGTAGGCGATGCCCCCGCAGGTCGTGTGGCTCGCGGTTTCGTGGAAATCCTTGCCGAGCACGCCGCGGCATATCTCGAGGAACATCCTTTCCGCTCCAGGGAAGAAATTCTGCCTGATGCAGCTCCTCACATAGAACCAGTGGTCATCGGGAATCTCTTTCTGGTAGTCGGCCCATATTTTCTGTTTGCCTTGGTATATCATATCCGCCGTGTGTTTTATTATTCGTCGTTGAGGTGGCCGGGCGAGTTCTTCTCGAAGGCCATCCTCTCGTATTCTTCCATGCTGACGCCCATCTCCTCGGCCTTCATCCTGGAGTAGCGTTCGACCGTCTCTATCCTTTCGGTTCCTCCTGTGACGTCGAAGATGCTTTTCAGCTCGTCGAGGGCTTCCTGGGGAATCTTCCTCAGCACTCCAGGGCCTTCGCCCTGGTAATTGGCGCCGAGGCGTTCCATGTTGTCCCGGAGGTGTTCCGTATGCCATTTCCATACCGGTCCGGACTCGACGTGGTCCTCCCAGCGGAAAGTTTCGGGATATACGCAGTAGCCGTATTTCAGGATGTTGCCGGTCAGCATACGTGTGAGGGGGAGCAGCTGGCGTCCCTTTTCGGAACAGGTGAAGTATCCGAGCCTGGCCGAAAGGTTGCGGAGCGCCATTATGACCAGGCCGGGGCCGTTCTTGCGGGGGCATCTCGTCACGCAGGACATGCATTCTCCGCAGTACCAGATGGTGTCGCTTTTCAGCAGTTTCTCTATTTCAGCCTCGTTCTTGCTCTGGACGGTGTCCACTATCTTGCGCGGGTCGTAGCGGTAGAACTCGGCCGCAGGGCAGATGGCGGTGCAGGTCCCGCAGTTGATGCAGGTCTTCAACCCTTCCTTGACCCTGTAGTCCTTGGTCAGTTCGTCGTAGAGTTTACCCATAATCCGAATGAATCTTTTGCGCTTTGCGCATGCGGCAAAACGTACAAATTTAGGATTATATTTTAAGACATCAGCATAGGGCCGCCGGAAAATGGCGGGAATTAGGGTAAATCACACCCATCAGGAATGGTTGCTCTGGGTTCGCAAAGAGCGGCTTGACAAGTTGATTTTGATATAGTATCAGAGAACCGGGGTCAAGATCTACGTCCGGCTTCAGCCGAAAATATCGATTCAATCAGAAGAAAACCATATTAGGCAGGATCGCCTCAATCATCTTTTGCGGCACTTCGCACTCCCGGGCGATTTCGGGCCACCTGGATGCTGCTTGGCAGACCTCGTCGATAATCCGTGCGGCATTCTTGATGTTGTTCTTGGCCGCGCATTCGAACAGGTCGTCTTTGGTGATGCCGCTGAATTTGCCGTTTATCGACATCTGGTGGGCCGAGGTCCACTTGCCGTCGGGATTGTAGGCGTATCCCATGTCGTAGGCAGGTGAGAGATGCCACTTTCCGTCTCTGTCCATCAGGAAAGAGATGTTCTTCGTGTGGTCGTCCTGGTTGCATACCACGACATTGAACACCATTCTGCGGAACATTTCCTGTGCCTCCTTGTAGGTGAGCCGCAGGCCGCGCATTACTGCGAACGCCTGTTCGTAGGAGTAGGCCCTGAGGAGCCGGTAATCGAAGTGCGCGATGCCGCAGAGCGTCTGCATGTGTACCTTTGCCCCGTTTGTCCGGTCGAACCGCTTTGTCAGGAAATGAGCTCTCCCGTTCTCTTCGATCAGCGAGCATTCCGCCATGTCGATGCCGCATTCCTTCACAAGACGCGAGAAGGAGTATTCCAGGCGCCCGAAGTTCTCCGTCTCCCTGAATCCTGCCGTGGCGGATACGCCGTCCAGCTTGATGATGTAATAGTCAAATCCGTCGGGTGCTTCGACTTGTCCCGAACGGATTTCTCCGGTCGCCTTGTTGTAGGCGATGATTGCCTTGGCACGTTGTCCGCCGGCTGAGGTGCCGAGGCGCAGAATCTCCGCAATGGCCGCCTTCTTGTCGGAACTGATGTTCACGTTGAAACTTGATTTGTCGGCAAGGGCTTCTCTGGCTACATCCACCAGAGAATCGACCTCTATCCTGATGTCAGTATCAGTAGCTTCGATGGCCGGTTCAAACTCAAGGGCACCCATGCAGCGTTTGCCAAAAAAGCAAAGCGTCTCGATCGCATTGCCGCTGGTCTTGCCCGTCAGGGCCAGCCATCTCTCAAAGAGGGCACGGCCGTATGTGTCCGGCAGGGAGTCCGCCAGCATCCCGGGCAGGCCTTTGAAGGTCGTCCTGTCGAGTTCCCCGAAACTGTACACACGGCCTTCCCTTACGGGCATCATCAGCGGCGAAGGTTCTATGCCCTGTCGCACAAAGTCCGGATCGTACTCGAACTGTGCGATTTCATATCTTTGGTCCCAACGTACCGAGCCTATGGGCTGGCCGTATAGATTGACACGAGCTACGTCTACCATTCCGATTCCTCCTTATTCTCTTTTGTGTAACCTTTGGATGCCCGCTTGCGCTTGGGCTTGTTTGCCTTGCTGGCCAGCTCGTAGTATTCGTTCGGACTCAACTGCTCCTCTTCGACGAGCGGGATGAAGATGTCGAGCTTGCCCAGAGTGCGCAGGACGCGAATCAGCGACTCGAAGTTCTTTACCTCCCCGTCCTCCATGCGCTTTATGGTGGAGATGGAAACACCGCTCTTGTCTGCCAGCTCGGCCTGCGATATGTTCTGCTTCAGGCGTACTGTTTTTATTTTGGCTGCAATCCGGTTGCAAAGCTCGGTGTCTGTCAGTATGTAAATGTTCTCTAACATATCAAATTTGGTACTTGTTGCGGTAAATATAGGAATAAAAGTTCATAAATGGAACTTTATCGGAGATAATTTAGGTGGAGGTCAATTTATATGCCGTGAAACTTGTTGTTTGGTGTATTAGGTTTGGAAATATCTTTTGCGGCCAAAAGAGAAAAATGGATAAGACCATTTCTATGGCGTAGCTATCTCTTTTCTACCCTCATTTTGATTTACGATGCAGTATCGTTATTGTTAGTCATCCGTAGTTTGCATCGAGATATAGAGCTTTATAAATTTACTTTGGTTATGCAAAAACGAATATTAACGATTTTTCATCATATTCTTTCAAACAAAGGAGAAGAAGGCAAAACCGTCTTTAGGAAGCCTATTTTTGTCTGATTTTCAATCAAAGGGTAAGGGTAAGGTCAGCCAGCAGGACTGCCGTCTCCGGCTCCTCTTTTGGGGCATCCTTGGATTTCCAGGCCACGATGAAACTGACAGTTGCGGATTTGACCTGGTAGCCTTTCGCAAACCAATCGGAGAGTGTCTTCTGCATCCGGGTCGAGAGTTTGGCCACGGGAATGTCTGCCTTCTCGGTATAGAGCATGAAATCGCGGTATTGCAGAGGGTCGCCGCTCTGCAGTGCCAGCACTTCGCGTTTGATCCCCTTGAAGAACTCTAGGTATACGTCTCGGAAAGTGAGTTGCAGGATGATCTCTTCGGGCAGGGTATAGTTCCGATCGTCATAGTCGTGGCGGTCTGCCTTTAGACGGTCAAAGCAGTGTCCGTTGGTGTGGATGAACAGCCGGTTTTTGGCTCGGGTGATTCCCACGTAGTAGCGACGCATAAGTTCCGCGTTTTTGGTGTAGTTGTCAGTCAGAAGCATGTAGACGTCGTCGAACTCGCGCCCTTTGGCCTTGTGGATGGTTGATATCACCACTTCCGGGCCTGAAACATCGCAGAAATCCTCCATCGACGATTCGAAGACGAACTCCTTGAAGTCGTTGATGTATTTCGTCTGGTTGAGATGCTCGAACTGCTCGATACAGCGTTTCACCAGATCCAGATTCTGACTCCGTGCGTAGGTCTTGCTCGTGGCGCGCTTTGCCTCCTCCCAGAGGTCTCCAGGAATCACGGGTGTCGTCACCCGCTTGTCAAGGAATCGGAGGAAGTATCGCATCTCTGAGAGGTTCCAGAATCGGAAGCCGTCCATCGACTGAATCAGTTTGCACGGAACGCCCTCCTTGTGCAGAAGTCCGGTCAAGATGACAGCCTCCTCATTTGTCTGGGTGAGGATACACGAGGTGCCTGTATGGCGGTGGCGGCGCAAATCGTCGACCAGCGGCTGATACATGATCTCCGACGTGTGGTGAGTGACACAGACCCACCCATCTTCGCTGCGCATCGATTTAATCGGCGTGTGCTTAATGCGCGTGGGAATCGATCGTAAGAATTCATTGGCAAAGGTGACAGGATGGCGGGCACTGCGGAAATTGTCTGTCATCTCGATGAAGCACGACTCGGGTCGCCGAGCCAACTGGAACATGTAACCTGAGTCGGACCCCCGGAATTCGTAGATGTTCTGGTCATCGTCCCCTACAGCGATGACGCGCATCTCTTCGTTGCGGGCCATCAGCGCCGTTACGAGCGCATACTCGTCGGCAGCCATGTCCTGCGCTTCGTCGATAACGAGCACCGTCTTTCCGATCTTGTTAGGTTCGACCTCTCCCTGTTCGATCATTTGGGCTGCCCTGGAGACGATGTCCTGGGCATCCTCGAGGTTGCCGATGCGCCCCAGCAGGTCGAAACAATAGGAGTGGAAGGTCTTGATCTCGACGAAGTGGGCCGCATTGTCGATCAACGCCATCAGCCGCTGTTTGAACTCCGTGGCTGCCGCTCGCGAGAAGGTGAGCATCAGCAGTTGTTCGTGCTTGACATCTTCGAGCAGGAGCAGTGAGGCAAGTTTGTGGACCAGCACACGTGTCTTGCCGCTGCCGGGCCCGGCAGCAACCACGATGCAGTGGGACTCTTTGTCAGAGATAATCTCCATCTGTCGCGGGGAGAGCGACCTGAAGAGCTGTTCGTATTTCCGGGGCGTCAGGTTGCGTTGGATCTCGTCGAGACGCTCGCCGTGGAAGTATTTTGCGATGAAACGCCGATAGTCCATCTGGAAATAATCCTGCACGAACTGCAGCGCTGCGTTGTAATCCTTGACCATCAGATTGGCATACTCGCCTACGATGTGGACCTGCTGGATCTTCTGTTTGTAGAAGTCGTTGAGCAGCCGGTAGTCGTCGACCTTGTAGCGTGACTTGTTGTCCTTGATCCGGCGGATGTCCATCGCGTTGTAGAGGACCAGAAAACCCCCTTCGAGCTTCAATGCCCCAATCTTCGAGAGATAGAGGAGTGCCTCTTCGACCTCGCCCAGCTGCAGATCGTTCCGTCCGAAAAGCATCGTCCGGTTGTCTGCCTTGAATTGGTTCAGCAACTCGATGATCGAGAACTGTACGGCCTTGTCTGCGGCTGTGTGTTCCTGCCCGAAGTCATTTGATTGTGCGTGCATCTGCGTCAGTTCGGTGGCTTGCCGGTAGAGCCATCCGATGGCGAAGCGACAGATCTCGACCCGTTTATCGAATCGGGCCTCCGTCGTCAGCAGGTCAGTTTGTCTCCGAAGTTGCAGATTGTGGTCTGCATCCTCCTGCTTGCGGAGGTATCCCTTGACCGTAAGGAAATAGAGCAGAGTCAGGATATCCTTCTCCTTCGAGGAACCGATTCCTTCCTGGATGGCATCCTCGTTCAACTGCTTGCATGAGATGCAAAGCCCCTCCTCCGGGATACGGCGGAGCAGGTAGCGTTCGAGTTGGCTGAAATGTTCGAGCAGCTGTTGCGACTTGCGTTCTGAATCCCCTGTTCCGAGCAGGTATGCAGATATATCCTTGCTGTCGGCAAGAATCCCCTCCTGACGCATACGCTCCACTGCGGAGATAACTTCGCGCTTGCTCATACCCAGAATGTCTGCCAGATAATCGATTCTCGATTCGGCCTCAGATCCCTGCGCTTTTGCGATATATTTTTTAGAGATAAGGGACTTGATGATGCGGACCGCCTGCTCTGCATCCTTGCTGTCGAATAGCGGCGAGGCTGTCAGTCGTCGCCTGGCTTCGTCGAGATTTCGTACGGTGATGCCCGTGGCATAGACGTGAGGAACGTTGTTGCCTCGTTCAAGGTAGCCGGCTTGTTCGAGTGCGGCCAGTGCTGTCCGTACCCGGGTTTCGATGTCGGATCCCGAACCGTCCCAGCCGGCTTGACGTGCAATTTCCAACGCCGACGAGTAGACCCGCATGCGCTGGCGGGTGAGCTCCTTTACTGCCTTCCACACTTGCTGGATTTCGCCAATGCTCAGTTTGTTCTGATTCAGCAGAATGAAGTGCTTGTCCAGATCATTGTCACCATAGAGAACGTAACATCGGGCGTTAAGATGAGGGTCACGACCGGCGCGTCCCGCCTCCTGTACATAGTTTTCCAGCGAATCGGATATGTCGTAATGGACTACCAAACCCACATCGCTTTTGTCCACGCCCATACCGAAAGCCGACGTGGCGACGATGATGCGCACATGATTGTTCATGAAAGCCTCTTGGTTGGTGATTTTCTCGTCCGCCTTCATTTTGCCGTTGAAGGGGAGGGCACGGAAGCCGTCGTGGGTGAGTCGCGAAGCCAATTCCAGTGTCCGGCGAGTCCGTGAGACATAGACGATGGTCGGGCATTGCGAGTCTGCAATGAGTTCACGCAGCCGCTGGTATTTTTCTTCGTCGTTGTCAACGTGCAGCACCGAGTATGTCAGGTTCGTACGTGTAGCCTTCGAGGCGAAGAGCTCCAAGTTAAGGTCTAACGTCTGCTTGAAATAATCGCTGATGTCCTGGATAACCTTCTGTTTAGCCGTGGCCGTGAAGCAGGAGACGGGAATCGGAAGTTTGTTCCCCTTTTTCTGCTGGTATTTGTTGATAAAGTGACCGATATAGAGATAGTCCACCCGAAAATCTTGTCCCCACGATGAAAAGCAGTGAGCCTCGTCAATGACGAAACGGACTACGTTGCGGGTAAGGAGAATACGTTCGATCGTTGCCGAGCGGAGCATTTCGGGCGATATATAGAGCAGAGCGGCCGTTCCATCCTGCACCTTTTCGATGGCCAGCGCCCGTGTGATGGGGTCCATCATGCCGTTTATGGTGACAGCTTCGGTGATGCCCCGTTCGGTGAGGTTGTCTACCTGATCCTTCATCAGCGACTGCAATGGCGAAATTACTACTGTCAATCCATGGACAGACAGTCCCGCCATGAGTGCCGGCAGTTGAAAGGTGAGTGACTTCCCGCCACCTGTCGGGAAGATTGCCAGCAGTGAACGTCCCTCGACGGCCGCCTGTGCCGCCCGTTCCTGAAGTGGTTCACCTTCATAGGTACGGAAAGCATCGTATCCGAACAGAGACTTGAGGCTGCGGTGGACGTCGAGCTGGGAGTTGCAATAGGCACAGCCTGTAAGGCAGGGGGTATGACGTAGCTTCTTGATGACGAACTCCACGCTCGGGTAGTTGTGCAGTACCCATCCCGGTGTGATTGAGCGGTGATCGGTCGTGTCGATCAGTGCCAATGCATAAGCCAGTTCGCAGGGGTAGTGTTCAATTAGCGGTTCGAGGTCAGCGTTCTGGCAGATGCGGCCTCGGTAGACGGTTGCGATTTGTTCGTGCAGGTTACAATTCCTCGGGTTGGCTCTCACCAGATCGAGAAATCCGTCGAACTCCGGATGGCCACGCAGCAGTGCGGTGAAAAGTACTCGGTTCTGTTCGGGCCATGCATTCCAACGGGCTATCTCGTCCAGAAGCAGATCGCGGGCTTTTTCGCAGTCGTTGACCGGATTGTTCATCTGGTCGCTGACCAGCTTATCATCCTTTACGAGTCGATGGTAGGGCCGTTCGGGAAAGAGCAGGGGAGAGAGGTAGAGAGTGTCGACCAGCCGCCAGGGAATAGACGTGTCCTCGAAAAGGTATTTGGCGTCGTGGTGGATGATGTTGTGGCCGCAGAGATACTCCACATCGTCGAGAAAGGCTATCAGCTCCTCTTTTGAGGTTTTGTGGAAAATGGCCCCGTCGTAGCGGAGTGCCCCGATGTCGTGGATACGGTGGTCGGTCAGTCCGATTTCGATATCCACAACTGCATAACGCAACTGACCATACCGAGTGGGCGTGAAGCCGTGATTGCGAGTCTGATTCGACGACTCTGCAAATCCGTTTTCTGCCGATAGGTTCAATAAGAGGCTCTCCTGCATAGTGTTGAGAATAGTTACAGTTTAAATACAAATATATCATTTTTTATGTGTTGTATTAAGCCTTCGGACTCGAGTTGTATTTCAGCTCGGGATTTTTTGGTGAAAAGTAATACAGGATATTTTCGTTTAGCAACTTTACGACAAGTCAGGTAGCTGGTATAATGATTATGACTTTTCTACCGAAATATGTATCTTTATAAATCAACTTTATTCTAAATAGAGAAATGAATAAATCGTTAGCCTACTATTGCAAACAGATTAATTGTGATGACGATTGGGCTCAATCGTATAAACATTTTGTCCCTTTGTTTATCCAAGAAGCTAAAACTCAAAAGCGTTGGGAAAATTGGGATAAGGATGTTTTTTGGGAATTCTTCGAGCGTTCAAAAAATCAATGTATTTCCTCTCTTCAGCAGGGTTATTTCTCTCGAGGTGAAAGAGCGGAGTTGAAAAAACATTGGGACGAAATATCTCCGTTGTTGAAGGAAATAGCAGACAGTCAGGAGATACCTCAGTGGAGTGCGTATGACCAATTGGCAAATGTCATTCGGCACTATACGAAGAAAAATATGCGGGCTGCGACGTGTCGATTGGCTGCTGCCTTGCAGCCAAGATTGTTATGTACAATAGTTGACGATAAAAGTTTATGCAGGTTGTATCAATTGATAAGGAAATATGTGTCGGAAGACATCCCTTTGTGTGAAGGATCTTTGTTTCATAAAAGCCATGTAATATGTAGATGGTTTCAATCAAATCTTAGAGATGGCAATCCTATGGAGATTGCGACATATCCTTGGAAAATATTGCAACTATTTGAATCAATGGAAAAGAATGACAATAATATGGGAGACATTGTTAAAGAGAAAAAGAATCTTCTCGAAAAAGTACACAACCTTGTGTTTACCGGAGCTCCAGGAACAGGGAAAACTTATCTTGCAAAACAGATAGCCAAACAAATGATAGGGGTGGAAACGGAAGAGGCTTTGCATAAATGCGAGCAGTTTGCTTTTGTACAATTTCATCCATCATACGATTATACCGATTTTGTGGAGGGCCTACGTCCTACACCCGCTGATGCGTCGGGGAATATCGGGTTTGAATTGAAAAATGGTGTATTCAAGGAGTTCTGTGAAAAAGCTAGGAAGAATCTGGAAGACAGTCAAAAAGAGGAAGCGGCTCTGTCGGTCGAACGGCAGATAGAAGATAAATACAACCGGCTGATAGATGCGATTCAAAACGATGAAATCAACGAACTTTGCTTAAAATCAGGTAAGAAAGCTGTTATAGCAAGAGTGACGGATAATAATAATATTTCCTTTAAGCGCCAAGTTGATGGGGAGCAGAGTTATAATTCCGTGTCACTTCTCCGTTTAAAGCGATTGGCCGCGAAATATAAGACGGCAGAAGACTTAGAAAATCTTAAGAATATTAGTCAAGGCATACGAGATATTATAGGGGGTTGTAATGCTACGCGGTATTGGGCGGTTTTACATCACCTATATAAAGAGTACAAAGATGTTACAGATAATGTGGCAGTTAATAAGGTTGACCGGAAAAATTATGTGTTTGTCATTGATGAGATCAATCGAGGGGAGATTTCCAAAATATTTGGAGAATTGTTCTTTTCAATTGATCCAGGCTATCGGGGAGAAAAGGGGGCTGTCTATACTCAATATGCCAATATGCATGAGACAGAAGAGAAGTTTTATGTGCCCGAGAATGTGTATATCATCGGAACGATGAATGATATCGACCGAAGTGTGGAAAGCTTTGATTTTGCCATGCGCCGTCGCTTTGTTTGGCTGGAGATTACGTCAGAAGAGAGTGCTGAGAATATGAATCTTCCCGAAGAGTGTAAGGTCAAGATGAATAATCTCAATGATAAGATATCAGGGATTGAGGGGCTTGGTTCTTCATATCATATCGGCGGGGCATATTTCCTTGACGAGGACGGATCTCCGATCAAAGATTTTGAGGAAACATGGAAGTTGAGGTTGGAACCTCTGTTGCGTGAATATTTGCGAGGTATGCCTAATGCAAATGATAACATTAATGAATTAAGAGAAGCGTATGAAATTGCGGTCGACGACTGATAATAACGGAGGAAATTATCGGGTGCCAGAGGAACATTGTGATAACCTATTGGCGATAGGGAATCGCAATGTCGGGGTGTTGTGTCAGGAGAATCCGGACTTGTTGATCTTTCCGCAGTCTCTGGGCCTCTATCATGATGATATTGCTAAGGTTCCTATTTTTGTGTTGCAGGATGGAATCTTGACCACTCGTAATATGATGGGGTTTGTAGGAAAAGACGAGACGACCTTGACAATATCTTCTCGGTTTTGTAAGGATGATCGGCATGATTACTTTCTGCATTATATGTTGCAGCGTGTGTTTGCTGTCAATATGTTTGATTTTGAGCAAACCTCTAATGATGAAAGTGTCTGGGACTTTTTGTTATATCTTTTCCCATATTATCTAAAGCAGGCTTATAGACAGGGGATTTATAAAACTTATGTCAGAACCGAATATAATGATGCTCATGTAAAAGGACGGATTGATGTCAACCGGCACATTCGAAAGAATTTCCCGTTTCGTGGGCAGATTGCATATTCTACGAGAGAATATAGTGCCGATAATCCTATAATTCAACTGATACGTCATACGATTGAGTACATATCGATTCATCCTTTTGGTAAAGGAGTGTTGACGTCTGATGCAGAAACCCGCGATTTCGTCGACAAAATTCGTATTATGACTCAAACCACCTATAGGAAAAATGATCGCCAGAGGGTAGTGGCGGCCAATCTGAAAAAATTTTCTCATCCTTATTTCACTGCGTATGTAACGTTGCAAAAGATTTGCATACAGATTCTGCGGCGGGATAAAATCAGTTTTGGCGAGAAAGAAAGTAAAATATATGGGCTGCTTTTCGATGGTGCCTGGCTTTGGGAAGAATACCTAAATACGGTGTTGAAACAAGATTTTGAACATCCCGAGAATAAGACGGGGAAACATAGGCGTTATCTGTTTAATTGTGGAGCTAAACCTTTTCAGGCGATTTATCCTGATTTCATAAGTAAAACTCCACCCACGATTGTGGGAGATGCTAAATATATGGCTTTGGAGACAAAAGAATATAATGAGGACTCAGAACGGGCGACAAGCGTGTATTATAAGACCATTGCCTATATGTACCGATTTAATTCTACTTCCGGTTTCTTGTTGTTCCCACATCCGCAAAAGGGATATGATGAAACATATGAAATTAAAGAGACTGCTGGCAAATTGCGCAAAATCGGACTGTCTATTCCTCAGAACGAAACAAGTTTCGCTGCGTTTCAGACTTATATGAAGGCGCAAGAAGAGTGGTTGCGTTCTACAATCATGCAATTATAAATTAACTGTTGCATCGAGGGATACAGGCGGGTATTCTCATTGATTCTTTTTACCTGATTGATTGCTGCTGTCGTTAGTTATTAATCGCTTAATTTTGACCTGTTGAACGTATATAGGAATACGGGGATAAAGTAAAGTTACTTTTTCCTTTGGCTTTTTTGTATTTATTGCGATATTTGCGTTACGATGATTATGTAATGAATGCATAAAATGAAGCCGAACAATCCTTTCCTGATAGCGGGCTACCACAGCCCTGAATTCTTTTGCGACCGTGAGACGGAAACATCAGTGATTCTCGATGCGCTCCACAATGGGCGCAATGTAACGCTGATTGCTCCCCGTCGTATGGGCAAGACCGGTCTGATTCGTCATGCCTTTTATCGCCTGAAAGAGCAGGAGCCCGATATTGTCACGCTCTATATGGATATCTACTCTACGCAGTCAATGGGTGATTTCGTGCGGCTGTTTGCCAATACGGTGTTGGGGAAACTGGATACTGCGCCTCAGAAAGCATTAAGCCGCATCGGACAGTTCATTCGCAGTTGTCGTCCGGTATTCACTATTGATGAGCTGACCGGAGTCCCTAAAGTTACGATTGATATGGCACCCCAAGAGGAGGAACGTACGCTGAAAGAGATATTCGATTATCTGGGATCCTCGGAGAAACGGTGTTATATTGCCATCGACGAGTTTCAGCAGATTGCCGATTATCCGGAAAAGGGTATCGAGGCTCTGTTGCGCTCCTACATTCAGTTCCTGCCTAATGTAAACTTTATCTTTGCGGGCAGTAAGCAACATTTGATGCAAGAGATGTTCACGTCATCGAAAAGACCGTTCTATCAGAGTACGCAACTGCTAACCATTGGCCCCATTGATCGTGAGGCGTATGCTTGTTTCGCTGCTGCGCACTTTGCTGAACATGGCGTGCAACTTCCTCGTGAGGTTTTCGATGCGATTTACGATAAATTTGACGGACATACCTGGTATATCCAGAGCCTTCTCAATCGCTTGTACGGCTATAATCGTGATGTGGATATGGGGTTGGTGGCGTATGCTACGGAACAGATCGTTTCCGAACAGAGCTATTCGTATGCTGATTTGTTGAAGGCCTATTCTGCCGGTCATGTGCGCCTGTTGAAAGCTATCGCCCGCGAAGGGTGCGTCAAGGAGGTGCTGGCGGGAGATTTTATCAGCCGGCATCAGCTTCGTGCAGCAAGTAGCGTAAGTGCTTCATTGAAGAAGCTGCTCGACAACGAACTGGTTTATCAGACACCTTGCGGGTATATCATTTACGACCGTTTTATGAGCGAGTGGTTACGGCACCAGCCGTTCTAATGGCGAGATATTATGAAAGACGAAATAATCCTTTTTTAGCGCAGAACATCATTGGCAGAATCTTATTCACCGACGATGTGGTATATAAACTTGAGAACAGACACATGGAAGGTGTGTATTGATGATTCGGGTATGTATCTTGAAATATCTGCTATAGTTATCGCAGATATTTATCACGACCTTGTTTTAAGACAGTATCGAATTGGAATATTCAAACAGATTAACGGTTGTGTTTGATTCTCAAAAATTTTGAAAACTTATGATACTGTTGCTACATTGTGTCTACTATGACGTTATGCTGTGATTAGATATTCCGATGCAGTATGTGTACATCGTTGATTATCAATAGTATAGCACTCTAAAAGGTACAACCAGCAGGTTGGCAAGTATCTGAGAATGTGTAAGTTAGTGATTTTTAGCACCATTCTCGGCTTGTACCTCCATTTTGGAAAGTAAAAGTAAGTGTAATTTCTTGAATATCAAAATGTGCGGTACAAAAACTTGTGAAAAATGCCGTTTTTTGATGAGAAAAGGTACAAAAACACGGCAGATTCAAGTTAATAGAGATATTATTCGTATAAGCTAAAAAAGAGCTTTCAAGATGCTTGGTCTTGAAATATTATCACTATCTTTGTATAAACAATATTTTATTTGTTATATGTGTAATAGCCGACTTATGAATAATATAATATCGTTTAATTTGTCAACTCCGGATGATGTAGCGAAGCAAATTGCCGCTAGAGTAAAAGTACGGAGATTGGAGTTAAATCTAACTCAAGAAGGCATAGCTACAAGAGCCGGCCTCAAGTTTGCTACTTACCGTCGGTTTGAACAGACTGGGGAAATATCTTTAAATGGGTTGCTTCAAATAGGATTTGCCTTAAATTCGTTATCAGAATTTGACGCTCTTTTTGCGCAAAAGCAATATCAATCCTTAGACGATGTATTAAACGAACAAAATGTTATCCGAAAAAGAGGTAAGAAAAATGAGTAGAAATTTTATAACCAAAGAGAGTGACTGTTTAATGATTAATAAAAAAGAATATCTTTCTCAATTGTCATTCAATAGTTCACGCATTCGTCAAGACAAAAAGATTGAACTGGATATGAAACAGGAGTATTCTGGACGTGAATTGTATGAAATGATTCAGAATGCAGATGACGAAGGTTCTCCTAAAATTGAATTAGTTCTAACTGACGATAATCATTTTCATATCAAGAATTGGGGAAACAGGCCCTTTACCGAGGAAGGGCTGTTGTCAATAATGCGCTCATTTCTTTCAACGAAAACAAAAGAATCATACAAAAATGTGACCGTGCGACCTATTGGGAATAAGGGGTTGGGCTTTCGCTCTTTGCTTAATTGGAGTGATAAGATAACTATCCATTCTAATGGCGTTCAATGTTCATTTAGTGAAGAAATTGCCAAAAGCGAGTGGAAAACGATAAAAGATGAAGGACTAAGGAGAGGCATTCTAACACAGAATGATGTAAATGACTTTGAAAGAGAACGTCCTAATAACTTACCATTACCTATATTGTCAATTCCTAGAATAGACGATGATGATATTACAAAGCAAGGTTGTTTTGATGTAAATGGAACTTGTACTACTGATGTGGAGATTTTTTGTCAAAGTCAATCAGTGGTTTCAGATATAGATTTTAAATTGTCTTCACTTCCTTGTTCGGTTTTATTGTTCCTCAGGAATATTGAACGTGTTGATATAGATAATAAGGGTAAAAAAAGAGTTATAAAAAGGATTAAAGCAGAAGTTATTGATGAGGGGATTGAAAAAGTTACAATTAGTGATAATGACGAAAACATATGTTTTGCGGTGTGCAAATACCAGTCCAATGATAGAGCATACGAAGTAGGAGTCGCTTATCCAATGACAGAGTTTAACAATGAGCATTATCTTTATTCATATTTTCCAACACAAGTTAGGTTAAATGTTCCTGCAATTTATCATGGGACTTTTGAATTAAACGCATCTAGAAATCATTTGGTCAATTCGGAACATAATAAAATTGTATTGAAGAAACTCGGAGAAGTAGCTGTGAAGTTATCCGAAAATTTAGTCAATCATAATTTGCTGAATGGTGATAATTGGGTTCCATTTAATATTTTGAATTTTACGTATGCTGATATAGATGCGGCATTGCTATCTTCATTGGCAGAATCAATAAAAAATAATTTGGAGAGAATCAAAATTTTTCCTCTGATAAATTCTAGTTTCTCTTCTATTGAATCCACGATTAGGCTTGGAGACAAATTAGCTGATTGGTTATTAGAAGCAAAGCCGGAAATATATAAAAACACGTCGCTAAACAATCATCTTATTGCTATTACCCAGGAAATATTTTCACTTGATAGATATTTATCTAAATATGTTTTAGATAAAATCAATATTAGGCTTGGTGATGTGGCTGATAGCATACAAACCATAGCAAATAATAAACTTTCACTTGAAGAAAGGGTTGGGTTTATAGACGCTATTGCAGATTGCAGTGTGAATAGCATAAGTATAAGCATCCTTATTGATGCAAAAGGAGAAATTATAGATGTAAATAAAGATAATCCGGCATATGTGCTTAGTATGTCGGGAAATACCGTTTTACCAAAATGCTTATCAATAAAATCTGTTGATTCTGAACTAATCAACAAACTCCAAGAAAATTGGCACTTGCAGAATATTCGCCAAGTAACGGAAAAACTACAAAAAATAACATCGGTAATAAATGGAGATCACACTGCAATTCGTAAAAAGATAGAGGCCTGGTCTGCAAAAGAGATGGATTATGAAGGAATGTGTGAAGTGTTGAAATGGGAATTTGAACATCCAACAAAGGACGCAACAGCTTTTACGTCGGAGCTACATTTGATAAATCGCTTAGGCAATCCAAGAAAGGCGTGTTCTTTGCTTCTTGAAGAACCTACATTTTCTCGTGATCTATTTACAAAAATAGATGATAAATGGTTATTGTTAGGTTCGCTGTCAGAATGGAAAGAAATTTTAGGTGCTAAAACTGAAGAAGAAACATTGCATTTTTTATACCACAACATAGGTGTGTCACAAAGAGTTCCTACAGATCATGTTTATTTTGGGAACAAATCGGCATATTTGGATGAAGTAAGGGATAATAATAGTAAATCTCAAATAGATAATTACTATTGTAATAATTTTGACCAATATAATCAAATATCAAAAACCTATAATTATTCATATGTTCCCGATGTCGAGTTTTTATCTAAATATAGCTTATCTGAGGCGCTTGGACTTATTTTGAAAGATAAAAGAGTGTTGTCTGACATTATGAATAATAGTATAAGCTTGTTTTATCGTTCTATAAAATCGGAGACGGTTCGCTACAGTTACTCTGCATACATATTGAGAGCCATGCCCCAATTTTTACCACTCCAAACTTCAGTGATCCAATCAACAAATTTTGGCTGTGGCGTGAATTATAATTACCTGGAAAATACGCTTTTCCTTGATAGAATAACCCAAATTAATCCACTTCTTGTCACATTGGGAGCGCAGAAAAATATCGGTAGTCTTTCCTTAGAACAGTTATATAAACTTTTATCTCAAAAGGTGGATCCTTATGGTATTCAAAAACGATATAAAGAATTAAGGGAGGCTATTAGAAATAATAATGAAGATGAATTATTATTTCCTAAAATAAGAGATAAGTATCTTACTCATGTGTGGGCAAGATTACAAGGAAATCTGGAATGGAAACCTGTTGAGGAGGTTTATTATTGGGATAATGATCAGTTGCCGCAAGTTATACTGTCAACACTCCCTAAATTGGAAATTGGCAATCGCGTGGGAGAGGATTCTGTTTCAAAAATATTTGGTGTAAAATTGGCTAAGAATATAGCTATTTCATTTAATAATTATATCAACAACGAGAATCTTTTAAGAGAGATGAAAAAATATCTTTCTGAAAGAATTAAATATTTTCTTGCGTTTAGAATAGGTGATGACATAAAGGATATAAAACTTATTCGTCAGTCAATAAGTTCATTGAAAAGTTTATGCAATAACCTGCATATTTACACTTCTGCACAATATGATTTTAACAGAGAACTACATTATATGAAAGAAGGCGATGTATTGACTTCTTTTGAAAATGGAGGAATGCACTTTCATATATGTTCTTCTTACTATAATTGTATCAATGCAATCTCCGATCCTGTATTTAGCGAGAATCTTAATGAGGCTGTTTGTATGGCTTTGAAAGTGACAAGCAATACGATGGCCAACTATTTTAGAAATATTATCACGCACGATACACATTATATAGAGTACATCATTAAAAAGGACGTCTCACCAGAAGTTTGGACTTTAACTCTTAAAAGTTTGGGCATTAGCGAGTATGAACAGAATTTTTGGAAGTCATATTCTGATTCTCAAGATACTAAAATCAATATATCAGAATTAGCGGAGCATATAACTGATGCAAAAGAATTTATTCATAGCATATATCCGTACCTTGATTTGCCTGAAATATATACAGGAATTGAAGATCTTAGACCATTTGAACAATATAACTTGTTGCTCAGTATGAAGGTGGACGATTGCTCAATATTGGGGAGTGATGGTCTTAAAACTTTTTATCAAGAATCATTTATTGCAATACGGAATCAATATTTTGTAAAATATAAATCTTATCTATACGGTGAGACTTCAAGGCGGATTGCTTCTAATAAACAAGATGCGTTATCTTGTATAGAGGATTATCGAAATAAATGCATGGCTTTTTCTGAACCTTTTTTTGAAGAGAAAGTAAACGAAATAAAACTAACACTGATTAATAAGGATAATCTTAATGAGATTATGCAAGAAATGGTTCAAAGTAAGTTTAATTTTTCTCTTAACAATTATAATTATGAAGTGATTGATATACCGACAACTATTTTGCCAGAATATGAAAAGATCCTTGATGAATTTCATATGTCAGAAGGAATCCTTAATCAGACTGATGCTCTTATTGCGAAATTTAAAGGATTGGAAGATTTATTTAGATTTAGGCTAAAGAAATATGATGAGTTAGATTCAATCAATCACAAGAAAGAAGATGCAGGTGATGACACAAATAAGGTGGCGATAGAAATCGCCAGATGTCATAGTGTATTACGTGATTTAAACTCCGAAATAAAGACAGGCAACAATAAGAAAAATCAAAATGGATATAAGTCTGATAGGTCAAAATATCTTATAGGGAAAAAAGCTGAAATAAAAACATTTGAGGCGATGAAATCTTGTGAACAATATGAGGATGTTTATGGCTGTTCGACAATACTTAATAAAGAAAGTGGTAATGATAATTTACATTACGATATCATATATAGAAAGAAGGGAACTCCAAAGACGGATGTGAGATACCTTGAGGTAAAAAGTGGTAATCCTATTTTCATGTCTTGTTCGGAGTATCAATTTGCATTAGATAATTCTGAACATTATGATCTTGCTATATATCATGATGGAAAAGTATCGATTGTTGAATCTCCTTTTAGTTCAAAGAATGGTAATATATCTTTAGAAGTGCAACCTGAGACGTATCAACTGACTATAGAATGGGATTAATTCCACAATTCTATATTAAGTATGTAAAATTGTAACATATTATAATGTAGGAATGAATTACATAAAACAAATAGAAATCATTTATGATAATCGACTAGTCGGTCGTTTGGCTTTGACCAAAGAAGGATTATGTGCTTTCGAGTATTCAACCGAATGGCTTTGCTCCGGTTTTTCCATATCACCATTCGAATTACCCTTGAAAAGCGGTGTCTTTATAGCCAAATCTCGTCCGTTTGAAGGAGGATTTGGTGTTTTCGATGATTGTTTACCTGATGGATGGGGATTGCTTATTTTAGATAGATACTTGCAACAAAAAAGTATCAATCCACGGACTTTAACTTTATTGGATCGCCTTGCATTGGTAGGTTCCACAGGACGCGGAGCATTGGAGTTCCGTCCGGACCATAGTGTGGTGACAAGACAGGATTATGCCGATTTCGAGAAGTTGGCGTTGGAAGCAGAACAAATATTGGATAGTGACGATTATACGGGCGAAGGTATCGAGGAGTTTCAAGATCGCGGTGGTTCACCTGGAGGTGCACGACCCAAAATCTTCGTTCGCTATAATAACAAGGAGTGGTTGGTAAAATTCCGTGCCAAACGAGACCCACAGAGTATTGGTATAGATGAATACCGTTATTCGCTTCTTGCCAAGCAATGCGGAATTGAAATGCCGGAAACACGTCTCTTTGAAGATAAATATTTTGCTGTGGAACGATTTGACCGGATACCAAATAGCAAATTGCATGTAGTAAGCATGGCTGGCCTTATAGGTGCTGATTATCGTTTACCAAGCATTGATTACGCTCACATATTTCAAGTTTGTGCCATGCTGACACATAGCGTGGCCGAGCTGTGGAAGGTCTACCGACTGATGGTATTCAACTATCTGATAGGCAACAAAGATGACCATGCCAAGAACTTTGCCTTCATTTATCGTGATGGGGATTGGCATTTTGCTCCGGCTTATGACTTGCTGCCTAGCGATGGCATCAATGGCTTTCGTACTACTTCAATTAATGATAAGATTGAACCAACGAAAGAGGATCTGTTTGCTGTAGCGTTGAAAGCAGGATTGAATAAGAAAGATATTTTATCTGATTTTGAAAAGATTAGAAATTTTATAGTATATAAATATTGAGGCTATTATCCAATATGCAAATTATATAAATGATAATCTATAATTTAAACCATATTCAATAAAATTAAATGGGTTCAAAAGGAAAAACAAATAAACAAAAAGAAAGTATTGAAGCGAAATATAAGCTTGACGAAATGATAGGTGAAGGCGGCAATGCAAAAGTATTTGCTGTTATCCCTTTAAATGCGCAAGAATTGCTAGCTTTAAAGTATTTGTCTGTACGAAGTGAAGAAAAAGAACAACGATTTCTTGATGAGGTAAAGATAATGAAAGATAATGCTAGTATATCTGGAATAATGCCGATTCTTGATTTCGATTTAGATAATTATTGGTACGTTATGCCTATTGCTACTCCAATAATGAAATGGTCAAATGATATGCGGACTAAATGTACAGAAGATCCGTACAAAATAAATAAAATCGACTACTCTTCTTGGATAACCACTGTCATAAAAGGATTCATAGATCTAACAGAAACTTTAGGGAAACTTCATGATCTTGGAATACATCATCGTGATATTAAACCAGATAACATATATTATTATAAGGAACGTCTTTGCTTTGGTGATTTTGGACTTGTGGAATTTCCTGACAATAATAATAATTTTACTCGTAATGATAAAGGATTAGGGGCAATCTTTACAATTGCTCCAGAAATGAAGCGCAATCCTAAGGGTGCAGATGGTTCTAAAGCAGATGTTTATTCATTGGCTAAAACTCTTTGGATGATTCTCTCTGGTGATGAAAAAGGATTTGATGGACAGTATTCATCAATAGATCAAACTCATGGATTACGATTTTATGATCATTTAAAGAATGAATATCTTGTAGAAATCGAAGAATTACTTTACCAAGGAACGGCAAATGACCCGAAAGCTCGTCCTGATATAAAACAATTCGGGAACTGCCTTTCACAATGGTTAAGTTCTTATAGTGATAGATTAAAAAAGGAATTGAATGAATGGAGGTTTGTCGCTAATCGTATTTTTAGAGATGGTGTTCCAGTTAGAACAGAATACCAAGATCCTACAGCAATTGTTAGAGTACTTAATATCTTAGCATCTTCTTCTGCAATGAATCATATGCTATTGCCAGAAAGTGGAGGATTGGATTTTTCTTATGCAGATATTGCTCCAGAAGCAGGGTTTATATATATTTATACAAAAGGAGGTATTAATGTCATAAAGCCTAAAGCATTATATTTTGAATCATTCCAAGATTCTCGTTGGAATTATTTCTTCATTGAAGCAGAAAATGTAGAGCCAATTGATGGAGTTCCTGTATCAAGATTCGGTGATCAACTTCTTGTAGAAGATACTCCTGGACATTATGTTAAAGCTGATGATGCTGTATATGGTGTATATGATTATGATTCAGGGGTACCGCTTCCTATGGGTTACAAGATTGTAAACAGATTTATACGAGGAAAGTTCCTTATTGTAATGAAATTGAGTCCATATAATCAGATACCTTCTACTTATGATGGGCGTCATGCTATGATGGGTAACGAAGAGTTGCGTAATTATTTTGAACGAATGCAAAAAGAAATAGCCTATGGCGTTTCAAAAGGTTACAAAGAGGAAGAAATATTGAATATGCATGAATTTGGTGATCATCCATATCCGGAAAGGCAACCGAACTTATGTTTACAGATAAATGTTGATGAGAAGAAATTACCTAAACCTGACGATTTTATAAAAGAGTCTTTTAAATTATGGGATTTTTCAGAATTTATACAAGAACAAAAGGAAAATGGAAATATCGCTTTCAGTTTTGAATTCAAATTTGGCTCTTATAGTTCTTGGCTATATAGTTCAGGATGGTATCTTTGTTCAGATGGAAAGATTCGTGAAGGAAATGATGAGTGTCTGGAAAAGTATCAGGTTTATGATCGAGATGTAGCTATTAGCATAGTTAATTGCCTTAATGATTCAATTCAAAATAAATGTAAAGGATATGACACATCAAATCTTAACACAAAATGTCATTTTGATATAGAGTTTTGTATGATAGGTAAGCCGCATCATCTTTTTACGAAAGAAGAGATTAAAAATGAAATGAGGAATGCTGATGATAGACGAGGTAACCAACTCGTGATTGATGAAGATGGATATGCGCATGTCCTTCCTACCGATATTCGACATATTGGATTTCTTTATCCTGTATCTAACGAATCATGGGGAGGCTATAATAATTATGTAGGGCGATATTCTTCTCTCGATACTTTAGATGAAACTTATCGTGATATGTTGGCCTGTTGGCTCGAATACCTTAGGTTGGGGCATCACATACATTGTGATACCAATCAATGGAATAATGTAGAAGATTTATTATCTGAAATTGTAAAATTGTATTAAGTTTTTCAATATAATAGTGGATAAGACTAGTCACTTTCCATAAATTAAGTTTGTATATGGCTAGCCATTTTATTAAATTAGAACACTGCTGTCCCGTTTAAACTAGCTCATACTGAATAAGTTAGGATATTCGTCAGTTGAAACGGAATTTTGTTTTTTGTTAAACAGTTGATTTATAGGTACTTTCTCAAATAACACAAAGCCTAACGTTTGAGAAATAGTATATAATGATTGCTCCAGCCCTAACTTTTTCTTGGCAAGCGCTAGAATTAGGAATGAGCACACAGCAATCCAAATTTGAGTATAGACGGCATTCTCCGAGGTGCCATAGAATGACTTGATATGAAGATGTTGCTTTATCCATTTGAAGAACAGTTCGACGTTCCAGCGCTCTCTGTAGAGTTCTGCAATTGTCAGTGCTTCGTATCCCAAATGGTTGGTGAGGAGGCGGTAGATGTTACCGGTAGCGAAGTCTTCATATGTGACCATTCTGAGAGTTTCGGGATAGCACCTGGATGGCTTGACTCCTGCAAGTTTGATGGTCTCATCGTTGATTATACCAGTGTCGGTATCACATCCACTGGACTCAACAGTTTCGTACAGCATGTTGTCCTTTGCCCGTGTTACGAAGAACGCCCCGTTCTTGTGGATGAGGTTAAAGAGTCTGAAGAAATCGACATAACCTTTATCCAAAAGATAGATAGCTCCCATTTCAACACAGAGATTGTCCAGAGCCTTGACATCGTGCACAGAAGCATCTGTAAGGTGGATATAGACCGGAAGATTACCTCTGAGATCAAGGAGCGTATGCATCTTGACACCTGCCTTAGTCGTTCGGAATTTAGCCCACGGACAGAGCTTCAGACAGAGACTTATTGTACTGCTATCAAAGGCATAGACCATATTGTCAATATCGAGCCTGAATGGATCTTCCGCATACAGAGGACGAACTCTCTTGATAAGGGCTTGTCCAAAGTCACGGTAGATACGCCAATCCCTTTGTTCATTTGCTTTGGCAAGAGTGTTTCTTGGAACAGCGTAACTGATACCGCTATGATACAATTTATGCTCGACGGCATTGAGGCTGGCCTCAATGTGACTATATCACATTGAATGTACCCCCTGTAGCGTTTTCAAATGTACCGCTTCAGACATGGTCGCATTCGGTTCGGCAAAGTTAAGATTATTTCTGATTTTTTCTTCTCATCGAGTCACCTTTTAGCTCAATCCGAACCGCGTTAGCGGTGAGGCGGTCCATGATTGCGTCAGCCAGGGTAGGCTCATTGATGTAGCCATACCATTTGGATACGGGGAGCTGTGATGTCACGATGACGGATTTCCTCTGATAGCAGTCTTCCAGGATCTGGAGCAGGGCCAGACGTGAGTTGTTGTCAAGCGGCTGCAGTCCGAAGTCATCAAAGATGACGAGGTCATTCTTCTCGATGTGGTTGATGACTTTAAGAAGGCTTCCGTCAAGTTTGGCGAGCGCTATACGCTCGATGAACTTGTTCATGGAGAAGTATTCCACCCTGTGTCCCATGAAGCAGGCCTGTCTTCCGATGGCACATGCCAGGAACGATTTTCCGCATCCTGTCCTGCCGTCTATGAGAAGATTCTCGGCTCTGTCTATGAAGGTGCAGTCCATAAGTTCGAGCAGCATCTCCTTGCCCAGATTCCTCTCTTCCGAACAGATTACATCTTCCATTACGGCATTGTAGCGCAGTTTGCTGGTCTTGAGGTACATTTCTGTCCTCTTGCGGTTGCGGTACTGCCGTTCCGCTTCAGCAAGTCTTGCAATAAAGGTGTCCAAAGCAGGCCACTGGCTTGCAGGCATACTCTGAAGGGCTTTGTAGCATTCCGCCATGCCCTTGAGTTTAAGTCCCTCCAGCTGGAGGATTGTTTCTTGAGTGTTCATTGTCTTGTATTCATTTGTGTGCCGGCATGATTGGCCTATTGATATGCAGACGCGCCTCTCACGTTGTCGTTCCGGGGCATGTATGAAGCCGTATCCGACGGTGTCAGGGGTATGTCATCCAGATTGTTCTTGAGTATTGCCTCTATGCGTTTGTATGTGGACGCTGTCTTCGGCTCTATCCGTCTGCAGGCTGCCTCTAGCCGGTCCGCCCCGTATCTTACGGCCAGGCGCAGGACGCCCTGGCAGGAGCGGTATGCATGCTGCACGAACAGGGCGGACTTCAGTATGCAGTCTATGGACTCACGTGTGTGAGGTCCTATCTGACTGGCCTTTGACTGGAGATAGGCGGCATTGACTTCCTTTGAGCGTCTGTATGCCATATGCTTTTCAGGCATGTGGGCCTCGACTGTGGAGTATCCGTCCGAGCGCTTCCTGTCGTGTGCCGCTATCCTGTCCAGTCCGATCCAGACTTCAACCGTCTCCGCATCGTATATGACCTTGGCTTTCCTGCCTATATGCTGATATGGAACACTGTAGAAGTGATTCCTGTCCACCTGGAAGTGATAGGTGGAGTTGATGGTTATTTCCTTTGTGTACTTCAGGAGGAAGGGCTTTGGCGGCAATGGGAGCATATATGGACGTTCCTCCCTTTCGTATTGCTCTCTGCGGCTGTATGTCCTGTTCTTGCGGGGCCTGTCGTTGAACATGTCATTCAACTCATCCAGCCTGCCGTTGAGCTCGTCATAAGAAAAGAAGGTGTCGCGGCAGATACGGCTGTAATAGTATCTGTATGTCTGGTTGACAAGGCTTTCGGCCGGGCCTTTGTCCCGTGGCCTGGCAGGGCGGCATTCGTCCAGCTCGGTCCCGTTGTGAAGGCACCACTGGCTCGCGGCTTCATTCAGGGTCGGCTCATAGCGGTCTGTCTTCCTTATCCACTGGCGCATGTTGTCTGTCTTTGAGACCTCGGCTACACCGCCGAAGTATCTGACGGCTCTTGACAGTGCCTGGAAGAGATATTCCATCTTTGCGCTTGGCAGTGCGGTCACATAGCTGAGCATCGAGTACGGTAGCACACAGACAAGAACAATCGCCTTGACCGCTTCTCCCGTGTCTTTATCTACTATCCATAGATTGTCGCCCGCAAAGTCGAACTGCATCTCGCGCCCGGGTTCGTACACGTTATGGTACCTGTAGTCGTGATTCTTCTCATATTCCTGGATGATCGCCTTGAACTGGGTGTAACCGTACGGATTGTCTGTGCTCTTCAGGTATTCCTCATACAGAACGTCATAGGTCATGTGCTTGCGCGTCATGTCCCTTGCATAGTCTTCTACTCTCTCCTGCATGAAGCCATACCTGTCGGAGTCTCTGCCGCGATGCCCGTCGCCTTTCAGCATGATTGCCTGAAGTTCCGCATCGTTCAAGGCAAGGAGGTCCACCATGCTCCTGCCGGATGCTTCCGCACGGTCCCGGTAGTTCCTCAAAGATGTGCGGCTGAGTTTCAGCTTGCGCTCCATCTCCCGTAGTGATGTCCCGCGGGAAAACTCGCGGATAATTACTCTGATGTCTGTCATTGTCGCTTTTACATTTGCCATAGCCCTGTGGTATTGCCTTTACCACAAAGTTACGTACGCCGTCAAACCGTTTGCGACCATTCAGAAGAGTCTGCCCCGACCATGCCGGCACTGGTTAACGGGGGGGGGGTACATTTCAAAGTGATACAGACGGTACATTTCATTCTGATATGCCCGGTACATTTGAAAGTGATATGGGCGGTACATTTAAAGTGATGCAATCACTCAATGTCGCGAAGACTGTTCTTCGAAGCATATTGTGCAAGGCACATCACGAGAAACTGGTCGTAGCAGGAAAGGTTCCTGGAACGATAGTCTCCCTTGAATCTGAGGACACATGCATTGAAGTCTCTGCGAGGTATGAGCGACATAAGTTGAGCAAATACGGTTTTTCCTGTGAACATTGGCTGACAGATAAAATGACCAGTCCAAAGTTACAATTCAAGTCGTGTACAAGAAAAACCTTTGTAATTAACTAATAATAAAACAATTATAAATTTTTAACAACTCCTTAACGGGACACTAGTGTATAACTATATTATTTCCCATTTCTTAAATCCGTAATAGTATCTATTTTAAAGATTGAAGATAAAATACTTCTTCTATGTTGAATAGGTTTCTGGTTTTCGATATATTTAACAAATTCTATCTTGATTTTCTTATTAATATCTCTCATATTTTCATACTTATCTACAGGTATGGTCGTTACAAAATGGTGAACATCATTATCTCCTAAAGATTCATTATAGTGTTCATTGTATTTCCGTATGATAGATTTAATTCGATATTCTACATATTTTCTTTTATCTTGATTAAATAATCTAGTGAAATGCCCTTTATAATCAAATCTTGAACGTAGTTCAGGCGATATCCTTGTAGGGAACTCTTCCTTTGTAATATTTGATGTAAATATTATTACAAAACCATTGATATCAATTTCCACTGCTTGAGAACTTACCATCTTGCCACTCTCTAATACATCCAAAAAGAAATTAAATAGTGTGGCATTTGATTTTTCAAATTCATCAATTAGAATAAGTCCTACATCCGTATTACGGACACGAATAAAAATCTCACCATCATCGCTTCCGATATAGCCACGAGCACTACCGATTAATGAACTTAATGAGAATTCGTTGCTATAATTCCCGAAATTTACTTTTGCTAAATTATCCTTACCTCCAAGACATTTATATAATGCTCTAGCAACTTCTGTCTTGCCAACCCCTGATTCCCCTAATAGAAATAACGATAATACTTTATGCTCTCCTATTTTGTTGAACAAACGAAATGATTTTGCTATTTCATAGAAATCATCTTTGAACTTTTCGTGCCCGTATAATGATTCTCGAAATGATTTAAAGAATGTTTCAAATTCTTCAGGTGTAAAATCTGTAATCTTCTTATGTATTTTATCAGTTGCAATTATAGGGGGAGGTAACTGTTCGAAGAAAATATCGTATTTTTCTTTGATGTCTACAAATTGTTCAAAACAATATCTTAATTCATATTTAAGTTGATCAAAATACTTGTTGTCACAGATATAAATAATATCTTCATTATTGAATAGTCTAAATACATTTTCTCCAATAGCCTGAATAGCGCTCGTATTATAATATCCTCCACCTAATATTGATACATCAATAACACATATGCCACTTTTGTAGGGAGTGAACTTGTCAAGATCTTTTAAGTCTTCTAAAAAGTAACTTAAACTTATCACTTCATACTCTAAAGACTGAAACAATGTCCTTATTGACTCAAATTCTATTTGATTATAAAACAAGAGTTCTTTTTTCATGCTATTTTGTAGTATGTATATTCTGGATTATGGCTAACAAATCAATGTAATGGTATATAGAATCATCTCCTGAACTAGCAAACTCTTTATATGTCGGTTGCTCAATGGGATATTGACTTTCTTGTATTTCCTCAAATTCGGATGTCCTTTTAAATTGTGATTGTATATTCCCTAATTCTGCAAAGTATTGAAAAGTATTGCCTAACTGATTTATCTTAATAGTACCTTTATATATTCCCAAAACACTAACTTTTCCAATAAATAAATCATCAACATTGTATGAGCTTTCAAATTCATTTTCAAAAGTAACAGGTATCTTTATGATAATTTTATCATTTCCATTTAATAGTACACCTTTAATTTTATATGCATAATCTTTAAACATTGAGTTGAATAAGTTTGTTATATCAAATCCATTAACCCCAGGAACAGAAAGATTTTTGAAAGCTCCACTTGTAAATAACTTTACCGTCCTTAGCTCAACTTCATTTTCTAATGATAATTGAACATTATCAATTAATACTAATTCACCTTCTTTGATAGTATTATCAAACTGAGCAATATTTTTACTTGCGTCCACGACATCACTTAATATAACAGATTTGGTAGTTTTAATCTCGATGGTCTCCAGTACTTTTTTCGAAGCACTCCCCCCTACATTAATATCAGCATTACCTTCACCACTAAATAGTTTTAGAAAGCCCAGTCCCATTTTTGCTCCTAAATGCGCAGAAGCGTTACCTTCTGTATTCTTCTGTACCTCTTTGGCTACAGTTATGAAATTATCAAACATCATCTTAATTTCATAAACCTTAGGGTAATTGATATAATAAATATTAAATGCCATAGACTGTGATATATGTGTATTCTTATTTTTCTCTAATATTATTAATCAGTAATTCTGTAATATTGTTTAGTTACTTTCATTTTGCAATAATTTATATAAGCCCGTGTTTATTACGGGAAATTTAAGATTCTTGCGAATTGTTGAAGGTAAATTAAGATCATCTTTTTGTTATTCAATTGTTCTTTCATATCCTCAATTTGTTTAAGATAAATAATCTCTAATCCACAATTCCAATTGTTGGGGCAATGTCGTTTCAATCTTATCAGAATCATATTCCATGTACATTCTAGATATCAAATCGGATGGCAATTTAGGTAACTTACAATCTTTAAGCAGACAAACCTTATTTCCTTTTGCCAACATGTAACCAACTTCTAAAGCGACATTGGGATTATAACTGTCTTGGTCATTTTTGTCAAATATTGCTACTGCAACTTTGCAACAATCAAGATACACTTTAACATTATTCCACAAATCATCCGTAAATAGCTTCTCGTTAGCTCGTATGGCAATATATCCATTCTTTGCAAATACACTTTGAATTATATCATAGACTATTTTGAGTTTCTCTCTAAATGGCATAATGACAAAAACTGCATGGTTTCCATAAGTCTTATAAAACTTTATTTCTTCATCTGAATATGAAGGAATGTAAGACATTTTAAAATCAATATCGCGTTGGACCTTAATTTCTTGGTATCTGTCCATTAGAGAACTCTCTCCTTTTTCTTTTGACCATAATAATTTAGCATCGAGGGTGGCCACGATATCGTCTCTTCTTATCCAGCTATCATTTGCAAAACTTTCTGCTTCAATCTTATTTGTAGTTTTAAATATATCTAAAGCCTTCTCCATCTCTATTATTGGCATAATCTCATCTCGTCTAAGCCCATCAGGAGCATAAACTAAAATGTCAATATCGGATCTAAGACTGCCCGTCTCATAAGCGCGTGATCCAAATATGTATATTTCTTTAACATTGTTAATCTTGGAAATTTTATATATTAAATCTCTGAGATTAATTAGTCTTACATCATCTCTAATTGCCATATTGTATAGATTATTTGTTATAAATTAAGTCTTTGGGATCCACATTCAATATCTTTGCAATCTCAAATAATGCCTCTAAACTTGGTTGTCGACGATTGCAGACATAAGAATTGACAATACAAAAACTTTTTCCGAGTTTTTCTGCCAACCAGGTCTGTTTGATGCCTTTTTCTTCAAGCACCTCTTTTATTCGGTTCATGGGTTTATCCATTGTTCAATCCTTTGTTATTTTACAAAGATATAAAACATGATGCTATAAAAAAATAAAAAGGAGAGAAAAGTCCTCTCCTTCATAAAGAAATCTACATTACACCTCTAACTCCTTCAACGGCAACCCATAATTATATTGTCTGAAAAATCCTCGGTGAATAAGTTTCAAACCAAGAGTTTGATAATACTTGTAGTCATCATCCTCGGTGCAGA
>ERZ779889.282-NODE-282-length-68764-cov-18.748606_pt1 | contig 68764 bp, 50 predicted proteins | sample MGYA00511030_ERZ779889 | MGnify/ENA primary metagenome ERZ779889 (study PRJEB29588, sample SAMEA2160616) | human gut metagenome | biome: human gut; feature: human-associated habitat; material: faeces | place: Denmark | collected 2008/2010 ... | reverse complement strand
TTATCACTCTCCGAAAACTCACTTCCGTTAACAATCGTTTTTAAACAACCTCTAAACCTTTAGTATGAAATTCAAAACAACCTTTCTTGCAATCTTTATCGCTTCCGCCGCATTATTTTCAACATCATGCGGCAGTGACAACGACAGTAACGAACCCGGTTCCGGAGCCGGCGACTTAAGCCAGTTAACAGAGCCCAAATACGCCGACGATGCTGTAAAGTACGCCATTAATTCAGACAAAACCGACATCGGTTCAATTGAGTTTACCGAAAGTGGCCGTTATATCATCATTAAATCCTGGGCAATGCCCTCCAATGCGCCGAAGCACGCAAAAAAATCAATGCTGAAAGCCGCCGCTGGCAGCCGCTATGACAGCAGTTCGCCCTACATCACAGGCACCTATACCAAAGTGGGCGACAGCGAGTACATACTCGAAGGCTTCGGATCGGTAGTGATTACCGGAACATCCTCAAATGCCGTTGAACTCCTCGTATCGCCCGCCGACGGCGAACCTTATTCCGTAGGCGCCCAGCAGGAGGATGCCATCAACGACAACAGCGCCGAAACTCTCGCACTCTGCCGCAGCTGGAATCCCACCCAGTTCCGCGCCCGCGTGTCGGTAAACGGTAAGATTTGTGCCGACGAATCCGGACCCTACAAGGATCTGTATAAGATTGAGCGACGCATTGACCAGATACTCGAACAGCTTGGAGGTTACGACGATGACGACGAAGAAGAATATGCCCTCGACGATGACGACTACTCCGACGAGGCAATAGCCACCGAGGTGATTTTCACCCGCAGCGGATCGTATGCAGTGCTGTTTGACAACGGTGAGCTTGACGTGCGCCTCTGGAAATGGCTGTCGCGAACCACCGACAACCTCTCGCTCATCTACAGCTGGAGAGTCGACGGTTTCTCCGACCCCGAGGAATCGGGCAGATGCCAGGTTACCTTCAACGGTAAAAGCGTTACGTTCTACGAAACCGAATCTGAAACCGAGGACGGCGTAACCCTCACGATTGATACCTGGACAACCGTCACCGAAAAAATCTAAACCGGATTTCAAAACCTAAAACGCGCGGAGCCTGTGTCCCCGGTGGGGCAACGGCTCCGCGCTGATAATTTCGATAAAGATGAAACTCAGATTGTTGGCAGCCCTGCTGCTGTCTGCGATGCAGCTATCCGCCATTGCAGAAGAAGTGCCGGAGACTTTCGTGGCGATGACCCTGAATCTCAGCGGAGGCAAGACTCAGACCGTGATTCTCGCCGATGTTCCCAAAATCACCTTTTCCGACAACCGGATGGTAATTGCCGGCGAAACGGCACCCGACCTCGAATTTCCGCTCGACGAGATGATATCGTACTACTTTTCGCGTGTGCGGTCCGGGATTGAGAGCGTGGCCGGCGACGACCACGGAGTGGCTATCAGGGTCGACGCCGGAAGCCTGACAGTGAAGAATCTTGCCGCCGGAACGCGCACAACACTCTACAACGCTCAGGGCATTACGGTGGCAACGGCGGCTGCGGCTGCCGACGGCACGGCGAAAATAGACACTTCGGCACTCCCGGCCGGGGTATACATCGTAAGCTACGGAAACCTTTCGACTAAAATCGTGAAGAAATGAAAAAGGCGATTTTTGGAGCTTTGCTGTCGCTGCTGGCAGCCCTCCAGACCGTATCGGCGGGCATAAACAACGATGACAACCGTGTGTTTTACACCTACGGCCGCAACAACGATATACAACCGGTTTTTGTAAACAACGTCGACTCAATAATCTTCACCCGCACCGACGCCGAAGGCTTCGAGCACGAAGACATAGTGGCGCAGCTCATCTGTATGCCCGACACGGTGATAAGAATCGATATAGCCGACGTTGACAGCGTTTCTTTCGTAACGCCCAAAACCGTCTACAACAAGCAGGCAATCGTAATCGACGAGACCCCGCTGTGGAACCACGTCCGCTGGGCGGATTACAGCCATATCTCGCTCCGCACCGACATAGCCCGCGCCGACGTTCCTCATGCAGGCGACCGCCTCGTTACCGTCAGAACCGAAGGGCATTTCCCGTCGGGGTTCTCCGCAGAAGTGACCGACGTAACTTTCTCGACCGACTCTATCCTCTTAACCTGCAAGCCTATAGACCCTGTTCTCGTGCTCGACCGCTACTATGGAGTGGGAGCAGCCGGGCCGAACAACCATGCCGACGCGCAGAAAGCGCCGTCAAGAGCGCCGATTTCCAATCTTCCGTATTTTGAACTGACCTTCGGACCTGACAAATACATAGATTTCGATTTTACAGCGAAGCAGACATTATCAAAATACCAGGACAAATACGCTGCCGCGGGAATCGAAGGCAATGCCAACGGAAGTCTGCATTATGCCGACCACTACACCGTGAAGGTGGCACAGGTAATCGAGTACGGATTCTCTTTCAGCGATGTATATGTTGAGAGGCTCCAGTTTTACAACCTCAACCTGTCATTAGCAGGGAGCATCTACATTGAAGATTACTTCGACGATGAAAGCCCCTATAAGGTCAAAACCGAGAAGCCGATTCCCAATGCTCCGTTCTTCCTTTTTTACCTGGAAGGAAGCCCCACGTTCGGAATCAGGGGTGACATCGGCATGGATGCTGAGTTCAGAAAGGAAGTTCTGTCACTGACCCATTTCTCGTACAGTTCAAATGAGAATCTCAAAACCATCTGCACCAGCGACGAGACGGTGAAGTCGGATTATCTCGACGCCAAATTCATGGGCGATATCGAGATAAAAGCGGGCGCAAAGGTTGAATTCGGCGTCAAAAACGCCGGCTACGTGGACACCAAGAATTTCGAGTGCGGCGTCAAAGCTTATGCCGGGCTTGAAGGGGGACTGAAAGCGGAGGTGTCGATGCTCTTCCCCGCAAGTTATACAGACCACCCTATATCCACCGAATATTATTCCGATGCCGTCGACGAAAGTTTCATCGATCTGAAATTCTATCTTGAGGGCAAACTGGGCGTAAAAGGAGTAATGAAGTTCAAGGACAAGGATACAGGACAGGAAATAGGCGGCGAGATAGGCGTGGAACGCAAAGCCGGATTCGAACATGAGTTTGCAAGGTGGGACGCATACCCCAGATTCAACATGCCGGTTATAAACGCTCCGAAGGCCGGCATATCCCCCGGCAGATTCAGCTCGCTCATTTCAGGCAGTCTTCCTATTCCTGTCAAGGTCGGCTACAAGGTTTTCGACGAAGGTAACAACGAACTCATCAGCGGATATTCGGACTACACCTACCGCACACCCGACGATTTCACCCGCTACGAAGTGGATATACCCGACGTTTCGCAGCTTATAAACCGCCAGTGCACGGTCTACCCGATGTTCAAGTTCGTCGACTGGGAGATTCTCGCTACGCCGTCCGCCCCGGTACACCTCGAGGTTGTTCCCCACACCGGCAACGCCTCGGGAGTGACAGCGAGAAAAGCCACTCTAAACGGTAGTATTGAAGGCGGCGAGATGCTTGTCAGCCCCAATTTCGCCGGAATCAAAATCTCCCAAAGCCCGCAGATTACTTCGGATGCGCGCGGCGGCAGAACGGCAATCGACAGCGACGGCAACATTTCAGTTACCTTCAGCGGTCTTGAAAAAGACACGAAATACTACTATGCCGCTTTTGTAGCAGCAAACGGAAAAATAACCTGGGGCGAAACCAAATCGTTCACCACTCCCAGCGTGGATTATGTCGATCTCGGTCTGAGCGTTTACTGGGCGTCGTCCAACGTAGGCGGCAAAGCCGAGACCGACAACGGACTCTATTTCGCCTGGGGCGAGACCGCAGCCAAGGGTTCGTATGACTGGTCGAACTATTTCGACTCGCCTTACGACGCCGGCGGGACATGGGCCGGATGCAACAATATCACCTCCGATATCTGCGGGAATTCTGATTACGACGCCGCAAGCAAGATAATGGGGCAGTCATGGCGCATGCCCACCGACAAGGAGATGAAAGAGCTCATCGACAATTGCGACTGGGAATGGACCACAATCGACAACGTGGCAGGTTTTAAAGTGAAGAGCCGCGTAAACAGCAACTACATTTTCCTGCCCGCCAGCGGCAACGCCGACGGTTCAGAGATCCTTAACAAAGGTTCTTACGGAGCCTACTGGACGGGCACCGTCAGACCTTCGGGCGACCATTCCACCGCCAACAACCTGTATTTTGTGCCCTCAATGAAATCAACCCAGTGGGGCAACCGCTATCTCGGACGCACTATCCGCGCCGTGTGGCCGAAATAAGAGATTGTTTTTCAGTCTTTGAATCCACCCCGCCGGCTGCCGGCGGGGTGGATTTGTCTATGACAATAATATTTCTTAAATTTGCGGTTCAATAGCTAAATCGGCTACAAAAGAAGCCGAAATGTCGAACTAACACTTTACACCTTTTGGATACAGATCCTCTGCCGGCAACCGACCCCGTGTCGTGTATCATCAATGCCATCACTCTTTCCCTCTCAGGCTCGCCGATGGATGCGGGCCAAATCATAGCAATAGTTCTTGCAATAGGCTGTCTGTTTCTGTCGGGCTTCGTGTCGGGCAGCGAGATAGCGTTTTTCTCGCTTACACCCACGCAGTGCGAGGAGATAGAAGACACCCCTAAAGGAGACAAAATCCTCGGACTGCTGCGCAATCCCGAGCGGCTTTTAGCCACGATTCTGATAGCCAACAACCTCGTGAACGTGACGATAGTAGTTCTTTTCAACTACGCTCTCGGGCCGATATTCGCGGGCATGAGCGCCGTTATGAGCTTTATACTCCAGACGGTAATCCTTACATTCCTGATACTTCTTTTCGGCGAAATCCTGCCTAAGCTCTACGCCAATTCCAACAACTTAGGGTGGGCGAAGATGGCGGAAGGCGGCCTGGCATTATGTGTGAAGATATTCTATCCGCTGTCATCGCTGCTGGTAAGAAGCACCGTCATAGTTAACAAAGTAGTGCCGAAAAAGCAGGAAGAAATCACGGCCGACGACCTCTCTCAGGCGCTCGAGATAGCCAACGTAGGGTCGTCGGACAACAAAGACATGCTCGAGGGCATCCTGAAATTCGGCGACACGACGGCGTCGGAGGTCATGACGCCGCGAGTAGACGTGACCGGTCTCGACATCGAGTATACGTTTGAGGAGGTCATGAAGGTAGTTATCGACAGCGGATTCGCCCGCCTCCCGGTGTATGAGAACTCCATGGATGAACTGCGGGGAGTGCTCTATTCGCGCGATCTGCTCCCTTACATAGGCAACAGCGACCCCGATTTCCGGTGGCAGACGCTGATGCGCGAACCATATTACGTGCCGGAATCGAGGATGATCGACGACCTTCTCGAAGATTTCCGCTCGCGGAGGGTGCATCTGGCGATTGTAATCGACGAATTCGGAGGCACGCAGGGTATCGTGACGCTTGAGGATGTGCTCGAGGAGATAGTGGGCGACATCAACGACGAATACGACGAAGAGGATGTGACCTACAGGCGCCTTCCTGACGACACTTTCATTTTCGAGGGAAAAACGTTGCTGAACGACTTTTTCCGCGCCACCGAGCTCGACGAGGATGATTTCGCGGCGGTGACGGAAGACTGCGAGACCTTAGCGGGAATGCTGCTTGCCATAAAGGGCGATTTTCCGAAGGACAAAGAGTCGATCGTCTACGGACGCTGCCGTTTTCTGGTGCTGTCGGTGAAAAATCACCGCATTGTCAATGTCAGAGTGAAGATAATGCCGTCGGTGCAGTCCGACCAAAGCGCGCCGGCGCCCGCCAGGGAATGAGAACAGGTGCGATATCAGCGGTATCGGCCGTGCTGCTGCTTGCGGCGGGATGCGGCGGCAGAGAGGATGCGGCGACTCCGCGCCCCACGGCTTATCCGCGCATGGAGGTTCCGCCGGCTGAGTATACGGAAGCCCCGACTCCGCTTCATTTCCTCGTGAACAGCCGCGCCACGGTGACAAAGGAAGAAAACGGGGACGACGCGAGCCAGTGGTACACAATCGCGTATCCGGATTATTTTCCCGGAATGAAAATCTACTGCACGTTCACTTCCGTGAGTCCTGAAACGGCAGCCGGAGTCGTGGCGAACCGCACGGAACGTATGGCACTCAACACCGGAGGCGCAGAGTCGGAGCTGACCACCCTCAGGTCGACCGGAGGGATGGGATGCACACTCATGCTGACGCGCACACCGGTGGCCACACCGCTGCAGTTCATGGCAGCAGACTCCGCCATGGTTGTTTCGGGCGCGATGTATGTAGACCTTCCGGCCGGCTACCGTCCCGACAGCATAGCTCCGATGGTTGAAACAGTGGAGCGCGATCTGCTCGAAACATTGAAAAGCATAGGCAATGGCAGATAAAGTGAGAATCTACAGCGAGCCGATAAAGACTGAGGGGGTGGGGCGCCGTGAGGGCGAACTGCGGGCCGAAGCGCGGCTCATAGCGCGGATTTTCGGAAAAGAAGCGCGGCTCGTTCACGACAGCGAAGGACGCCCACGGGTGGAAAACGCCGGCGATTTCCGCGGAATGATCTCGATAAGCCATTGTGCTACGACCTGTGTGGTGGCTGTAACGGATGATCCGTCGGCACGAATCGGGGTCGACATTGAAATGTGGCGCGGACAGCTGGCGCGGACAGCTCCGCGATTCCTTACCGATACCGAGCTACAGGCTTATACCACTCCCCTGCTGTTATTGCTCGCATGGACCACGAAGGAAGCGGTCTACAAAGCGGCGTTCACCCCCGGACTGGGACTGCGCGAAATCCATCTGCCGCCGCTGCCTCCTGAACCCGGCGAGAAGTTCGCCGCCACCGCCCGCGGGGCTGCCTACGGCGTCAATCCGGTGCTCCTGACCCCTGAAAACGCCATCACCACGGCGATTATCGCCGCGGGAGGAGACGGAGTGGAAAATTATTCGTAATTTTGCACTTACATGACAACCAGAACGAAAAAATGACCCGAAATACCGAAACTCCCACGAAGGGCGGGGAAAAGCCGTCGGCTCTCTCCTATCTTCTCAGATACGGACTTCCGCTCGTAATCACCGTAGGCCTGTGCTGGCTCCTGTTCCACAATATAAATTTCAGCGAGATGATGGATATAATCCGTCACAACTGCGATTTCAGATGGATAGGTCTTGCGCTTTTCATAAGCGTTTTCTCTCACGTTTTCCGTGCGGCACGATGGCAGATACAGCTTCGGGCGCTTGGAATAAAAGCATCGCTATGGGAACTGACACTGAGCATTTTCGGTACTTATGCGGTGAATCTCGTATTTCCGCGCTTAGGTGAAGTATGGCGCACGGGCTACATAGCAGCGGAGGAGAAAGCACCGTTTACAACAGTGTTCGGTTCGATGGTGGCCGACCGCCTGGCCGACACGATAACAGTAGGTCTCCTGACAGCTGCAACCTTTCTGCTTGCTGGGCCTCAGCTGATGCAGTATCTGAGTCAGAATCCCGAAGCCTACAACAGCCTCATCGAGCTCGTGAGTTCGCCGCTTCTGTGGGTCGGGCTGATTTTCCTGATTCTGTTCGTATGGTTTCTGTTCGTTAAATTTCCGGAGCATAAACTTGTAGTGAAAGCCAAGGAAATATGGAAAGGACTTTGGGAGGGGTTCGCTGTTATAGTACGTATGCCCGGCAAAGGGCGGTGGCTGCTGCTCACGGTGGCGGTGTGGGGGTGCTACTTCCTGCAGCTGTATGTGGCGTTTTTCTCGTTTCCGCTCACGGCAGAAGTTGTGAGCCACCACGGAATACTGGCTGTACTGGTTTGCTTCGTTCTGTCGTCGATCTCCATGGGTGTTCCCTCGAACGGAGGCATAGGCCCGTGGCAGTGGGCTATAATCTTCGGACTGAGCCTGTACAGCAGCGACATTCCGGGGCTGACGCGCGAGTATGCCACGTCGTTTGCCAATCTGGTGATGGGAATGCAGACGCTTCTTCTGATAGTATTGGGCATATTCACCTTCACAGTCATATCCATCCGTAAAAAACGCCAGCCAAGCAAATGAATTTCGACGACAACAATCCGGATTTTTTCCTCCACGACTTCGAAAAAGAGGGTCGGACAGGAGGCGACACCGACCCGAACCGGCGGGTTGTAGACTTCGGCAGCGAGACTCCGCAGACACCGCCCCGACAGCAACGGCGAGGATGCCGCAAAGGGTGGATATGGTTCTTCGCGATACTGCTGACTGTGCTGGGCGTGACGGTTTACGTGCGCTATTTCACACCCTACGTTACCGACTCGCGCGCCACGGGCTACATAACGAACGTGGAACGCCGGGGTATCTTCTTCAAGACCTTCGAGGGAGAGATGATTTCCGAAGCGGCTCTCACCGACACTACAAGAGTATATACCCGCGACATGAGTTTCTCAATACCGTCGGACAGTCTGGCACTGCGGCTGCAGAATCTGCAGGGGTCGGGGAGACCGGTGCGGCTGACATTTGAGCGCTACTACGGCAATCTGCCATGGCGGGGCGCCACCAACTGCATCCTTGTGGGGATTGAGGAATGAAAAGTGATTATTCCGCGAGGATTTTCGCGGTGGACGTGATGAATCACGTCCGTACAACTTATTGGATAGAATCTCATTAATTAAATATCAGTATACCAGACAAATATAACACAAACTTAGCATGAACAGACATAATCTCATCCTCGTTCTGGCTCTTGCCGCAGGCATATGCGCCGGAGCTTCCGCTCTGACACGCGAACGAACCTCGATAGACAACGGCTGGAAGTTTGCTTTCGGCAACGCCTCGTCGCCTGAAAAGGATTTCGGCGCGGGAACAGAGTATTTCACCTATCTTACGAAAGCGGCCTCAATCCACAACACCGGTCCGTATGCGATGGATTTCAACGATTCGACATGGACAGCAGTGAATCTGCCCCACGATTTCGTGGTAGACCTTCCGTTTGATTCCGTGGCGAGCCACAGCCACGGCTACAAGACAGTGGGCTACAAATATCCGGAGACCTCCGTAGGGTGGTACCGTAAAGAACTGACCATACCCGCCGCCGATTCGCTGAGCCGGTTCGCGGTGGCTTTCGACGGCATATTCCGCGACTCGAAGGTGTGGTTCAACGGCTTCTATTTAGGCGGCGAGCCGAGCGGATACACATCGGCCGCATACGATATTACCCCTTACATAAACTTTGGCGGCCGCAACGTGCTGACCGTGCGATCCGACGCCACCATTGAAGAGGGTTGGTTCTACGAGGGAGGGGGCATCTACCGCCACGCCTGGCTCGAAAAGACGCCGCAGGTATCAATCGGGCGCAACAGCATAGCCATCACGGCCGATTTTGCCGGTTACAAGGCCGGGGACGCGCTGCCTCTGAAAGTAACAGCCGAGGCCGTAAACCGCAGCCTTGAAAATTCGGGCGAACTGAGGCTTGAGATAACCGTTGACGACAAAGACGGAAAAACGGCAGCAGCAGCCGAGGGCAGAGATGAAATTTCGCTGCGCCCGGGCACCGAAGGAGAGCTGACGGCGAACGTAGATGTAGCGGATCCACAGCTATGGAGTCCGGAGAGACCGACGCTTTACGACGTTACAGTGAAAATAGTAAAAGCGGCGTCGGGTGAAACCGTAGACGCGGTGACAGTAAGAACGGGATTCCGCGACATCCGTTTCGATGCAGACAAAGGACTGAGCATCAACGGCAAAAATGTGAAACTCAAAGGAGTGAACATGCATCAGGATCATGCGGGAACCGGCGCGGCTATTCCCGACGCGCTCAACGTTTACCGTCTGAAGGAACTGAAAAAATACGGCGTCAACGCCTACCGCGCATCGCACAACCCGATGACCCCCGAGGTGCTCGACGCCTGCGACTCATTGGGAATTCTCGTGATTGAAGAAAACCGGCTTCTCGGCACCAACGGAGAACATCTGCGCCAGATCCGCGCCATGATAGACCGCGACCGCAACCATCCCTCGGTAATGCTCTGGAGCGTAGGCAACGAGGAGTGGGGAGTGGAATGGAACGACCACGGCACACGCATAGTTGAGGAACTCGTTCCGCTCGTGAACGCCATCGACTCCACACGCCCCGTCACGGTTGCCACATCGGGAGGCCCGAGCGTAATCATTCCCGCCCAGGTAGCGGGATACAACTACATAATGCAGAACCCAGTAGACGAATACCGCACAACCTATCCCGAACGCAGGGCCTATGGGTCGGAAGAAACCTCCGGCGCCGGAACCCGCGGCGTTTATTTCACCGACCCTGCGCAGCCGGGCCATATGCCGTCGCTCAACCGCAAGCCTGACGATAAAGACGGAACCCTCAACCGCATAGAACGCGGATGGAAATTCTATGCCGAGCGGCCGTGGCTGAGCGGACTCTTTTACTGGACAGGTCTCGACTACCGCGGCGAACCCAATCCGCTCAAATACCCGGCCACCGGCTCGGAATTCGGCATACTTGACTATGCCGGTTTCCCGAAAGACGAGGCATACTATCTGAAATCATGGTGGACTGACGAACCGGTTCTCCATATACTTCCCCACTGGAACCTCGAGGGACACGAAGGGGAGACGGTCCCGGTATGGGTCTACTCCAACATGGATGAAGTAGAGCTTACGGTCAACGGCAAGAATCTCGGACGCAAGAAGATGCCCGAAAACGGTCATCTCTCCTGGAACGCCGAATACCAGCCGGGAAGGCTAACCGCCAAAGGATATAAGAACGGCCATCAGATAACGTCGGCCACGGTTGAAACGGCAGCGCAACCGGTTATGATGCGCGCTGAAAGCAACCGTCCGGTAGCGGGCGACACCTTCCGAGTAATCAACGTGAGCCTGCGCGACAAAAAGGGGCGGTTCGTGCCCACGGCGTGCAACGAGGTGACCATCACACTCAGTGACGGCACGATAGTCGGCGCGGGCAACGGCGATCCGGCATTCCGGGGCACCGAGCGTCCGCTTCCCGGCGACGCTGCGCGGAGTTTCACAATGCCTGCGTTCAACGGTCTGGTACAGTTCCTTGTCAACATTCCCGACGGCGCCGAAGTAACCATAACATCGCCCGGACTGAAGACGGCGACAGCCAGATAAATCGCGTACACCCCGGTATCCGGCGGCCACCGGGTGCAGCGCCCCCTGCATTTTGTAAGAGGATACATTCCGGTCATATAAACCTTCGGATCGGGTGGATTTCCGGCATAAGTTCACTCTTTACGGCAGCCATGCATACGGCGGCGGCACTCTCGGCTTCAGAAGCCTGCTGAGTGTTGCCGCCGGCGCGCATAATCCATGCGAGAACGAGGAAAGCCACAGCCTGTTCCATATTGCGGCGTACGATTCCGGATTTTCCGACACAGAAACCGCGGGGCTCGTCGATTTCCACGGTCATAATGACATCTGAGCCATCGGCAGCGGCCACTGGATCCAAAGCGGAACCGACACCAGTTTCTCCATCGAGGTCGCATTCCCTTACCACAGGCGAAATCTTCAGACACAGGGTAGCGAATGCATTGCGAATCATAAGCCGCAGAATACCGCTGCGGTCGGGGTCAAGAACCGGCTCGCGCTTGCCTGACGACAGTTCATGGAGTGCGGCGAGCGACTGCACGGTGTCGGCCACTACATTGGTTGAAAGTGCGTAGATCATAGATGAAAATAGTTTTTATACGGTGGACGTGATGAATCACGTCCGTACTTGTACATACTTTAATATCAATGAGTTAATGTATTTTTCTTAGATTTCGAGAGGATGCGCTGGGCGAGCCGTACGGCGGTGGGTTCTGATATGAAAAAAGATGAAGCCTTAGAGTATTCAAGCACAAAGTAAAGGGCATGGCGCATTGTGAGGCCTTTGCTTTCTTCCATCCGCCGCACTTTTTCGTTGAGTTCGCGAAACATGGCACCGCGACGTCCGGCGGGCAAACAGTTTTTGCCCCGGCGAATTACACTGAGCACGCGCATGGCATATTCTTCGGTCACGTAGTAGCGCGGAGCCTCTTCGGCCGCGGCAATCTCGGACAGCTGCTTAAGACTTACCCTCTTTAAGCCTGCGCGGCGCAGGCGGCGCAAAACAGCTGCTGTTGCTTTCATAAAATCCCGGTTTCTTTCTTCTATAAGGTCTAACATAATTGAATAAGGTTTATTAGTTGGTGTGTTATTGTTGTTTCTTGTGCAAAATTACAATGATAATTGTGCAAATACAATGTACAGTGGTGTTAAAAAGTGTTTTTTTGAGAGGGAGGAGGGGGGATGTTATTTATGGGATTTATGGGTGGTATAAAAAAGCAGTCTGAAATGCGGGCATTTCAGACTGCGGAGTTATAGGTCAGTGCGTTATATTTTTCAGAGGTATTTGTCGTTGTAGGCGAGGCGGGCGTCGTTGACCATCTGCTTTATCCGCTGTTCCTCGGCTTTGGGACAGATGAGAAGGACGTCGCCCGAATCGGCAATTATATAGTCCTTGAGGCCGTCGACCACCACGAGTTTGTCGGAATTCACCACGAGTATGTTGCCGGTGGAATCATAGGCAAGCACGCGGCAGTTCTGGGTTACGTTAGAGTCGATGTTTTTCGGCGAATTGTCGTAGAGAGCACTCCATGTACCGAGGTCGTTCCAACCAAAGTTCACACACTGCACGTAGACGTTGTCGGCTTTCTCCATAACGGCGAAGTCGATGGAAATAGCCGGTGAGGAAGCGAAATTTTCGTTGATGAAACGCTCTTCGGCAGTAGTTCCGAATGCATCGGCTCCGGTATCGAACAGGGCGGCGAGATCCGGTTCGTGGCGACGGATGGCGTCGAGAATCGCGGAGGCTTTCCAAAGGAAAATTCCGGAATTCCAGAAGAACTCACCGCTTTCAAGAAAAACTTTGGCCAGCTCAAGGTCGGGTTTTTCGGTGAAAGTCTTAACCTTGAGTATACCGTCGGCAACGGGTGCGCCGATCTGAATGTAGCCATATCCGGTTTCGGGACGGGTAGGGGTGATTCCGAAAGTGAGGAGGGCATCGTGGTGCTCCACAAAATCAAAACCCTTTCTAACGGCGTCCTCGAAAATGTTCTCTCGGGTGATGAGGTGGTCGCTCGGCGTGACGATCATGGAAGCTTCGGGGTCGAGGGCGGCTATATGATGAGCAGCCCATGCTATACAAGGAGCTGTGTTCCGGCGCGCCGGCTCGAGAAGAATATTGGAGGGCGCAATTTCGGGGAGCTGCTCACGCACAAGCGGAGCATAGCGTTCGTTAGTGACAATAAGAATATTTTCGCGTGGAACGAGGGGCAGCACGCGGTCGAACGACATCTGCAGCAGTGAGCGTCCGGTTCCGAAAAAATCGATGAACTGTTTGGGGCGGTCAGCGCGGCTGTAGGGCCAGAAACGGCTGCCGACGCCTCCGCACATTATCACGCAATATCTATGAGTGGAATTTTCCATATATTGTTTTTTGATTAGACGACTCTAAGTTACGACATTCGGAAATCAAAACCAAATTTTCAACCGAAAATCGTTGAAAGAGAGATTATTGGCGAGCATTCCTGCGGTGGACGTGATGAATCACATTCCTACAAATCAGCGATTTATACAATAAACTCTAATCAGTAATCGCTGAAGAGTCGCGGCTTAATCACGATACCTATGCGCAGCTGGGAATGGAACTCCTTGTAGGCGAGCAGGCCTTCGCCATATCCGTTGTAGTACTGGGCGAAGATGTACTGGTTGTCGCGCGGAAAGATGCGATAGCAGAATTCGAGGACTGTGTTGTAGTCCATCTTCCATCCGCGCCGCTTGGTGAGTATTACCGAAACTCCGAAGCGTGAGTTGGAGGAGAGAAATGAGGTTCCGACCTGATAAATGCCGCAATAGTCGAGTATGTCGCGGTTGTTTTCGCCGTCAATGATAGGAATCCAGAATTTTCCGTGGACGGTGATGCGGGGGTCTATCATGATGCTGCCTCCGAAAGAAATCCTGTTCCACGAGCGCGACTCAATGCCGTCGCGGCCGTTTGACTCATGTTCGATTATAAAATTGAGTTTACCCACGAAGCGATCGCGCAGAAACAAGGGCTTGGTAAGACCTATGCCGGGGTTGAAGTTGAGGTCGGTCATAGGCATGGAATTCTCGAGCACATTCCAGAAACACTTCTGAGTGTAGAACAGAAAGAGATAGGTTCCCCATGGCAGCACTGAGCGAGTGAGCCTCTGGGCAACGGAAATCTGAAACTTGATGTTGGTGTTTTCTTTTGTGATTTTCTGCCCGACGGGAGGGCCGAACACAAAATAGTTGTCTTTATACAGGCCGAAATACGGGCCGTCGTCGAAAGCCCGGCGTATAGAATCGGTGTTAACCTCGCGGTCTGATCCGGGCACGACAATCTGTGCCGCGAGAGGGGGCGTCGCGACAGCCGCAAGGGTCAAGGCAAATAGCAGAATTCTGAAGAGTCGTTCCATAATCAGAGGCAAAGATAATGAATCCGCGCCATTCGTCAAATATGCAGTCTGACAGAAAAATCGGCAAAATGGTCAAATTTATCGAAATATAGCAAAATTTAATAGCAAAATGTCAAATAACAGAAAACAATTCTTAACTTTGTTGCAGAATAATCAACTTATCAGAGTAAAATAGAAATGAAACAAATTTTACATCAATTGTCAGTAGCAGCAATTCTTTCACTGCCGGTTACAGCGGCCACAGCGGCACAACCGGCGATGAAGGAGAGAAACGCAGCGAAACCGGAGGTAAACATACCTCTGAAACCGGCGCAAAAGAGAGCTGCGAAACCAACAAAGCGCAGCCATTTCAGACTGCAACAGAACTCTCCGATATCCGTAGCGACGAGTTCGCCGGTACGGATAGCTTATCCGAAGAAATTCGGCGCGCCTGCGGCAGCGGCGCAGAATATGCCGAAGATCATAGGGTATGTAAGTTATTCCGATAACGGCTTTGACGGAAAAGTATGTGAAATTCCGACGGCCGACGGCCAGAGCTTCAACATCCTGGTAGAGAGTGTAAACGCCGATGACGGAGGAACCGGAATCGACAACACCTATTATGCGGCCTATCATACATCGAGCTACGGCGAGTATCAGATCTACATCAATTCCTACGATCTCACCACGGGCGCCAAAAAAGGCCAGACACTCTACGGCAAACCGTCGTGCGAGGCAACCGACGTTGCCTATAACCCTGCCGACGGCAAGGTTTACGGATGCTTCTGCGATCCGGACTCAGAAGGTGACTATTTCTTCGGAACAATCGATTACAGCACCGCCCAGACCACCCGCATAGCCGCGCTGCCCCGCGAACTCGCCGCCGTGGCAGTAAGTCCGGCAGGCAAAATCTATGTAATCGACAAGCAGGTGGAAGATTATTCCACCACCGGCGCCGACCTCTACGAGATCAGCGCCACAACAGGCGAAATGACTCTGATCGGCAAAACGGGACTGAAACCGGAATACCGCACCTCGGCCTGCATCGACCCGCAGTCGGGAAGAATGTTCTGGACAGTGGCACCGGATGACGGCGAGGGCTACCTCTATGAGGTGGATCTGGCCACGGGCCGACCCACACTCCTGTATCAGTTCCCCGGCTGCGAGACCATAAACGGACTATATATAGCGAGCACGGGCGTAACCGCCGACTCCCCCGAGGCTGTCGGTGACCTCAGGGCTGACTTCCCCGGCGGCAACGTGGATGGTTCTGTAGCGTTTACCCTTCCTACTTACGGCATAAACGGCACTCCCCTCACCGGTTCGCTCAGCTGGACTCTCTGCGCCAACAGCAAAGAAATAAAAACCGGAACGGGCACTCCCGGCGAGAAGGTGACTGTTCCTGTAAGTCTTGCGGAAGAAGGACTTTACAAATTTACCGTTGCGGTTACGGCGGGCGACGCCAAGTCGCCTGAAGCGGAACTCTCCCTGTTCATCGGCCATGACACCCCCGTGGCTCCCGAAGTGTCGGCAACGCTCGCCGACGGTGTGATAACCGTCAGCTGGAAGCCTGTGACAACAGCGGTCAACGGCGGTTATCTCGACCCCGAGAAGATGTTCTATACGGTAACCCGGCAGCCGGACGGAAAAGTGATAGCTGAATCGACAAAGGCCACGTCGGTAACCGACCGCATCGGTTCCACCAACGAGATGGCAGCCTACAGCTATACGGTGAAGGCTGCATGCGCCGGACTTGAATCGGAAGCAGGAAAATCGCCGAAAGTTATAACCGGCAACATAGTTCCGCCCTTTACCGACGATTTCAACGACATCAGCAAGTTTGAATTCTACACGGTAATCAACGCCAACAACGATGAAAACCAGTGGGGTCCGTATATAGGCAACCTCAACATGACCTATAATCCCGACATGGCCATGGACGACTGGCTGATCACGCCTCCGGTGATGCTCGAAAAAGGAAAAGCCTACAAATTCACAGTAGACGTCCTCACGGGCAACGCCACAACGAAGGAAAGATTCGAAATCAGGTGGGGAAGAGGCAATACAGTGGCAGACATGACCGAGACGCTCGGAGGTGTGCATGAGGTGGCCCACACCGACTACGTTGCCTACGGCGATTACATAGTGCCCGAGGAAACGGGGCTGCACTACGTGGGCATCCATGCCTGCAGCGATGCCGACACATACACCATCAATCTCGACAATCTGACCATAAGCGAGGGTCTGGCCACAGACGTTCCGGCAGTTCCGGAAGAATTCACCGTTACGGGTCATACCAACGGTGAACTCAAAGCCGACGTAAGCGTTAAAGCTCCCTCAACCGCTCTCGGCGGCGCGGCGCTGACCGAACTTACTTCAGTGACGATAAAACGCGACGGCACAACGGTACATACATTCCAGTCGCCCGCACCGGGGGCTGTACTGACGTTTACCGACGATGTTGACGAGTGCGGCGACTACACCTACACGGCATGCGCGGCCAACGCCTCGGGCGAAGGTGCGACAGTGACGGCGCAGGTACACGTGGGTGTACTCGAACCCGCCGACCCCCTCAACGTTGACATCCGTGAGACCGAAACCCCCGGCGAGGTAACCATCAGCTGGGACGCACCGGCAACCGACGTGAAAGGGAACCAGCTCGACCCGCAGTATATAACCTACAGAATATATAAAGCAGGATCGACGCAATACGACCTTGTGAAGAGCGGCATAACAGAAACATCATGCACGCTGCAGGCGCTCGACAATCCCGAAAAGCAGGATTTCGTGCTGTATCTGGTGGTAGCCGAGACACTCGGCGGCGTTTCGGACGGTATTCCCACCAAGATGATACCTGTAGGCAAACCATACGCAGCGCCTTACCGCGAGTCGTTTGCAAAGGGTGAGCCGTGGTCCATACTCGGCACCAATTCAGCCGGCGGCGCCAAATGGCAGCTGTTCAGCGATGATTCGGGCGTTGCGGCCTGCGACGGCGACAACGGATTCATAGGTTCCGTGGCAAACTATCTCGACGAATACGGCAGCCTGATGTCAGGTAAAATTGACCTGAGCGGAACCGAAAATCCGGCACTCACTTTCGCCACCTACAGCATAACAAGCGCTGAGGGCGAACCCGACACCAATGAAATAGAAGTAGCGGTTGTATGCGACGGCGAAGAAAAGACTCTGCGCACTTTCCGCATTTCGGATTATTCGGAAACCGACGAATGGATAACGCTGCTCGTACCTATGACCGAATACAAGGGCAAAACAGTACAGCTGAAATTCACCGCCGTCCACAAGCTTCTCCCTTACGTGATGATAGACCGCATAAGGCTGGAGAACCTTTATGACCACAACCTGAGCATTGCCGGCATTTCGGCTCCTGAAACGGTGAAGGGCGGTACGGATTTCTCAGTAACAGCGAAAATAGAAAACAACGGAGTGATAGCCGCTCCGGCATTCACCGCGCGCCTATGGGCGGGCGACAAGATTGCCGACACAAAACAGGTAGAGACGCTCGAATCGTTCAAATCCACGTCGGTAAGTTTCACGGCAAAGATACCGGTGACCGTGACCGAGCCTCAGAACTACCGTATAGAGGTGGTTTACGAGGCCGATGAGGCAGAAGCAGACAATATGTCGGAAACCGTCACCGTCACACCTGTGGCACCGACACTGCCCGCAGTGAAAAGTCTGACGGCGGAGGGTGACGGCAATGCCGTAAACCTGGCATGGGAGACACCTGATCCCGAGGATTATATACCTGACGTTTATGTTGAGGATTTTGAGAACTGCGACTCGTGGGCAACAATGTACAGCGGCAATACGAACGGATGGACGCTCGTTGACCGCGACGGCGCCTGCATAGGCGGCTTCAGCGACGATACCTCGATGCCCGGCATCGACAATCTCAGCAAGCAGTCTTTCTTCGTGTTTGACCAGAACACGGCAGGATTCAACGATTATTACTTCAACGCACACTCCGGAACGAAATTCCTCGCCCAGATGTTCTCTTACAAACAGGGAACCGGCGGATACGAACAGAGTGCGAGCGACGACTGGGCCATCTCGCCGGAACTCTTCGGCGGTGAACAGACCGTGAGCCTCTGGGCCCGCGCCTACGATCCGGAATACCCCGAGACATTCGAAATTCTGTATTCTACGGGAAGCACCGATCCTGAAGATTTCATCCTCGTGAAGAAATTTGACGTAGCGACGGACGTGTGGACTTGCTACAATGCCAAACTCCCTGAAGGCGCACGCCGCATGGCAATACGCTGCACATCGGATTTCAGATTCATGCTGTTTGCAGACGACGTTACGTTCATCCCGGCTCCGGCTGAAAATGAAATAGTACTGTCGGGCTACAACATCTATCGCGACGGCGAACTTATCGGTACTGTTGACAGCAATGTCAACAACTTCTCAGATACAGGCGCCGAGGCAGGCAAGGAGTACTCTTATGCAGTGACAGCGCTCTACGGCAACAGAGAATCGCGTCTGTCGGACTCTGTCAGGGCATCGCAGTCGGGGATGGCAGAAATAACTGCCGGTACGATAACAATCACTGCTCAGCGAGGCACTGTAACGGTTACCGGCGCAGCAGGCGAGACAGTGGCTGTGATCGCGCCCGACGGACTTACAGTGGTTTCAACACCCTGCGCAGAAGATGTTGAAAACTATCAGCTCGCAGCAGGGGTGTATATTGTGAAAGCCGCAGATGTAGTTAAGAAAGTGCTCGTGAAATAAACCGAATATAAAATATCCTTTATAAAAACCGTGGTGCCGGCGTGGTACCACGGTTTTTTTACGACATGTTGATAAGTATGTAGACAAACGGTATCAACACTGTGTTTAAAGAATATTGTTGACAAATGTTGAAAACAATATATTAATTCTGACTAACTGACAATTATAATGTTCATAAAGTGTTTATAACAGTGTTTAAAGTAGAAATCAACACTATGTTTACGGAGATTTCAACATAGTGTTGATACAGGCTTAAATTACAGTGTAATCATAGCAAAAAACACTGTTTGAATTGCAGGTTGCAAACAGTGTGTAAAACCGTGTTGAAAAGTGTTGATAACGGATGAACAACTTTCAATAAAAAACTCTTGCAAAATCAGTAAGCTTCACCATATAATCTAAAATCCGCAGCAACAGCAATAAGTTATCATAAAGATATCTCCGAGTTTTATTATGGAAACGGCCCTGTTTTTCACACTCTTCACTTTGCGGATAGGCAGAAAGTTATTAACTTTGCACGTTATTAACAGGATGTTGATAAACCAATTAAAAAGCTATCACTCAACATCGGGCTATGTAGATAACCGCTGGCAGATTGTAGAGCGCAGGTTAATATCGGAAAAAGCAAATTTTCGACTCAAAAGTTATCACTGTTATCAACACCCATTACTGTTCTTATTGAAATAAAGTTTTTAAAAAAATTTTCTTTTTTATAAAAAGATATGAATGTTGACAAAGGCTACGCTGACGCTCCAATACCGGCAGATGTGACAGATCTTAAGCAGGCCATACTCGATCTTAAGGCTAAGAAAAACGCTGTGATCCTCGCACACTACTATACCAGGGGCGAAATTCAGGATATAGCCGATTTCATAGGCGACTCTCTGGCGCTGGCGCAGATTGCAGGCACGCTTGACAATGACATCATAGTTATGTGTGGTGTCCACTTCATGGGTGAGACAGTGAAGATACTGTGCCCCGGCAAAAAGGTGCTCGTGCCCGACCTCAACGCCGGATGCTCGCTCGCCGACAGCTGCCGCGCCGAGGATCTGGAAAAGTTCATAGCGGAGCATCCGGGTCATACAGTGATCTCGTATGTCAACACAACCGCCGCCGTGAAGGCTCTCACCGACATCGTGGTCACTTCGGGCAACGCCCGCAAGGTCGTAGACTCGCTGCCTGCCGGTGAGAAAATAATATTCGGCCCCGACCGTAATCTCGGAAACTACATAAACAGTGAGACCGGGCGCGAAATGGTGCTGTGGGACGGCGCATGCCATGTACACGAAAAATTTTCGCTCGAGAAGATATTGGAACTGAAAAAGCAGCATCCGCAAGCAGAAGTGCTGGTTCATCCCGAGTGTCCGAAGCCTATAAGGTTCGTGGCCGATCGCATAGGATCAACCGCCGTGCTGCTGAAACATGCGCAGGAGAGCGAGTGCAGTGAGTTTATAGTAGCCACCGAGAGCGGCATACTCCACGAAATGCAGCGCCGCTGTCCTGCCAAGACATTTATTCCGGCTCCTCCGACCGACAGCACGTGCGGATGCAACGACTGCTCATATATGAAACTCAATACCCTTGAGAAGCTTTACAACGCGCTCCTCTACGAGCAGCCGGAAATCAACGTCGACCCTGAAGTGGCCGAGCGTGCCCGGCGTCCGATTGACCGCATGCTTTCCATTAAATAACCGAACAACACAGTACAAATACATATATATGAACTACAATCACAGAGATATAGAACCGCGCTGGCAGCAGTACTGGCGCGACAATAATACCTATCGTGCCGAAATAGACCCTTCGAGGCCGAAATATTACGTGCTCGACATGTTTCCCTACCCTTCGGGTGCCGGTCTTCACGTAGGTCATCCCCTCGGCTACATAGCTTCCGACATATATTCCCGCTTCAAGCGCCTGCAGGGATTCAACGTGCTTCATCCCATGGGCTACGATGCCTACGGTCTGCCCGCCGAGCAGTATGCTATCCAGACAGGGCAGCATCCTGAGGTGACAACCATGCAGAACATAGCACGTTATCGCCAGCAGCTCGACAAAATAGGATTCTGCTACGACTGGAGCCGCGAAATAAAGACGTGCGATCCGGAGTTCTATAAATGGACTCAGTGGGCGTTTATGAAGATGGTGGAGAGCTACTACGACACCGAGGCCAACAAGGCCATGCCGATATCACGCCTTATAGAGCATTTTGAAAAGCATGGCACAGAGGGCATCCACGCTGCCTGCGGGGAGGACCTCAGCTTCACCGCCGCCGATTGGAACGCCATGACCGAGAAGCAGAAGAGCGACACCCTCATGAATTACCGTATAGCCTATCTGGGCAACACTATGGTGAACTGGTGTCCGAAACTCGGAACCGTTCTTGCCAACGATGAGGTGTCGGAGGGTGTGTCGGTGCGCGGCGGATATCCCGTGGAGCAGAAACTGATGTATCAGTGGTGTCTGCGCGTGTCGGCCTACGCACAGCGTCTGCTCGACGGCCTGGAGACCATTGACTGGACCGATTCTCTAAAGGAAACGCAGCGTAACTGGATAGGACGCAGCGAGGGCGCTGAGATGCGCTTCAGGATAGCCGGAACAGATACTGATCTGGAGATTTTCACCACCAGGGCTGATACAGTGTTTGGCGTCACCTTCATGGTGCTTGCTCCTGAAAGCGAATATGTGGATATTGTAACCACTCCCGACCGCAAGGAAGCCGTCAGAGAATATCTCGACAGCATAAAGCATAAGACCGAACGCGAGCGAATGATAGACAAGACGGTGAGCGGTGTGTTTACCGGCGCGTACGCCATAAATCCCCTTACCGGGAAAGAAATTCCGGTGTGGGTGAGCGACTATGTGCTCGCAGGCTACGGCACGGGCGCCATCATGGCCGTGCCCGCTCACGACAGCCGCGACTATGCTTTTGCCCGTCGTTTCGACCTGCCTATTATACCTCTTATAGAAGGATGCGACGTTAGCGAGCAGAGTTTCGACGCCAAGAGCGGCAAAATGATCAATTCAGCATCCGACCGCCTCAACCTCAACGGTATGGAAGTGAAGGATGCGATAGCCGCTGCAAAGCGCTTCATTGAGAGCGAGGGTATAGGCAAGGTGAAAGTGAACTACCGCCTGCGCGATGCAATTTTCAGCCGTCAGCGTTACTGGGGCGAACCTTTCCCTGTTTACTATAAGGATGGCATACCCCATCTGATGGACGAAAGTGCCCTGCCGCTGCTGTTGCCGCAGGTCGACAAGTATCTCCCCACTGAGAGCGGTGAGCCGCCGCTGGGCCGGGCAAAAGACTGGAAGACTCCCGAAGGATACCAGATAGAGCTCAATACGATGCCCGGTTTCGCAGGCTCTTCGGCATACTATCTGCGCTATATGGATCCCCGCAACAGCGAGGCACTCGTCTCGGAGGAGGCTGACAGATACTGGCGTAACGTAGACCTTTATATAGGCGGTACGGAGCACGCCACAGGCCATCTTATTTACTCACGTTTCTGGAACAAATTCCTTTATGACCTCGGCTACGTAGTTGAACCCGAACCATTTAAAAAGCTCATAAACCAGGGCATGATTCAGGGACGAAGCAATTTCGTTTACCGCATCAAGGATACCAATACATTCGTCAGCTGCGGTCTCAAGGATAAATACGACGTAACCCCAATTCATGTAGACGTCAACATCGTCAGCAACGATATCCTCGACACCGGGGCGTTCCGAGCCTGGCGTCCCGATTATGCCGACGCAGATTTCATTCTCGAGGACGGCAAATACGTTTGTGGATGGGCTGTGGAGAAGATGTCGAAGTCGATGTTCAATGTTGTCAATCCCGACGACATAGTGGAGCGTTATGGTGCCGACACGCTGCGCCTTTACGAGATGTTCCTTGGTCCGCTCGAACAGAGCAAACCCTGGGATACCAATGGCATCGATGGCGTGAACCGCTTTATAAAGAAGCTCTGGGGACTTTTCTATAAGGGCGATACCTGCCTCGTTAACGACGAAAAATCGTCGGCAGAGGCTCTGAAATCGCTTCACCGGCTTATAAAGAAAGTTACTGCCGACATTTCGGCCTTCTCATTCAACACCTCCGTGGCAGCATTCATGATATGCGTCAACGAACTTACCGCAGCCAACTGTCATTCGCGCGAAGTTCTCGAGTCATTGCTCATTGTGCTCGCTCCTTTCGCTCCTCATGTGACGGAAGAACTCTGGCACAGTGCCCTTGGCCACGACACTACCATAAACGACGCCCGCTGGCCCGAATGGAACGAGGAATACCTGAAAGAAAACAGTGTTAACTACGCCGTATCGTTCAATGGTAAAGCACGCTTCAACATACAGGTGGCCGCCGACACTTCAAAGGAAGAAGTTGAAAAAATAGCGCTCAACCACGAAAGTGCCGCGAAATGGCTTGACGGCAAAACTGTAAGGAAAATCATCGTCGTCCCCGGAAAAATCGTAAATATAGTCGTCGGTTGACCGGTGTATACGGATGAGTTTCAAACCTAATAAAGTTCCATATTATATTCCTTTCCCAAACAATATGGGAGTGGTAAGATATATTATGGCTTTCAGTGTGCTTATAGCTCATTTCAATGTGTCGAATAATGCCGATTACTACTGGCCCGTATCCTCCTACAATGCAGTAGGAGGGTTCTTTGCCATAAGCGGATTTCTTATGGCGGGGAGCTATCTGCGACGCCCCGACTGGAAACAGTATCTACTCAGCCGTTGCCGCAGGCTTCTTCCTCCTTATTGGACCACGGTGATACTCTTTGCGCTCATACTTTATTTCTATTCCTCCGCGCCACACTATTTCTTATCGTGGCAGTTTTGGAAATATCTTATGGCCAACCTTTGCTTTCTCAATTTCATAGAGCCGGAGCTGCCCGGAGTGTTTCAGAATCTCAGCATACACGCTGTAAACGGATCGCTTTGGACTATGAAGGTGGAGTGGATGCTGTATATAACGGTTCCGTTTGCCAGCTACGCGCTGACCCGCTGGAGTAAACAGTCGTTTGTTGTAATATCCATAATCTACATTTTATCTATGATCTACCGCGGAGTCTTCTCAATGCTGTATATCAATACAGGTGCGGAGATTTACAATATACTCTCGCGGCAGTTTATAGGGCAGCTGATGTTCTTTTATTCGGGGGTACTGGTTTACTATTATTTCGACTTGTTTATGCGTCTGCGGCGGTGGATTCTTCCGATTGCATTAATTTTGGTAGTATTGCTGCACCGCTATCACGTATTCGTGGTGACCTGTGAGCCGCTCGCCGTTTCTCTCATCACCCTCTGGTTCTGCATGGTTGGCAAATGGGGTACTTTTGAGGGTCGAAACGACAATGTGTCTTATAATATATACTTGCTCCACTTACCTGTGTGCCAGTTGTCGGCTTATTATCTCCTTCCGGAGCGTATAGGTACGGCCTGGGCATTTGCTACCGTATGCGGTGTAACAGTTATATTGTCGGTTTTAATGAACCTCTGCGTGGAGCGTCCTCTGAAAAAGAAACACACTCTGCATACGTCTCATTTTCAACAATAAAAGGGCCGTATGCTCGTTATATGTAATGAAACCACAGTCACAATGCAAGAAATAGTATTTGCTACCAATAATATAAATAAACTCAGAGAGATACGCAGAATCTGCGGCGATGAGTTTCGTATTCTCGGACTGGCCGACATAGGCTGTACAGAGGATATACCGGAAACTGCCGATACATTTGAGGGTAACGCCGAACTCAAGGCACGCTATGTAAAGGAGCATTACGGTTTCGACTGTTTTGCCGATGATTCCGGTCTCATGGTGGATGCTCTCGGTGGCGAACCCGGCGTTTATTCCGCCCGCTATGCCGGCGGAGAGGGTCATGACAGCGAAGCAAATATGAATTTGTTGTTGAAGAAACTTGAAGGAGTGACTGACAGACGTGCCCGCTTTGTTACAGTCATAGCTCTCATTATCGGAAATGAACTACATACATTCAGTGGTACCGTTGAGGGCGAGATACTTACGGAGCGTCACGGCACAGGCGGTTTCGGTTACGATCCCATATTCCGTCCGCTCGAAGCAGAGTGCAGTTTCGCAGAGATGGCGGCCGATGATAAAAATGCCATCAGTCACCGCGGGCGCGCCACAGCGGCTCTCATTGATTTTCTAAAGAAATAAATTTCTACCATGATAAAAAAAATCTCCTTATTTATAACTCTTCTTTTGATAGCGGCAGGATATTCCCCCGCCCAGACTGCGACCGGCAGCTGGAAAATACATCCGCTTTTCAGCAGCAATATAACAAAGGCAGTGGAAACTCCATCCGGAGTATATTATCTCGTTTCAGGCGCTTTATATGGTTACGATACCGAAAACGATGAGACTACATATTACAGCGACGGAAATCTGCTCGACGCAAGCGAAATAAAAAACATTTATTATAATCCCGACAAGGATTATTTGGCTGTTGCTTTCACTGATGCAAACATAAGCCTGATTTTCGACCGAGGAAATATAGTCAACCTTCCCGAATTCAAGAATTCCCTGTCGAGTTCCGACAAGGTAATCAACGACATTACTTTTGGTAAGGATCGTATGTATGTGGCCACCAACATGGGTCTGGTCGTTTATAATGACAAGCGTCTCGAAGTGGAGAAATCCGGTATCTATGAGAAAAGCGTGAAGAGCGCGGCAGAGATAGGCGATTATATTTTCATGGAGTATGGACAATACGGTTATTTAATAGATAAGAATTCGCGCATTAATTCTCTTGAAAACTTCAGGAAAATATTCTATTTTGGAAACAATGTAAGTGAGGTGCGCTCTCTCGGAGCAGACGGCGACAATCTGTACGGAGTTATAAAATCTGTAGAATATATAAGGGTTTTTAACTTCAGTCCTGCAAAATTGGCATTAAATTCATATAAGGATTTCAGTGAATATAAGAATGCTTCCCCCTTTATGGCCGGTAAGGACTGCCTCTATTTCTCGCTCGACAATAGTTTCTATAATATAGATGCCAAAGGGGCGATAACGCTTAATGCAGCCATACCCGAGGCTGCCAGAGCTTCAACTTACGCAACGTGGAACGGCCCAGAGAAGTCGTTTTGGTCGGCTGGCAGTAAAGGTGTGGCCAACTATTCGGCAGATGCTTCCGGTTCACTTACTGTTTTGCGTGACTGGTTTGTTCCTGAAAATTATACGACTGTAAAGCGTGTAGGCATGATTCGACCTACGGCTAACAAAAAAGGTTTTATCATGTGTAATATTGGTTATTCAAGATATAATCCTGCTGCTGCTGCTGACTATACACGTGCGTTTCTTGAAGCCGATTTGAATGATGGCAATAATTTTACAGATATTACACCGAAAAAAGCTCTCACTATAAAATGTCAGAAAGTTACCCCCAGCAGAATACCATCGCCTGAAAAGCTAATTTCTCCAAATAATGTTTTTCAGGATCCAGACGATCTTTCAGTATTTTATTATACATCTACTTTCGAAGGTATTTATATTCTTAAGAATGGTGAAGAAATCGCACATTTTTATAATGATAACTCCTATCTCGAAGATTTGTGGGGATGTTGTGCCACAAACGGAGCGATAGATCGGTGGGGTAATCTGTGGGTCGTTATTCATACTGATGAAAACCAGCCTGGAATGATGGCTCTTCCTGCCTCTAAACGCAAGGATATAGCATCAGTTGTTAAAGAAGACTGGATTCCATTTGTAATAGACACTAATGATTTCGACGGACAGTTGCTTTTTTGTGAAAAAAGCGATTACGCATTCGTAACCAGTTGTGGTTTCAAGAATCCTTTAATAATATTCAAAAATACCGGCGAAGTAAATTCTTCCATACAATTTACCACTATAGCTAATTTCACAGATCAGGATGGTAATACATTCATGCCGAGATATATTCAGTGTATGGTTGAGGACAAGGATGGCAGAGTATGGCTCGGAACTGATGAAGGCGTGCTTGAAATCACCAGTCCTGCATCTGCGATGACCGGCAATTTCCGCATTAATCGCGTAAAAGTTCCACGTAACGATGGCACGAATCTCGCCGACTATCTTTTAGGTAATGAGAGTGTGACTGGTATAGCGGTCGATTCGTCTAACCGAAAGTGGATATCGACACTAAATTCAGGAATTTATCTTGTTAGTCCACGAGGCGACGAAATTATAGCTAATTACACTGCTGATAACTCACCGCTTCCATCCAACGCTGTAAATTGTATTTATGCTGACCCTAATTCCAATTCTATTTTTATTGGTACAAATTTTGGTTTGTTGGAATACAGTTCCGATTCCTCTCCTGCAAATCCCGATTATTCTGATGTATACGCATACCCCAATCCTGTAAAGCCTGATTATTCCGGTTGGGTGACCATCAAAGGACTCATGAATAATTCCTTGGTGAAGATTTGCGACTCCTCGATGTCTGTAGTCAACCAGATTCAGTCGGAGGGCGGAATGGCACTCTGGGATGTATCCGATTCGCAGGGGCGGCGCGTGCGCTCTGGCGTATATTACGTCCTCGCTTCGCAGTACGACGGTTCCCAAAGTTCCGGCGATGTGGTGGCGAAGATTCTTGTAGTGAACTGAAAACCCTATATTGTTTGTTTTATCATAGTCAGAAAAGCCTGGCTTAGAATATGGAACAATTCAGATATAAAGATGAAAACGACCGCAGCTATGGGGCTGCAGGTATGGCTATCGGACTCGTGGTGTTTGATGGCGAAGATATGATTTCAAGTGTGTCGCTTGACCGTGATTCCGACGATACTTTCCAGATGACAGGTGATTTTTATTTCACCGGCAATCCGGTAGTTTCTGCAAAAGCGGCGTGGAATCACCTGCTGAAGAACTATAATCTGTCGGTAGTAATGCTCGTGGCTAACGTATTGTGTCGAAGTCTCGTGCTGAATTCTACCCGTCTCAGTGCTGAATCGCGCCGTATGCTCCACGATGCCATTGTTGAGGAGGGACACAATGTATGCTCGCTCGACGATGACGAAATCGATGCTCTTTTCAATAAAAACTATTCGTATCTCGACCGCGTTTTCTCCCACCGTGGCGTGCAGTCAGTTGCTCATGATTTCGCTTCTGCATTGCGCGAGCGTCGCTCTCTCTCCCGCGTCGACGTAGTCGACATACTAAAAGTGTTAAATATGTTATAACTAAGATTTTAAAATAATGAACCTTTCAGAACCTCTACATTTCGCTCCATATCTCAAGTCGGTAATATGGGGCGGTGAACAGATAGCTCCTTATAAAGGAATCGAAACCTCTCAGCATGAAATAGGTGAAAGCTGGGAAATTTCGGGTGTGCCCGGTCATGTTTCGGTTGTAGATCGCGGTCCTCTCAAAGGAAAAACTCTCAGCGAACTCATCGATATTTACGGCGCTGATCTCGTCGGTGCGGATGTATATAAGAAATACGGCAAGGAATTTCCTCTCCTTATAAAAATAATCGACGCGAAGGCCGACCTGTCGGTTCAGGTTCATCCCGACGACGAACTCGCCCATAAACGCCACAACTGCCCCGGTAAAACCGAAATGTGGTATATAATGAAAACTGCCCCGGGAGCAAAAATATATGCCGGACTGAAAGAGAAAATCACACCTGATGAATATGAACGTCGTGTTGCCGACAACAGCATAATGGACGTGATTGCAGCCTACGATTCTGCCCCTGGCGACGTTTTTTTCCTTCCTGCAGGCCGCATCCATGCCATTGGTGCCGGTAACCTTCTCGCCGAGATTCAGGAAACCAGCGACATAACATACAGAATATACGATTACGACCGTCGCGGTGCCGACGGGAAGCCCCGTGAACTCCACACTGAGCACGCTCGTGACGCGATAGATTATACTGTCTATCCCGACTACCGCAATGCTCCTGTTTCTTCATCGGAAAAAGAAGCCGACCTCGTAAATTGCAGTCATTTCGACGTGCGCAGCATTCTTCTCGACGGTATTTCGGAGCAACAAATGAACCATACACGCCGTTCCTTTATGATAGTGATGTGTCTGGAAGGAAGTGCAGTTCTGAGTTATTCCGACGGCAAGACAGTGGAAATCAGCCGTGGTGAGACACTCCTTTTCCCTGCAGTTCTTGGCAACCTCAAAGCCTCCGGCAAAGGTCTGCTCCTCCAGGTTGAGAGCTGAAAAATTGATTTCTAATATTCAAAATAACGGAACAATTACCATTTATGGTAGTTATTCTGTTATTTTTCATATATTAAAAGACTCTTTTCTACTGCTGATTCACTGGTTCTTATATCAGAAATAAAAAATAGCCTCGCTGGTATGACCATTATAACGACCATTTTTAAGGGCTTTTATTATATTTGAGAAAGTTTCAGCATATAGAGATGAACTCCAAACCAAGCATGCAGGATGATGCAGTGGCTTACAGTCTCCACCGTGTAAATAGAAGCCATCCTCCCCTAAGGCTTCTCCATGATCCGATATGTAAAGAACTATTACGTTGCGGTCTTTTATAAGAGTGAATAAGTCGGCTAAAAAATCGTCGGTTGCTATAATCGTATTGTCGTAGGAATTTATTATCTGTTCTTGGGTCAGTGATGCCATTTCTTTATTATCAGCATCTGGTAAAAATACAGTTTGCCGATCTGTGTAATGGGATTTATACCACCAGTGAGAGCCAATAGAATGAATAACTGCTAATTTGGGCATGTATGACAGGTTTTTATCGTTAATCCAGTTTCTGATTAACGGCAATAAATCTGCATCCAGCCATTTGCTAAATGAATAAGTGGATTTTGCGGCATTACAATAATATAGGGAATCACATTCATGGGCGAAATAAGAATATGAATCGCTTAAATCCTGATTGGCAAACCATGCTGTGGTGTATCCAGCTTTTTTGAACAATGTGATAAAAGATTGTTCGCTATATGCGGCATCTGTATTTATGGGATCAGCTTTAGTCATTATGTGCGGAACACTAACATAGGTATGAGTGTAGGATGAATATACATTCGGAAAAGATATTACGGATGAATCGCGACTTAAACGCGGCATGGTATTCCGTTTGTAGCCATTCTGCGGGATGTGGTCGGAGCGCAAAGATTCGCCTAATACAAGTATGACATCCGGTGGCGTAGTAGAAAGGATACATTCTGTATTTACGTATGTTTGTCGGTTTTCCCTGACAGCCGCGCGGTTTCCAAAATATTTGTCAAAAGCATAATAAATAGAATAAGGCAGCCTTTCAGTTACCGGTCCGTTTATTCTTGGAATGATGACATGCAGGCTTGACAGTAGAAAGGCAGAAACCAATCCAATCCAGAACTCAGATTGGGATACCTTTATATATTTCCATCGAAAGTAAACGGCTAAGAATGATATAATACCGGAAATAATAATTACACATATAAGGAGTGGGCTGACTACACTCATCCACATCGTGGAATCGTTAACTAAAGCTATTTCTATGCTTACAGCCGTAAGTGTTATCCCTACGGTTAGGTTGTAGTAACAGATGACAGAGCTGAAGATAAACAGAATCGGAAATGTTATCGCGAAAAAAATGCGGCTTAATGATAAAAGCAACAGTAAACCAGATGTACATACAGATACTGTAAGCCACTGCATGAAGGTGCTTACCATACTATAGAAGTTTGAGATAGGTACGCTATTGAATTCAATCCCTACAATAGTTATACAATAAAACAAACTGATTATCAGCCAAAAGTGGAATAATGAAATGTCCCTAATGTTTAATTTACCAAATGAAAATATCATAGCTTAAAAATATCCCAAAAATAGGTGTCTGGATAAAATTTCTGTAGGTGATGCCTGGGTGTGATGGTAGCATGGTCATAAAGCAAGCGTGAGTTAATATAAGCATTGCAGTGTAAACTTGGTTACCAAACAGCTATCATACGATTCTTGATTTAGGCTTTGCTCTTCCCTTTTTGAGAGCAAAAATGATTATAGATACAAATTTACGTAATATCTTTAAGTTAGTATATATCTACCTAAAGATTAATGTCGCAAAGATTACCGATTTCAGAAAGATTTACAACAGCGCAATTTTTTCTCCGGATGGAATACGGTAATCCCCGCTCAGAGTACCGAATTTTTCTATGAGAAGATTCTTGTTCAGAGTTATCATATAGATGCATCGGTAAGTGTAATCATGCCCCGGGGCGCGCAGAATCCGATTCATGGTTTTAAGTATTTGTCAGAGATTCGAGCTTCAGCGAGAATCAGCTGAACCGATTCTCTTCTCAATATATTTTTTACTTTTTCCTTTCAGTCTTGAAATCAGAATCGAGACGGTTAAACCGACTGCAGTGTAAGCAATCCAATAGAAATCGGCAGGGTTTTCCATGACCTGATGAAAATTAATAACAGGGAAATCGGCAAGGTGAACCGGATCTGCATCGAGGAAAGCCACTCTTATCCAGGTGACTATCTTCATTGCGAGAAAATGGAAAATCAGTATGTCGAGTGTGTAAGAACCGATTTTTGAAAGGTATTGTATGATTCCGGTGTGCGGTAGGCGCCAGAAAATCACTATCAGTCCCCACGAAATGGTGGAAGCGGTTACATAATATGGAATCAGTGTCAGAGCTGTCGTAAGGTTTATGGCTGATTTAAGCCAGAACGTGCCGATTGTAAGCGAAGCGATTGCGAGGATAACAGTCGGTTTGCTACCGACGAGAGTATGGAGGTTCTCCCGCGAAATCAGTGTGCCGGTGATAAAGAATGCCGTAGCCTGGAAATTCACTGCATTGAAGTACATCACTTCCGGCAGATATCCGAGTTTTATACATTCGGTTATCAGCAGACAGCCTGCAATGCCGGCACCCAGGACTGCGGTGCGCATTCCGAATATTCTGTAATATAGCAATGCCGTAACTGATGCAAACAAAAGCGACGTAAGAAACCACAGTCCGCCGAGCAGCGGTTCTGTCTGCCGCATCATCACACCTTTCACCCCGCGCGAAACTATTTCGCCCGGAGAGTAATGATCTCCATAAAGTCCAAGACCGGCGAAAAAATTATGGAGAAACAGATATATGAGGGTCCAGAATACGAAAGGCCACCATAAAGTCTTCATTTTCCGGCGCAGAAAACCAAAAAGATCCGATATATACTTTTCTTTGAAGAGGAATCCCGAGATGATGAAAAACGCAGGCATATGGAAGCAGCTTATCATTCTGACAAGCGATTGCGGAGCTCCCGAGTGGCCTATCACCATCAGTATTATACACAGACCCTTCAGGGCGTCGAGTGCGATATTGCGGGGTTTTACGGTATCGGCGGCCATGTTATTGCTGATTTTTTGCTTCCCCGGTCAGAACGGCAGCTTTTGCACGGCGGCGCCCCAGGAGGAACGGTCGAGGGTACGGTAGGAGATGGCTTCATGTATATGGTGGGGAAGGATTTCCCCGGAATTGTCGAGGTCGGCTATGGTGCGTGCCACCTTGAGTATGCGGTCGTAGGCGCGGGCGCTCATGTCGAAGCGAGTCATGGCATCGCGGAGTATCTCCATGCACTTCGGGGAGAGGGCTGCGTGCTCCGACAGCAGGCGGGAGTTCATCTGCGCATTGCAGTGTACGCCCGGCTCTTTGCCAAAACGGCGCGCCTGAATCTCGCGTGCGGCTATCACGCGCGCCCTGATTTCGGCGCTGCTCTCCCCTCTCCTGGCCGACGACAGCTCCTCGAAGGGCACAGGAAGGATTTCTACCTGGAGGTCTATACGGTCAAGCAGAGGGCCTGAAATACGGCTCAGATACTTCGCCACCTGCCCCGGGGCACACGTGCACTCCTTGTTCGGATGATTATAATATCCGCAAGGGCACGGATTCATGCTCGCCACGAGCATGAATCCTGCCGGATAGTCGATTGAATACTTAGCGCGCGAAATAGTTATATGGCGGTCTTCGAGTGGCTGGCGCATCACCTCGAGCACCGCACGGCTGAATTCCGGAAATTCGTCGAGGAAAAGCACTCCGTTATGGGCGAGTGAAATTTCTCCGGGCATCGGGTTGGAGCCGCCTCCTACGAGTGCCACGGGTGAAATGGTATGGTGCGGCGAGCGGAACGGGCGACAGGTCATGAGTCTGGAGCCGCTTTTGAGTTTCCCCGCCACCGAGTGGATTTTTGTGGTTTCGAGTGCCTCTGAGAGGGTGAGGGGAGGCAGTATGGTAGGAATGCGCTTGGCCATCATCGACTTTCCGGCGCCGGGAGGGCCCACGAGAAGGATGTTGTGACCGCCCGCGCAGGCAACTTCAAAAGCCCGTTTTACCTTTTCCTGACCCTTTACCTCGCTGAAATCCATGTCGAACACTGCCGATGCCTTGCTGAACTCCTCGCGGGTATTGACTATTGTGGGCGACAGGGTGCCGGTTCCGCAGAAGAAGTCGGTCACCTCTCGGAGGGTCGAGACTCCGTAGACGTTGAGATTGTTGACCACGGCGGCTTCCGTAACATTGCCGGCAGGCACTATCATTCCCTCGTAGCCGAGTTCGCGCGCCTTGATGGCCATGGGCAGCACACCGCGTATGGGGAGCACTGACCCGTCGAGCGACAGCTCGCCCATAATCATGTATCTCGACAGAGGACGCACCGGTTTTATCTGCGCCGAGGCGGCGAGAATGCCTATGGCTATGGGCAGATCGTAAGCCGCCCCTTCCTTGCGGATGTCGGCTGGCGACATGTTTATCACTATCCTTGCGCGCGGAAATTTCAGTCCTGACTGTGTGATGGCCGAAAGCACGCGCTGATAGCTTTCCTTTACGGCAGTGTCGGCGAGTCCGACCAGGCAGAACATGATTCCGGCCTCTACTGCAACCTCGATGGTTACGACCGAGGCATCGATACCCTGCACAGCGGCGCCATACGTCTTTTCGAGCATTAGAGAGAGGGTTTACTTGATTTTCAGGTGTTTTAAAGCTGCTTTGACCGAAGTGCCGCGATAGAGTTGCCGGGCGGTCGAATCGGTTACGATGAAAAACGGCGTACGCGGAACGGCGAGGTTTCTCACGGCAGGGCCGGCGGCGCCACCTGGAGTCCATGCCTGCATCCACTTGGCCGAGTCGCCTTCAATGGAGCGGCGCCACGTGGTCGAATCGCGGTCAAACGATATTTCGAGCAATGCGAGGCGTCGGGAATCGGCACTGTCGGAGAGCATGCGCAGCTCCCGGGTTATCGAGTCGGCTTTATGACCGCTCACAAACACGAGCATCCCGTAGCTCTGATACGATGGGTAGAACTTTGCTATCGTGTCGCGTCCGCACCAGAGCGTCATCGGCTTCACCGTGCCCCGCGCGGTGGTGGAGACCTGATCGGCGGTAACTGTTGAAAAGTTCATTACCAGCGCTTCTGGACGCGCTTCGGGGGCTATGACGTTGAGGAGCGAATCTGCGAGCATTTCGTAGCCCGGGGCGTGGAAACGGGTTATGAGCAGCGCCGTCGACGACATTTTGTCGGGATGCTGCGATATTTCCTTTTCCACCAGCCGGTTGACCTTCGCCACGTCGGCCGCGGCAAGCACCTCCTGATTTTCTTTTGTGAACTCGGCCATGCGTCTGGAAGTTTCGTTGCCCTCGATTGTGATGTCGCGGGGATTTTCTATGTTGAACTTCACTTTCAGGGTCTCGCCGTTTTTGACCACGGCGCTGAAAAGCAGTTCATGGTCGAGCGTAAACACTTCTATCAGCGTGGGTTCGGCGGCTTTGCCCGTAAAAGTGACCTTCCCGTCCACCGGATGGCCGGGAATCCTCACCAGTCCGCGGTCGCAATACACCATTTCGAGTCCTCGGGTACCGAGACCTTCAATTTCGCATTTTACCTTGAATTCGTCGCCTCCGCCGCATGCCGCAAGCATGAGCGCAGCAATCAGCCACACTATAAAACCGGTTTTTTTCATGATAATGCAAAGTTACTGCTTTTCCGCCGATATTCAAATGAATACAGACCTCAAAGCATTGCGGCAATCTGTTTTTCGACGGCTGTGCGTATGAAAGAATTTATCGACACTCCCGCCTGTTTGGCGAGATAAGCCACGCGGGTATGGATGTCGGGCGTAAGGCGCACATTCAGCGAGCCTGAATAGCTTTTATGAGGCTCAATGCCTTCTTCGGCGCAATAAGCCAGATAATCGTCTACCGCTTCGTGAAAAGCATTGGTGAGTTCGGCCACGCTTTCGCCTTCAAAATTCACCAGACCGTCGATACCCTCGATTTTGCCGAAAAATACTCCGTCGGCTTCGCTGAATGCCACAGAGCCGATAAAATTCTTGTATTTCAATGTATTCATATCAGTCTTTCGTTCTTAAGATAATCATAAACCTGTTTCATAACGTACGATTTGATGATACTGCCTGGATGAGGCTTGTGGAGCATTATCAGCTTCAGACCCTCCTCCTTGAATATCACCCGGGGCCGGATGTTTTGCCTTTGTTGCCCTCCGCATATCCCAATGCAGTGAGCATACACCTCATTTCCTCCCAGATGAAATCATTGGGAAAGGTGATGAAGCGGGCTATCAGTTTTTCTTTTGTTCCCATTTCGTAGTTTTATAGGTACAAAAGTAACTGTTTTTCAGTTGCAAAACAAATCTTATCGACCGAAAGTTCGCGCCAAATTTTCACATTGTCTTCTTTTATCCGCTGCAAACAAAAAATAATATTACAAAACGATTACAAATTCAGAAAAAAAGAGTATATTTGCGGTGAAAAACCATTGAACTTATGCTGTCGAAAATACAGGCTGTTGTAACGATTCTGCTGCTTATGGTTGCGCCGCAGATCAGGGCCGTCGAAATGTCCAGTTCCGACAGCCTTTGGACTGCTCTTTCCGTCAATACATCGGCTGCCGACAGCATCCGTACGCTCTACAATCTGCTCGACGTCGCCCGTCTGAAAGAGTTTCCGAAAGTGGCCGACATGCTCTATGCCGTAGCTGAGCGTCAGGGCGACAACCGTGTGATGTTCGACGTGGCCCGTCAGCTCGGAAAACATTATTATCGCAACGATTCAGCCGTCAGGGTTATCCTTAACCGCGTGGCACTCCTGCCCGAATCCGACGAGCGCGACGAGACAATGACTTTCATAAGGCTTTTCAACACCACCGCCCATGCCGAGATCTGCATTCCCGCCGCAATCGACGACTCTCTTACTCAGGCCGTAAAGGCTTTGAACGATATGGAACTCTCCGGCGACGAGAATATCTACCATAGGATTGAGCCTCTCTACCGCTTCTGCCTGTTTCTGGGCTACGCTTCAAAGGGAAAGATGCTCACCGACACTTACGACCGTCTCGGAAAGATCATCGAGGAGACCCCCGGCTATCCCGGCGCCCTGCGCAGCATGTTCAACGTCTCCTCGGCCATTGCTTATGAAGGCAACGAAATGTACGATAAGGCGATGATTGCCGAAAAAAACGTGCTCGCCACAATCGAAGCGCTCCAGCGCCGCTACGACAAGGAGGGACGCGGTTTCCGCAACTACGACGTGACCCTCTACTCCACCTACCGCCGTATCCTGGGCAATTTCACCGTCCTGCAGCCCGAGGAGGTCGACGACTATTACAACCGCATTCTCCGGATAGCCTCGCGCAATCCCGACGTAGCCAACGATCTCAGACTCAATCCCCGCGCCACCGTCTACTATCTTATTTACCATAAGCGTTACGGCGAGGCTCTCCCGCTGCTCAAAAAGTACCTCGAGCGTAAAATCGAAGCGAGCCACCGCCTCCGTATGCTCAAATATCTCGTGGAGGCCGCCGGTGCTGTCGGCGACAAGGAGACTACCTTGCAGGCGTCGCTCGAATACTCCGGAATGCTCGAAAACCGCGCCGCCGAAAAGGTCGACGAGCGCACCCGCGAGCTTCAGGTGCTTTACAGCGTCAACGCCCTCCGACAGGACTACAACCGCCTCGAGATCGAGCAGCAGAAGCAGCGTTTCGAAGAGCAGAAGCGGCTGATGACCATTCTCGTTATTTCCGGAATCGTGATGCTCGTGCTGATCGTACTGCTGCTGCGCCTCTACCTGCGCTCCCGTAGTCTCGGACATCAGCTCTCGCAGCGCAACGTGGAACTGAAATCGGAGCGCGACAGTCTCCGCGATCTCCGCCAGAATCTGATCGAGGCTACCGAACAGGCTAAAAAGGCCGAACATAAAAAATCGGAATTCATAGCCAGTATGAGCCACGAACTGATCAACCCTATCAACACTATAGTCGAATATTCGTCGCTTATCACCGACTGCGTGGAAAACGACGGCCGCGATTACCTGAACCGCTTCGTGGATGTGGTAAAACTTAATGCCCGGATTCTGATATCGCTTGTCAATCAGACTCTGAGTATATCGGAGATAGAAAATTCCACCTTGAAGTTCAACATCACCGACATAAATGTCCGCAACACACTGCTTACCCTGCTCGAGGCGGCGAAACCCAATGTTGATTCCGATAAAGTGAAACTTCTGTATACCGGCACCGTAGGCGACGGTTTCCATATACGCACCGATGCCACCCGCGTGGCGCAGGTTATCAACAATCTCCTCTCAAACGCGGTGAAATTTACCGAAAGCGGCACAATTTCGCTGGGTGCGCAACTCACGCCCGACGGTCGGAAACTCTCCATTTCGGTAACCGACACAGGCGTAGGCATCCCCGCCGACAAGGCTGAGGACGTTTTCAAAATGTTTGAGAAACTCGACAGTGAAGAGCAGGGCTACGGACTCGGTCTCTACGTAAGCCGGCTGCTCGCAAAAGCTCTCGGAGGTTCGCTTGAACTCGACACCGCCTACACCGACGGCTGCCGGTTTGTATTTACTATCCCTCTGACTATCAATTCTTGAGATCCTCGTAGTCCGAGTCGTCGAAAAACATATCGTCGTCGAAATCTTCCTCGAATTCTTCAACGTCGTCATCGCTTACAGGCTCGTTTTCGAAGATAAACTCATCTTCCTCGCTCACTCTGTGGCGCACGTCGAGCGGCCGGTGGGTCACCGGTTCCGCATCTATGCGGTTGCGCTCGTCATTTATCTGCTTCCAGAGCAAATTCTTGAGATCGTTGATGCCCATTCCGGTCACGGCGGATATGAACACCGCAGGAACCCCGTCGGGCAGCGTGGGACGGATTTCGTCGATCAGATCATCGTCGAGCATGTCGCTCTTGCTTATGGCAAGTACCCGCGGCTTGTCGGCTAATTGCGGATTGAACTGCTCAAGTTCCCTTACAAGTATCTCATACTGCTCCTTGATGTCGGGCGCGTCGGCCGGTACCATGAACAGCAGCACGGCATTCCGCTCGATATGGCGGAGAAATCTGAGTCCCAGACCTTTGCCCTCGCTGGCTCCTTCTATAATACCCGGAATGTCGGCCATTACAAACGACTCGTCGCCGTGGTAATGCACTATGCCTAACTGAGGCTCCATGGTGGTGAAGGGATAATCCGCTATTTTCGGACGGGCTGCCGATATTGCCGACAGCAGAGTGGATTTGCCCGCGTTGGGAAACCCTACGAGACCCACGTCGGCAAGCAGTTTCAGCTCCAGTATTATCGACTTCTCTATGGCAGGTTCGCCCGGCTGCGCATAGCGCGGAGTGCGGTTTGTGGCGCTCTTGAAGTGCCAGTTGCCCAGTCCTCCTCTGCCGCCGCGCAGCAACTTTATTTCCTCACCGTCGGAAGTCACTTCGGTTATGTATTCGCCCGTTTCGGCATCGTAGACAACCGTTCCGCACGGAACGTCTACAACCACGTCGTCGCCGTCCTTTCCGAACGACCGTCCTGCCGAGCCGCTCTGACCGTTTCCGGCAAAAATATGGCGCCGGAACTTAAGCGGAAGCAGAGTCCACATATGGCTGTTTCCACGCAGTATTATATGTCCTCCCCTGCCGCCGTCGCCGCCGTCAGGACCGCCTTTGGGCACGTATTTCGCACGATGAAAATGGCGCGATCCGGCGCCTCCCTTGCCCGACCGGCACAGGATTTTTACGTAGTCTATAAAGTTGGAATCAGCCATGATGTTTCGGTATTTATGTGAGAACGCAAAAAATCGGCCCTCGGTTCATTTACTGATGAACGGGCCCGTATTTTTAAAATGCAAAGTTAAGCAAAAAATCGCTATACCGCCTATTTTACTATTTCTTAATTTCCACCGCGGCTCGCAGCCTGTCCTGTTATCCACCCCGACATAAACCCCATAAATAACATAAACCATCTACCCGTCCCCTGTAAAAAATTTCACCCCGATTTGAAAAAAGCGACATTATCGCAATGCTCTCCGGCCGTTCCCATATTATCTTTGCGGAAAATTAACCATTATCACTATGAAAGAACCCACAATTTACCAGGAAGCCAAGGCCAAGACCGCGCCTTGCAAAATCTCCCACCAGGCATTCCACCTCTACGTAGGCCTCGTCGTGGCCCGGCTGCAGGAAGCCCCCGGACTGTTCAAATGCTACGGCGAGATAATGACCGCCCTCATGTACTACTTCGAGCACGGCAAACGCATACAGAAAAGCGGCTACGAAGTCGCCGACGCCTTCCTCGGCGAAATCTACGCTGAGATCGACAAATCCGTCCGCCGTTCCGAATCTGCCCGTGCCGCCGCCGCAAAGCGCCGTCAGGAGCGTCAGGCCGCGAAAGAAGAGAACCGCCGGCTCCACACTGAAAAGCCAGCCGAAAAACCCGCTGAAACTCCCTCTGCTCCGAAACCGAAAAAAGAAATCCGATACAGCCCAGGCGGATACCGTCTCTACGACCGCGACGACCCGCGCTATTACGACAGCTTCCGCGCACGCTTCGGTCTCCCGCCGCTCGATCACAGCGGCTGCGTCTTCGACGATTAGGAGGTGGTTTAATTATTGCTATCCGATAAAACACAAATATCGCGAAAAAGCACGGCTCGAACGCTGAATTTACGGTGCCCGGGCATCTTTTTTCATTTTACAAGCCCCCTCAGTAGAAAATGATGGGTTGGGCAGGCTCCGCGGCTGTCGCCGGAGTCAAGGCATTGCAGCTCCGCCGCTCGCCTTGATTTTTTGAGGAGGTTGTTGTCCCACAGCAATGGGTTACAGAGACATCGCGCCTCCTGCGCTTTTTCGCGCGAAATCCTCGCAGAGAACTTCCTGATCCGCAATAGTGTGCACCACAACAATGAGAATGTTCAGAAAATAAGTGTAAAAGCGCCGGAGGCGCGATGTTTCGATAACCCATTGCGGAGCGCAGCGGAGCTGTGGGACAGACGAATCCGCCCTCATTCTCGAGGCGAGCCGCGGAGCCGCGATGCCTCGACTCCGGCGACAGCCACGGAGCCTGCCCGAGCCATCATTTTCAGCCCGCCTCAAAAAATTTTATCGGACAGCAATATTGTTTAATAACAAATGTTAAGCCCCCTCTTTCTCAGAAAGTTCCAGCCAGCGGAGTTCCTTTTCGTCGAGAATCGAGGCGATTTCACTATAGCGCGCCGAGCGCTCAACAATGTCGGGAATCTCCTGTCCGGAATTGAAAAGAGCGTCAAGTTCAGCCTTCTCAGAAGTTAGCGCATCGATTTCAGCAGTAAGTTGTTCAAGCTCCTTACGCTCCTTGAAAGTGAGTTTCGGAGCACGCTGCGCGGTTGTCCTCGCCGGTTTCGCGACCGGAGTCTCAGCTTTGCGTTTCTCCGCTTCGATACGGCGCTGCTCGTCGGCATATGCACGATACTCGGTATAATTTCCAGGAAAATCCTTGATTACGCCGTCACCTTCCATCACAAACAGATGGTCAACGATCGAGTCCAGGAAAAAGCGGTCGTGTGAAATCACTATCACACACCCCTTGAACTCGCGGAGATAATCCTCGAGGATTGCGAGAGTCACGATGTCGAGATCATTGGTCGGCTCGTCGAGTATCAGGAAATTCGGCTGACGGATAAGTGTTGCCGCGAGGTTCAGGCGCCGCTTCTCGCCGCCGCTGAGCGTGGATATATATTTCTGCTGGTCGGCCGGCGAAAAGAGAAAGCGGTTCAGAAACTGCATGGGCGAATAGTGCGACGTACCGTTCACCACCACATCCTCCGTTATGTCTGTTATGGCGTCGATTACCCTTTTCCCCTCCGGAAGACTGAGCCCTTCTTGCGAATAATAGCCGAATCTGACTGTCTCGCCTACATTCCACTCTCCGCTGTCAGCTTCAATCAGCCCCTGCAGCATCTTGATAAACGTAGACTTCCCCACGCCGTTGCCTCCGATTATTCCGAGTTTTTCGTAGCGGGCGAAGGTATAGGTAAAGTTGTCGAGTATCACCTTGTCGCCAAAACGCTTGCACACGTTTTTCGCCTCGAAAATCTTTGAGCCGATATACGACGATTTGATTTCCGACGGGTCAACGTTGCGCTCTGAGTAGTCCACACGGGTTTTCTCGCGCAGATCGTAGAAAGCGTTGATACGGAAACGTGCCTTTCCTCCGCGGGCCTGCGGCTGACGGCGCATCCACTCCTGCTCGCGGCGCAGGGTGTTGCGGTTGCGGGCGAGTTCGCCCGTCAGCGCCTCTATGCGTTCGGCGCGGCGCCGCAGATAGGTGTCGTAATTGCCCTCGTAGGTGAAAATCGTGCGCATGTCGATTTCGATTATCTTATTGCACACACGGTCGAGAAAATACCGGTCGTGGGTCACCATCAGAAGCGTGACCCTTGCGCGCGAAAGGTAGTTTTCGAGCCACTCCACCGCTTCGATGTCGAGGTGGTTGGTGGGCTCGTCGAGAATCAGGAGCTGCGGCTCGCCCAGAAGCACACGCGCAAGGGCTATGCGCTTCAGCTGTCCGCCCGACCGGCTGTCGGCCGGCGAATCGGCGTCGTGTATGCCGAGTTGCGAAAGCATCTGACGGGCGCGGTCCTCGCGGGTCCACCTGTCGTCGTGCCCCTCGCGGGTCTCGGCCACCTGCGCCATATAGTCGAGACATGCCTGCAGCGGTGAAATACCGGGCGCGAACTGAGGTGCCTGATCCAGGAAACCCACACGCAGACCGCTCCGGTACACCACACTGCCCGAGTCGGGCGACTCTGCGCCTGAGAGCAGACGCAGCATGGTCGATTTCCCGGTTCCGTTTTTCGCGATTACACCTATTTTGTCTCCTTCGAATACTCCGAAGGTCACTGAGTCGAAAAGCATCCGGTCGCCGTAGCTCTTCGTGAGATTTTCTACTTGTAGATAGCTGATCATAGCGCAAAATTAGCAAAAAATCCATAATTTTGCATTGATTGTTCACAACCTCTTGATTTATTTGTAAGATGGCTATAATAATTCTTTCAGTCGTGGTGCTCGTGGCGGTGGTAGTCTGCGCAGCGCTCTATATGCAGTTGAAATCCCAGCGTGAGTCGATGTCCGCCCTAAACGGAGAGATAGCAGCGCTAAAGGCTTCCGAAGCATCACTCTCGACGTCGCGCGATATGCTTGTCAGCCAGCTCGAAAACGAACGGCACCGCGCCGAAAGCCTCGACGCCCGTCTTTCCGACGCCACTTCGGCGCTCGGGGCTGAACGCGAAACCTCCGCCAGGCTTAAAGAGTCGCTCCACCAGACCGAACTGCAGCGCGAGGAGCGGGAGCGTGCCCTCGAGGAGCGTTTCAAAAACCTTGCCAACGAAATCCTCATCAGGAATTCGCGGGAGTTCAAGGAGCAGAACGAGCAGCGGCTGGGCGAGATACTCAACCCTCTGCGGCAGAACATCGACGAGTTCAGAAAAACCGTCACAGATACATACAATGCCGAGGCACGCGAACGCTTCTCCCTCTCGGAGCGCATCCACGAGCTCGTGGAACTCAACAACACCATCGGGCGCGAGGCTAAGGAGCTTACCGGAGCGCTGAAAGGCAACAACAAGATGCAGGGAGACTGGGGCGAGATGGTGCTCGAGACCATTCTCGAGAAAAGCGGACTGCGCAGCGGAATCGAATACAAGACTCAGGAGAGCCGCACCACCGAGGAGTCGAAGGGGCGGCCCGACGTGGTGGTGTATTACCCCGACGACCGATGCGTGATTATCGACTCAAAGGTGTCGCTGAAAGCGTTTATGGATTACCTCAACGCCGACACACCCGAGCAGCAGAAAACTGCGGGCGACGGACATCTGCGGTCTGTCCGTGCCCACGTCGATGAGCTGCACCGCAAAAATTACCAGGAACTTATAGGCGCATCGGCGCTCGACTTCGTGATGATGTTCATCCCCAACGAGCCGGCCTACATCGCTGCAATGAGGCTCGACCCGGGGCTCTGGCAGTATGCCTACGAGAAAAGAGTGCTGATAGTCTGTCCCACACACCTTGTGTCGGCTCTGAGGCTCATCGAGCAACTGTGGAGCCGCGACCGTCAGAGCCGCAACGCCATCGAGATAGCGAAATCAGCCGGCGACATGTACGACAAATTCGCCGCCTTCGTTGCCGACATGGAGAAAATCGACAAGGCGCTTAACACTACCCGCAACGCCTACGACGAGGCAATGAAGAAACTCTCCAGCGGCAGAGGCAATCTTCTCAACCGCGCCGAAAGTCTGCGCAAGATGGGTGTGAAGGCATCGAAGAGCATAGCACGCGCCGCTGCTGAGGAAGATAATACCGACGCCGCGGGTGAGTAATCAGAACGGGTAGCCGATGGCAAGATGGAATGCGAGTGAGTTTTTAAACGACGTCATGTTGTAATAGCCCGGTTTGCCGGTGTCGTACGGCGCATGGATTCCTATGCCTAAGTCGCCGCGGATTATCAGCATGCTGATATCGAAACGCAGTCCCACCCCGGTGCCGAGCGCGAGGTCGCGGAAGAAAGTGGAGCCTTTCAGCTGCGAACCGGGGCGGTCGGGATCTTTTTCGAGAAGCCACACGTTGCCGGCGTCGAGAAATACAGCTCCGTGGAGCGGCCCTAATATCGGGAAGCGGTACTCTACGTTGGCTTCGAACTTGAAAGTACCCGTCTGGTCGAAATAGCCGTTCACCTGGTTTTCGGGAGCACGGTACGAGCCTGGGCCGATTGATCTCACGGTGAATGCCCTGACGGAGTTGGCGCCGCCGCAGTAGAACTGTTCGCTGTAAGGAACCTGCGAGGAGTTGCCGTAGGCATGCGCGGCACCGGCGGCAATGCGGCTCACTATCCAGTTCTCTCCCCAGAGGCGACGGCCGTATACAACCTGCATGGTACCCTTTATGAACTGGGAGAAAGGTGTGCCGAAAAGGCTCTTCTCACCCTTCTTTCCACACGCCTGATAGATGCCGTAGAAGATATTGCCTGCCTCCTGGATGGTCCATTGCCAGTTGATGGTGTTGTCGCGGTCTATGCGGCGGTCAAACACGAAGCTGTACGACATCTGCGGAATAAATGTCGACCGGAAGCTTTGGGCCACCGCCTTGTTGGCGTTCATTATCGAGTCGAACTCCGCGGTCGTGTTCATCAGCTTGGTGTAGGTGAGCTTGAACGGCGTGAAACTGTTGGATATGTATTTCGACGACTGCCAGTCGTAGGCGAACGAAGTATTGAACTGCGCCATGCGGAAGTAGTGCGGACGGTTGAGAATGTCGGAACCGAGCGAAATCCGCGTCCAGTTCACGTCGCGCCGCGTGCGCGGTATGAACCGCGGCGCGAGAAGCCGCGGAAACGACAGAGTGGCGTTGAGTCCGAACTCGTAGGAGTTGAATATCGACGATTTCAGACGCGACGACCCGGTCTGCCACTCGTAGGTGCCCGTAAGCGCCACTGTAAGGAGTTCGCCCCCTCCGAAAGTGTTGCGGTTGGTGAGACTGAACGTCATTCCCGGGCCGAGGTAACTGTTGGACTTCGACGAAACATTTACCTCGAGTGCGGCCTCAAGAGGCTTGTCGTATGTACATTCTATGTCGACATTGAGCCTCGGGTCGCCTGCCCGGAGCGAGTCGGGCGTCACGGTGATGTTTATGCCGTTGAAGATGCCGAGGCGCGCAAGGTTGGTCTGCGTGCGGTTCATGCTCCTTACGGAGAAGGTACGGCCCTCGCGGAAAGTCACGCACGAGGGGATGAGGTTCTCCCTCAGGCGCGACGGCAGATAGCGGATTACCTTGCCGCGGCGCGTCTCGATGGTGTCGGGAGTGCCTCCGCCGGTGTTGCGGTAAATATAGGTGGTGACGGTGCCTGTCTTGTACGGAATGAGCGCCTGCGGAGGGATATTCTTCGCCACATCCAGTTTCAGGGCTATCGCTCCCTGAGTGATGGTGCTGTCGGCGAGATATTCTATATATTCCGGACGGAAGAAGTAGTAGCCGCGGTTGCGCAGTGCGTTGGTTATTCTCACTCGTTCTGCGCTGAGCGAATCGGTTGAGTAGCGCATGCCGGGGCGCAGGTATCTGCTTCCGGCAGCTATCGAGTCGATCATCCGGAACAGAGCCGTAGTGTCGGACAGCAGGATTATAGAATCGAGCAGATAGGGCTTTCCGGTTTCCACCCGGTATACTATGCTCGCTTTCTTCTTGTTTTTGCCCTGGGCGAGTTCGAATTCAGAAGTGCCGCGGAAATAGCCGTTGTTGTCGAGTATCTCGTCGATCATCTTCGTCCTCACCTCAGGACGCACGTCGGAAACGAGCACCGGTTCCGCCACGAGTTTCTCGTAAAGCCAGTGTTTCAGACCCTTTCCCGGGTCGTTCCAGTGATTGTAGACCCAGAGCCCGAGCGGAAAAGGCACACGGTAGGTAGCGCTTCCCAAAAGCGGATTGTTGGGCTTGACGTGGACGGCGTCGTCTATCTTCGAAGCCACGCCAGAGGGGAACTTTTCCCCTTCCGGAGGCGTGATTTCAATTTTCTTTACGCCTGTATAGAGGATTTCGTCCTTGCCGAGCCGCGACGTAGTTGAACAGGCCGTGGCAAGAATGAGAACTGACACCATAAGTGCCGTTAAAGTCAGTATGTTACTTCTTGTTTGCATCGTCGGGCTGGTTGAGTTCGTTTTTGCGGCGGCCGAAGCGGAAAATGTCGCGCAGGGAGTTGATTTTGCGTTTCACCACGAAGCCGACACCTGTCTGCGTGACCTCACCTTCGAGGATACTCTCGAAGCCGGTGTGACGGAAGATTTTCACATACATCGAACCGCTGCGGTTGAGCATGTATTCGAACGAAATGTCGTTGATAAGGTTCTGCGAGAAGTTCTCGTCGGCATCTGCGTCGGTCGAATAATTGCCGCCTACTATAATTTTGAACCTGTCGTTGAAAAGCGTCTTCGACACTTTGTAGCTGTAGCTCGTGGTTGTGGAAGTGGAGCCGTTGAAGGTTTTGTCGTACTGGTCGATGCCGAACGAGATGTCGACGCCGCGGATGTTGTTCGCCGCCCACGAGTTGAGTTGCGAGGTGAGGAACGAATAGAGGGCGTTGCCGGAGAGATTGGCGTTGCCTTTCGTTCCGCCGGTGCCGGTGTAGACGTTGTAGAGAAGCATGTTCATTGCCTGGTTGGCACGCTGGTCGGGCGACATGGAGGCGAGTTCGTTCTGCACCGTTATGTCGTCGTTGGTTGTGAGGTCGAAGGCCACTCCCATGTTCTGCAGAGTGCCTGTCACGTTGAGAATGACATCGAAATTCACCAGACGGGAATTCTGACCCTGCTGCGTGACGTTCGCCTTGAGCTGATCCACCGCCGTGACGTGGAGCGTGGGATTCATCATATCGCCGCTGAAGGATATGTATGATCCTTCGTTGAAATCGAAACGTTTTTCGCCCATAACCGGGATATTGTAGCGCACGAATCCGCCGGATATGTTGAACCGGCCGGTCAGGCGGTCGCCGTTGAGGGCGCTCAACGTGTAGTCAAGGTCTCCGGAACCTTCCACACGCACACGGTCCTGGCCGTCGGAGGAGAGGTCGACGGTGATTACCGAACCCGGCTCCACCACGAGGTTGGCCATAAGGTTGAGTGCCATGGCCGACGTGGTTATCGAGTCGGCTTTCGTGACCTGGGCTGTGTCGTTGAACTGTACGAAAGTAACCATGTCGGAGTTCGACTGCGAGGCGATGGCCGATGTTGCGTCGGGCACTATGTATGTCACGTTAGTGCCCGAAAGCACCTTCAGGTCGGCATTGACGTTCAGATGCTCCATAGTGCCTTTCACATCGGCGTCTATGTCGAGAAACGCTTTCCCGTAAGCGTCGGCACCCTTGGGCCGCGACGAGTTGATGACCTGGATGTTTGATGCCCTGGCGGTGAAGTCCATCGCAATATCCGTGAGGTGACGGGCGTCGACCGTGCCGTCGATTATCAGCGGATTGTCGTTGCAGCCTTTTATCCGGAAACCGTTGAAGCGCACAACGTTGCTGTCGACGGGAATATTGTCGTCCGACAGGCTGAATCGCGTACCGAGCATCGGCACGAGGATTCCGGTGGTGTCGAAGTTGATGTAGCCGTTGAATACCGGCGCGGTCATTTCGCCTGTAATCTTCATATTGCCGTTCAGAAGTCCGCTGAGCTGGGCCATGTCTTTAGGAAGGAACGGATTCACCACGCGGAGCGGGAATTTTATCATGGAGAAATCGAGCAGGAACGGATTGGATTTGGTGGAGTCATTGAGCGAACCGATGGCCGTGATGGTCTTTACGGAGTCCACGAGCAGAGCCACTTCTGCGTTGAGAGCACCGGATGAGGAGTTGCTTACGTCAACGTCGAGGTCGAACGTACCCACGCGATCCTTGCCGTAATAAATGTCAGTCAGTCCCATAGTGCCGTGGCCGATCAGAGCGGTGGCATCCCATCTGAATTTCATGTCGGCGTTGACGTCGCCGCGGATCGGAGGTGCGAAAGGCGAGATCGAGAGCCAGTCCTGGAGATGAAGCTGTGAGATCTGCAGCACGATGTCCTCCTGCCGGCGTTCGCCGGAACCGGGTGCCACGGAGTCGTGGAGGGTGAAGAGTTTCAGATAGCTGCTGTTATTCTCAAGCTCAAGGTCGGCATCAAGATGGCGGGTGTAGAGGTTATAGCTTATGTAGTTGCCGTCGTTAAGCGTCCATGGCTTGTAGGCTATGGTGGGTTTGCGGGGCACGAGGCGCACGGTGAGCACGCTGTCGCTCATTATAGCCGACAGACCGAGGTTGAATCCGCGCTCTCCTTTAATGTTGTTCTGGCGGAAGAAAACCGCGATGCGGTCGGCTCCCACGAAGCCGTTGACCATAACGCGGGCGAAATCGTCCATCGTGCCGGGGCGATTTCCGATATTGCCCTTATATACGAGGTAGCGCCCGTGCTGTATAGCCTCGAAATTAACGGTGTCGAGCCTGGTGGAGCTGATGTTCAGACCGCGGGATCTCACACCGAGCGAGATGAGCGAGTCGTTGTGGAGGCTCATCATAAGGTCGGAAAAGGATATTTCCGATGCGTCGGCGAGATACTGTGCGGCCACGTTTTTGCTGCCCATGGTAAGCAGAAGATCCATCTTCGGCACGGCTTTCTGGAGAGAATCGACGTTGATCTGCCTGTTGGCCAACTGCTTTTCGAGGATGGGCGAGACTCCCGACACCCCCTTGATGAAGTCCATGAGCGCCACGGGAGAGTGAAGTTTCATATCGAGGTCGCCGTTGGCGAGCGAGGCTGTCATCGAGGAGTCGGACGATTGCAGGCTGAGATTTATCCGGGGGGTTATGAGATCAACGTCGGGCATAGACCACGCGAGGTTGTCAATCCGGGCGTCGGCTCCGACAGTCATATTCCTGACATTTACCCAACCCTCGCTGCCGAGCCGCAGCGAACCGCGGTTCATGGAGGGAGAAAGTTTCATGGCCATAAGGTCGAGGTTGCGCAGATCGCCGTCGATTTCGTAATCTATAGTATCACCCCGGAACCGGGCGTCGAAATTCACGCTCATGTCGGCATCGCGGTTGTTACTGCTCAGCAGTCCGGTTGCAGTTCCGTTGCTTATTTCAGCCTGCAGAATCACATTCCGGTACTGCTGGCCCTGATATCCGATGCTTGCCAGATCAAGATCCGCGTTGACGTCGGTTTTCGCCGACATCGGATTATAGCCGTGGCCGTTGACCGCGAGCGATGCGGTTACAGCCCCTACCCCCAAAGAAGGCATAATCGCATCGACGGGGAACTGCGTCAGGCGCAGATTGGCGTCGTAACCCTCGGCGCGGGCGTTCCAGCCGCCTTCGAGAGCAAGTTCGCCTCCAGAAGTGGTGGCAGTGAGGGAACCGTTTATGAGTCCCGGTTTATAGACAACGTCGCCGTCGATGGCCATTTCCGGCAGGTTGAGCGTATGGGCGAGAGAGGCAGGGAGGAGCTTGCGGGCCGAGTTCAGACCGGCGAATTTGCCGGAAATCTTCACATCGCCCTCCATCTCTTTGAAATTGAAAGGGTTATTGATCTGTCCTTCTCCGCTTACCGCCGCGAGACCCGGTACTTTCAGGGAAAGGCTGTAAAGGTCGAGCGAGCCTGTAGTTCCGTCGATATCAGTTTTCAGGAGAGCTTCGCGGGCGGCAGGAACCGCAGCGAGCATCGGAGCTACAGCCGGCATAGCCTTACGGATTTCGTCGAGGCTGATCCTGACGTCAGCCTTGAGCATGAGCGGCAGATTCTTGTCGGCGGCGAGGTCGCCGATTCCCATGCGGCCGTCAAGCCGCGCCGAGGAGCGCAGGGTTGAGATGTCCATTCCGGTCACGCTCATGGCGGTGCTGTCCATGGAGAATGTACCGGATCCGAAAAGTTTAATTCCGCAGCGCTCTGAGGCGGCGAGTTTACGCAATGGCACCGTAATGGAGGTTCCGCGGTTATAGAATGAGTCGACACGGATGTCTACGTCGGTTACTTCAATATAATTCACGTCGAAACCGGGTGCAGGGCGGGCATCCCTGACAGCGTAGAGTCCCCGCCGCGCCGTAAGGCTGAGAGAGTCGGCGGTTACGGTCCACATCTTTAGCGGGTCAGCAGGCAATGAGTCGGCAGCTACAGCTACGACAGGATGGGCGGCAAGATACTGCGCGGTCGGAGTAAGGTAGGTGGCCGTAACGCTGTCGACAGACAGGGAAGTTCCATGAATGGTTCGGGTGGCCATATCGACAAGTCCGTTGCGCAGGCGTGCGTTTTCAACCACGACTCCGAGCGAGTCGATTGTCGGGAGCATCTGCATGGAATACGAGATATCGCGTAGCCGGATGTCGTCGGCTTTTATGCGCCAGGGAGTAGAGGCGGCGGTGTCGGCCGGAGCAACGGTGGTGTCGGGGAGCATACGCAGCGTGACACGGGCACCGTCGATGAGAGCGCGGCGGAGGTTTATGGAGCCGCTCTTCAGATTAATATCGGTGCCATCGATATCGGCGAGACTGACATTGGCTCGCAGCCACATCAGAGAGTCGGAATTGCCCATCTGATAGAACGCTTTTTCGAGGCGTGCGCCGTCCACTTCGATATTTCCCTGAAACAACGGAAGGAGCTTGACCGCAATGTCGAGATTCCGGGCGGTAAGCATGGTGTCGGCGGACGCCTCAATCACTGTTACGTCGGCAACGGCGAGTTTCAGAGGGAATTTAAGCCTGAGATGCCCGACGCTGATGTCCATTCCAGTTGCTTTCGACGCTTCTTTTACGGCAATTGAGCGTGCAAAATCCTGAATGAATGGTACATAAAGAAGTGCCGGAAGGATGAGGACGAGTGCGACAAGAGCTCCTAAAGTCCACGACACAATCCTGATAGCCTTATGTACGAATGAATGACTCAAAGTAAATAGTTTTGACGTTTCTATTTTTAACCGTAAAAGTAATGTTTTTGTTTTTAACAATGTGAACAAAACTCAAAAAAAGCGAACCCGGGACAGATTTCAGAAACCGTCCCGGGGCGAATAATGGGGCTATGGCCGCTTATTTCGTCTGGAGAACCTTTTTTGTTATCCTGCAGACCGACATATCCCGGCTAAAAGTTAATTTGAGCCTGACAACAAAGCGTTTTGAGGAGAAATTCAGTAACTTTGCGGTAAAATCGCTTATTAAGTAACGACCCATAAATTAATTTTCAAGAGTTACTTATGGAAAAACTGGAAAAATTCGATTGCTCGGAGGTGTTTATCGCGAGCTACTTCACCGATGACCGTGGTTGCGCTCACTGCAACCGCGAGCATACTCTCATCTATATACACTCGGGCGAACTGGAAATAACAGACGGAACGAAAAAGACTATTCTTCATCCCGGTGACTGCGCTTTCATGCGGCGTGACAACCGGATGTGGCTGCAAAAACGGGTTAAGGATGGCAAACCATATCGCTCGATCGTGATGAAATTCTCCCGCGAATACCTGAAAGATTTTTTCCAGACCCTCAACCGCCGGAAGATTCCTAAAGATGCTAAACGGGAGAGGGCGAGCCTGGTGAAATTCCCATCCAACAGGGTTGATGTACGGAGTCTATTTGAATCACTTTTGCCATATTTCGATACCGGTTCAGTCCCTGACAGTGATATTCTAAAAATGAAGATGGCGGAAGGAATGTTTGCCATTCTGAAAACTGATGAAAATCTATATGCTTCCCTGTTCGATTTTGTGGAGCCGTGGAAAATCGACATTGTAGATTTTATGGAGCACAACTACATGAACGATCTTTCAATGGATGAAATGGCATACTATACGGGGCGCAGTCTTGCCACTTTCAAACGTGATTTCAAAAAAGTAAGTGAGCTGACGCCGCAAAAATGGCTGATACACCGACGTCTTGAAGCCGCCCGCGAACTTATCCGCAAAGGAGGCCGCAAGATATCGGAGATATGCTTCGACGTAGGCTTCAAGAACCTCTCGCATTTCTCGAAACTCTATAAGGAAATGTATGGCATGGCGCCGACATTCTCTTAAATGAACTTCCTGACAAAACAAATTGAGCCGCACAACAAAACAGTTGCGCGGCTTTCGTCGTAATTTTGCGGTGCCGAAGTTATTTAAGACGACTTCTTAAATCAAAACATCGCAATAATGAACGACATATTTACCAAAGACCTCAACGGCGAGATGGTCTCGCCAAACGAGCCGGGATATGATGCCCTGATAAACGACATTTTTTCCTGCATGGAGACTTCGCAGGAACTGAACACCGTCAGCATCCGCAATCAAAAACGTGTACATGAGCTGATGGAGATAGTCCTCGGCAAGCCAATGCCCGAAAGCACAACCCTCCTGCCGCCTCTCTACATTGACTATGGCAAGCCGGTGACCATCGGCGAGAACTGTTTCATCCAGCAATGCTGCACGTTCTTCGGACGAGGGAGAATAACCATCGGCAACGGCGTTTTCATCGGTCCGAAATGCAATCTCATAACCATAAATCATGATGTTAACCCAGACAATCGCGGCGCAACCTATGGAAGACCCATTGTGATAGAGGATAAGGTATGGATAGGCATAAATTCCACAATCCTCCCCGGTGTGAAAATCGGCTATGGCTCAATAGTGGGTGCTCAGAGTGTTGTAACTCACGATGTGCCTCCGATGACAATAGTCGCAGGGAATCCGGCAAGAATAATCAAGAAGATAGAACTATGAGAGAAAATAAAACATTCAGCAGGCGGGGCTTTTTGAAAACTGCCGCCGCCATCGGAGCAGCTCTGGCGATTACACCGACGCTCAACAAAGTACGGGCAGCCGAGGCTGCCATGACAGGCAGAAACGGAGCTATAGTGAGAAAAGACGGCATGGAACACCGTACCCTCGGCTCCGGCAAAGCCGCCATGGAAGTATCCGCACTTGGTTTCGGTTGTATGGGATTGAACTATAATCGCTCTCAATCACCGGACAAGAAAGAATGCATCCGCATAATACATGAGGCCGTTGACCGAGGTGTTACTCTTTTCGACACTGCCATCATCTACGGGCCACTCAATAATGAGATTTTGGCAGGAGAAGCTCTGTCTCCATACAAGGGTCGCGTGAACCTGACAACAAAATTCGGGCATGAGGTTGTCAACGGGAAAGGTACGGGACGACAGGACAGCAACCGTGCGACAGTTCGCCGATACTGCGAAGATTCTCTACGCCGCCTCAGGCTTGACAGCATACCTCTGTTCTATCAACATCGTTTCGACCGGAACACTCCAATAGAGGAAGTGGCGGAAACCATCAGCGAACTTATCAAGGAGGGTAAAGTTCAGCGCTGGGGACTCTGCGAGGTAAGCGCCGACACAATCAGAAAAGCTCATGCCATTTGCCCGCTGACGGCAATCCAGAGCGAGTATCATCTGATGCACCGGGAGGTGGAAGAAAACGGTGTACTCGACACCTGCCGCAAACTCGGGATCGGTTTTGTGCCTTACAGTCCGCTGAACCGGGGTTTTCTCGGCGGGTGTATCAACGAATACACTGAATTTGATACCTCCAACGACAACCGACATACTCTTCCCCGCTTTCAGCCGGATGCAATCCGCGCCAACACCAGGATTGTCAACGCCCTGCAGCAATGGGGCAGGATTCGCGGCATGACTTCCGCGCAGGCGGCTCTCGGATGGCTCCTCCATAAAGCGCCGTGGATAGTTCCGATTCCCGGTACCACTAAAGAGTCGCATCTTATGGAAAATCTCCACACGCTTTCATTTAACGTCAGTGATGAAGAGTGGAAGGAACTTGAAAACACGGTTGCGGCCATACCCGTTGTCGGCAACCGGTATAATGATGAACAACAGAAACAAGTAGGATTATAAAGACAAGACACTATGAAGAGAATATTAATTACGGCATCGATAATACTGTTCGCCGTGGCCGCACAGGCAAAGACCCTGATAGTTTATTACAGCTATACGAACAATGTAGAGCGTATCGTCGATGAACTGCGCACGCAGATCGAAGCCGACGTAATCGAGGTAGAACCCGCTGAAAAGGGGCTGGACTATGCCGCCAACAACTATGCTATCGGCAGTGCCCAGATAGCGGCAATCCGAGAAAAGCCCAGTGATTCCGCCTCATATCCGGCAATCGACCCTGTAAATGTCGATATGTCGCAGTATTCGACAGTCATCGTCGGCGCGCCTCTATGGTGGAGCAATATGGCTGCTCCTTTACAGTCTTTTCTCTTTCAATATGGCAGCGAGATGGCAGGTAAGAATATCGGTCTGATTGTATCAAGTGCGAGCAGCGGCATCAGCGGTGTGGAGAGTGACGCCAAACGTCTGATCCCTGATGGGAAATTTCTCTCACCGAGTTTATGGATACGCAGTTCGCAGACTTCCAACGCTAAATCCTTACTGCGAAACTGGCTCGAAACCATCGACTATAACAATCTGACCTCCGGCATATACCTTATCGACCCTGACCGCACCAACGCCTTTACAGTTTATTCACTATCCGGAGTCAGATTACTTACAAACGCTGAATCGACAGCTACGCTTCCCTCCGGCCTCTATATCATCAACGGCAAAACAACAGTAATTTTCAAATGAGTACGATTACTGAAGATGAGGGCGAGTGATTTTAGCTGAGTTAGCTTAATTAGCTGAGTTAGCTGGGTTATGGTTCGCATACAAAGCAAAGGTGCATTCCAATATGTAGGGAATGTACCTTTGCTTGGTGTGCGAACTATAATGACAGCCTCTTAATCTATTATGATTTTCCGAACTTCTGATGCCGAGCGGGCAATGTATATACCGCGATTCAATTTTTCTAAATCTGAGATTTTCGCATCTTTAAGAATCAGCAGACCTTGTACGTTGTATATGTCGATCTCAAGGGTTTCATCTGCAAATATATCTTCGATCGGGCTGCTTACGACATTTACCTTAACTTCAGCAGATTGTCCGCTTTCTTATGGCAAAAGTCGAAACAAGTTTAATTATCATAGGAGAATGATTTCAATAAGTGCAGTGATCACGATGAACAACACAACAAGCTCAACCGTGATGTAGCAGAAATACCAGAGGGTATCGAGTAGAGTGTTCATACTGTTTTAGAAGAAATAACCATAAACCCAGCCTGAAAAGGTGGCCATTACAATTACAAGAGCGACATATATCACAGTCTTTTTCGTACCCATAACACTGCGTGTGACAAGCATATTCGGAAGCGACAGAGAGGGGCCGGCAAGCAGCAGGGCAAGAGCCGGGCCTTTTCCCATGCCGGATGCAAGCAATCCCTGAATAATCGGTACTTCAGTGAGAGTGGCGAAATACATGAACGCCCCCGTGAAACTTGCGAAGAAGTTTGACAGCAACGAATTGCCTCCGACTGCCCATTCAACCCAACCGTTGGGAATAATGCCGGGCAGTTCTATTCCGTCGTGCGTTGAGCCGAGCAGAAATCCTGCGGTCAGGACACCCACGGCAAGCAACGGAAGTATCAGTTTGGCGAATCCCAATGAGGACAACGCCCACTCCCTGTTTTCATCATCGTTTTTGTCGCACAGCAATATGATTGCCAGAACAGCGACCGCGACGACCATTGATACAAGCGGGGCCAGCTTCGCGTCGGGAATGAAAACATTGGCGACAAATGCTGACACAGCGACGGCTACAGCTCCGAGAATAATCCATCGGGCTTTCAGATGGAGGATTTTCACAAGCATCACGCACAGACCTATTGCAAGAGCTGATGTTATCCACCATTTAGCCCCATATATGGCAGCCCATATTCCACGGTCGATTGCCGCAGGGGCGCCCCAGTTGGCGAACACAAGGATTGCAACCAAAGTGAAGAAGAATACCGCCGTCTGCCAAATGGGACGTTTCTCAGGCGGTGGCACGATGTTCATCTGCTCGACCTCTTTGTCGCGCTCTTCCTTGCGAAAGATGAATGACATAACAAGACCGATTACCACAGAGAATGTAACAGCGCCGATGATTCGTGCAAGTCCCATTTCAAGTCCGAGGATACGGGCGGTGAGGATTATCGAAAGTATGCTGATGGCGGGACCGGAATATAGAAAGGCGATAGCCGGGCCAAGACCCGCTCCACGTTTATATATGCTGGTGAACAACGGGAGAATCGTACATGAACACACCGCAAGGATACCTCCCGATACTGACGCCACGGTATATGATACCCATTTCTTTGCATTTGCACCGAAATATTTCAGCACCGCTCCCTGGCTTACGAACACAGCTATCACACCGGCTATAAAGAACGCCGGGAGAAGACAGAGTACGATATGCTCACGGGCATACCACTTGGCAAGGTCAAGTGTTGAGTGTATCGCTGTCAACAGGGTTTCACTGTTGACGGGCAAGAAAAACGCTGTCAGAAATATGACGACAGTCCATATCAGGAACTTGATTTCCTTCTTCGTTTCCATAGCTGTTTCCCGTTGTTAGAGTTCAGATCCCGAGAACTTTTTTCACTTCATCGGCAGATGGAACATGACCTTTTATTTTGACAGTACCGTCAACAATCACCGCCGGTGTCGCCATGATGTTGTATTTCATCATTTCGGTTATGTCCTCGACTTTTGAGAGTCTTACATCAAGACTGTTCTCGCTGATCACACGCTCGACCACCTTGTATGTTTCCATGCACTTGGCACATCCGGGTCCGAGAACAAGAACCTCGCTGACTTTTGTCCCGGGAGAGGTGGCGCAACACGAGGTTTCAACGGATTCGGTGGAATCGGCGGAACATCCGCACGACTGAACAGGTTTCACATCGTCTTCCACGATTATGTTGCCGTTGCAGCAACAGCTTCTCTTTTTTGGTGCGAAAAGAGTTGACCAGAAACCTTTCTTTGATTCTTTGTTATTTCCCATTTGTTATTTAGTTTGTATTTCGTCTTACAACGAACATTGTTGTTAAAATTTTTAGAAGAACATTGCTATGCAATAATACACGCCGACACAGACAAACAGAATTCCGACGATGATATTGAGCCATGTCTGAACAGTGCGCAGTTTGCCGTAAAACTCTCCGACTTTCTCCACACTGAAAGCGAGAATCCATGCTACTGCAAGCACAGGGAGAGCGGTGGCTATTGCGAACAGTATCGGCAAAAGCCAGCCTGCATTTGCAGTTACCGACATAGGTATGAGCATCCCGAAGTAGAACACTCCGCTTGTAGGGCAGAAAGCCATCGCGAACAGGACACCGAGCAACAATGCTCCCCATCCCCCTTTTCGGGCAAGACCTTCACCGTTGCCACCGAAACCGAACTGCGGCAGATTGAGTTTGTGTCCGAACAGCATGAAAAGACCGATAAGCAGCAACAGCGGCCCAATCAGCAACTCGCCCCATTTCCCTATTGCCTTTTGTATCCCGAACACGCTTGCACCCTCTTTCAGAATTGAGATAAGGATGACGCCGAGGATGGTGTATGAGACAACTCGTCCTAAAGTGTAAAGGACACCGTTGCGGAAAATGCGTATGCGGTTCTCTATATCCTTGCTGATGTAGCCTATTGCGGCTATATTGGTAGCAAGCGGACATGGCGAGATAGCGGTGAGCAATCCGAGGAAGAAGGCAGTCAGAGCCGGAGCCGTGCTGTTGTCAAGCAAAGTCTGCAACCAGTCCATTATTTCAGCGATTGGCGGATTTTGTCTGCAATACCTTTCTTGAAGCCGTCAGGATCGTTACGGGCGTTCCCGAACCCGAACTCAGTGAGATTGTTGCGACTCTCTTTCCCGTCTTTCCATTTGTTGACAAAGAGAGAAGACCATGTCACTTCGTACTTGTCGGCAATCTTTTCTCCGTCCGGCGTAGATATATCAACTGTCTTGAATACGACAGTGCCGTTTTTCAGCTCGTTTGCAAAGAGTGTATTTACTACCTCTTTAGCGTTTTTCTCGATAGCCATGCAGGTGGCACAGCGTTGTTTGCGGTGGAAATATATCACTTCCACTCTATCCTTTTCAGGAGATTTCGCAGCGGCGGTATTATCGCCGCTTCCGCACGACATCAGCCCTATCATAAGGGCGAAAAACATCATTAACTTTTTCATGTGATTATCATTTAATTCAGACTGTTATTTGCCGAATTACGAACATTAAAAATAAAAAAATAGTGCTTACGAACAGCAGCTATTCTTTTTTGAGGGACAGCAATCGTCAAGCATCTGTGAAAACAGTTGCCGTGCGAGTTTCCAGTTTTCTGCGTTGATGCAATACTTCACTTTTGGCGGCTCGATGGTGCCTTGTATCAGACCGGCCTCCTTCAACTCGCTCAGATGCTGTGACACTGTGGCTTTCGCAATCGGAAGCACCTCATGTATATCCCCAAAGAAACATTCGTTTCTCTGAGCGAGGAAATTGAGAATCGCTATCCGGGTGGGATGCCCCATCGCTTTTGCGAACCTCGCAAGACGCTCCTGTTCGGGTGTTATCTCTAATTTTGCCATATCATTCTTTGTTTGGTGTTCGCAAAATTACAAACAATATTTGAGATGACCAAATTTTCAGCAAAAAACAAAATTCTTTTTACACGACATCAATCCGGCATCAGCCAAAAGCGTTAAACATACGCAATTAAAAACACGAAAGGGCCGTTAAATTTATGCAAAGTGTTTGTCTCCACTTTTCTCACTTTTTTATTCCGTACTAAGAGGTTGTTTAATAACAAATGTGAAGCCGTAGTGGATGTTTTTTTGAGCTAACCTGTTCATAATCTGAAGGAGCAGTGCTGTAGCACTGTGACTGAAGATTAGGGACAGGGGAGCCAAAAAGGCATCCATGCGACTTAATGTAACATATTTTTTCTTTTTTATACATTTAAAATTCGGTTTTGCGGTTGCTTAAAATGCTTTTTCGCATCCATTCTCCCGGGCGTCTTTCGTGCTGAATTTCAGTCATAATGCTACAGCATTACTCCTTCAATTCATCCCGAAATACACCTCGGGAGAATGGACTCCGGCTTTCACATTTGTTTTTAAGCAACCTCTAATTTAGTACAACCGGCGCTAAATTACTAAATGATTTTCAAATAGTTAGCGTAATGGATAGAAAACACAGTAATTTTCAAATGAGTACGATTACCGAAGAGGAGGGCGAGTGAATTTAGCTGAGTTAGCTTAATTAGCTGAGTTAGCTATTTGCGGGAGGTTCTTGATTGGATGCGGGCGTTGTACATCTGCTCTTTGATGCCGCCGTTTCTGAGGAAATCATCTTTGATCTTGTCGATCATTTTATTGAGCATCGCGATTGTCTGGTTTATCAGGGTGAGCATCAGGTTGCAAAATTCCTCGTCGGTCAGACGACCGGCAAGTGCGGTATAGTATGCGGTGTCGTTGTGTTCGCGGCAGGTTTTCCGCAAATTTTCAAAACGCGGATGGCTTTGATTCCAGAAGTTAATCTGCCGGGTGCGCATATAGTCTTCGTAATCGTTGAGCAACTCGTGGAGGCTACCCCGGGCCACTCCAAACAGCTTGATCTCTATCTCCGCGGATGACGCCGCATCCGCACGCCCTTCAACGATGTTCTGCTTTCCGGAGCGGGCGGCCTGCAGCATCTGGTCGCAGGTGCGGTCGGTTTTCGCTATGTGGTCCCGGAGAAAGAAGTAGGTCAGGTCGTAAACAGCTTCGGCTTTTCGGTACACGTAAAGTTTGCGGTAGCTCGTTTTCGGGCGGGCGAAGTCGGGGGGCATAGTTGGGTTGGTTAGCTAATTTAGCTAAGATAGCTGAATTGGTTGATTGGTTATTAATCGAGGTTGGCGCGGGCGGAGGCGAGGAATTGTTTCATTGCGGCGGAGTCGCGGCGGCCGACTATGTCGCGGAGCTCGGTGAGACGGCTGAGTATGTTGTCGAGCTGCCCGGGGGTGTTGGGGTTGAAGAGGATCTCGCTCACGAGAAAGTCGTCTTCGTTCATGAGCCCGCGGGCAATTTCCATGTGGCGCTTGAAGGTGGTTCCGGGGGCGTCCTGATGCTTCATCACGCTGGCGAACGCCAGCGTGGCGGCAAAAGGTATCGACAGGGAGTAGGCAATCGTCAGGTCGTGCTCCTCGAAGGTGTAGTCGACGATGTTGAGGTGGAGTTTGTGGTAGAGGCTGCGGAAGAATTCGCGTCCGGCTTCGTCGCCCTCCTTTATGATGATTGCATTTTCGCGGGAGAGGTTGGAAAGGGATGCGAAAGTGGGCCCGAACATGGGGTGGGTGCTGACGAAGGGATGTCCGCATCCGGCGTAGAATCCGGGGAGTCCGGTCTTTACGGAGGCGATGTCGCTCAATACGGCGTCGGGCCGGATATGGGGAAGCACGGATTCAAATGCCTGGAGGGTGTATTTTACGGTGGCGGCGTTGATGACGAGGTCGGGGTCGAAGTCATCGACTTCATCGAGGGTTTTGAAACGCTCGGCGTTGTAGACAAAGCGCAGGCGCTCGGGGCTGAAGTCGTAGATGCCGACGCGGTGGTCGAAAGAAAGCACGTCGCAGAAGAACCGGCCCATTTTGCCGGCTCCGAGAATGAGGATTTTCATAAGCGCAGGGGGAATATCAGAGCTGGAGACGTACGGATTCTTCGTGGATTGCGGCGAGCACGAGGCGCATGAAGTCTTCGCTGATGCCCATGGCTTTTGCGGCGGCAACGCGCGACTGCATGATGTCTTCGTAGCGGCCGGACTGAACGACCTGCATGCCGTGTTCTTTCTTATAGCGCCCGATTTCGCGCGACACGTTCATTCGCTTGGAGAGAACTTCGAGAAGTTCGTGGTCGAGACGGTCGATTTTGCGGCGGTAGTCGCTCAGACTGTCGGCGGGAGCGTCGACAGTGTTGCGGTAGACGAGGTTGTCGAGAATCACGCCGAGCGATGCGGGAGTGACCTGCTGGTTTTTGTCGGAGAGAGCGCAGTCGGGGCAGCTGTGGCTCTCGATGATAAGGCCGTCGAAGCCTATGTCGATAGCCTGCTGGGAAAGAGGCGCGATGAGTTCGCGCTTACCGCCCATGTGGCTGGGGTCGGCGATGATGAGGAGCTTCGGCATCAGGCGGTGGAGTTCGAGAGGGATGCGCCAGAGGGGTTCGTTGCGATAGAGTCTGGATTCCTTCGGGGAGCCGTCGTAGGTACTGAAACCGCGGTGAATTGCACCCACCTGCTTTATTCCGGCAGCCTGCAGGCGCTCTATCGCGCCCATCCAAAGGTCGAGGTCGGGGCTCATTGGGTTCTTGACGAGGACGGGAACGTCGGTCTTGCCGAGTTCGGCAATGGTGTCGGCGATTTCCTGCATGGCGAAGGGGTTGGCAGTAGTGCGGGCTCCAATCCAGAGGATGTCGATTCCGGCGTCGAGGGCGGCCTGCACGTGGTCGCGGGTGGCGACTTCAGTGGCGGTGTACATACCGGTGGCCTCCTTCACTTTTTTCATCCATTCGAGGCCAGGGAGTCCGATGCCTTCGAAACCTCCGGGTTTTGTGCGCGGTTTCCAGATGCCGGCGCGGAAAATCTTCACGCCGGCGGCGGCGAGGCCGCGTGCGGTTTCGAGAACCTGCTCCTCGCTCTCGGCGCTGCAGGGGCCTGAAATAATCATCGGTTTGGCGAGTTCAACGCCGTCTATAACGAAAGGGGTAGTCATTTTTTCTGATTTTTATGTGGTAATCGGTTATTTCTGTTGAATTCTTTCGAGGGCTTCGCGCAGGCGGGACTCCGGGGCGCAGAGCGACAGGCGTATGTAGCCTTCGCCGTTTTTGCCGAAGATAGAACCGGGTGTTATGAACACGCGGTGGTTGTAGAGAATATCGTCGGCGAGCTGCTCGGAGGTGACACCAGGGGTGGAGATACGGCCCCAGAGGAAGAGTCCCCGCTGGCGGGGGTCGAAGGTACAGCCGAGAGCCGTCATGATCTCCTCGACGATTTTGCGGCGGGAGGCGTAAACCTCGTTGAGGCGCTCATACCAGCTTTCGGGCAGCTCAAGAGCACGGGCGGCGGCCGACATTACAGGCCGGAACTGGCCGGAGTCGATGTTACTCTTTATCTTAAGAATATAAGATATGAATTCGGGATTCGAGGCCACCATGCCCACACGCCATCCGGCCATGTTGTGGCTCTTGGAGAGGGAGTTCATTTCGATGGCAATATCTCGGGCGCCTTCCACTGCGAGAATCGACAGCTGCTTTTCGTGGAGAATGAAAGAATAAGGGTTGTCGTTGACAATCACTATGCCGTGGCGCTTGCCGAACTCTACGGCGCGGCGGAAAGTCTCTTCCGAAGCGGGTGCTCCGGTGGGCATGTGGGGGTAGTTGAGCCACATCAGCTTTATGCGGCCGAGGGGCATTTTTTCAATTTCGTCCCAGTCGGGCTGCCAGCCGTTTTCCTCGCGCAGGGAGTATCTGAAGATTTCAGCACCCACCATCTTGCTGATGGAGGTGTAGGTTGGATAACCGGGATCGGGGACGAGCACGCCGTCGCCGGGATTGAGAAAAGCGAGCGAGATGTGGGTGACGCATTCTTTTGAGCCGATAAGAGGCTGGATTTCGGTGGCGGGGTCGAGCCTCACGCCGAAGTATTTCTCATACCATCGGGCGAAATTCCCGCGCAAGGCGGGAATTCCCACGTGGGGCTGGTATCCGTGGGTGGAGTCTTTCCGGACTTCCTCCACGAGGGTCGAGATGACGGTGCTGTCGGGCGGAAGGTCTGGGCCGCCTACGCCGAGCGATATGATGTCGGCGCCCTCGGCGTTCATCTTCGCTACTTCGCGCAACTTCCGCGAGAAGTAGTACTCCTTTACGTCGGAAATCCGGTCGGCGGGTTTAATCTGGTGTTCCATTATTATGATCAGTTGAATTCTTTGTATTCGCCCAGCGATTTGAGGTCGTTGAGCAGCGGGGTTACGGCGGCGAGAGCCTGGCGGTAGCGGAGGATGCTCGAGAAAGTGACGTCGACGTAGAAGCGGTATTCCCATTCGCGGCCGATAATCGGGGTTGACTGGATTTTGGTAAGGTTGATGTCGTAGAACGACAGGATTGTGAGCACTTTAGTGAGAGCGCCCTGATGGTGAGGAAGAGTGAATTCGATCGACGCTTTGTTGATTTCGTGCTCTCCGGGGCCATATTCAGCTACGGCGAGGGGGTCGGCAACGATCAGAAAGCGTGTGAAGTTGCGCTTGTTGGTCTCGATTCCGCGGTCGAGAATTTCAAGGCCGTAGAGTCCGGCGGCATATTCGCCGCAAACGGCGGCGTGACCCCGTGCCCCGGCTGCGGCAATGTCGCGGGCTGATCCGGCGGTGTCGAAGCATTCCACCATCTTCATATTGGGGTGACGGCGCAGATATTGCTCGCACTGCATGAGAGCCATCGGGTGAGAGTGGACTTCGGTGACGGATTCGAGCGTGTCGCCGGGAAGGACGGCGAGCACGTGGGAGATTCGCATTTTGTATTCGCCGATAATCCGCAGATTGCTCGTACGCAGAAGCTCATGGTTGGCGAGGAGGCTTCCGGCGATAGTATTTTCGATAGCCACCACGCCGAGCATGGAGGCATCGGCGGCGAGGCGGTCGAACATAATCGGGAAAGAATCGCAGGGCACAGTCTCAATGTCTTCGCCGCTGAAATAAGAGCGGGCTGCCGCATCGTGGTAGCACCCGGCTACACCTTGTATCGCAATCTGTTTCATCGTATATTAATAATAATGTGGTTCAGTATAAAAAAACAAAATCCCGTGCCGCAGGTTCGGGGCAACGGGAATGGTTAGTTATGGAATACGGTAAGATTCAAAATCAGACCTGCGCGACCCCGTTGCTCTTATCACGAAAGTAATAAAAGTAATATTCAAAGGGATAAAAGAAGCGGGAAGCGGTCATTTTCTTCAGTTTTATCGTTTAGATGTCGCAAAAGTAGCTATTATTTCTGAAAAATCAAGCATTTTGAGAAGAAAAATTTAAAAATAATATCGAAATGAGATAAGGATGGCCATGGCTTCGCCGGGATCGAGGGCACAGGGCAAAAGCGGCAGCGGCCCGCTCTACCGAGCGGGCCGCTGCTGTAGGGGGTACGGTGCGCGGTTATTTAGCTATGGGACAGCCTTTGCATTTTTCGGCGATGATGGTGAAGAAGTCGTTGCCTTTGTCGTCGACAAGGATAAAGGCGGGGAAGTCCTCAACCTCGATCTTCCAGATGGCTTCCATGCCGAGTTCGGGGTATTCGAGGCATTCAACTTTCTTGATGCTGTTGCGGGCGAGGATGGCGGCGGGTCCGCCGATTGAACCGAGGTAGAAGCCGCCGTGCGCCTTGCATGAGTCGGTCACGACCTTGCTTCGGTTTCCTTTGGCAATCATTACCATCGAGCCACCGGCGCTCTGGAACTGCTCTACATAGGGATCCATGCGGCCTGCGGTTGTGGGGCCGAAAGAGCCGGAGGGCATTCCCTGGGGAGTCTTGGCGGGACCTGCGTAGTAGATGGGGTGATCCTTGAGATACTGGGGCATGGGCTCACCGCGGTCGAGGCGTTCTTTGATCTTGGCATGGGCGATGTCGCGGCCCACAATGATGGTGCCGGTGAGCGAGAGGCGGGTCGAAACGGGGTATTTGGTCAGTTCTGCGAGGATTTCCTCCATGGGACGGTTGAGGTCAATTTTCACTACTTCGCCCTCGCCGGCCTTGCGGTATTCTTCGGGGATGAGTTCGCCGGGATTGGAGTCGAGTTTCTCGATCCAGATGCCGTCGCGGTTGATTTTGGCTTTAATGTTGCGGTCGGCGGAGCAGGAAACTCCGAGGCCTACGGGGCATGATGCGCCGTGGCGCGGGAGGCGGATTACGCGGATGTCGTGGGCGTAGTATTTGCCGCCGAACTGCGCGCCGAAGCCGATTTTGTGGGCTTCTTCGAGGAGCTGGGCTTCGAGCTCACGGTCGCGGAAAGCGTGGCCGAGTTCGTTGCCGTGGTCTGGAAGCTCGTCGTAATATTTCACTGAAGCTTTCTTCACGGTTGCGAGGTTCATTTCGGCAGATGTGCCGCCGATAACGAATGCGATATGGTAGGGAGGACAAGCGGCGGTGCCGAGTGTGCGCATTTTCTCAACGAGGAAAGGCAGGAGTGTCTTTGGGTTGATGAGGGCTTTTGTTTCCTGATACAAATAGGTCTTGTTGGCAGAACCGCCGCCCTTGGCCACGAAGAGGAAGCGGTATTCGTCGCCCTCGGTGGCGTGAATGTCGATCTGCGCGGGAAGGTTGCAGCCGGTGTTGACCTCATCGTACATATTGAGGGGAGCGTTCTGTGAGTAACGGAGATTGTCGGTGGTATAGGTAAGATAAACGCCGTGGGAGAGTTTCTCCTCGTCGTCGCATCCGGTATATACGTTCTGGCCTTTCTCACCGTGGATGATGGCGGTACCGGTGTCCTGGCAGAAGGGGAGCTCGCCCTTGGCAGCCACCTCGGCATTGCGGAGCATTGTGAGGGCCACGAACTTGTCGTTTTCGCTCGCTTCCGGGTCATGGAGGATTTTGGCCACCATTTCGTTGTGCTCGCGGCGGAGCATGAATGCGTTGTCGTGAGTACACTGACGTGCGATCACGGTGAGAGCCTCGGGGTCGATAACGAGGAATTCGTGACCTCCCCAGTTTTCAACTTTCACGTAGTCGGAGGTGAGATGATAGTACTCGGTAGTGTCGGGGCCGAGGGGGAACATCTGCTGATATTTAAACGGTTTTGTCGCCATTGTTTAGAATTGATTTAAACGGGTAGAAAAACTTATAGATAACTAATTGAAACCGGGCATATCAGCCCGTGAGTGCAAATTTAGCGATTTTTTGGGAACGGCGTTTAAATATGATGTTGTTTTTTTGCGTAAAAAAAGCCGCAGCCCTGCTGAAATGGGCTGCGGTTTGATTCGTTAGCGTTTCGAAACGTAATTGATGAAATTGTAAATACTAAGATTCCGAGGGATGACGGAAATCACTGACTGAGCAATCGCCTGTAGTCCTGAGGCAGTCGCTGCAAGCGAGCGTGTGGCAGAATGTGCCGAACTGTGATCTGAACATTTTATACAGTCTCTTTGCCATAATAAATAAGAATTACGGGCTCCTTGGCCTTCGGAGCACCTGGTTAATACAACTATCTAACGCCCGGCGCCCCAATAATGTTCATAAACTATGTTTTTCAACATAGTTTTCTACTGATTTCTTCCCCAAAAGACCATACAAAAAATAGGTATCTCTTTTGAAGAGATTTGGATTTTTATAATTATTTGTAAGATAGGTGATTAGATTTGACTATCTGACAATTTGCTAAACAATTGCCTAATTTGGGTAGAAATTTTGTCTCGTCTTTATGATCTTACCATGCTCTCCTTTGGCAATCTAACTTACTGAATTTGCCTATATCAAACTTTTTAAGTAATTTTGCACACGAAAATAGGTATCTCTTCAAAAGAGATACTTATAATTGCTCCGATTTTCACCGAGATTGTAGTGCGAAATCAGGCTGACATACATATCGAAAAACCACTGTTTAAAGGGCATGACGCACAAAACGGGGGGTCGGGAAGAATTGGTTGAAATCCGAATAATAGTAAGTGGACCAATTGGCGTTATCGGCTGACAATAAGACAGTTGATTCCAACCGAATCACCGACTTTTTCAGAAACTCGGCAAAATCGATGTCGGAGGGTTCCGTGAAAGTCTACCAGCGCGCCCTGTCGTCGTGGCTGACGTTTTCGCGCGCGTGTAATACCACCCCCTTCCCTATCTCCGAAGCCGGAATCAGTAACTGGATTTCATATATGGGATTCAGCGGTATTTCGGCCAAGACGGTGACTCTTTATCTCAACGCCCTGAGCGGCATGAACGCCAAAGCTGCCGACGCCGGAATTACAGAACACACCGGCGCTTTCCAATCTGCGCGGAAACTATGGCGCGAGATGGAGGAAACGGCGTGGGACAACCAGATTACACCGGAGCAGTTCGGTAGATTCGCGCTATTGGCAAAAAAGGCATCGAGCACGGACGCAGACAGCTGCACGGCTTTCGACCTTATGCTTCTTTCGCTCATAAGGGGCTGCACGCCGGTGGCGGAAACAGCCACACTGAAAAAATCCGAAACCGCGGCAATGGACGCCGAGGAGCAGGCCATTGCAAATCGAAATGCCTCGACGGGACGCCGCTACGTGTTCGGACTGCATCAGTCGGAACTTACTGCCAATCAGCTCTCCCGGCATATAGACTCTGAACTGCGCGAGTGGCTGACCTACCGAAATCTTCCGTTTTTCACCTCCGCTGACCTGACGGTAAAAAGCTACTGGGCATATGCCGCCATGAAAGCGGGGCGAACCGGCAGCGACGTCAGAGCGGCTGCAGAATGCGTGCCTCCGGGTGTTCCGGCTCTTGCCTTGTGCCGGCCGTCGGAAAACATTGACGCATCCGAAATAAACGCTGAAGTAAGGAGACTGCTTTTGGTCAATCCCTTGAAATGGTATGCCATGCGGCTTCGCCCGAGGGTGAAATTCAGACAGCTCAGCGAGCGCTTCGGGAAGATGGAAACGGAAAAGGCAGCCGTGCCGGAAATCTTCTACCCGTGCGATGAGATTGTGAGGCGCACTGACGGCAGACTCACTGCAGAGGACAGACCCGTGATTTCCGATATAGTATTTTTCCGCAGCCGCGTCACAGACATCTTCCCTCTCTTCTGCGAGATCGGCGACCTGGCGTGGTGCTACCGTACGCCGGGAAGCATCAACAACCAATATGCTGCCATCCCGGACAGTGCGTTCCGCCAGTTTCAGCGGACAATCGGGCATTTCACGCCCGACTACGAGGTGGCGCCCATAGGCAAGCTCGCCATGGGTCCCGACGACCGCGTGGTAATACTCGGAGGCGCATTTGAAGGCATGAATGCCGACATTCTCTCGGTTATGAAAGGCACGTCGGAAGAAAATATAGTGTTCCGGCTCCATTTCGTGGGAGCCAACGGCATAGACTGCCGGGTGAAAGTAGATTCGCGCATGGTGAGAAAGGTTACAGAAGCATGATAGCCAAAACCTTACAGGAAACTGATTTTGCGAATCCGCGCGAGGCGGCCGCAGAGGCGGTGAGGATGCTAAGCGGCTCGGCTGCCGGAGCGGACGCAAAGCGTGCGGGCAGACAGTGGATTGCGGAGGCGGAAGAGGCGGCGAAAGGTATGACGGCAAACGATGCCCTCGTGCTGCTCGACTCGTATTATCCTGTATTTCATCTGACTTACGGCACCTCCCCGGATCCGGAATTCGTGCGCGGCATAATAATGAGAGCCTTCGCCGCCCGTATAAGCGGCGGCGAGGGCATAGATCCCTACATCCTCTACCGCGCCGTCCGGCGCGAACTGCGGGGTGACGACCGCGAGGCGTATCTCGGAAAGCCGCTTAAATGGGTCACCGCCATGCTCGACAGGTGGTACTGCGAATTCCGCACCGGCGTTTACCGCGACCCGAATCCGACACGGCGGTGGAGCTCCCGGGCATCGCGTCTGTCTGACTACGACTTAGCCCGGCGGGTGGAAATCCTTCTTAGCGAAGACCTCTGGACGTGGGAGCTGGATCAGGGGGTGTTCAAACGCCGACTGGCGCAGAACTACGGACACTTATGTAGATAAAATCTTTCAAAATATGAAAAAATACAATATCGCTGTTGCCGGCACGGGGTATGTCGGGCTGAGTATCGCTACTTTGTTGGCGCAGCATAATCGCGTGACTGCCGTCGACGTCATTCCCGAGAAGGTCGACAAAATCAACCGCCGCATCTCGCCCATTCAGGACGAGTATATAGAGAAATATTTAGCTGAGAAAGA
>ERZ779889.280-NODE-280-length-68808-cov-3.627914_pt1 | contig 68808 bp, 45 predicted proteins | sample MGYA00511030_ERZ779889 | MGnify/ENA primary metagenome ERZ779889 (study PRJEB29588, sample SAMEA2160616) | human gut metagenome | biome: human gut; feature: human-associated habitat; material: faeces | place: Denmark | collected 2008/2010 ... | reverse complement strand
TCATCTATCATGCCGGCAATCTTCACGTAGCCTCCCAGCGGAAGCCAGCCGATGCCATACTCTGTGTGGCTGTTTTTGGGTTTATACCTGAACAAGGCAAACCAAGCGTCGAAGAAGAGGTAGAACTTCTCCACCCGGATTTTGAACAGGCGAGCAAAGAGATAATGCCCTCCTTCGTGGATGATGACGAGCAAGGAAAGCGACATCATCAGTTGCAGGGCACGAATCAAGAATGTTTCCATTGTTTGAGTTTGTTAGTTTTTAAGTTTATGAGTTTGTGAGTTTACGAGGTCGCCTGCTATCTGCCGGGCTTCGGCATCAGTGGCTACATAATCGTCGTATTCAGGTTTTGCCACGAAAGGTACGCGGTGCATCGTCTGCTCAATGACGTCGCTCATGCCCAAGAAAGAGATTCGGTCGTGCAGGAAAGCGTCGACGACAACCTCGTTGGCAGCATTGACAATGCAAGGCATGTTTCCTCCTTCGTGCAACGCAGCATAGGCCAACGCCAGGTTGCGGAAACGCCCGGTGTCGGGCTTCTCAAAAGTCAGTGTGCTGAAACGTGTGAAGTCCAGCCGCTCCACCGACAGCGGGATGCGCTGCGGATAGGAGAAAGCATACTGTATGGGCAGACGCATGTCGGGCATGCCTAACTGTGCTTTCACAGCGCCGTCTTCAAACTGCACCATCGAATGGATGATGGACTGTGGATGTACGACCACTTCTATCTGTTCGGGACGCACACCAAAAAGCCATCTAGCTTCCATCACTTCAAATCCTTTGTTCATCATCGAAGCGGAGTCAATGGTTATTTTTGCACCCATGTGCCAGTTGGGATGGTGCAGGGCCTGTTCTTTGGTCACTGTAGCCAGTTGTTCTGCCGTAAATGTACGGAAAGGACCTCCCGAAGCAGTCAGAATGACTTTCTCCAACTTATTTCCTGGCTCCAGACACTGGAAGACGGCCGAGTGTTCGGAATCCACAGGCAAAATGGGAACATGATACTCCCCGACCAGACGAGTAATCAAGTCGCCAGCCACAACAAGTGTTTCCTTGTTTGCCAAGGCTATGGCCTTTCCCGCACGAATGGCATTCATCGTCGGACGCAGCCCGGCATAGCCCACCATCGCCGTAAGCACTATGTCGATGGGCGTCGACTCCACTATTTGGCACAACGCATCTTCACCGGCATACACTTTTATGGGCAGGTCGGCCAAAGCTTCTTTCAGTTGACTGTATTTGTCAGGATTGGCTATCACGACAGCCTCAGGCATGAACTGCCGTGCTTGCTGAATAAGCAAATCGACACTATTATGAGCTGTCAATGCATAGACTTCGTAAAGGTCAGGATGCTCCGCGATGACTTGCAGAGCCTGTGTCCCGATGGAACCCGTAGAACCTAATATGGCTATTTGTTTCTTCATTGGTCTTGATTTTAATTTAAAACACGATGTATTGCTCCGGATCGAGCACTTGCCCCCGATGCCACAATTCAAAATGAAGATGCGGGCTTTCGGCCTCGTCGTCCGTGCTCCCTCCCACCAAGGCAATCACTTCTCCAGCCACAACCTTGTCGCCGGGCGACTTGAGCAGCGAGCCACAATGCTTGTAGGCTGAAACCAGGTTACTCGTGTGTTGGAGCAAGATGACGTAACCGCTTCCGGGCATATAGCCGCAGAAGATGACTGTGCCATCAAGCGTAGCCAGTACACTTTCGTTAGCACCTGCCGCAATGTCTACCCCGAAATGACGACCTTCGGGATTAAAACCGTTTGTCAACAAGCCCGGCACCGGACGATAGAAAATAATGTCTGACACAACTGTTGGAGCTTTCACCGTCGAGAGGTTATATTTCTCCTGTTCCTCAAATTCCTTACGGAAGCGTTCTTCGTTTTGAGTGCGTTCCATTAATTCTTCCGAACGCTGGACAGTGAGCGAATCAATGGAACGGACAGAATCGAGCTTCACTTCTCCCCGAATAATGTCCTGAATGTTCATGACATAAAGGTTTTGCCGCTCCAACAAACGATTGAGCGAGTCTGCCAATAAAGCATTGTCCACAATCTGCTTCCGCACTTCACTGTTCATGTACCCCGGCAAGTAATTGCGCAAAGGTGTGAACGACACAATCAGCGCAGCTATGACAAACAATACAGTAAATGCCACCAGGAGAACTGACAGGCCGTTTAGTTTAGAGACGTGAATCCCCACCACCTCTTCCAAGGTGTTTTCGTTGACAATGGTCAACTTGTATTTAAACTTTATATTATGCCAAAATGGCTTCTTCTTCATAGGCTGTGTTTGTTATCACTTCTCTCCGGCCAACTGCAAAAGCCCATCGGGCATCTGTAAGACCATCCGGCGTTGCTCATGGTCCAATGCTTTGATAAACTCCTCATGTGCAGGAACTAAGAGTTCTTGTCCATCATGATCGATCACAAACAAGGTGTTTACAGTCGACTCATCAACATTTACAATGCTTCCCAAATCTCCATGATTGACGTCTTCCACTTCAAAACCGACAAAATAGGCCCACGAAAGTCTGTCGTCAGTGGCTTCGGCAGCCAAATGGAGCGGGAAGTAGACTTCAACATTCGTAAAACGACGTGCCTGTTCGGCCGTGTCGATGCCTTCAAACTTCACAAGTGCCACCGTGTCGCTCTTGAAACGATATTCCTCTATGAAAAACGGCACAAGGATACCATCCATAAGGCAAATCAGGTAGTCACATTCCACACGGTCAAACACATCATCGGAAAAGGAGAAGGAAACTTCTCCTTTAATACCATGTGGCTTGGTCAATACACCTATTTTATATACTTCTTCTTTCTTTATCATCTACATTTGGGTTTGTAAACTTTTACCTCCTGCGGAGAGGATTCAGATTCTCGTAATACCTGCTCCCAACGCATTTAAACGCCCCTCGATGTCTTGATAGCCACGGTCGATTTGTTCCACGTTGCTAATGCGGCTAATGCCGTCGGCACTCATTGCCGCAATAAGCAATGCGATGCCGGCACGAATATCCGGCGAGGCCATGTTGCCACCGCGCAAACGGAACTTGCGTCCATGCCCGATGACCACCGCACGATGAGGGTCGCAAAGAATGATTTGCGCGCCCATGTCTATAAGCTTGTCCACAAAAAACAAACGGCTCTCAAACATCTTTTGGTGAATGAGCACACTGCCGCGTGCCTGTGTGGCTACGACCAACATTACACTAAGCAAATCGGGGGTCAATCCTGGCCACGGGGCATCGGCCAAAGTCAAAATAGAACCATCCATGAATGTTTCCACAGCATAACACTCCTGTTCGGGCACAAAAATATCATCGCCGCGCTGTTCGAGCGTAATACCCAACCGTCGGAAACTTTCCGGAATGATACCTAAGTTTTCATAGGAGACATTTTTAATAGTGAGTTCACTTTGGGTCATAGCGGCCATACCAATAAAACTACCGACCTCAATCATGTCCGGCAACACGGTATGTTCACATCCGTGCAATTCCTCTACTCCTTCAATCGTCAACAAATTGGAAGCAATACCGCTAATTTTAGCTCCCATACGATTGAGCATGCGGCACAACTGTTGTACATAAGGTTCGCAAGCTGCATTGTAGATGGTCGTTGTCCCCTCTGCCCGCACGGCTGTCATGATGATGTTGGCAGTGCCTGTGACAGAAGCCTCATCGAGCAGCATATACGTGCCTTTCAAATGGTCGGCCTTAATCACATAGGCTTTTCTTTCCTCATCGTAGCGAAACTCTGCTCCTAAACGTTGGATGCCAATGAAGTGTGTATCCAACCGACGACGCCCAATCTGGTCTCCACCGGGTTTAGCATAGATTGCCTGCCGGCATCGTCCCAACATTGCCCCGATGAGCATCACCGAACCACGAAGTTTGGCACATTTTCTCAAAAAAGCCTCGCTCGAAGCAAATTCCAAATCGAGTTCGTCAGCCTGAAAGCTGTAAGCGTTTACACCCTCACGCGACACCTTTACTCCCATGTCGCGCAACAACTGAATGAGATTGTTTACGTCCAAGATGTCGGGCACATTATGGATGGTCACTTTCTCCGGTGTCAACAACGTGGCACAGAGGATTTGAAGCACTTCGTTCTTAGCTCCTTGCGGGTAAATATCGCCATTCAAGCGATGTCCGCCTTCTATCACAAATGCTGCCATAGTGGTTAGTTTTTAAGGTTTTCATCCGTAAGGCACAACTATGTCCTCACAGACACACTTCAATATTTACGTTTCTGATTATTATTGTTGTTGTTCGCATGACGCTTGCGCGGTTGGGCGTATGCGCGCTGTTGCGAAGGTTGTTGAGGGGCGCTAATGTCCAGATGAAGCATATCTTCGGTCAGACAAATTGCCCCTCCCGACATTTCACGAATATCATCGAATATTTTCTGGTCTTCCACCGTGTCTTTATTCCACGTGATATAATCTTTCTTCATATGGCTTGCTATCAAGCATATCAGTTGGTCTTTTTCATCCCCTTCAGACATTTCTACAGCTTTCTGAATCAATGTCTCGATGTAGCGGCCATAATGACGGTAATGAATTTTGCCGGTCGAATAAGGAATACGCTCAGGCTTCACCTGCAAATAATCGAGCTTTACGACCTCGTATGGATAATCAATATCGAGCTTGAAATCGGCCATAATGGCAAGATGGTCCCACAGTTTATGTTTGAAATCGGGCACTTCGCGCAAATGGGGAAACATGCCTCCCATGATGTTGATAATCGTATTGGCACAGCGTTGACGCTCCTCACGGTCTTCAATGGTCAATGCATAATCCACCATGTTCTGCACACTACGTCCATACTCCGGGAGAGCCATCTTCTTACGTTGGGTATTGTAATTGTATTCGTGAAACATTTTTTACTGATAAGGGTTATAAAAATATGACACGGAGTCTCTTTCAGCCTCCATGCATTTACTTGGTTTTACAACAATTTTTTAGGATGAGAAGCTACAAATTCTTTCAAATAAAAAGGCTCAAAATAGGCCACGTCTTTGAAATCACCGCGTGCAAAAGCCTTTTCCGCCAAAGGAAACATCCACTTGGCCAAAGGATGAATGTCTTCTACAAAACGTGCATTGGGATGCAATATCTTTTCTTTGCACTTAGCAGAACCATTGCCAAAGAAATAAACCGGATGCTCATTTAAATATTCCTCATAAGAATACTCGTTGATGATGTCCGCTCCAATCTCACGCAAAGGATGCAACGCCCGGTCGTAAATGCCGGCATAAACTTCCATCCGGCGAGCGTCTATCATCGGGCATAACAAAGCATCCTCCGGCAAATCTTCCCCCAACAACAATGGCACACACATGATTTCCGGCGTAGGTATACCAATTAAGGCTATGTCTCGACCATAACAAATCCCTTTCGCCATGGAAACTCCAATACGAAGCCCGGTATATGAACCCGGACCACAACTTACAGCCACAGCATCCACCGGAATAGCATGACTGTCGGCAAATGAAAGTGCTTCGTCTACATACACACCCAACGTCACTGCATGGGAAGGGCCTTCATAATCAGCCTTTGAAAAGATACATTGTCCATCTTCACTCAACGCCACAGAACATACTTGCGTTGAGGTTTCAATATGTAATATACACGACATAATTTGTTCGTACTTTATAATATATATGCAAAGGTAAACTTTTCGGGCATAATTGCCACATAAAAAAGAACTCTAATGCCTGCTTTTTAGGGATTTTTTCTACTGGCAAGCCACCAACAGGCGAAATCATAACAGAAACGAGGACAGACTGCCCTACTGTAACATTTGTTCAGGCATTCACAGAAACGGAGCTTATTGTATAATTCTTTTTCAAACAAGCAGGAACATTAGGATAGATGCACGTTCGTACATCCTCCCTAACGAGACCACTGAGCAGCAAAGATCTCGGACTAATATACTAATTAACAATAAATTAAACATTGTCTATCATTACACCCTAACAATCGCAGAAGTCAGCATCTCACTATCGCGATTGTGAATGCTTCTGATTCGCGATTATGAATACATCATAACCGTAAACATGACGACACACGTTTGGGAAAATACTAGTTATTGTACGATTTCCATCAGTTTCCACACCTTCAATGAAGTGCTCAGCAATGCCCCGTGTAGCATGCAAAAAAAACAGCCTCCCGAAGGAGGCTGTCCATTCACATTTTAGAGATAATTTTCTATACGTACACGTTTCACAACGTCCCTCATAGAAGTCATTAAAGAGTATCTTTAGTTTTTTAATCCTTTTAAACCATGCCTGTTTCACAACAGATATTTCATTTTTTACAAAGTTTCTATTCTATTGAAACATTTCAGATACAAATATATATTATCTAACTTGAATAACCAAATAACGAGATACACTCCAGAATTTATTCGGATTCGTAATCTTCAAAATATATTGTCCTTTTGTATCTTTTACCAACGAGTATGAACCCTCAGGATGTGTTGTCAAAAGCTTTGCACTCTTAGAATATAACTTTATTTCTTTGTCAGTGCGAATGTCTATTTGAGTAAAGTAATCTTTATTGAAGTCATCATTTTGCAAGACATCTCCTTTTTGAAGAATTTTTTGTTCTTTTAACTCCGACTTAGTTCCAAAAACAAACCAAGCCGTGTTCATTGCTTTTTCTTGTGCTGCGACTGTTTTTGTTTTGATTTCATTCTCCGCCGACAAGTTTTTCACATCTGTTGTCAAGCCAGCCACCGCGTCATCAAGTTCAGCAATGCGAATATCTTTAGCGGCCAGATCGGCTTGAAGAGCCTTGATTTGTTCGGTCTTCTCTGCCAACTCTTTTTCCAAAGCAGCTATCGCCTTTTTCAGTTCGCTTGATTGATAACGGCTATTCTTCAGTTGCTGCTGGAGCTGAGCCAGTTTCTCACGATTTTCAGCCATCGTCTGAGTAATCAGTTTCAAATCGTCTTTTACCTTTTGCGAAGCTGAAAGATTTTCTCCATTCTGTCCACGTTGCAAATCCACACGGCCTTCTGCCTCATTGATTTGACGAAAACCTTCCTGGATTTCATTAAACGTACCCATTATCTGGTTCAATTCATCTTCTCTGTCAGAAAGGACAGTTTTCAATGAATCGTTTTCAGCTTGCAAAGCCTTGTTTCCACTTCCCATTTGTTCACAAGAAGTCATTAGTGCAACAGCACATACCGATAACCAAAGTAACTTTTTCATAATTTTGTTGTTTTAGTATAACGTGTTATTTTTCTTTATTCATTTCCTTCTCATCTCTCCCGGCCAACACGATGACTATTTCGCCCTTAGGTTCCGTTTGGGTGAAATGCCCCAGCACTTCGGCCAATGTGCCCCGCACACTCTCCTCATGCACCTTCGATATTTCCCGACAGACAGAAACCTGACGCTCCGCTCCGAAAAATTCGACAAACTGCGTCAACGTCTTCACCAGTCGATAGGGAGACTCATAAAACACCATTGTACGACTCTCGGTTTGCAAATTGGTCAGCCGTGTGACCCGTCCTTTTTTCTGTGGCAAGAAACCTTCAAAACAAAAACGTTCATCGGGCAAACCCGAGGCCACCAAAGCTGGGACAAAAGCCGTCGCGCCTGGAAGGCAAGACACCTCAATGCCACAACGCACACATTCACGAACCAACAAAAATCCAGGGTCGGAAATGCCTGGCGTACCGGCATCGGAAATCAACGCTACCGTCTCACCTGCCCGAATACGAGACACAATGCGTTCTACAGTCTGATGCTCGTTGAACTTATGATGAGACAGCATAGCATTCTTTATTTCAAAATGCTTCAACAAGACACCAGATGTACGCGTATCTTCAGCCAAAATCAAGTCGGCTTCCTTCAACACTCGCACGGCACGGAATGTCATGTCTTCCAAGTTTCCCACCGGAGTCGGTACTACATAGAGTTTTCCCATTCTTTTATGTTCTTAAAAAAGCAAAAGTAGCATATTAACGCTTTATATCAATATAAAATTCGTTATATTTTAAACATTTCCCGTTTTTTTGCCCTCCTTTTTCAATCAACGTAACATGATTTTCTTACGCCACAACGAGTCATCCGTATTCTTCCTAATGCTTGATAAGAAAGGAAATAAGAAAGATTTAACACATTATTATAACTAAACTCCAAGCTATCATACCCCGTTCATCGTCGTTTGATAGTTACCTTCCTGCGTTGGCCATCAGAATCGATATACACAATCTCGGCTTCGTCTCCTTCCATTTGCAAAAAACCTCCGGACAACAGGTGTTGAGTATCGACATTTTCCATATCACGCCCGTTGATTTCCACAATCTGCTCCCCTCCATTCAAAGGCAAATGGGCATAGTCCCATACTATCCCTGCATAAAGATGCCCATTCATGGACGTGATAACTATGTCCCACTCCTTTTCGTATAAGTTTGGAATTTGGGAAGATCGATACGGTATGTAGAAAAAACGATTGTGGAGATAATCTATAATAACCTTTCCATAATGCAAAAGCCTGGTTCCCAAACGTGAATTAACGGCATCCGTCGTGACAGACGTCACCTGCTGAAAAACAGAAGAGCCAAGCTGAAACATCGGGAAACAAACCCGATGTTTCAACGTCTTATGCTCAAATCCGGCAGCTCCCAGCGACAATGCCCCTTCTCCCTTGCCCAGCACAGACATAGCCTCAGGCTGCTTAGCAAGTCGACGAAAACTGTTCTTGGAAATTTCATAAAAAGCTTCGGCGCCACTATCAAACATCACCGTATCACATACCTGTTCACCCAGCCTGACCGGTAACAATGCAAGAAAACGGTCGGTAATCATAGGAATGGCAAAGTGTCCAGCCATACGTTCCAACCCTTCCCCGCTGCTGGTAAACATCAGCAAATGGGTACGGGAATCGAAACCTAAAACTCCTTGCTTAAACAGATTGTAACCAATAATACCATCCACACCAAAACTTTCTATCGGATTACCTTTTTCCCATACCATCGCATCCAAATGACGAAACGTTGTTTTATCATCCAAACTAAGTGACTGCAAAGACACAACATGGAGCATACTCGTTTGCCCATTAGAATCTTCCACTGACACCGTCTGCCCTTGTATATCAATGCCGGCTCTTTGAGCAAACGAATAGGAGACACAACAAGGCGCACCCGTGTCGACTAAGAAACGACCTTTTATTTGATTGACCGTTGCCTCTACCATTATCTTACCATTTTGGTCTTCATAAGGCACTTGTACATGAAAAGTAGGTTCTTGAGCTATAACTGTTACCCCCAAGCAACAAAATCCTATTAACCAACAGACGAATCGACCGATAATATCTGACTTCATATTTACTTCTTTTGTTTCCGAACAAACTCTATCAATTCTTCTCCCGAACATGCTCCAACAAGACGATCCACTTCATTGCCATCGGCATCAAGCAACAACATAGTCGGAAAAGCCTTCACTCCATAGCGTTTAGCCAGATCCAACCCCTCACCTTTTTCCATATCCACTTTACCACATACCAGATGTGTATTGAAGTAGTCACCAACTTCCTTCCGGGTGAACACGCGCGAAGCCATCAGTCGACAAGGTCCACACCATGTAGTATAACAATCCAAGAACACCAGTTTATTCTCCGCTCGGGCCTTATCTAAAAGTTTTTGGAACGAAACATCTTCAAAAGCAATGCCCGATGGTGGCACTCCTTTAAGTTTATCTATCGCACTTTTATATTCATACTTAGCCGAAACGCTATTTAAATGTTCAGAAGCACGCTCTAAATAAGCAATTAAAAGAACCTTGTCTGAATCTTTTAAATTTGATTGAGCCAAAGAGAGTTCAAGCGTAGTCAGTTGAGGAACCAAATAATGTCCATTTCGCTCCAAATAGGCAAGTAATTCACTATATTTCTCCTGCCCGCGCAACTGGGCAACTCGAAGAAAAACACGAGTCATACATGTATCGGGTAAAGCAGCCCGTTTCAATTCGAATTGGAAATCCTCCAATGTCTGCGCATCATAAGCTTTCTTTCCCATAGCGTATGACATTATATCCTGCAAATAAAAAGATTCTATAAAACGATCGACCGACTCCTCTCCCGCACGTTGCACAAAAGCCGATTTATTGTCTACTAAATAATCGTATGCCGCGCACTTCGTGTCCGGAATAGCTTTTTCCCAAAATAGTTGATTCTTAGGCTCGAGCAAGTCTTCATGTTTCAGCAATCGTACATACTCCGGAGCCACACTGTCAAAGATAGCCTGCTCATTAGCTAAATGCAAAGTCCGCAAATAATTGTAAAGTGCCTCTTTGGAATGGTCTCCACTTTCATACCGTTTGCGTGCACCAGCCAGCGAAGTTTTCTCATTCAAAGCCAAGTTTACGGTTTCTTTAAACTCCGGAAGTTTGCTCCCTCCGATGATACGCAAAACAACATTTCCTTGTGCATCGAGCACCAGATAATGGGCATATGTTCCAACTTCGTATTTCTTCTCCAAATCTTTTCCTTGTGGGGTATTCATATCCACAAACAGGTTCACGAAAGTCTTATTCATGTAAGCACAAAAGTCCATGTCACTAAATACATATTTATTCATTCCGTGACAGGGAAGAGCCCAATCAACAAAGCAGTTGAAAAATATTAATTTGTGCTGTTCCTCTGCCAACTTTTTGGCTTCATCCAACGAATAAACATAGTCCATCTTCACATCGGCTTTGACCATGTCACCATACATGCTTTCTGTGGGTTGTTGTCCTTTCAGGTTCAGGTTTCCCCAAAAGAGACATATAAACAATAGAAAATAAATTCTTAAGTAAGTCATAGAGTTGTTTTTTTATGCAGTTATTTTAAATGACAAATAATAATTAAGGAATATCTTTAACACATCTCACGCTATAAGCCATCGGGTAATAAGCATTGTCAAGACGTGTGGTGCCTCTCCATATTTGTGATGAATATATGGCCAACTGACGGATGATACCCTCTTTGTAGGTTTGTGTGATTAAGCTTCCTCCATCATCTGAAGTTTCACCCTCCGCGATGGTCTCGGTCTTTATATTCTCTTCCGAAGTCCAAAAATAACAACCATCTTCCAACCGCATATAGTTCAGCATCGGAGTCGTATATTCATACGCCAAACAGCCACCAAACAGAGCATTAAACCCACAGAAACCTCCCAACTTCAGATAGTCGCCAGCATTGCGTCCACGCCAAGCGTTCAGTTTGTTCGCCTCGTATGCATTCATTCCTAAAGCCTGTTCTAAAATTTTCCAATCATCATCGCTAGGCAATCGCCAACCTTCAGGAACAGCAGCTTTGGCAGCAGCTAATGAATAAAGGTAGCCATATGTTTGCGAATAATTTCCATTCTTAGCCTCAGCTATTGCCGTATGCTCTTCAGCCACAGGTCCAACATAGCTAACTTTTACAGCTTCAATTTCCTGATCAACCAACAGATAAAACTTCGGCACATCTTTCTTCCACCGTCCCATATAAACAGAGTAAGGAATAAAGCCTAAACTACCAAATTCAATTTGTTCACGCAAATCCGACACGGGATAATCCAAAGATTCCCAATCGTATTGAGGGTCATCTAATATAGCATTCGCAATCCCCGCCCATACGTCTGAAGGGATTTCTACATCGCTCAGTTTAACCGTTTTTTCCTCCCATGTATAACAGCCACTATACGAACCTCCCTCCAAATAATAAGCCAAATTCTCAGCCATCCAAATCTGGCTGCCTATTTGCACGCATTTATACACATGTCCATCACGCGAATCAACAAAATCGTCTACCGCCCGAATTACTGTTGACGCTTTGATTGTGTCTACTTGAATTTCATCATCGCCACATGCTCCAAGCACAAAGAGAGCAAAAAGAAACAAGGCATTACGTATCATTCGTTTCATAATCTTTATTGCTTATCTTTTGAATTATAATTGTACTCCCAAGTCCGTCGTTATAAAATCAGCTATAATGTTATATTTTTCCATAACCAACGAACTGGCTCCATAGCGTGTTCTAAACTCATTTTCACCAATCTCCAGAATAGTATCTATGAAATATTCCAAATCTTCCTCCACATCTTTAGGTGAAAGTTTCGTAGGTGTACTACGGAAGCCACTAATAAAACCATAATTACCAATATCAGCCATAATAGCTGCCCGTGCATCTTCCACTTCCTCACGTTCCATAGAGAAAACGTCCATGAGTTCTTCTATATAGCCTTTTTCATAAAGGCTATTTGGACTGAACATCCACGACTTTTTAAACCAATCTTGCGTGGTTTCCGAAATTCCTAATTCCAACCATGGCCGATTGTAAAAATGATCTGCATTGGAAATATTTTCAAAGCGGGAGACAAGATCATTATTTCCCAAAATTTTACTTTTACACATATCACGAAGTATTGATGTGCAATTAGTTCTCATACTTTTATCATCGAACTTTCGAAACTGTGCCAATACCAAGCATCTAAATCCGGAAACATATTTAGGTTGCTGTGCCTTCTTATTATTCAAGTTTTTCACTGTAACTGTGTCTACAAGAAAAATACAAAACGGACGCATCTTTGTACTGCTTTCTTCCAAAAACACACGAACATATTCCAATCCCTTAAGTTGCTCATCTTGACGAGTCAAATAATCATACGTATATAACGTATTTTGCTTACTGTGGGTCGTAAATCCCCAGTTCAAGTCCAATGTCTCATAACGATAAATAGGTTTTCCTTCAAAATCATTACCAATATTGCTCACTTGAACCGTGTCATTGAAATAGACAGGAATACCATACTCAGAATAAATCAAATAACGCTCGTGCTGCACAGGGTCGTTCGGATTGTCTTCTATAACATAAGGAAGAGTAAAATCTATCTTACGAGACAAATGTTCACTATCGTCGCAAGCAGCCAACAGAGCTAACATGCAAAAAAGAATAGATAGTTGTTTCATGACATTCATATATTTTATTAATCATTTTGTTTGGCCGACAGGCTCTCTTTCTTCACGTGGATTGTTCTCCATCGGCACTTTATCAAAGTTTAGCACGCTAGAAGGAATGGCAAACGTATAAGCCAAATCATGCTCTAACAATTGGAAGGTTTGTGAATACAAAAAAGCCTTTTCTTCAGCACATACATTGTACACATGGGTAACCATCTTGTTATATGGATATTTCTCACAAACCGCATACCGACGCAAATCAAACCACCGATGTCCTTCAAAACACAACTCCTTACGACGCTCATCGCGGATTTGTTGCACTAAGTCTCCACCACTGTAGAGAGTATCTTTGTAGTGTTCAATACGGTTTTTACGCAATGTATTAAGAACACTGTTGGCCACCTGCTCTTTATCCCCTCCTTGCATAGCACAAGCTTCTGCTTTGTTTAAAAACGCTTCAGACAAGCGCAACATGAAAGAAGAAGACACATGCGATTGCATTTCTCCTCGTTCATATTTGTGGGACAATGAAAGGCTATCGGTTATGGACGACACACCAAAGAAACAATCCAAACGACAGTCAGCTTCATCATATAAATCTACAAGTTCTTGAGACACGCAAAAATCTCCGGGATCTCCTGTAAAAACATTGTTAGGACTCAAGAAATTTGAACCTTGCGAGAAGATAATTTCCGGATTGTTTCGAGTTAAAAAAGCTTCTGTGTCTGTCAACATACTTGTGGTTGCTAAACTGAACATACGGCTATTTATAACAATATCCGCCTTTTGTTCTGCCTTTTGCCACTCTTGCATGTATAAATATACACGGCTAAAAAGCAAATCCACAGCTTCTAACGAAGCGCGATGCAAACGATGTGATTCATTTTGCGGAGTTTGAGACAACAGCTCTTCTGCTTGTGTCAGGTCGTCGATTATTTGCTCATAAATGGCTCTGACCGTAGCACGTTGAAACTGTGTGTCTTTATCTTTATCATGTTCCACATAAGGTGTCAACTTCAAGGGAACACAAAGCTTTTGATCACAGGTTGCCGGGTCGTAAGCATCACCATACAAATTGGCCAATGTAAAATAGAACTGCGCACGCAAGAAATGAGCTTCTCCACGAACACGCTTACTTACTGCTATTTCATCATCGGTCGACGTGGCTATACCAGAAATCTCGTCCAACAAGACATTTACATAATTGATGCGTGCATACAGCGCATTCCACGTTCCGGAATCGTCGGCCGTACTTGTTTTATTATAATTATAACCCACTTTACTCTGCCAGGCGAAATAACCAAACATATCCCGCACGCAATTACTCCAGGCAATAGATGCATTGTTATCTAATGCATTGCCACGACCTGTATTGACATCGTCATCCAATACATTGAAAAATCCACCCGGAATACTAGCTGCCGGACCCGTGGATATGATCAAACTAGGAAGATAAATAGAGCCTATCAACACTTCATCCAGATTGTAGACCGTTTTAGCAACAGTCATACTTTGTGAATAGGCTTCCAGAAAATCATTGCACGCTGACATGCCCAGCATTCCCGCCAACAGTGGAATGCTCAAATATTTCTTTTTCATATTGTTTTAGCTTTTTAGAATGAAACATTTAATCCGAATGTATAAGATGGGAGCAGAGCCAAATTAATACCCGTGAATCCGGATTGGGACGGGTCTTGTCCATCTAGTTTATTGGAAGCCAACGTAAACACATTGGTTACAGTACCTGACAGACGAAGGGATTTAAGAAACGTATGCTTTAACTGTTCAGACTTAAATGTATAAGAAAGTGACACGTTGCTGAGACGGAAATAATCTCCCGAGACAACACGCAAATCCGACAAATCATACATATTCCAAACACTACTTCCAAATTGGGGAATCTTAGAAAGAGTAGCTCCGATGCCAGATGACCAATGATTGGCAAACTGTACATAAAGATCGCTGCTCGGACTAATCAACGCCGGAATATTGGTATATTCTTCATCGCCAGGCTTCTGCCAACGATTTACGAACTCCTTGCGCACATTCTTATCTGAAGATACACCCGACTTAATAGGACCATAAAGTTCAAACAAACGCACCTTAGAACCAACACTATAATTAAAGCTCATGTTAAGCGATAGTTGTTTCCAGGTCAACGTGGAATACAGCGAACCTGTAAACTTTGGATCACGATTTCCACTCTCGGCCATTACCAATGGCACGACATAGTCCAGCGTCTTTCCGGCCAACAGATGCTGGCGGTCTTCATAATCATCAAACATGGGAGTACCATTATTAGGATTCAGTCCCAAAAATCTGTATGAATAAAATGTTCCGATAGATTTACCAGCCATGATAGCCGTACCATTCAAATAATCATTGATAGCATAGGTGTCGTTGGTATTGTTTTGCACCGTATTGGCAGCCCATGAATAAGATGTGGACAGATATAACGACCAGTCTTTCGTCCGCAGTGGATAACCAGACACGGTAATAGAGAAACCTTTATTCTTTATATCTCCATTATTCATGTTGTAATTAGTTACCCCGTTAATCGGTGATACATCAACCGTAGAAAAAGCATCCGTCGTGTATTTATACCACACATCTCCCGACAACATCAACCCGCGATTAAACAAATTCAAATCAAAACCGATATTGTACTGGTCGGTTTGTTCCCAGCGCAGGTTAGGATTGGGCAATTTATAGACAGTGGAAACATATTCTCCATAATATGAATTCATTGTACCTTGATTTATTAGCAAATTGGGAGTTTCACCATCAATCATATTACCCGTCTTTCCATAAGAAAAACGCAATGTCAAATCATCCAACAGCTTCATTTGAGGTAATAACATTTCCTTCACATTCCATCGGCCTGAAACCGACCAAACAGGCAAAAACTTCTCATTACTGCGACTTCCAAACTTATTAGAGGCATCAAAACGTCCACTAAGACCTATCGTGAAATAGTTTTTATAATCATAAGACAATGTCAAATACCCACTCAGTTGGTTGGTCTTGTTGATGGAAATAACTGGATGAGCAAAGCCTACCCATGTTTCATAGTGAGGAAAATTCGCCAACGTTTCAGCGTCCATCGAAACATATTGCATACCGCGCTCTTTGTAAAAGCCACGTGTATTTTCAGAAGTACTGTTATTACGGCTCATATTCACCTCATATCCTAAAGTTGAGGTCAGAAGATGCTGGTTGTCTGAACCAAACAACCAATGCAAATTGGCTTGCAAGCGCGCTGTAAAACTTTCAGCTATAGTATTAGTCGTGTTGTACACGCCGCCATAAGGCAATTCGCAATAACCGGAATCGCCCTCTATTGGCATCTCATCAGCTTCTCCATTTTTCAATATTGCCACGTAGTTTGTCTTTTCACCATACCAAGTCGCCTGCGAAGTCGAACTGCGCGTATAAGAAGCAGCCACTGTGAAATCTGCAAAAGTCTTCAGGGAATAAGTAAGGTCTGCACTTGCAATAAATGTATTCCCCGAATACTCACTCGATGTATTCTCCATTTCGTTGAGAATATTATAATTATAGTTTCGAGTGTTCTTACTCACTATCTGTGAATTCATATAGGCATGTTTACCGTAATAGTAGAACGAGCCATCTTCATTATATGCCGGAATCGTACGCGAAGTCTCATACGCATAGTTCAGCACATTTACATCATTCGGGAAGTGATTTTTTTTCTGAATATTGGCATTGACCCGAATATTAGCCTTGAGATTCTTCGATACATTTGTCATAATATTCATAGCTGCCGTATAGCGCTCCACAAATTCACTCCTGACGTTTCCGTCTTCCGACGTATAGCCCAAGGAAGCATAATAGCGCGTAGCATCCGTTCCACCGGACAAGCTGAGTGTATGGCTCTGTGTCAAGGCATTTTGGAGAAGGAGACTAAACCAATCGGTATTAACAGTTTCGTTCCGCGCTACTTCGGCATAAAATTCATCACGCGTGATCGTACCATTCATCAAACGATAATACGCCCCTTCATAGCCCACTAATGGCATGGATTCCGGAAACTGATAATGTAAGTCACACAGGTCTTTGCCAAACTGCATGCGCTCTTGGGAATTCATCAGGTTGATATTGCTATCCGAATAGTGAGGACGCACGGTCAGTTTCGTTTGATTGGAATAGGAAATCGTTGGAGGCCCTACTTTTCCTTTCTTGGTGGTCACGACAATGACACCATTGGAAGCACGTGTTCCGTAAAGAGCCGTTGCTGCTGCATCTTTCAACACGTCGACACGCTCAATATCTTGCGGATTTATACCTGCAATCGCATTTCCTATATAATTAATATAGTCCGGGTCATTAAGTTGCTCCGTACTCACATCCACGGGATCTTGCAAAATAAAGCCGTCGAGCACCCACAAAGGTTCGCGGTTTCCGACCAACGTTGATGTTCCACGCACACGCAAACGAGCCGTAGCTCCAGCCTCACCGGAATTTTGCATATAAAGCAAATCGGGAATACGTCCTTCCAATGCTTCATCAATAGAGGTCATGTTGGGAGCCAAAATGTCTTCCATATTGACCGACGTAATAGCACTTGTCGACCTGCGCCTATCAATAATCTGATAGCCTGTCACCACCACCTCGTCAAGCAGTTGTTCATCTTCATCCAGCACAATTTGCATAGGTTTTCCTGAAGTAGCTGCCAGTGTACGAGCTACAAAACCAATAAATGAAAATTTCAGCTTAACATTTTCTTCCGGCAACGAGAGCTTGAATCTTCCCTCCATGTCAGTTACTCCCTTTACAACTTCCTTGCCTTTCGCATGGCCTACAATACTTACTCCGGCTAAAGGAATACCATCCTTATCTACAACCGTACCTGTAACGATTCGTTCTGCACTTAGGGGAGTTTGCTGGGTCTCATTAAAATTTAAAATCCCCTCCTCCAACCACAAAATATTCGCCGATGCAACCTGTGCCATCAACAAATAACTAGCAAACAACAATGGACGTTTTATTGTCTTCCATCTATGTAGCTTTCCTCTCATAGGAAATAGTTTTAAATTAAAAAAATAACATTATCAAATACAAATATAAGAGCTTATAGATAAAAGCCAAATATGCAAATAATTAATAATATGAAAAAAGTTTCTTAGTAACACATTGATATAGTGATACTTCAATACAAATATATACAAACTTAGTTTACGTTTACACGTATTCAAAGGAACATCACAAAGGAAATAAATCAGTTAGTAAAATATACATTAACCAATTCCTGCTTATAACATAAACAAGGCTTTATACACTCTTTTTATCCCCATACTGGAAAGAAAAACATATTCGTATTGTTCTTAAAATTGAAAAACAAGTACCTACTATTGATTTGTAACAATTAACAATAGGGATTATAACATCAAAGTAATTTCAGCTCTGCCACACTTATGTGATAAAAACATAAAAGATATCCAATCCATAATAAACTTAAATAAACACTCAACAAACATCATCTTTAAGAAGGAGAAAAGAATAAGATTCCGCAATTACTTACACCAGAATTTAAATCTGCCACACAAAAAAACTGCCTTCTCCACAATGGGAAAAGACAGTTTTTCATATATCTAAAACAAAGAAATGTGGCTTTACTTATATTCAGCCCAGCTCTTGATAGCAATGTCGTTTATGTCTATTGTACAGAAGGCATTAATGAAAGCACTTGCCAGACGAGCATTGGTTATCAATGGAATATTAAGGTCGATAGCCGCACGACGGATTTTGTATCCATTGGTCAACTCGCCAGCCGTGAGGTTTTTCGGAATGTTGACCACCATGTCGATTTCCTTATTGTGAAGCATCTCAAGTGCCTGCGGTTTGGCATCGGGTTCGCTCGGCCAATGAACCAACGTGTTTTCAATGCCATTTTCCTCCAGGAAGCGTGCCGTACCTGGTGTTGCATAAATATTGTAGCCTTTCTTCTTCAGCATGCGAGCTGCATCAAGCATATCAACTTTCTGTTTAGCTCCTCCGGTTGACAAGAGCACATTTTTAGCCGGGATGCGTTGACCGACGGAAAGCATAGCTGTCAGCACGGCTGTACCCGTATCATCACCCAAGCAACCAACCTCTCCAGTAGATGCCATATCTACCCCCAATACAGGGTCTGCCTTCTGCAAACGGTTAAACGAGAACTGTGAAGCCTTGATACCTACATAGTCCAAGTCGAAAAGGCTCTTTTCCGGTTTCTCGACCGGCAAGCCCAGCATGACGCGTGTTGCCAATTCGATGAGGTTTATCTTGAGCACTTTGCTCACAAAGGGGAAACTACGCGATGCACGCAGGTTACACTCAATCACCTTAATATCGTTTTCGCGTGCGAGGAACTGGATGTTGAACGGACCCGAAATGTGAAGCTCCTTAGCAATCTGGCGAGAAATGCGCTTGATGCGGCGCACTGTCTCCACATAGAGTTTCTGGGGCGGGAATTGAATGGTTGCATCCCCCGAATGCACTCCGGCATACTCAATATGTTCACTAATAGCATAGGCTATGATTTCACCATCTTTGGCCACAGCATCCATTTCTACTTCTTTAGCATGTTCGATGAAAGAACTTACGACCACTGGGTGTTTCTTAGACACATTGGCGGCCAACTGCAAGAAACGCTCCAGCTCTTCCTGGTTGGAACAAACGTTCATGGCAGCACCCGAAAGTACGTAAGACGGACGCACCAGCACGGGGAATCCCACTTTGGCAATAAAAGCGTTAATGTCTTCCATCGAAGTCAATGCACTCCATTCAGGTTGGTCCACTCCAATACGGTCAAGCATGGCAGAGAATTTGTCGCGATCCTCGGCGTTGTCAATGCTCGTGGCAGATGTACCCAGGATGTTCACCTTTTCACCGTCGAGACGCATGGCAAGGTTGTTCGGAATCTGTCCACCCGTAGAGACAATAACACCGTGCGGATTTTCCAGTTCTATGATGTCCATCACACGTTCAAACGTCAGTTCGTCGAAGTAAAGACGGTCGCACATATCATAGTCAGTCGACACCGTTTCAGGATTATAGTTAATCATCACGCTACGATATCCTTCTTTACGGATGGTGTTCAGTGCCTGCACACCGCACCAGTCAAACTCCACAGAGGAACCAATGCGATAAGCACCTGACCCAAGCACGATGATGGAACGGTGGTCACCTAAATAATTCACATCGTTGCCCACACCACTATATGTCAAATACAAGTAATTGGTTTGTGCGGGATATTCGGCTGCCAGCGTATCAATTTGTTTCACCACTGGCACAATGCCCAAGCTCTTACGATAGGCACGCACTTCATTGATTGCTTGCTCGATGTCCATATCTTTTTCCAAACCGACAGCACGTCCGATTTGGAAATCAGAGAAACCTTGCACTTTAGCTTTGCGTAACAACGCTGCATCAAGTTTCTCCAACTCGTCGATGGCATGCAGCTCTTTCGACGTATTCATAATGTTCATCAACTTCTGCAAGAACCATTTATCAATCTTCGTCAGTTCATGGATTTGGTCGATGGTGTATCCGGCACGCATAGCCTTGCTGATGACAAAAATACGTTTGTCGGTCGGCTCACGCAATGCCTTGTCTACGTCAGGAATAACAAGTTCTTTGTTTTCCACAAAACCGTGCATCCCCTGACCTATCATGCGCAAACCTTTCTGAATGGCTTCCTCAAACGTGCGACCAATGGCCATCACTTCGCCTACCGACTTCATGGACGAACCCAACTCACGGTCTACGCCACGGAATTTGCCCAAATCCCAGCGAGGAATCTTACAAACAACATAGTCCAATGCAGGCTCAAAGAAAGCCGAGGTTGTTTTTGTCACAGAGTTTTTCAAATCAAACAATCCGTAACCCAATCCCAACTTGGCTGCGACGAAAGCCAAAGGATAACCGGTGGCCTTAGACGCCAATGCCGACGAACGGCTCAGACGGGCATTCACCTCAATGACACGGTAGTCTTCCGACTCAGGGTCAAACGCATACTGTACGTTACACTCGCCCACGATGCCGATATGACGAATGATGCGTATGGCCAGTTCGCGCAATTTATGATATTCTTTGTTTGTCAATGTCTGCGAAGGAGCTATAACGATGGATTCACCTGTGTGAATACCCAGCGGGTCGAAGTTTTCCATGTTACAAACCGTGATGCAATTATCATATTGGTCACGCACCACTTCATATTCTATTTCTTTCCAACCACGGAGCGATTTTTCCACCAACACCTGCGGGGAGAATGAAAATGCCTTTTCCACCAAGACGTTCAATTCCTCCTCGTTGTCGCAAAATCCAGAGCCCAATCCTCCGAGCGCATAGGCAGCACGCACAATGACCGGATAGCCAACCTCACGGGCGGCCCGACGGGCATCCTCGGCATTCTCCACAGCTTCACTCTTAATGGTCTTCACATGAATTTCGTCGAGCTTCTTCACAAAAAGTTCACGGTCTTCTGTGTCGATTATGGCTTGCACGGGAGTACCCAAAACACGCACATTGTATTTTTCCAGAACGCCACTCTTATAAAGCTCCACACCGCAGTTCAATGCCGTTTGTCCACCAAATGATAGCAAGATGCCATCGGGCTTTTCCTTCTCAATGACTTTCTCCACGAAGAAAGGAGTCACAGGCAAGAAATAGATTTGGTCAGCAACACCTTCGCTGGTCTGCACCGTAGCAATATTCGGGTTGATGAGCACCGTGTAGATGCCTTCTTCTTTCAAGGCTTTCAAAGCTTGCGAACCGGAATAGTCGAACTCACCGGCTTCACCAATCTTCAACGCGCCCGAACCTAACAATAATACTTTCTTTATATTTTCTTTCATGTCATTTCTGGTTAAAGGAGTTTCACAAAATCATCGAAAAGGAACTCTGTGTCAGTCGGTCCGCTAGCAGCTTCCGGGTGGAACTGAGCCGAAAACCAAGGTTTAGACTTATGACGGATACCTTCATTGGAGCCATCGTTCATATTGATGAACAACGGTTCCCAATCAGCCCCCAACGTGTTGTTGTCCACCGCGTAGCCGTGGTTCTGGCTGGTAATGAAGCATTGGTTTGTCCCAACCTTGCGCACCGGTTGGTTATGGCTGCGATGACCGTATTTCAACTTATATATTTTGGCTCCTCCTGCTTTGGACAGCAACTGGTTACCCATACAGATTCCGAAAATAGGCTTGTCGGAAAGACTCATGGCCTTGCGGATGTTTTGCACGGCCTCATCACATGTATCCGGGTCGCCCGGGCCGTTTGAAATGAAAAGTCCATCATAGTCCAGCGACGTGAAGTCGTAGTTCCATGGCACACGGATAACTTCCACATCACGTTTGAGCAAACAGCGGATAATGTTCGATTTCACGCCGCAGTCTACCAACACGACTTTCTTCTTATCCGCGCCTTCATTGTAACGGATTACCTCTTTACAGGAAACTTTATCCACATAATTAACACCGCTATACTGCGCTTCCGGAACGTTATCCGGTTCATCATCAAACAGGATGCGCCCCATCATTACTCCATGCTCACGAAGCACCTTAGTCAGCTCACGCGTGTCAATGCCCGTGATGCCGGGGATGTGCTCGCGCTTCAGCCATTCGGCCAAACTCTCTACGGCATTCCAGTGACTGTACTCATAGCTGTAATCGCTCACAATAATCGCTTCAGCATGAATTTTCTCACTCTCCATAAAGGTTGGCAAACCATTGGCTTCGAAAGTAAAAGGAGGTACTCCATAGTTTCCGACCAAAGGATAAGTCAGCGTCATTAACTGCCCTGCATAGGAGGGATCTGTAAGACTCTCCGGATATCCTGTCATGGCTGTGTTGAAAACGACCTCGCCAGCGACAGGCTTCTCATAACCGAATGATGTGCCGTGGAAACGGGTCCCATCATCGAGGACTAGTGTTACATTTCTCATTTCAGATATATGTTATTAGTGCTTGTTTAGAATTGAAATACTTTTTCTACATAGTTGATAAACGCCTGATTGACCTGACGCACGCCACCCGGTGTCGGATAGTCACCGCTGAAATACCAATCACCCTTATAATCGGGACAGGCCTCATGCAGTCCGGCGATAGTCTGGTAGACTATTTCCACCTTCGCCTGGATGCCTTCACCTTCAGTAAGCATTTCGACCATCTTTGCCGAAATTTCTTCATCCGTAAAGGGTTCATAAATATCCTTCACATAATTGACCATCTGCTCTTTGGGCATACATTCTTGAGCCTTCGATTTATTATAAGCACGTTCAATCACATCGCGCATATCGCGCTCTTCAAGCAAAGCGATAGCAGCCCGGAAAGCAATAAACTCGCTCATCTTGGCCATGTCTATTCCATAATAGTCGGGATAGCGCACCTGGGGCGACGACGACACAATGACAATCTTCTTAGGATGCAAGCGATCCAAAATCTTGATGATGCTCTGCTTCAGTGTCGTGCCACGCACGATGCTGTCGTCGATAATCACCAGATTGTCCTGATAGGGCACCAGACTGCCATAAGTTATGTCATACACATGGGCGGCCAAGTCGTTACGGCTATTGCCTTCGGCTATAAAGGTACGCAATTTTATGTCTTTTATTGCAACTTTTTCACTACGAATGCGCATGGAAAGTATGCGGTCGAGCTCGCTACGCGAAGGTTTATGTCCCAACGCCTCGATTTCTTTTATCTTTAAATGGTTCAAATAAGTATCAAAACCGTCGAGCAAACCAAAAAAGGCGACCTCGGCCGTGTTGGGAATATAAGAAAACACGGTATGCTCCACATCGTAGTCGATGGCTTTCAAAATCGGGTCTACAAGCAAACGTCCCAATTCCTTGCGTTCGTTATAAATATCCTTGTCACTGCCCCGGCTAAAGTAGATACGCTCGAACGTACACTTCTTTACATCTCTCGGCTCGTTTATTTGCACCAGACGCATCTCGCCTTTCTTATTGACCAAAGCAGCCTGTCCGGGAAGCAACTCGTGCACGTCGTCGGCCGAAACATTCAAGGCTGTTTGAATCACAGGACGCTCAGACGCCAACACGATGATTTCATCATCCTTATACCAAAATGCCGGGCGGATGCCCCACGGGTCGCGCATGGCAAACGATTCTCCGCTTCCCGTCAGCCCGCAGATGACATAACCTCCATCCCACTCTTTACTGGAAGAACGAATCACGTTTGTCAAGTCAACATTGTCTTCAATAGCAGCAGTAAGCTCCAGCCCTGCCAACCCTTCATTCCGGTAATGTTGATACAACCGTTCCACTTCACGGTCCAGACGGTGCCCGACTTGCTCCAACATGATATACGTGTCGGAATAAATTCGCGGATGCTGGCCTTCGGCTGTAATCTTGGCAAACACTTCGTCCACATTGGTCAAATTGAAATTGCCGCACAAGGCCAGATTTTTTGCACGCCAGTTGTTGCGACGCAAAAAAGGGTGAACATAAGAAAGACCACTCTTGCCGGTTGTCGAATAGCGTAAGTGGCCCATATAAGTTTCCCCGGCAAAAGGCAAATGACGCTGCGCATAGTCAGCATCACGCAACTGCTCCGGGGTCAAATCCTTGAACTGTTTCTGAATCGTAGAAAATATCTCGGTGATGGCTCCTGTGCCCAACGCCCGTTCTCGGAACATATATTCTTCTCCCGGCTCGGCCTTTTGTTTCACACATGCCATTCCTGCGCCTTCTTGGCCGCGGTTATGCTGTTTCTCCATCATCAGATAAAGTTTGTTCAAGCCATACATCCACGTACCATACTTTTGCTGGTAGTAACTCAATGGCTTGAGCAAACGTATCATGACGACACCACATTCGTGCTTCAGTTGTTCCATTTAATATCTCGTTTGATTTATTCGACTGTCACCGATTTTGCCAGATTCCGCGGTTGATCCACATCCTTCCCTTTGCACACGGCTATATGATAGGCCAACAGCTGCAAAGGAATAGTGGTAATCAACGGCTCCAAACATTCGATAATCTTAGGAATTTCAATGCAATCGTCGGCAATGGACACAATCTCCGTGTCGCCTTCCGACACCAAAGCTATCACCTTGCCTTTACGTGCTTTGATTTCCTGAATATTACTTATAATCTTCTCATACATGGCATTCTTGGTTGCCACAACCACTACGGGCATCTCCGTGTCGATAAGGGCGATGGGGCCGTGTTTCATCTCAGCCGCAGGATAGCCCTCGGCATGGATATATGAGATTTCCTTCAATTTCAATGCTCCTTCCAAAGCCACAGGATAGTTGTATCCACGGCCCAGATAAAGGAAATTGTGAGCATACGTGAAGATGCGCGACAATTCGGAAATAGCCTGGTTTTTAGCCAGCACCTGTTTCATCTTGGCCGGCACCAGGTTCAGTTCCTGCACGATTTCCAAGAATTCCTTGTCGCTGATGGTCTTTTTCTCCTTGGCCAAAGCCAAAGCCAACATGGTGAGCACAGTCACCTGACCCGTAAACGCCTTCGTCGAAGCCACGCCGATTTCAGGCCCGACATGAATATATGAACCCGTGTGAGTGGCGCGCGCTATGGACGAGCCCACCACATTGCATATACCATATATAAATGCACCACGCTCCTTGGCAAGTTGGATGGCCGCCAGCGTGTCGGCCGTCTCGCCCGACTGGGAGATGGCAATCACCACGTCTTCCGACGATATCACCGGATTGCGGTAGCGGAACTCCGAAGCATACTCCACTTCCACCGGGATGCGGCACAGGCTCTCGATGAGTTGCTTGCCTATCAAGCCGGCATGCCAAGAAGTGCCGCAGGCCACGATGATGAACCGGCGGGCGTTGAGCAACTTGTCCTTGTGGTCAATCACGGCCGACAGGGCCACGTTGGTCGACTCCACATTCACACGGCCACGCATGCAGTCGTTGATACAATCGGGTTGCTCGAATATTTCCTTCAACATGAAGTGCGGATAACCTCCCTTCTCCAGTTGCCCCAGATTCATCTCGACGGTCTGTATCTCAGGGTTCATCTTCACATTTTCCAGATTGACGACTTTCAATTCCTGTCCGCGGCGGACAACGGCAATCTCATTGTCTTCCAAATAGACCACCTTGTCAGTGTACTCCACGATGGGCGTGGCATCCGACCCCATGAAAAACTCGTCGTCGCCGATGCCGACCACCAGCGGGCTGCTCTTGCGCGCCACGAGGATGGTGTCGGGCTGGCGTTTGTCCACCAGAGCAATGGCATACGCGCCAATCACTTCATGAAGGGCCAACTGCAAGGCTGTCAGCAAATCCAGATTGTTGGACAGTTGCACGTATTCAATAAGCTGCACCAAAACTTCCGTATCGGTGTTGCTGCGAAATGTAATGCCTTTCTGCTGGAGACGTTCCTTCAGCGTCGCATAATTTTCAATGATGCCGTTATGAATAAGAGCCAGATTGCCCGAAGATGAATAGTGAGGGTGGGCGTTCACTTGAGACGGTTCGCCGTGAGTTGCCCAACGCGTGTGGGCTATTCCTACGTTTCCGGAAATGTCTTTGTCTTCAACGAAATGTTCTAAATCAGAAACTCTTCCTTTGGTTTTATATACGTTTAATTGGTCTTGTTGGTTGATTAATGCTATGCCCGCGCTGTCATAACCTCTGTATTCCAGTCGTTTCAAACCTTTCACGAGGACAGGGTAAGCATCTCTCTTACCGATATAGCCTACGATTCCACACATAACTTGATGTTATTCTTTAATATTTGTGCAAAGATACAACATTCCGATTTATTTTCGGCAAAAGGCGCAAGTTTATTTTCCGACAAAGGTCTTTCTACCCTTCTATTTCAATCCTTCACTTTTTTCAGGCCATTCGTTGAATTAATACCATATTTGTTTCTCATCTTTTTTATATAGAAAGATTCGTTCTTCTTTTCCCCTAGTATGATTTTTTAATAAAAGCAAAGCGTTTTGAGGTACATTATGAAATGTCAAGCTGAAATCATCTGCCACTTGCTTGCCTAATGAAATCCAATCCATATCCCAATAAGATACTTCGTTGTGTCGCTTATTTCAATGCTCCCGGATACACTATACTCCTTAAATGTATATATCGTGACAGCATCGTTGAAATCACTCTTATATGCTGCTTGGAACATGCTGTTTTTTTAAACGACGCGCTGTGGTAAAAGCTTTACGTGTCATATGGATATTTTCTTTTCAACTTAACGCTTCTTTTATGCACAGTGTCCGGACTTAAGAATTTAAGTTTTCCTTTTTCATTCAATAATGCCGGATAATTGAAAGGACGAAGTCTTCCGTTTATATAATATACAGGTAGATAAATAGCCCCCCCCTTTCTACCTTGCTAAAGGTAACATCTTGATGATTTTTTTATCTCTGCAAAACAAATAGGTATCCATCGTACATTGTCGAACACAACCAAGTATGCATATTTTTCTCGTTTTATTCTCTTCTCCTGAAGTATGGGGAAAACGGATTAATGGTTGCTGCGTATTTATCTGTTACGTCTTTCATAAACACATTTTGCAACGTTGACGAGACACTACCAGCTTCTTTATTCAACCGAAGCAAGTCCAAATTAGAAGAATAAGTTCTTCAATACACCCTTCCCTTACATTCACCCGGACGCAGGACAGCCCAAAAAGGTTCATGCCCGCCTTCACAGACTACTCGATGATTATAGTCTATCAAGACACTTAACCATGAATGTGCTTGTTCTTTCGTGCCCACTGCAATATAAAATCATACGACACGACAAAACCTTTACTGTGCATGATAGCTAAAGCTGTATTGGTACGTGTTTCACAAGAGGTAGAAGGAATATGACACCAAAATGGGACTTTATATAATGCACGCCATTTCAAAACTTTTTTAGCATCCACAACAACTGTATCACACAATTTAATATTAATAGCTTCTGCCGCATGATAAGGCGTTCTATTCCAAATGTAATTTGCAATATATAAAAAGAGTCTGTGTTTGCATTGATCATAATTAATTCTTCTTTTTCTCCTGGTCCTTTTCCTTTCGGATCATAAGAAAAGCGAAGAGTATATGATTATTCAAGAGACGATTCATCTTTGTCTACCGATGCTTGCGTACATCCGCATCCGGTTTCTATCTCACCTATTTCCAATCGTGCATTACCAACATTCGTGATCGTTATATAACCGTGGCAAATGCTGTCAGGAGCAATTACCCCGAATTTGTATGAATAGGAAGACAGCGCCAATTCTGCCTTCCTATTTTTATTGCAAAAGACGCACATCATCAAAATGACAACAGCGTAAATAAGTTTACCCATATTTTAACACTAACGTTGAGATTATTTTTTCGGAACAAATTCAACATACCGGGGCTTATTCTTACGGATGCTGTCCAATATAGGCTTAGTCTTTTCTTCGTATTCATCCTTCTTGACAGTATAGTCACGCCAAGCCAAAAGGATGCTGCGGTCAGGTTCGGGCATCTTGTCTACAACCTGCATCAATGTTGGAAACCCACTATATTTCGATGCCTTCTTTCCATCTATCCAGAAAGACAAGTAAACCCTTATCACATCCGGATAAGAAGCATATTTTTCAAAGAAATATAACGTGCCTTTCGGCTCTCCCTTTCCAGCAACCATATAAGTATAGAAATCGTCATTAATAGGTGTTCCCGACACCACAGCCCCATCAGCCCAATTCGCAACACGGACATGAATTTCACCAGCTTCTATTACAACTTTAAAAGTCAACAGTTTGCTGTTTTTTAGGCTATATACAGATGCTAAAAACGGTTTCCTGGAAAGGATGCCTTCATAAACAAACTTTCCATCCTGTACCAAGATGCTGTCCCTAAACGCATGGTTTATGCGTTCGTGTTCCTCACTAAGTGCTGTCATTTCCCTCAAACGCAAATAAGTATTGTCCAATGAATGGTCGGGCAATTCTCCAGTGATGGTGTATTTCTCTTGTCCGTAGAATAGCTGTGCTATCGATACGAAAAGCATGAGGAATAAAAGTTTTTTCATAATTTTGAGCTATTTAAGTGAAACAAAAAAATTATCATAAATAAATTCTTTCCTAAAATTTTATTTCTCGTCAGGATAAGATTTATCCCAATCATCTTCACAAATAATTGCAAGTCTTAAAATAGAAGTTGCGAGTTCAGCAAATTTCCGGACTCACGACCTCCTTTCAGCATCGTTGGATGATTGCATCTTTCGGTGCAAGTCCGTTATGCTTCTATGACATTAGCAAATGTAAGAGTAATCAAACGGTTGGAATTGTCATTTTTGGCATTTTTACTGTCACAAATGATTTTTACACACAAAAGCACTCTTTCTTTTGCTGCTTGCCTCCTTGCGATAGAAGCTGTTACCCGGTCGCTTGTTTCAGATGAGTGAGGTGCGGTTGCCTTCCATGGCTCCCTGATAGATTCGTTCTTATCGTTTTGTTGCAGTCTTTTGTTTCTGGTTATTTACTTCTAATTGCCTAATTTGAGCTTTGTTAGGTTTTCCGTTGCAAGATAAATCAAACTTAACCAACCGTGTGAGATAAATTGTTTCTAAAATGAGAATAAATGTTGCACGCTATATCTTTTAACTCGAAACGGTCATTAGACTTAGGCTGTTTTTAATTCACGGTGAGCAATTTTTTTCAGTTCTGTTCCAAAGGGATAGTAGGTGATGCCGAAAAATAGGGGAAAAAACTCTTTAGTGGCAATTAAAAAGAAGCGGCCATTTTGCATTATTTTTTACGGAGAATGTATGAGACTAAAGCCAGAGACAGCTTCCTGCTCCTCTTAATGACACACCACCAAGCAAAAAACAGAAATTCAAAACTTCACGCCAAAGATGAAGACAAACAAATTTACTCCCGCCAAGGCTTCCTATCACCCTCCTTAAAGGTAGCCGAACACGGATTCCTATCGGCGCGTGGACGGATTCCTATCGGCTCACGCTTACCTTCCTTTCCGCTCACGGACGGGACAGAAGCTTTCCCAAGCCACATGCAAATGCTTGCAATATAACAACTTAACGGTGAATATCAATCTGTCTGCTTCTGCATGGAGGAAAATCGCCCGTTGTCAAGAAATATGTGCATAATCATCCTTATTTATATTAAAGCAACAGACATGACGACGGAAAAAAGATGGACTTTCTACTGAAAAAGAAAGGCTCACTGCAACGAAAATGATATAAATAAGCATAAAAGAAACACTTTTATGCACAAAACAGTATGCGTGTCAGAGAAAAGCAGTACTTTTGCAAAGTCTAGATTACAATTATACATACTATGTCTGAAACAAACACAACTTTCCAAGAGGTCAATGAGAGTTACAGCATCAACGAAGCCATCGCAGAGGCCAAGCGTTGTCTGAACTGCAAAAACCCTTCGTGCAAGAAGGGTTGCCCGATTGAGAACGACATCCCCGGTTTCATCCACCAGCTTTCGATGGGAAACATGGGTGCAGCCATGAGCATCATCAACGAAAAGAGCAACCTTCCGGCCATTTGCGGCCGTGTCTGCCCACACGAAAAACAGTGTCAGGGCCACTGCGTGCTCTATGCCAAGGGCAAGGGCATCCAGATTGGAAAACTGGAACGCTTCATTGCCGACTTTGATACCGAAATGAACCTCATCCGCGAACGCCTGCCGCAAAAGACACGTGGCAAGGTGGCCGTCATCGGTTCCGGACCTGCGGGACTGACCGTGGCCGGCGACCTGGCACGCCAGGGATTCAGCGTCACCATCTTCGACGGACAGGAAGAACCGGGCGGTGTGTTGATGTATGGCATTCCGGAATACCGTTTGCCGAAAGTCGTCGTGCGCAAGGAAATTGAAAAGATTGAAGCGTTGGGCGTGACGTTTGCACTCAGTTGCATGGTGGGCAAAGACATCACCGTCGACCAGATGTTTGAAAAAGGGTTTGATGCTATCTTCATCGGCACGGGCACGGCACTGCCCAAATCGCTGGACGTGCCGGGAGCGAAACTGCGCGGTGTGGTGCAGTCGTCCTACCTGCTCCACATGGTGAGCATCTACAACCAGAACACGGTCACACGCGACAGAGTTCCCCTCATTGAAGGTGAAAGGGTGGGCATCATCGGCTGCGGCAACGTGGCAATGGATGCCGCACGCACAGCCGTCCGCATGGGAGCAGGCAGTGTCAGCGTAATCTACCACCGCACGGAAAACGAAATGTCTGCCATCCAAAGCGAATACCAGGAAGCTGTAAAAGAGGGCGTGAAATTCTTATGGCAAACCTCGACCCAAGAGTTTTTGGGAGACGAGCAGGGACACGTAAGGGCCATCCGCGCCAACACGCCGGAAGGCGAACAGGTCATCCCGTTTGACCGCATCTACTTGGCCATCGGCTCACGACCGGCCAACCGGATTGTGTCGACCACAACCGGCATTGATGTGGACGACACGGGTTACATCATCACCAAAGAACGCCCCTTCGGCATGACCACCCGCAAAGGTGTTTTCGCCGGTGGCGACGTGGTGCACCATCCGCAGACCGTGGTGCTGGCCATGAAGGCTGCCAAACAGGTGGCTGTGGGCATCGCCCAATATGTCGATGCCATCAAGTTGCTGGAAAACTAAAACAACTGAAAGATAGTCCGACAAAACCTAATATACCTATTTAAAAGAAAAGGGTTGAACTCTCCCTCGGGAGAAATTCAACCCTTTTTCTTTTGTAAGTTTCATGTTTATAAAAGACTTTTGGGAAATTATGTGTTGCTCGAACGGCAGTTCGAGAAAAACAGACAGTAAGTTCCAACCGGCTTGAAGCCATGGCTTCAAGTCCGCCTTCATGACACCTTAAGAATCGCACTCATGAAGGTCTGACAATCGCTAATCTGAGACACTCACAATCGCGATAGTGAAGGTGTCACAACCGCGATTATAAGAGTGTCACGGCAGACCTATGGCATTTCTTTAATTCCCAGCACATTGCATCGCATTTTATATCCGCCGCCATCTACCGTACCCTTTCCTCGACCGGGAAGCGGTTGCTGTGTTTTGATTATCAAAGCGGAAGAAAATATACAATATCCCCCTCACCCCGTCTTCTCAACAACACGTCCTCTCCGAGCAACAGAAATGCGTCAGTTATCTTTCTGAAACTCGTCCAACATCTTATTGATTTCCTCGTCGGCTTTGTAAAGTCGTTCCTTGCAATAGGCCAGCAATTCCTGGGCTTCCTTCAGGGACGCGCCCAACTGGTCGATGTTCAACTCATTGTTTTCCACTTGTGCCACAATCTGCTCCAAACGCTTCACGGCCTGTTCGTAGGTCATTGCTTTTGCATTCATTCTTTTAGCATTTAAATAAGACAAAATGTGTCCTAACAGAGAAAGCACAGAGATGATATACATTTGTATATAAAACTCTGTGCTTCCGCGTCTCTGTGTTCAAACTCTGCCCGGCGTAACTTCGCCGGAGTCATGTTTCTGTTATTCTACTTCCGGAGTAATCAATTTGTATCCTTTTCCGTGTATGTTGATGATTTCGATGGAATCGTCTTCTTTCAAGTGTTTACGAAGCTTGGTGATATACACATCCATGCTTCGGGCATTGAAATAATTGTCATCAATCCAGATGGTCTTCAAGGCAAAATCGCGTTGCAAAATCTCGTTGGCGTGTGCACAGAGCAAGCCCAAGAGTTCAGACTCCTTGGTCGTCAGCTTGGTTTGTTTGCCGTCGATGGAAAGAATCTGTTTTTGCGTGTCAAAAGTGAAGCGGCCAATCTTGTAGATGCTGCTTTCCTTGTTTTTCTTGCCACGCACACGACGCAAGATGGCTTCAATACGGAACACCAACTCTTCCATGCTGAAAGGTTTGGTGATATAATCGTCGGCACCAATCTTGAAACCTTCCAATATATCTTCTTTCAAAGTTTTAGCCGTCAAGAAAATGATAGGTATTTCCGCATTGGCTGCACGGATTTCTTGAGCCAACGTGAAACCATCTTTTTTCGGCATCATGACATCAAGCACACATAAGTCAAATTTAGTCTTCAAGAAAGCCTTGTAACCGGCTTCGCCGTCAGGACACAACTCTGCAGAATAACCTTTTGCCTGCAAATATTCTCTCAAGAGCATGCCAAGATTCTCATCATCCTCGCACAACAAAATAGTTAATTTCTCGTCCATATAATTCAATTTTTTAATAAAGGTAATACAATTATAAACTTCGTTCCTACGCCCAATTCGCTCTCGGCACGTATAGTTCCCTTATGGTCTTGGATTATTTTCTTCACGTAGGCCAGGCCCAATCCGAAGCCCTTCACGTCGTGCAGATTGCCAGTGTGGACACGATAGAACTTTTCAAATATCTTTTTAAGGTTTTCCTTCTTTATGCCAATGCCATTGTCTTCAATGGAAATGCAAAGTTTGTTGTTTTCATTCCATGTACGCACGGTCAACAGCAGTTCCTCTTCCGGCTTCTTGTACTTCACGGCATTGTCCATCAAATTAAAAATGACGTTTGTGAAGTGCATCTCATCTACAAATATCATAGGGTCAAGGGCCGACAAGTCTGAAGTGATGCGCCCGTTGTATTTCTCCACTTTCAGGGCAAAAGTGTGAATCACTCCTGCAATAAGTTCGTTGGCATCCACTTCCTTCATTTTCAAGGTGGCCTTCTGACGCTCAAACATCGACATCTGAAGCACTTTTTCCACTTGGAAACGCAATCGCTTGGTCTCGTCATTGATGACTCCCGAAATGTGTTGGAACATCTGAGGAGACTTTCCCACAGCCGGGTCTTTGAGCATCTGCGCTGCAAGCGAGATGGTTGAAATCGGCGTCTTAAACTCGTGGGTCATGTTGTTGATGAAATCGTTCTTTATCTCCGTGAGTTTCTTCTGACGGAATATCTGGTAAAGCGTAAAAATGAAAGTCACCAGCAACACAAAGGTGAATATCAGCGAGGGAATCATAAACTTCACCGAACTGTAAATATAGTCGTCGAGCGTCGGAAAATGTATCTGCACCCATCCGCGCTTGGCAGGAGGGTCGTTTTGGAAAAGCACCTGCGGAATGGTATGCTCCGAACCAATCTCTTCATAGTCGGGACAACGGTAGACTTCCCTCCCGTCATTAGTCTGCACTGTAAAATGGTAAGGAATATCTATGCCGTTGTTGGCCAACTCGGTCTTGATACATTCGTCGAGCGTCTTGAAATTTATGCGGTCTTCCAAAGATTTCTCACTCGTGCGATAGAGCAACTTCAAGGCAACATCGTTCACCAGATCTCGCTTGTGTTTGTATCGTCCATAAAACTCCTTACGCAACGAGCTGCTTGTTTCGACCAAAGGCTTTCTGAGCGAATCGCCAAACAAGCTGCCGCCTATACGAATACTCATCAAAAAGCCATTCCGGCTTTTCACCATTTGCTGGTGTACTTGAATCATTCCAAGTGAGTCTGTCACTGTGTGCGGCTTCAAAAAACCTACAGATTGCTGCTTGTTGAGCACGCGCACACGTTCCCGGTTGAGACTTCCTTGCAAATAGGTCGCCGCTTCAGTCAGTTCCAAAGAATTGGCTGCACTGGAAAGACTGCGTTTGACGGATTCATCAAACTGCTCCCGGCGCATTTTAATCATCTCTTCAATGTAGCTTACTTGCAAATAAAGCAGACTGACAAAGGAGAGACCCATGATAATACCTAAAATCCAAATCGTTGACTTCTTCATAGGGACAAAATTAACAACGTTAAAATAACAATGTCCTCCGATTAACAGATTTTACATACAGATTCTCTATTATTAACCGAAAAGGCGATTTTACCTGATAAAGCGAACATTATAGCGCAACCGACTCCCCGATGAGTGCAAAAATAATGAAAATTTAATCGGAAACCTACTTTCACTTCCTAAAAATTTAATAGTCATTAAATAAAAAAAGCCGCTTCCTTTAACAAAAGCGGCTTTCTTGTCAAACGTGTTTTTATCAAGAATCCTATCAGTCTTCTTTCTCTTGTCTAGCTTCAAACTCTTTAATCAGTCTTTCCTGAACATCAGACGGAACAAGCTCGTAACTTGCAAACTTCATGATGAATGAAGCACGGCCTCCGGTAAGCGAACTGAGTGCTGTGGAGTAGGACGACATTTCTTTCAAAGGCACCTTTGCTACCAGCTTCTCGTAACCGTTTTCGCTGCTCATGCCCATAATCATGGCACGACGACCTTGCAAATCGCCCATCACATCGCCCATCTTATCGCTCGGGACAAATACTTCCACATCATAAATCGGCTCCAAAATCTTCGGGCCTGCATTCTTGAAGGCTTCGCTGAAGGCATTGCGTCCGGCAAGCATAAAGGAAACTTCGTTTGAGTCTACCGGGTGCATCTTTCCGTCGTAAACAATGACACGTACATCACGGGCATACGACCCCGTCAACGGACCTTGCTCCATACGGCTCATTACACCTTTCAAGATAGCCGGCATGAAACGGGCGTCGATAGAACCACCGACCGTACTGTTAATAAATACCAACTTGCCACCCCATTCCAAATCAACGACTTCCTGACTCTTGACTGTCACCTTATATTCCTGACCGTTAAATTTATAGCTTTCAGGCAAAGGCATACCGTCGGAATAAGGCTCTACAATCATGTGTACCTCGCCAAACTGTCCTGCACCACCCGACTGTTTCTTGTGACGATAGTCGGCACGCGCGGGCTTCGTGATAGTCTCACGATAGGGGATTTTGGGTTCTTCAAAGTTGATGAATATCTTTTCGTTGTTTTCCAAACGCCATTTCAAAGTACGAAGATGGAACTCACCCTGTCCGTGCACAATAATCTGTTTCAACTCTTTCGATTGCTCCACTTCCCATGTCGGGTCTTCCTCACGCATGCGGAAAAGGGCAGTCATCATCTTCTCCGTGTCAGCCTCATTGACGGCTTTGATGGCACGCGAATATTTGGAATTTGGATATTTAATGAAATTGAAACGGTTGTCGCAATCTTTGCCATTCAATGTGTTGCCCCGATGCACATCTTTCAACTTGACCGTACAGCCAATATCTCCCGCGCAGAGTTCGCTGACCTTAGTACGGTTTGCACCTGCACAAACAAAAAGCTGGGTGATACGCTCTTTTGAACCACGGTCGGCATTGGTCAAATCGTCGCCCTCGTGAACGGTTCCGCTCATCACCTTGAAATATTGCACATCGCCAATATGTGGTTCCACGGCTGTCTTGAAGAAGAACAAGGAAGTCGGTCCGTTTGAATCCGGCACAACCACTTCGCCACGCGTATTGAACACTTTTGGCATTTCAGACACAAAAGGAACAACATTGCCCAAGAACTCCATCAGACGACGCACGCCCATGTCCTTGCCTGCACATACGCAGAACACCGGAAACATGCCACGGCTAACCAAACCTTTGCGGATGCCTTCGCGCATTTCGTCTTCCGTGAGCGATTCCTGCTCGAAGAATTTTTCCATCAATCCTTCATCGTGCTCAGCGGCAGCTTCCACCAAAGCTTTGTGCCATTCGGTCGCTTTCTCCATTTCTTCTGCAGGAATTTCTTCAATGATGGGCTCGCCCCCTTCGGGTTTCCATGAATATTTCTTCATCAGCAACACGTCGATGAGTGCATGGAAATTAGGTCCAGTTTCAAGCGGATATTGTACAGGGACAACCTTCGAACCGTAGATAGACCTCAGTTGTTCCAGAATGTGGTCATAGTCACACTTTTCATTGTCCAGTTGGTTTACAAGGAAAATCACGGGTTTTCCCAGCTTCTCCGTATAACGGAAGTGGTTTTGAGTCCCGACTTCAGGACCATATTGGCCGTTTAGCAACAAGATGGCAGTGTCGGTCACATTGAGGGCCGTCATGGCTGCACCCACAAAGTCGTCACTACCCGGACAATCTATTATATTAAGTTTCTTTCCATTCCATTCCACATGGAACACTGTGGAAAAGACTGAATAGCCATACTCCTGCTCCACCGGAAAATAATCGCTTACTGTATTTTTTGCCGTAATACGACCACGACGTTTTATAACACCACTCTCATAGAGCAAAGCTTCTGTGAGGGTGGTTTTACCGGCTCCATCATTACCAAGAAGGGCAATGTTTTTAATTTCATTTGTTTGATATACTTTCATGATATCTAAGATTTAAAAGTTAGATACTAAAGAGTTCTGTACTCTTCTTTTATTTTAATGCCACGCAAATTAGATATTATTCTTGTGAACACCAACTATATTATTGTGTTACTAAACTATGTTTTTAAACATATTAGCCTTATAAGGCGACAGAAATGACTGATAAAAAACAAGTTTTATGCATCTCGGGGAAGACATGTTTTTGCGTATCTTTGTGCCCAAAACCACACTTTCACACACATGGCCGGCATTTATTTACACATCCCGTTCTGCAAACGACGCTGCATCTACTGCGACTTTTATTCGACAACGATGGAAAAACGCAAAGACGAATACATCTCGGCACTGTGTCGCGAACTTTCTTTGCGGAAAGATTATTTGGGAAACGAAAACATCCAAACCGTCTATTGGGGTGGAGGGACTCCTTCACAACTAGACGAACGGCATTTCCGACAGGTATTTGATACCTTGGAGAAACATTATTCACTGCAAAACGATGCGGAAATCACATTGGAAGCCAACCCGGACGACCTCACACCGACATATGCCGACATGCTGCAACGCCTGCCATTCAACCGCATCAGCATCGGCATACAGACATTCAACGATGATACGTTACAACTATTGCGGCGCAGACATAATGCGGCTCAAGCCATTGATGCCGTGAAACGTTGCCAGGACGCAGGGTTTGGCAATATCAGCATTGATTTGATGTACGGTCTGCCCAAAGAAAGTCTGGACAGTTGGGAAAATGATTTGCACCAGGCCGTTGACCTGCACGTACAACACATGTCGGCCTACCATCTGATTTACGAGGAAGGAACGGAATTGTGGAAACTGCGCCAGCATCATCAAGTAGAAGAGATTGATGAAGACAGCAGTGTGGCATTTTTCAATCTCCTGATAGACACCCTACACGAAGCCGGATTCGAACATTACGAAATATCCAACTTTGCACTGCCGGGAATGTACTCACGCCACAACTCCAGCTATTGGGATGGGACAAAGTATATGGGATGCGGAGCAGCCGCCCATTCTTACAACGGGACGTCGAGGCAATGGAATGTGGCTTCGCTCGAACGATATATAAAAGGTATAAAAGAAGGGGAAATATGCCACGAATCGGAAACGCTAGACCTCTACACGCGCTATAACGACCGCATCGTCACTGCTATTCGGACAAGCAAAGGGCTTCAACTGGCTACATTAAAAGAGGAATTCGGACAAGAACTCTACGACTTTTGTCTAGAAAATGCCCGTCCTTACCTAGCACAAGGCACACTGGTGCTCGACAACGGACGCCTGCACCTGACACGCGACGGACTTTTCATATCTGACGGCATCATGAGTGATTTGCTTTGGGTAGACGAGGCATGACATCCCCCCCTTAACAGTAGCCGGGCACGGCTTCCTTTCGGTGGTCGGACGGCCTCCTTTCGGCCCTCGCCCCGAAAGGAAGCCGTCCGACCCAAGTCTTAAGGGTAATCCCGGCCACTGTTTTCCACAGTTTTAGGTCCAAGCGGCCGTCGGCCTTTGTGCGGGCTAACGAGCGAGGCCGAAGCATCGCTCACGCAGTCCGCATCCCCGGCTGTTTTTATCCTCATTCCCTTGCCCTTACATTCTTTTTGTGCCAATCATTTTATGCTCCGGACCAAACAGAGACAACCGCCCTGCCATTCATCGCCCCGTGGCCTGCATGTATTCCCGTTTCTTCACTTCATACGCGGCATAGCTTTCCACATAGCTGTCCCGGCTTTGCCGGTAAAGCACCTGTGCTTCGAGCAAGTCGCTCATGGTGCAGGTCCCGGCGTGGTAATAGTCGGTCTGGAGGCGGAGGTTCTCGCTTGCCTGAGCGATGCTTTCCAGGGCTATCTCCACCTGCTTGTAAGCATCGGTCACGGCGTTCCACGTGTTTTGCATCCGTATGCACAACAGTTCGCTTTGGTCGGCAAGGCGGTTTTCGGCGTTCCGTACCTGGAGTTTCTGCCGTTTGATGTCGTGCGAGCCTCCCCACCATCCGGTTATCGGCAGACTGACGGTGATGCCACCCATCCAAAACGTATGGTCTCTGTCCATCAGGTTCTCGTACATGTATCCACCTCCGATGGCGACCGTAGGCAGGTTTTTACCGATAGCCATCTTGTGTTGCAGGCGGTTGGCATCCACATCCTTGTTGAGTAGATGATATTCCGTGGTGAGCGGCAGGGAGGCTTCCGGCGAACGATAGAGTTCGTCGGGCGGTGCGGGCAGGCTGCCGTCCATGTTCAAAGCCACATCAATGCTGTCTGCCGGATGCCCCATGTATTGCGCCAACAGACGGAGTGACACATCCAGCGCGTTTTCAACGGCTATGCAGTTGCTTCGCGTGGCATTGCTCCGCAGCCGGACTTGCAACAGGTCGTTGCGGTTGGTCACTCCGGCCTCCACGGCCGCTTCCACATCCCGGCGTATCTGCTCCAGTTGTTCCTGCACGGCATCCAGCGTGCGCAATTTCTCTTTCAGCGTCACTACCTGCCAGAAATATTGCTCGGTGGTGAGTCGCACTTCGTCTTCCGACTGCTTGCGCAACAGACGGTTGGTTTCCACATTGACTTGCGCCAGTTTGTTTCCGTTTACGATTTGCCCGCCGGTGAAAAGAGGCAGCATCGCCGTCACACCGCATACCAGCCCGTCCTTCACCATCGAAAGTTTCTCACCGGGCGCCAATTCCATCTGCAAAAGCCCTTTGTCGGCGATGAAACCGCCACCTGTGGCACTTACAGAGGGAAAATAGTTAGTGAAGGCAGATCGACGCGCTTCTTGCGCGGCGGCAAGGTCGTTGTCCGCATTCTTGATACGGACGTTGTTTCGCAAGGCTTCGTCTATACATTGTTCCAGACTATAAGCCTGTTGCGCATGGAGGCCGGCATTCCACACGAGGCAGCCGGCAACCATAAGAGTAAAAGAAATGATACGTTTCATTGTTTCGTCGTTTGAATCCGTTGATGTGATATCTTGTTAAACAAAAGCATATAGGCGCAAGGCAGGACGGTGAGCAGGAAGACCATCGTGATGAGCGTGCCGTAACAGATGACTGTTCCCATCGGCATCCACAGTCCGCTGCCTCCCAAAATCATCGGGATGACTCCCATGGAGGCGGCTGCCGATGTGAGGAAGATGGGACGCATACGACGGCATGCCGACTGGCAGATGGCATCGCGCACGCAAAGATGCTCCGCGTGGCGTAATTCTTCGGCATAGTCTATCATGATGATACCGTTTCTCACAATAATTCCCATCAGTGCAACAATGCCCAAGAAGCAGGTCACGCCGAAGTCTATACCTTGGATAAGCACGCCCGCCGCAGCCCCGAACACGCAAAGCGCAATAGACGCGAAGATGAGCAAGGCCAATCCGACTTGTTTGAAATGGGCAATGAGGACAAACAAAATGACTGCCACGGATACGAACATGCCGAAAATGATGGGAGGTATGTAGTCGTTGTTGTTCTCAATGTCGCCGCCCGGACTGACGGTAGTCGAGGGCGAAAAGCCCAATGTGGGCAACAGGGATGCGATGCGGTTCATCTGCTCCGTACCATTCTCGCCCCGACGAAGGTCTGCACTGACGGTGATGGAGCAGACTCCGTTGCGGCGCACGATTTGCCCGTCTTGCCACATGGGCACCACTTCTGCCACCTGACGCAAAGGGACCTCCGCCAGTCCGCCCATGACCGGCAACAATTCGTTTCCTATATCGGCAGGCAAGGCCTGGTCGGCGTGCATGCCTTTCAACACAATTTTTTGGTCATAATCGCCGTTCCAGACACTCGCCACGGGTATTCCGCTCCCGTAGCGCATGGCAAGCACGCTTTCCACCAAGGCATTGTTGATGCCGAGCCGTGCAGCTTCATCCTCTTTAAGCATGACTTTTGCCGTGGGGAGCGGTTCGTTCAGGTCTGTATGGGCTAAAATCAGTTCGGGCATGCTCCGCATCAGTGCCAGCAACTTGTCCGCATCGCGGCGCAGCGTGTCAAGGTTCTCTCCGCTCAACCGAAATTCCACGGGATAAACCGCCTCGCTATACGACAGTTGCTTGAACCGTACACGGGCATCGGGAAAAGCATCCGTATAGCGTGGGGTATATTCATTCAGTAACTGGACGGTTTCTTCCACGCCCTTTGTATTGACGATAAACTGAGCATAGTTCGTGCCGGCAATCTGCGGGGCATAGCTGTTTTGAAACCGCGGCGACGAGCAGCCTTTGAACGAGGTGACGGAAACCACGCGGGGGTCGTGCCGCAAGATGTGTTCCATGCTATCGGCCACCTGCGACGTGCGTTCAACCGCCGCCCCTGTGGGCAGACTGATTTCCACGGCAAACTGATTGCGGTCGGCAGCAGGCATCATTTGTTGCGGCAATGTGCCTATCAGCGCAATTCCGGCCAAGATGGAAAGCAGACCTGCCGCCACTGTGCTTTTTGGCCATCGGAAACAAAAGGCTATCAACTTGTTGTAATAGCATTGCAGCATATCAAGAAAAGAGAATGACTTTCCGCCTGTCTGCATAGGCTTGCGTATAAACCAATATTGCATGAAGGGCACAAGCATGGTAGCCACGAGAAGCGACACGCCGAGAATCAGCGTGATAGACCAGGGGAATGTTTGCAGGAAGTCGTGTATCATGCCTGTCGTAGTCAGCAAGAAGGGGAAAAACGTGATGCTGATGGCCAGCGTAGCAGACAAGATGGACTTGAAGAAGTGTGTGGCACTCAGGATAGAGGCGTGCCAACGGGACATGCCTTCGCCAAGTTTCTCCAAATAGTTGTCGATGATGACGATGCTATTGTCCACAATCATGCCCAAAGTCACGATGAGCGCGGCCAACGACACGGTGTTCAGTTCAACGTTGAAGCCATAGAGCAGTCCCAAGGAAATAAATATGGTGATGGGAATGGTGGATGCTGCTACCAATGCCACACGCAACGGCAGCAAAAGCACCACGACTATGACCACCGCAGCAATGGCGATAAGCAGCTCTTTCAGGAAATCATACACGCTGTCGCCCACGACCCGGCTCTGGTCGGTAATGCGGAAAATGCCAACCTCGGAAGGCAATTCCTCCTGTTGGAACTTATCCAGCACTTTATTTACCTCGTTGCCCATGGCCACGATGTCCTCGCCCTTCTTCATTTCTACGGAGAGCAACAGGCATTTCTTGCCGTTGTTGGTGATATAACTGTCCGGCTTGGGATATTCCCAGACTATGCGGGCCACGTCTTTCAAGCGAACCACATTGCCCTGCGGGTCGGAGTAAACGATTTGTTGCTGCACATCGTATAGTGTGTTGAGTGAACGGCTGACATAAACGGGGGTTACCTGCCCGTCTGTTTTCAATCGTCCGCCACTGGTGGCAAAGCCTTTCTGCATCAAGTTCAATGCCAGCATCTGGTCGCTAAGTCCGTATTGGGAAAGACGGTTATTGTCCAGATAAACGGAAATCTGTTCTCTTTGCATCCCGTTCACCGTCATACGTCCGACTGAAGGGATGCGGCGCAAACGGTCTTGCAGCCTGTCCATGTAGTCGTTAAGCTCCCGGTAGGTCTTGTCGTTGCTTTCCAACGTTATGAGCAAGGCCGAAGTGTCGCCGAAATCGTCCATCACCTGCACAGCCACCACGTTTTGCGGAAGCTGCGGCTTGAATGTGGCGACACCGTGCTTGAACTTATTCCAAAAGCCGTCCTTGTCGTTCAAGTCATCGTTCAACTGCACCTGTATATAGGCAATCCCATCACGGCTTTGCGAGAAAGTCTTTTCTTTCTTTACTTCCTTGTAACTGAAAATGTATTGTTCCAACGGCTTGGTCACTTGTTCCACCATTTCTTGTGCCGTATTCCCCGGCGCAACCGCCACGACCATCCCTTGGCGGATAGTGAAATCGGGAAACTCATTCTTGCGCATCTGTGGCAGGCTGTATATGCCAAACGCCACGAGGCAAGCTGCTACCAATATAATGATTTGACGGTAGTGCATGCTCCATTCTACAAAATTGCGTTTCATAAGCAAACCTCCGTTCCTTCACAAACTTTCTGCCAGCCTTCCGCAATGATGCTGTCTCCTTTTTCCAAACCCGACTTTACGGTTACGCCGTCGGGAGCATACTCTCCGCACAAGATGATGCGTTTGTGTGCCTTTCCGTCTTCCACCATCCATACAAACAGATTGTTTCGTTCGTCAAGTTGGACAATGCGGGCAGGGATGACACAATCAACATCCGGTGCGGAAGGTTGCAGTGAAACTTCCGCCACCATTCCGGGCATCAAACCGGCCAGCGTCTCCGTTACTTGCACCTTTACATCGTAAGAACGTGAAATGGAATTGGCGACAATGCCTTTCTCCACGACCTTAGCCATTACGGTCTTTCCATTAAGTGCAGACACCGTAACGGCAGCCTCCTGCCCGATGGCTACGGAGGCAATCTCTGTTTCCGGCACGCTGATCTTTACTTTCATCCCCGAAGTGGCGACCAAGCGGGCAACAGGAACTCCGGGCATGATGTTCTGCCCTTTCTCTATGCTCTTTTCGGCAATTACCCCGGCAAAAGGAGCATAGAGTTTACAATCATTCAGGCTCTTGGCGGCAATCTGTTCCATTGAGCGTGCTTGCTCCAACCGGCTCTGCACTTCCATCCATTTAATCTCCGGCAAGCTGCCTTTGTCATGCAGCTCTTTCATTCGGCGATAGGCATCTTCCGCTTGTAAAAAGGTGGCACGTGCTGCATTATAACTGCTTTGCATGGAAGCAGGGTCAAGCGTAGCCATCAGTTGCCCGGCGGCAACACGCTCCCCCAAGCCGAAATGGATTGTCCGTACAGTTCCGGCGGTTGAAAAACTGAGCGCCGTTCCACATTCTTCTTCCACCGTGCCGGAATAGGCGTTTTTACCTGTTACCGTTTCTGCTGTCACGGTAATTACCCTCATTTTCACAGGAAGAGTGGTTTCCGTCTGTCTTTCTCCTTTTTGACATCCTGCAAGAAAGAGAGCCAAAAGCAATGTCACTGTTAAGCACTTCATTTTCATACCATCTATTTTTATCTTGTACAAAGTTCATGCATTCATGCCGGAAAGGGAAATTCCATTTGGACAGACAAATGTTCTATTGGATGGATAATGGCAGAAAAACAGCTTTTATCCTACGTGCCATTATCCCATATGGACTATATTTACAAACAAAAACGATGAAAATAACCGATACCGTATTCAAGCATTTAGACGTAGCCATGTTGCCTGTCATGGAACATACGCTTGTCTTCGGCAATGAATTCTTATTGACTGACAATTTCGGCTTGCCGCTCAGTGCTCAGATGGCACGTGAATTTACGGCTGCGGCCTATCCTTTCAAAATCAACATCAACATCATGCTGTTTTGTACAAGGGGAAATATGCACGTCAGGCTTAATCTGAATGAATTTTATTTGCGAGCCAACCAAGTGCTTGTCATGCTGCCAAACACGATTGGCGAATGTCTGGAATTTAGCAATGACTGTCAACTGGCAATGATTGCATATTCCGGAAACAAGTTCGAAAACGGGGTCAATGCATCTTATTCCATTATGTTTCAGAAACTCCTGTCGAGGCAGCCTGTCATTCAACTGACTTATGAGGAAATGGAAGAAACGCTGACCATTTATGCATCCATGCGGAAGAAAATGGAACAAGTTGATTTCAGTTTCACCTATGAAGCCTTGAACGGTTATATGCAGGTGTTGTTCAGTAACGGCTATCAATGGATGACAAACCGAATGAGAAAAGAAGAAAAAGAATTGAAAGTTGAAAGTCGCCAACAAGTGTTGTTCAACCGTTTTTTAGAATTGATACAAAAACATTATAAAGAAGAAAGAAGCATCACATTTTACGCCGACAAATTGTGCCTCACTCCCAAATACCTCTCTTTGACCATCCATCAAGCCAGCGGACGTTACGCCGGAGAGTGGATAAAAGACTACGTTATTTTGGAAGCAAAGGCTCTCCTGAAAAGTCGGCTATACACAGTCCAGCAGATAAGCGATACACTCAATTTTGCAAATGCTTCTTTCTTCGGAAAATACTTCAAGGCTGCAACGGGATATTCGCCACGGAAGTATATGTTAGAATAAGATTTGCACAAAAAAGGCGACACTCCTAAAGAGCATCGCCTTTTTCTGAATTATGTCTGTGGAAGAATTACATCATGCCTCCCATACCCGGGTTCATAGGCATTTCCGGTTTTTCTTCTTTCTTGTCTACAATCACACACTCGGTAGTCAGGAACATACCAGCGATAGAAGCGGCATTTTCCAAAGCTACACGTGTCACCTTGGCAGGGTCTACCACACCGGCAGCATGCAGGTGCTCGTAAACATCGGTACGTGCATTGTAACCGAAATCGCCTTCGCCTTCACGAACCTTTTGAACAACCACAGCTCCTTCTTTACCTGCGTTGGCTACAATCTGGCGCAACGGCTCTTCGATGGCACGTTTGATGATTTCGATACCGGTTGTTTCGTCAGCATTGTCACCTTTCAGCCCTTCCAATGTCTTGCTAGCACGGATGTAAGCTACGCCACCGCCCGGCACGATACCTTCTTCGATGGCAGCACGGGTTGCGCAAAGTGCATCGTCAACACGGTCTTTTTTCTCTTTCATTTCCACTTCGGAAGCCGCACCCACGTAGAGGACAGCTACACCGCCAGACAACTTAGCCAAACGCTCTTGCAGTTTCTCCTTGTCATAGTCTGAAGTAGTGGTCTTGATTTGAGCCTTAATCTGGTTGACACGCTCTTGGATGTTTTCTTTATCTCCGGCACCATTTACGATGGTCGTATTGTCTTTCGTAATAGTAACCTTGTCAGCAGAACCCAACATCTCGATGGTAGCTTGTTCCAGTTTCAAACCTTTTTCTTCGCTGATAACTACACCACCTGTCAACACGGCAATATCTTCCAACATTTCCTTGCGGCGGTCGCCAAAGCCCGGAGCTTTCACGGCACAAATCTTCAAGTTGGAGCGCAGACGATTGACAACCAAAGTAGTCAAGGCTTCGCTGTCAACATCTTCAGCAATAACCAACAAAGGACGTCCGCTTTGTACTGCCGGTTCCAAGATAGGCAAGAAATCTTTCAAGTTGGAAATCTTCTTATCGTAAATCAAGATATACGGACGTTCCATTACGCACTCCATCTTCTCGGTATCTGTAACAAAGTAAGCCGACAGATAACCACGGTCAAATTGCATACCTTCAACAACACCGATAGTCGTGTCACGGCCTTTAGCTTCTTCAATCGTGATGACACCATCTTTAGAAACCTTGCGCATAGCATCGGCAATCAGTTTACCGATAACAGGGTCGTTGTTGGCAGAAACAGTGGCTACTTGCTCAATCTTGTCATAGTTGTCGCCCACCATCTCAGCTTGTGATTTGATAGATTCTACAACTTTGGCAACGGCCTTGTCGATACCACGTTTCAAATCCATCGGGTTTGCACCAGCAGTTACGTTCTTCAAACCAACACCTACAATAGCTTGTGCCAATACGGTTGCAGTGGTTGTACCATCACCCGCATCATCACCTGTTTTAGATGCTACCGATTTAACCAACTGTGCACCCGTATTTTGGAAAGCATCAGCCAACTCAATTTCTTTAGCTACCGTCACGCCATCTTTTGTGATTTGGGGAGCGCCGAATTTCTTTTCGATGATTACGTTACGTCCTTTGGGGCCAAGGGTTACTTTTACGGCATTAGCCAATTCGTCAACTCCTTTTTTGAGTTGATCACGTGCATCTATATTAAATAAAATCTCTTTTGCCATAGTGCTAATAAATTTTAATGTTTATGTTCTTACAGTCTTTTATAAAGTATGTCCGCTTATGCGTTTCCTTAGCCAAGAATGGCAAGCACATCGCTCTGGCGCATAATCAAATATTTGGTTCCTTCATATTCAAGTTCGGTTCCCGAATATTTACCGTACAACACTTCATCTCCGACTTTGACTACCATTTCTTCGTCTTTGGTTCCGTTACCGACAGCAACAACTTTACCTTGCAAGGGTTTTTCTTTGGCTGTATCCGGAATAATGATTCCACCAACGGTTTTCTCTTCTGCAGGTGCAGGGAGAACCAATACTCTGTCTGCTAATGGTTTTACGTTCATAGTTTTTTATTTTTAAAGTTTTTGTTTAATCGTTCGTTTCTGCCATTCTTTTCAGGATGGCACAATTCATTAAACGAAAAGCGTGCCAAACTTTTTTGAAGGGCATATTGACAGATATTACTGACAGGAATGACACGTTGACAGACAAAGCAGATTGTTTATGCACGACGGGAAGTGAAACAAACCAAGCTAACTACTATCTTTGCAACATAAACCAATAAAGACCAAAATTATGATAAAGACCATAAAAGGATTAAAGCCCCGATTGGGAAAAGGATGCTATGTGGCTGAGACTGCGGCCGTTGTCGGAGATGTTGTGATGGGAGATGAATGCAGCGTGTGGTATAGCGCCGTGGTCAGAGGTGACATGGAGCGCATACGCATCGGAGACAGGGTGAATATTCAGGATTGTGCCGTAATACATGTCACCCCAGGCTATGGAGATGTTTGTATTGGCAACGACGTGACAATAGGCCACAATGCCACCGTACACGGAGCAAAAATTGAAGATAAAGTGCTTATTGGCATGGGAGCCACCCTACTAGACAACTGTCATGTTGGCCATGGTGCAATCATTGCAGCCGGAGCATTAGTATTGAAAAATACACAAATTGGTCCAGGCGAAGTGTGGGGCGGAGTTCCTGCCAAGTGCATCAAACGCCTATCTGACGGGACCGGTGAAAAGCTAAATGCTGAAAATGCTTTGCACTACCTAGAGTGGACACCTTATTATATAGAAGAAAATCCGGAAACGGAAGCCAATAATCAAACTCCTCCTATGCCTGTTTTTTGATTTCGCACAGACACGTCATTGGCATAACATAGCAAAGAGTTGGTCTCCGTCATGGATTCCAACTCTTTGCATGTATCATACAGTAAGTAGCCTGCAAGACTTAATAAATCGTCCTGTCCAGCTCTTGCTTCATAGTCATTAGTTCGTCACGGATAGCTTTCAAGCGATTAATGACCTCCATCGTCTGAACAGTCCCTGTCCGATTGTTTTTCAATGTTTGGCGTGCACCCTGAAGAGTCATACCTTTCTCTTTGACCAAATGATAAATCAAACGGACCTGCTCTATGTTTTCTTCCGTATATTGCCGGATTTGGCGTCCACTCTTGCGAGGAGTGATAAACGTCGGAAATTCTCGTTCCCAATAACGAAGTAAAGTTTCCGACACATGAAACATGTCTGCCACTTCGCCTATGGAATAATAGAGTTTCAAGTTTTTGTTTTCCTTATATGCCATATCTCCAATCTTTTCTGTCCGTTATCAATCATAGACCTTACCGTGGTTGGCAGCCATCTGAATCATTCTGTCATAATCTTCAGCACTCAAATCCATGAAATAGTAATTCACCGGATTCACCTTCTGACCTTTTACTACGACTTCATAGTGCAAATGCGGTCCGGTACTCTTTCCTGTAGACCCTACCCCGCCAATGATTTCTCCACGCACCACCTTCTGCCCGGTTTTCACCTTGATGCTCTGCAAATGTGCATAACGGGTATGATAGCCAAAACCATGATTAATTTCTATCGTGTTGCCATATCCAGTCTCCCATCCTGCCGAAACCACCGTGCCATTACCTGTAGCGTAAACCTCCGTACCCGGATTAGCAGAAAAGTCCATACCTGAATGGAATTTTGTGGTTTTGTAAATCGGATCAACACGCACACCATAACCAGAGGCCGTTTTCTTCAAATCTTTATTGGAAATCGGCTGAATGGCCGGAATACAAAGCAACATTTCATCGTGTTCTTTGCAAAGTTTCACCACTTCATCGAACGACTTCGACTGAATATAAAGCTGCCGGCGCAGCAAATCTAGTTTGCGTGTCGTATTTACGACCAAATCTGCATTTGCCAAATCCATAAACTCTTCATAACGGCCTTCTTTATAACCAGCTTGACGGATGCCATCGGCTATCGGGTCGGCTTGCAACACGACCCGATAAAGGTTGTCATCGCGCTGCTGAATGTCATTCAACACCGACAAAGCGTCGTCTAACTGCTTAGACAACACATTATATTGAGCCTCCATGCGGGCATTCTCGCTACGAAGTTCCTTTTCAGAAGGAGAACCAAACAGGAAGAAGAAAACCAGGAAACAACCTGCCCCTAATCCCATCCCAATAAACAAACGGCGGATAATGCTAAAAATGCGTTGTCTGACAGTCGGATATATTCTATCGTATGTACGAGTTCGAGGATTATAAATATAATAGACTTTGCGCATGTTTTTCTTTGGATGATGTGAACAAAAAGGCTTACCTTAATGAATATTTCACATAAATAGTTGGGGCAAAAGTAGCAAAAGACCTTATCTTTGCAAATTGTTTTTTAGAATATTAACTACAAAAGACTAATACATATATGTTGACTGCAAAAGAAATCAGAGAATCTTTTAAACGTTTCTTCGAGTCAAAAGGTCATGTCATCGTGCCTTCGGCTCCTATGGTTATCAAGGACGACCCGACCTTGATGTTCACCAATGCAGGTATGAATCAGTTCAAAGACATCATTTTGGGCAACCATCCTGCAAAACACAAACGTGTGGCTGACTCTCAAAAATGCCTCCGCGTAAGCGGTAAACACAACGACTTGGAAGAAGTTGGACACGACACCTATCACCACACTATGTTTGAAATGCTTGGCAACTGGTCGTTTGGAGACTATTTCAAGAAAGAAGCCATCAGTTGGGCATGGGAGTACTTGGTCGATGTCCTCAAAATCGACCCAGCCAATCTCTATGCCACCGTCTTCGAAGGTAGTCCGGAAGAAGGTCTGGAACGCGACAATGAAGCTGCCGGATTCTGGGAACAGTTTCTTCCGAAAGACCACATCATCAATGGCAACAAGCACGACAACTTTTGGGAAATGGGTGACACCGGTCCCTGTGGTCCCTGCTCTGAAATCCACATAGACCTGCGCCCGGCTGAAGAACGTGCCCAAATGCCTGGCCGCGAATTGGTAAATCACGACCACCCGCAAGTTATTGAAATATGGAACCTCGTGTTCATGCAATATAACCGCAAGGCCGATGGTACCCTGGAGCCTCTTCCCGCCCGCGTCATTGACACCGGCATGGGATTCGAACGCCTATGCATGGCTCTGCAAGGCAAAACTTCCAACTACGATACAGATGTATTCCAACCCATTATCCGTGTTATCGGTTCCATGACCGGACATACATATGGCAAAGACCCGCAAACCGACGTTGCCATGCGTGTAATTGCCGATCACATACGTACGATAGCTTTCTCCATCACAGATGGCCAACTTCCTTCCAACGCAAAAGCCGGCTATGTCATCCGCCGTATCCTGCGCCGTGCCGTCCGCTACGGATATACCTTCTTGGGACAAAAACAAGCATTCATGTATCGGTTGCTGCCTATACTTATCGACACAATGGGCGACGCCTATCCCGAACTGAAGGCTCAGCAGACACTCATTGAGAAAGTTATCAAGGAAGAAGAAGAAGCATTCCTTCGCACACTGGAAACAGGCATCCGACTGCTCGATAAAACAATGGCTGAGACAAAAGCTACAGGCAAAACAGAAATCAGCGGTGTGGATGCTTTCACCTTATACGACACGTTTGGCTTCCCGCTCGACTTGACAGAACTGATTCTCCGCGAAAACGGGCTGACTGTCAACACTGAAGAATTCAACTCCGAAATGCAAAAGCAAAAACAGCGCGCCCGCAACGCTGCGACCGTAGAAACCGGAGATTGGGTTGTACTACAAGAAGGTGAGACCGAATTTGTTGGCTATGATTTCACTGAATACGAAACTTCCATTCTGCGTTACCGTCAGGTAAAACAAAAGAACCAGACTCTCTTCCAAATCGTGCTCGACAAGACACCTTTTTATGCCGAAAGCGGCGGACAAGTCGGTGATACTGGCGTATTGGTCAACGAATTTGAAACTATTGACATCATCGACACAAAGAAGGAAAACAACCTTCCCATCCACATCGCAAAAAAATTGCCCGAGCACCTGGATGCTCCGATGATGGCTTGCGTCGACACAGACAAGCGAGCAGCCTGTGCAGCCAACCACTCTTGTACCCACTTGCTAGACGAAGCGCTTCGCCAAGTGTTGGGTACGCATGTGGAACAAAAAGGTTCATTGGTGACACCTGACGGCCTGCGGTTCGACTTCTCGCATTTCCAGAAAGTGACACCTGAACAACTCCGCGAGGTGGAACATTTAGTCAATGCAAAAATCCGTGCAGACGTACCTCTGACTGAATACCGAAACCTCCCTATCGAAAAAGCACGCGAACTGGGTGCGATTGCACTCTTCGGCGAGAAATACGGCGACGAAGTGCGCGTCGTGCAGTTCGGGTCGTCCATTGAATTCTGTGGTGGTACACACGTGTCGGCTACCGGAAAAATTGGTATGATGAAAATCACGTCTGAAAGCTCTGTGGCTGCCGGAGTACGACGCATTGAAGCCATCACGGGTGCAAAAGTAGAGGAAATGATGAACACCATCGAAGACACCATGACCGAACTTCGTCAACTGTTCAACAACGCTCCCGACTTGCGTGTGGCCATCCGCAAATACATCGACGAAAATGCCGGACTGAAGAAGCAAGTGGAAACTTTCATGAAAGAAAAAGAAGCGCAGATAAAGGCCAAGTTGCTAGAATCTGCCAAAGATATTCACGGCGTAAAAGTTATCAAAGCCATATTGCCTATGCCGGCAGATATGGTGAAAAACATTGCTTTCCAGCTGAAAGGCGAAGTGTCTGCCAACTTGTTCGTTGCCATCGGAAGCGTGGACAATGGCAAACCGATGCTGACAGTCATGCTCAGCGACGACCTTGTGGCATCGGGCTTGAATGCCGGAAAACTGGTGCGCGAAGCCGCGAAATTAATTCAAGGCGGCGGAGGGGGACAGCCTCACTTTGCGACAGCCGGTGGAAAAAACACCGACGGTCTGAGCGCGGCTACGGACAAACTCATTGAACTGGCCGGCTTCTAAACACAGCCAACCAACCCTATACACAATGGCCTGCATGTGTGGCAACCCCCAACATGCAGGCCATTCTAGTACTCCTCCCACACTATTTCCTGCCTGCACTTCCATATCCATTTTCTACTTCTAAAATGCCATCGCTTGTATGTGCGCGCCACTGGGGAGCATACATGGATTGCACGGTGGCAATTCCCATACGGTAAACTCCCGTATGCGAAACGACATAGTCAGTACTCCACTGATAGACTCCTGGAGTAAGATAGGAAATGAAATAATTGACCGATACATCCTTTACCACACGATAGGCACACACATCCGCCGACCATACAGTCTGCGACTTCTGTTCCAACGGTTCCAAGCAAGCAGCCACACGGTCGGTCAGTTGCACAAAATCCAGATTGCGGGAAGCTGAGACTTGCAAACAGGAGCGCACATGGTCACCGGGATGCAAAACCTCCTTTCCAGTCCATTCACGCCATTCACCAACCGGGTCGTCGTGCCGTTTGACCCACAATGTCCGTTCCAGAATGATACCGTTTCCTCCGGCTTCTCCCTCCGAACAACTTTGCAGATAGACAGCTCCCCAAGCGATTCCTTTCTTATCGGCAGGCCGTTTCACTGATAAGACTTGCGGCGAAGGCACACCTTTCTCCAACACTACATTTACCCTCATGCGGTGTCCGCCGTCATTTACCAATGGCTGCCCGTCAAGGCACAACACCGCAGAAGAAGAGTCTTCTTCCTCAAAATTTCCCTTTCCACCGGCCAGCAACGCATAAATGGCATTAGCCGTATGATACGGGTTGTCCCACGCCTGCATCTGTTTCTGCAACATCAACCACTGGCGGAAAGAAGCCAACGTTTCGTCGGGAATGCCCAAAACCTGTCCGGCTTCCAAGACCATCACCTGTGTGGGTATGCGGCAGTCTGTCCACGATGCGACAGACACGGGTGTATTGAAATAACGTCCCTGTTCGGCATCAGCCACGGAATATTCCATCAACGACTGCCAAAACTCTTGAGCCGTCTCCCTGTCTTCCTGTGCCAAAGCTATCGACACAGCGGCTGCACGGCCTACGATGGTCAGCTTGTCACGGCGAGACTTAATGCGCTCGTAGAAATAAGACATGGCTTCCCCATAATCTTTTTTCGTCCGGCCATCAAGCAACGAGCAGGCATACAAATCGTGCATCTGTACTTCATAGATGTATGCCTCCCGACCCGTGTCTTCCTCCCACTTCTTCATCTTTTCATATTCACCGTTCAATATCTTGGAAGTATATCGCAAGATGTCATTTAGAAAATCATCGTAATCTTTAGCATACACACCGCCAGTCAACCGATGCAAGCGAGCCAGCAACTCGGTCACGACCACAGTCACAGTCCGGTTAGACTGCCATCCTTTAGTCCAAGACAGGCCATTGTCAGAGTTTTGCAAACGACGAAGTTTCTCCATGTAAATTCGTGCCTGCTCTGCCAGCAGGTCCTCATCAAGCAGCAAGGACAAGCGGCGTTGCAGTTCAGCATCGTCGGGCAAAGTATTTGCCCACGGCGTCGCCTCCAAAATCACATTGGTCAACTCACTGTTGGTTTCCAACGGATTATGTTCTGTTTCACCCGCAGCCATCTCCTCCTTCCACTCGGTCAAGACCGTGCGCACCTCAGGATATTCGTCAAGCAACCAGCCACCCAACCGGCAGGCATAGTAAGCTGCCGCCAACGAAACGACATCGTCGTCGGCAGCAGCCATCAACGTCGGCAAAGCCGACACTGCCAACCATTCCGGACGGGAAACAAACTCCACGGTCAGTTTCCGTTCCTTGTCCGGCAGCAGTTTTTTTGCACCAAAAAGGCTGTCGAGCCTCCACGTATGCTGTCCGCCCTGCGTCAACGTGAATGAACGAGCTTCCAACACAGGGTCTTGCTTGGGCAATATAGGCAAATAGCGTTGCTCACCGTCGCTGCATTGTTTGTTTTCCGCCATCATGCGACAGGCTAACAAGGAATAACCTTCCGGCACTTGGAAAGCAAACTCCACGGCCATCCGTCCTTTACTATCCAAGGCGAACGCCTGCTCCCGGCGAAAGACGAGCGTATCCGCTTGCGGGTCTAGCAATTCCATACAGACTACGCCCTTCATCCGCTTGCCGGAAAGATTGGCCAAAGAAGCTGAAACCACCGCCTCATCACCCGCACGGACATAGCGCGGCAAGTGTTCTTGCAACATAAACTCTTTGGAAGCCACCGCCTGTCCTTCCAACAAACCATATTCCACATCGCGGGTATGTGCCAAGCCCAAGAAACGCCATGTGGTCACGCTTTCGGGCAAGGTGAACGAAAGCGTGATTTCTCCTTTCTTGTCTGTACGCAGATGCGGGAAGAAGAAAGCTGTTTCGTTGAAATTCTCACGCATATAGGGCACTTCTTTCATCATCTGCCCGAGCTGTTCGGAAACAGATTCTTTTTGAAAGCGTTTAGCTCCTGTTACATCTTCCACCATATCAAAAATCATATCAGGCTCTTCCTCTTTATATCCTGTCGTACCTAAAGCTGCCCGTGTCCTACGCACTTCTGTTCCCCATTCTGGCCCTTTGCGTAAGAATGTCTTATGCTGGCACATCGATGCATCCCAATAGCTCAATCCCCAATCAGGCACTTGACACTCCGGAACTTCAAACTTAAATCTAACAAACAAATTATCTAGACTTTTCCATCTCATCGTGACCCAAGGCAAACGGTTACGACGCGGAGTGTAAAACGACCAACTATGACGTGTCAACGGGTCTAATGAAACATCATAAAACGTTGCCATCAGTTCGGCATCCACCGGGCGGCCTTCAGAATCGGCCACCTGCAACTGCCATTCTTCTTGCCCACCGGGGCGCAAACGGTCGCGAAAAGTCTTCCACTTCAACTGTAAGTGGTCGGAATAAACACGAGGAATAGATTCCGAACCTTTAAAAACTTCCCCATGCTTGACCATAAACCAAGTAACGGTGATGCCATCACCATATTCCGGACGATCAGCAATACGGAACGTCAGGAGCGAATCGCTCACTTGAATACGTTTCGACTCCAGTACCTTCCCTTCCACAAACACATCATAGATGAAATAGGCATCCTTGGCTGACGTACCCAAAAGGAGGATGGTCTCCTCTCCTGTCCCCAACATGTGCTTATCTACATAGTGCCAGCCCAGTTTGTCAACAGGAATCTTCCGGTCAGCCATTGAGAAAAGTGTGATACTCTTTCGCTCCACAACCGGACGCCCTATATCGTCTGTTGTGCGAAACTCCAGATTATACTGTCCGGAAGGCAACCGCCGGACGGCACGCGGCATAAACTCTTTCTTCGTAGAGAAAAGAGCCGAAAAAAGAGAGTCTTCCATCACAACTTCAGACTTATCCGACTTTTTCACCCGGTAAAAGATGCATTCGCCTTCAGCTTCAACCTCCCGCCCGGACAGGTTCTTAGCTACGATTTGGACAGGATTCAACTGTTCTTTCACCCATACATCTTTGCTGCTCAACTCCAACATCAGCGAACGATTTCCTACATGAATCACACGAGAAGCAGACTGAGACTCTCCTGTCGCCACAATAACCTCCGCACTCATGTAATAAGTCGTATACCAGTCCGACTCCGCAACATTGTGTATATCTTTCAAACGAACTGGTACCCGAAAACAACCATCAGCATCTGTCGTAGTTTCTCCAGAAGCCAAAAACTGACGATTACCGGGCATTACATGCCATGCATACCAGAAAGGCACAGCATATACAGAATAGCGAACCGAAGCATGAGCCACCGGAGCACCGGAGAAATTCACAGCCCGACCCTCCATCTGAATGCTGTCACCCACAGTATACGTGTTTTCCGGCTTATCCATCTCCACATAGAAAGTGGGACGCTGATATTCTTCTACTTCAAAATTACATCTGTCAAAACCGGGTACCCGAATCTCATACCTGCCGGGAAGCAACGGTTCGGTCAAGGTGAACGAACCGCTAAACGATCCGTATTCATTGGTCTCCAACGCCAGCGTGTCAATCGGACTGTCCAAGAATCTGCCCAGATAAACCGTTAACTTGCGTGAAGGAATTACTTCTGCTTTAAGCCCTAGTGTCTGATACACAAATCCAGCAAAATGCACTTGCTGGCCAGGACGGTAAATGGCACGATCTGTGAAGACACAGCCATCTTCTCTCACACGCTCTTCATCCGCCTTATACCAAGACACCTCCAACGTGTCCGTCACTCCAAGCCCATCCTTCTCTGCACGAATCCCCCAATCTTCTTGTTCGCCGACAGGCAAGAAAACAACAGAGCCGTCTTCACCCGTAATCTGCTCATTGTGAACCTTGCATTCCCAATAAGAATACCATACATTCCGAGCCTCACCCTTTTTGTAATCATGCTTTCCCCCAAGACATATCACGCGTGCGCCCGGCACGGGATGCCCGCTCTCGCGGTCAAGAACAAAGACTTGCAAACGGCCGTCAGGCAACGTGCGATAATACGTATTCAACCGGTTGAACCAGAACTTGGCTTCATGCTGTTGGTCTCGAAAAGAAAAACGCACTTTGTAATGCCCCGGATATTTCGGTTGTGGCACACTTAAAACAGTGTCATGATAGGCATACGGAGAGTCCTTGTCGGCAACAAGCTCGCTGATACCCTGACTGACCAACCGTCTGTCTACAAGGTCATAAAGTTCCCATCGCAATGTATCTATATTTCGATAACTGACTCTGTAAGTGATTGGAAGGCCCAATGTCTGCACATCTTTCATAGAAATACTCAAATCGGGCAATGTCAACTGCTGAAGGGCATTCGAGAACAATGCTGCCCGCTTGTACTTCGGACAGCATTGCGCGGCCTCTTGTGTCCAATGCAATGTACGCTTCACATCTTTTGAACGATATAAAACATCTTCATAGAGCCGAGGGACAATCTCAGTATCGCCATACTCGGCAAATAAATTATCCACTTCCTTATAATAATGAGCCAAACGCTTATCATACGGTTTATTCTCGTCATGTCCGAGCAAATAGGCCGTGAGAGCATATTTCCACCAAAGTTCCGCGTCACGGTTGCCTGCTTCTGCATAAAAAGTTGCCAGTCGGTCATATAACTTCATCGTGTAATCCGGACAAAGTTCGCGCGTCCATCCTATCACCTGGCCGGCTATTGCAGACAAGAGGTCGTCATGGAAGAAACGGCTGTCTGCCCCCGGCACAAGCAGCGGTTCGTACACCCGGGCATTCACATGGGCCAAGAAGTCGAAATCGTCCAACGCCTCATCGAAACAAGCCAGGGCGTGGCGTAAAAACGTGTCTCCCGTCCATTTTGCCGGGTCATCGGCCTGTTGGGCTTCCGTATGCGAAACACCCCGATAAACACGCTTGCATTGGTTCATGTACAGACTGCCCAACACCAGATTGAGCACCCGCTTGTCGGCCGGCTCGCGGCAACGCTCAACCCACGCCTTCATCCCTTTCATGAATGTGAACTGACTTTCCGGATACACCTCCGACTGAAAAGCATTTCTCAGCAACTGGGCACGTGCCATCTGTGGAAAATTCCGTTCCTCCAGCGCTTTCTGGTAAAGCTCATGCAAAGAGCGAAAAGCTGTCTGCACCAATCCTTTCTTCTGCGCCGACTCCACCTGTGCCCACAACTCGTCGTAGGTCTGCGCCTGCACCGGCACAAAGGCCAGCAGGAAAAACACTGTAAGGATTACTCTCCATATAGACCGCTTCATAAGCATTGTGTTTTACATGGGTTTGCATTTACTGCGGTAAGGTAAACATTTTATTGAAAAGAACCAGGATATAACATTCTTTTTCTTCTGCATTCACTTTGTACATTGCTTTTTCAGACGACTTCTCCATTCATAAGGATTTTCTCCAGTGTCGCGTACATAAATAAACTCGCTTCGGGGGACAGTTGTGTCTTTCCGAGCTTGAAGCCTCGTTATCCTTTGACTTATCACAGCATCCCAACTTGTCAAGCCCCATGCCGGCACTATGCAAGGGCGCACGTCAAAAGAAAAACGCAACCTTTTCTCACTCGTATAAATCCTCCCAACCTTAGGGTCGGCAATGAGGGAGGCGTACACCATGCTGTCGCCGGATTGCCTTCCATCCTGTTTTCCCAACTCGGAGACAGACTTGGTTACGGTTGAGATTTCCAACGTATCTGTCGGCCCATAACCTTCTTTCCAAGCCCGCAGTCCAACGCGCTTACCCAAGCATTGGGGACGAAACACCACAGTGCCGCCCGGCCCTGTCTCGAAATGATGACAAGGCAAATCCTCATATTGGTAATGAATAAAGTTCCCATCGTCCACCCAATATGCTTCTGTCGTGTCATAACACTCCACACGGGCATTGGCCAGCGGATGCTTACCGTCACGCTCCATAACGAAGACCTGCAGTTGTCCGTCGGAGAATGTCTTGGCAAAGATGTCCAGCAGATTATAAAAAAACTGCGTTTCTGTAATCTGATTTTCGTAAACAAAACGCATTCCATACAGCCCGGGCTGCAAAGAGGGGAGCGCAACAATGGTATCCCCATACATCCAAGGTCGGGTGCAAGGCCTCAAAGCCAACGTGTCGCACAACACAAGCCTGCCACCGGGAATATCCCACACTTCGACCTGCAAAGCATTTATGTTACGATAATTGACTTCGTAAGTTGCCGGTTCGTCCGATGCCTGCACATCCTGCATATATACATCCAGCAAGGGACATGTCAGTTGGTCCATGACGTTACGAAACACATCCGACCGCTTATATCCGGCATGTTTGCGAAGAGCTTCTTTCATCCAATGGTATGTATTCTCTGCTTCCCAAGAATAAAGTGGCAACATATCGTAGACTCTCGCAATGGCAGGAACATCGGCATACGCCTCCACCAAGTGCTGTACCTGCCGGACAAACCGGTTGCATGCTTCTTCATTAAATCTTGAATGTATCAAGTCATAACACATACTCTCGAATGCAAGAAGCACAACGGCATCAAACCGGCCAGCTTCCCGGTAATAACCAATCAGCCGGCAATATAAATCATCCACATAGTCTTTACTTAAATGATGTTGCCAAGCAAACAATTTATAAGCCATAACCGAAAGGAGGTCGTGTCCAAAATAGCGGCTGTCTTCGCCAACAACGACCATTGGCCTATAAGCACGTGCATCGACATGCGCCAACAAATCCAAGTCTGATAACGCTGCCGAAAAATACACTTTGGCTTGCTCCAGAAATACGCTCTTCGTCCATGCCGAACCCCCATAAGGTAATGCTTCGGCAAGCATGTCGGCAGAATCTGGCATATGCTCGGCCTGCACCATATACATATTGCCTAACACAAACTGAAGAATCCGTTTGTCAACAGGTTCACGACAGCTTTCCATCCATTTTTGCATGTGAGACATTGACTTGCAGATACTTTGCGGACAAGTCTCCTTCAAATAGGCCATGTCCAACAAGACTGCACGAAGTTGATGAGGAAAATTCTTTTCTTCTTTTGCCTTTCGGCTGACAGCATAAAGGCATTGTCTGACAGTGGCGATTTGTCCTTTCTTCTGCGCCGACTCCACCTGTGCCCACAACTCGTCGTAGGTCTGCGCCTGCACCGGCACAAAGGCCAGCAGGAAAAACACTGTAAGGATTACTCTCCATATAGACCGCTTCATAAGCATTGTGTTTTACATGGGTTTGCGTTTACTGCGGTAAGGTAAGCATTTTATTGGTAAAAAAGAAGTATATCGTACATTTTCTTCCGACATGCGGGTGAGAAAATTATGCCGATGGTTATTTCTTGATTATAAGCTCATTGCCTACCCCTTAAAGCTAGCCTTGCCTACCCTCCTTTCGGTGCACGGGCGGATTCCTATCGGCACACGGGCCGAAAGGAAGCTATGGTCGGCTAGCTTCTATGCCGCCTGAAGGGAATACCCAATGGTTGAGAATATATGTGACACAGCCATTCCAAGCCGACGGGATATGGCCACCTTCATCCTTATTCCGGAAGCAAGAGATGGTGCATCTGCGCCACAATGTAGGCTTTCCACTTTGCCAACATCTCTTTCATATCTTCGTCTTTCTCCAAGAAAATGGTATGTGTGAAATCTTGGGTGAGGAAAGGAATAGACAGCATTCCATAGAAATTGTAGAAAAGGAAACGAATCGGCACACGCTTGAGACGCCCGCGCTCCATTTCCTCGTGCAGACTGGTGAACGCACCGCGCAGTTGTTCGGGCAACTGGAGATGGATGGCCGTCCTTATCAAAAGGTCGGCATCGCGGTTCATCTCCCGCACGATGAACATCGGCAATCGCGGATTGGCCAGGAACAAAGCGTAATAGGCATCCACAATCTCTCCTATCCGGTCGTCGAGCGGCTTGTCTGTTTGCGTCAGTATGGTAAACACACGGGGGACGATGGACTGGACGATGTCGCCAAACACGGCCTGAAACATCCGGCTCTTCGTGCGAAAATAGTAATGCAGCACAGGACGGTTGATGCCCACCGTGGCGGCAATGTCGCTCATGCTGGTCTCGGCAAAGCCTTTTTCTATGAAAAGACTTCTGGCAACCTGGATGATACGTTCCTCCAGATTGCCTTTGTCGCTTGTTGCTGTCATTGGCGGTTTAAATTGTCTATGAACAACAACAGGCGGTTTTTCACATTTGCATCGCTGACTCCGCTCTCAAAGTCCAACGACAGGATATTCAGCTCCGGATACATGTCTTTCACGCGTTTTTCAATGCCTTTCGACACGATGTGGTTGGCAATACATCCGAACGGTTGCAGGCTGACGATGTGGTTGACACCTTTGCGGGCATACATAATCATCTCTGCCGGAAGCAACCAGCCTTCTCCAAACTGGGCATTCAACGTGACCACTTGTCCGGCCTCGCGAGCTTCTTCAAAGATGTCGTTGAACGGCACGAAATAGCGGAATTGGGAAGCTCTCGCATTCACCTTCTCTATCTGTTTGCGGACGAGGTGGTAGGCTGTGCCCATCAAATAGTCTGAGAGTTTCTTGCGCTCCACGTGTGCCTGTACTTGCACTTTACGGTTGACAAACGACTGCATGAAGAAATCGGTCAAGATAGGAGGAACGACTTCGATGCCTCGTTCAATAAGCCAATCGACGATGTTCTTTTGGGCAAATGGGTTGAATTTCAAATAAATTTCCCCAACGACTCCCACTTTAGGCAGTGTTTTGTCTGCACAAATCTGATTGAACTCACGGGCTGCCATTGACAACTGGCTGAACAACTGGCTGCTCTCACCACTTTCAATGAGCTCGCCCCCCTTGCGCAAATACAAGTCGCGCAGCTCGCGGGCTGCTCCCGGTCTTTTTTCACGGACCACAGAAGCGTAATAGAATTTGCTGATGCTGTCGCTATAAAGGATGGCCCGCAAAGCTACCGGCAATATCTTCAACCAATTTATCTTAAAGGCAGGCTGGTTGTTTTCCATGTCGTCGCCCAACGTCAGCGAAACGACCGGGACGTCGGCATAACCAGCATCGACCAGTGCTTTTTTTATCAAAGGCAAATAGTTGGAAGCGCGACACTGCCCGCCTGTTTGCGTAATGGCAATCACCGAATGGGAAGGGGCGTATTTACCAGTCTTGAATGCCTTGATGACATCGCCCACAATCAGAGTTGCCGGGTAACACACCTCGTTGTTGGCATATTTCAGTCCCCATTCACATGAGGCTTCGTCGCTCAAGGGCAGGTTCTCCACATCATAGCCGGCAATCCGCAATACGGAAGGGATAAGAGGCGAAAGAAATGAAGTGAAATAAGGAATCAGAATCTTACGGTTGCGATATTTGTCGTCGTACACCGGCGTCGTCTGGAAAGCCGAAACGATTGCTTGCTCTTTCTTGTCGTTGGCCAGCTTCAGGCTCTCAATCAACGAACGCACGCGCAATTTCATGGAACCGACATTATTTATATCATCCAGTTTAAGCAGGGTGAGCGCCTTCCCATAGCGCAAAAGCAGGTCACGCACTTCGTCGGTGATAAACGCATCAGGGCCACAGCCAAAGGAAGTCATCTGCACAAACTGCACCTCGTCGCCCTGGAGAGCACACCACTTGGCCGCTTTCATGATACGGTTGGGATAGGCCCATTGTGAAAGGAAATGCGTGTCTTTTATCTCCACGTCTTCGCTCCATGCCATCTCGTCGGTGAGCACCTGGATGCCCATGCCGGCCAACATGTCCGACACTTTGTGCTGAATCAACGGGTCGGTATGATAGGGCCGTCCGGCAAGCAAGATGCAAAGCTCGCCCCGCTTCCGCGCTTCGTCCAGCAAGCGCCGGTTGTAGGCCGTCAGCTCATCATGAAAACGTGTCTGCTCTTCCTTGGCTTTCTGGAAAGCTCCGGCAATGACCTTACTGTCAATGCCCAGCGAGGCCAGATATTCTGCACACTGCTTCCGGAGCAGCTTCTCATCTTTAAAACTGATGACCGGAGAATCAAACGGAATGCTTGAAGGCTGCACACTCTTGACCACAGCCGAATAACCGGTCACGATGGGGCAGTTGTAACTGTTTTGTTCGTGTGCCTGCGACTGCTCAAAGAGCACAAAAGGCATGAAGATGCGGTCGACCTTCTGAGCCTGCAGGTTGGCTATATGGCTATGTACGAGTTTGGCGGGGAAACAAATGTTGTCCGACATCACCATGCAGGCATTGCGTTCGTAGTTTACAAAGTTGGAAGCGTCCGAAAGGCGTACCTCCAACCCGCAAGCCGTAAACAAAGTATGCCAGAAAGGATACTCCTCATAGAGGTTCAACACACGGGGAATGCCAATAACCAACTTCGGCGTGGCAACTGTACTTGCCGGACGGTCGAACAGCAACTGACGCTTGAAGAGATAAGCATTCTCTCCTTTGCCGGCCGATACAGCCCCATTGCTGAACACCTTTTCGCAACGGTTGCCAGAATAATATTTCCGCCCGTTCTCAAAACGATAGACTTGTATCATGCACTGGTTTTCGCATCCTTTGCAATGCTGTGTCCTGGTCGTATAGACAGCCTGGGCCAGCATGCCCGACAAGTCGGTTGCTTCGCCCTCATGGGCCATTGCATAAAGAGCACATCCGAAAGCTCCCATCAACTCAGGGCAGTCGTAGCGCGAAACGTCTGCACCCGTCAAAAGCTCAATGGCACGCACGATTGCGTCATTACGCATCGTGCCTCCTTGTACCACTATGTGCTTACCCAAGACAGAAACATCTTTCAGTTTCAACACCTTGTAGAGGCAGTTTTTAACAACAGAATAGGCCAGCCCGGCAGCTATATCGTCGACGGTGGCTCCCTCTCGCAACACTTGTTTCACCTTGGAGTTCATGAAGACGGTGCAACGCGTTCCCAAGTCGCACGGATGGGAAGAGGAGCATGCCTTGGTGGCAAACTCAGCAGCCGTAAAGCCCAAACTTTTAGCAAATGTCTCGATAAACGAACCACAGCCCGAAGAGCAAGCCTCGTTGATTTCTATGCGGTCGATGACACCATTGTTCACAAAAATGGCTTTCATGTCTTGCCCGCCAATGTCGAGGATGAAGCTCACCTGCTCGTCGAGGTGCTGGGCAGCCATGTAGTGTGCCACGGTCTCAATGATACCGGCATGGAGCTGGAAGGCAGCTTTTATCAAGTCTTCTCCGTAACCCGTAGAGCAACTGCCTTTAATGCGCAGCGTCGTTCCTTGGCGTTCACACTCATCCTTGAGGCTGGCAAGTCCTTCGGCTACGGTCTGGATGGGATTGCCACCGTTGTTCTTATAAAAGGAATATAGCAAATTCGAGTCCCTGTCCAGCACGACAATCTTTGTGGTCGTAGAACCGGAGTCGATGCCTATGAAGACATCCTGCACTCCTTCTTTGAGCGCAGCTTTCTTCACACCGTGCCGGGAGATTCTTTCTTTCCAGACGCGATAGGCCGCCTCAGTTTCAAAAACAGGCTGAAGCTTGTTTGCCGACGCCGGCTTAGCCACCTGGCGGCTAGACTCCAACCAGCGGATAATGGTCGGAAGTTTTTCCACACACTCATTGTCCACATTGGCCAGGGCCGTTCCCAAAGCAGGCAACAGCTCTCCTTGTTCGGGGATGATGACATCGTCCTCACCCAAAGACAAATAGTCCATGAAAGCTTTCCGCAAGGCCGGTATGAAAGTCAACGGACCTCCGCAAAACAGCACTGGACGCTTTATCTCGTAGCCATGAGCCAATGTAATAACCGTCTGCACGGCCACAGCATGAAAAATGGAAGCAGCAATGTCTTCCCGGCTCGCATTCTTGGCAATGAGGTTCTGGATATCGGTCTTGCAGAACACACCGCAGCGGGAAGCTATCGGGTAAATCTGCTTGGCATTCAAAGCCAGCCGGTTCAGTTCGTCCACATCCACCCCCAAAATGATGGCCATCTGGTCGATGAAAGCTCCCGTTCCCCCGGCACAATTACCGTTCATACGCAAATCCACCGCTTTGCCATCCTTGAAAAAGACGACCTTGGCATCTTCGCCACCAATGTCTATCATAGACTCAGTGGAACCATAATTTTCACGAATCGCCTTGGCTGCTGCCACCACTTCCTGCACGAAAGGAATGCCGTGCCGCTCGGAAAAGCCCATGCCCACCGAACCAGTCACGCGCAGGGAGACATCCTGGTCTTGACACAAAGGTAGTAGTTCCTCCAGAAATGACAATACGACTTCACGCACCTGGGCGTTATGTCTTTTATACTTAAAATATATTCGTTGATTATTCTCGTTTAATGCGACAATCTTAGCTGTTGTCGAGCCTATATCCAAGCCTATTCTAATCATATTCAGTAGCTTCTGCTTTGTCTGACATATTTGTCAAGGCAAAGTTAGGATGAATGCCCCGACACGCCATCCTTTTTAATAGATGTTCAGACACCTTAACAGTCATTACCGTAGCCTTCAACCTCAGTTTCCGGACTAGGCAGAGTCAGTTTCAAGACAACAAAGCCCAAAACACCTGCCAGCACCGTGCCGACAAGCACACCCAACTTGGCATGGTTGAGCAACAGCACATCGGTCGAGCCGAAAGAAAGATTGGCAATGAAGAGCGACACCGTGAAACCGATACCTCCCAGCAGGGACACGCCGGCAAGATTTTTCCAATTCATGCCATGAGGCAGGCTGGTGACACGGCTGCGGACAGCCAGCCATGTAAACAAATAAATGCCCACAAACTTGCCCAGCACCAGACCTATCACCACCGCATACGTCACCACGCCTGCAATATCACCCTCGCCGCCCGACAGCGTGATGCCGGCATTGGCAAAGGCAAACAGGGGCATGATGAGGTAGTTCACCATCCCGTGCATACGGTCCTCCATAAACTGAAGCGGAGATATCACCTTGTCCGATGCCGACTCGATGCTCTTAAGCACATCAATCTGATGCGGCGTGAGCAAAATGCTACTCTTGTCGAAATGGGGAAACTCGGACACGTTCTCACGGATGCGGGCAATATACTTCTTCACATTCAGGCAAGGAATAGACGGGATGGTAAACGCCACCAACACGCCTGCTATGGTGGCATGAACACCCGACTGGAGGAAACAATACCACACGACAATGCCCGCCATGCAATAGAACGTGCGCGACATCACACCGCGCCGGTTGGCCAACAACAACACCGCCAAGACACCCAGCGCCACAAGCAAATAGGCCACAGACAAATGGGAAGTGTAGCAGAACGCTATCACCAGGATGCCTCCTATATCGTCGACCACGGCAAACGCCGTGAGGAATATCTTCAGGCTCAGCGGCACACGCTTGCCAAACAAGCTGAGCACACCCAGCGAGAAAGCAATGTCCGTCGCCATCGGGATGGCCAACCCGCCGGATGCCGGCGTGCCGGACGTCAGCACAAAATACAGGCACACGGGCACCAGCATGCCGCCCACGGCCGCAATGATAGGCAACAATGCCTGGCGCAAGCTCGACAGCTCGCCCACCAGCACCTCACGCTTAATCTCCAGGCCGACGGAAAAGAAAAACACCGCCATCAGCGCGTCGTTGATAAACTCCATCAGCGTGAGCGGCTCCCCGTGATGACTGAAGAGGTTGAACCCTCCCACCTGCAACGACACATGCTGCCCCCAAAAGGCATGATAAGCCTCCGCCCAGGGAGAATTTGCCACAACCATTGCCAGCACGGCCACCACCATCAACACCATGCCGCCGTTGACACGATGCTTCAAAAAGCTCAAAAACGAATAGTCGAATGTCTTTCTCATAAACCTTCCCTTTCTTCATCTGTTTAGTTATAACCAACAGCCGCAAAGATACACCATTTCCCCTAAGGGGCAAAACACAAAAAGGCGCAAACGCCAGCCGGAAGACATGCCCCGGAGCGTTTGCGCCGTCACTATGAAATAAAGAAAAACTGTTTACTTCAACAAAGAGTCGAGATAAGTGTAGAATGCAGGGTCTTCGCCCACAACCACTTTGGCAATCTTGCCTTCCTTATCGACGACAATCTTCGTCGGATAGCCCTCGATGCCATACGTCACAGACATGTCGGGGTCGCCCGTGTTGCGCACGTGTATCCACGGCAACTCATGCTTCTCCACGGCAGCCTTCCATGAATCCTCCGTGTCGTTGCAGTCGATGCCCACGATTTCCATCTTGCTCTTGTACTTATTGTAATACTTCTTCATGTCGGGCATGCCCTTGATGCACCAGCCGCACCACGAACCCCAGAAGTCGAGCACCACGTATTTGCCGCGCAGCGACGAGAGCGTGAAGTCCTTGCCGTTGATGTCTTTCAACGTGAAGTCGGGAGCCTCGGCACCTTCCTTGATTTTCTCCTTGGCAGCCAGGCGGGCCATTTCCTTTTCGTCACGCTCCTTCATGTAGGCATACATGTCGGCAAGAACACCCGTGCGGACAGGCTCTGCGATGGCAGTTAACATCTCGTGTTGCTTCTGCTGGTCGCGCGTTTCGTAAGCCAGCAACACAGCCACATCTTTGTCGGGATGCTCCTTCACGTAGTTAACACGCACATCCTCCATCTGCTTGTTGGCATCCTCCACCGGGGCGTAAACCAACATCACGGAGTCGCGCGACGCACCACGCTTCTGCATCTCGAGGCATACCTTCATCAGCGAGTCGGCCTTTGCCTCATAAGGCTTAACCATATCCATCACGGCCATGTAGTCTTCGTAGACAGGCGAACCACCCAGACGATAGTTGTCCACCGAACCGGTCACAGTCACAGGAGCATCGGGCACAAGCACGAAAGAAACCACAGCCATGGAAATAGCTTCCATCGTGCCGTCGGCATTCTTCTTCGGAGTGAAAGCTGAACGGATGACAACCTTCTTGGCCACCGAGTCGCCCACATTGAAGGCAAACTTTCCGTTTTGCATGACCACGGTATCGGTCTTCACCTCACGGCTCGCACGCGCATTGAAAGCGAACGATTGCACGAGGAGCGTGTCATTATCCAATCCCGTAAGTTCGCCGCTTATTTCATTGCCTTGAGGAGTTGCGCAAGCGGCCAGCAGGCAGCCTCCCATCAGATAGCTGAATAATCTTTTCATGGTTGATTAATGTTTTACGATTTCCGCGTGTAAAGGAACATAAAAATATGATACCTCCAAGCACATCAGCCCGTTTTTTTTCAACGAAACCGCGACGCGACTCATTCCGGCCCGCCGCCCAGCTCCGTCCAGTCTACACGCAGGGGGACGATGGTCCGACGCGCCACCTTCCGGTTGGACGCCCGCCGGTATTCGGGGATGAAGGCCACGCCCAGCTTCCGGAACTGCTTCGGGCTGACTTCCTCCGGCGTGTCCACGCCATGCCCGCTGGCCTTGCCCACGAGGTAGAACGTGCCCAGCCCGTCGAGCTTCACCGAACTGCCCGTGGCGAGCATCTCGCCCAGCACCTCGCCCAGCCCCAGGAGGACGGCATACGTGTCGCCCTTGCTCACGGTCGACATGTTTGAAAGCCGCTGCGCGACGTCTTCCGTCGTGTACGTGCCCATCGTCAACGAGCGGGGATACCACTTCCCGCCCAGTTTTTGTTTTCTGTAAAATGCCATAGTCGTCTGTTATTATCGTTTTTAATAAACATCTGCCAATGCCCGCCGCGCCCTGCGGCAGACGGCTTCCCCGCCCTGAGGCGGAGGGAAGGGGCGCTCCCAAGCTCTCCGGTGCGAAATCATAGGGTATCATTCCTAAAATCATGTAGGATGATTATGGGAATCATTGGGGATGATTATAGGAATCATGTAGGATGATTTTATACCCCTCTGCAAAGGTAAGCATTTGCGGACAACCGCACAAGAGGCGCACGGCCCTACGGGGAGCACACCGGCGCTTTGCCTGGGGGCACGAAAAAGGGGCTACGCGCAAGCATGCAGCTTGGCATAGCCCCGGTATGGGGAGTGCGGGCGATGGCGGCCGGCGGCCCGTCAGGCCTGGGGGATGTAGGCGGCTATCCACTCGCCCACTTCCTTCGTCCCGTAGCGCGCGCCGCCCTCGACCTGTATCTCCGGCGTGCGCAC